>Ga0315271_10001806_pt1 | contig 13138 bp, 25 predicted proteins | sample C3_top_MG_FD_204664 | JGI IMG/M metagenome (GOLD analysis project Ga0315271, IMG submission 204664) | Sediment microbial communities from Yellowstone Lake, YNP, Wyoming, USA - C3_top | ecosystem: Environmental > Aquatic > Freshwater > Lake > Sediment | place: USA: Wyoming | collected 2017-08-01 | reverse complement strand
ACGGCGGCGGTGAGGGCAAGCCTGGTCAGGGCAACCCGCATCCCGTGTCGCCATGGGGTTGGCAGACCAAGGGTAAGAAGACGCGGCGCAACAAGCGCACGCGCAACATGATCGTGCAGCGGAGGAAATAAGCGTGCCTCGTTCCCTGAAGAAAGGTCCGTTCGTCGATCTGCATCTGGCCAAGAAGGTGCAGGTTGCCTCTGGCAAGAGTGATCGCCGACCGATCAAGACCTGGTCGCGTCGCTCCATGGTCATTCCGGAAATGGTGGGCCTGACCATCGCCATTCATAACGGCCGCCAGCACATGCCGGTGCTGATGACCGAGAACATGGTCGGCCACAAGCTCGGCGAGTTTGCCCCCACGCGCCTGTTCAAGGCGCACGGCGGCGATCGCAAAGTAACCAGCGCCGAGTAAACCATGCACGCCATCGCCAAATTACGCTACGCCCGCATCTCACCGCAGAAATGCCGACTGGTCGCCGACATCGTGCGCGGCAAGCCGGTGGGCAATGCGCTCGCGGTCCTGAAGTTCACGCCGAAGAAAGGCGCCGTGCTGGTGCGCAAGGTGCTCGAGTCGGCGATCGCCAACGCCGAGCACAATCTCGGCGCCGACATCGACCAGCTGAGAATCGAGCGTATCGAGATCGACACTGCGCCGGTACTCAAGCGCATGCATGCACGCGCCAAGGGCCGCGGCAGCCAGATCATCAAGCGCAACAGCCACATCATGATTCGCGTCAGCGACGGCAAGAAGGACTAAACGATGGGCCAGAAGGTCAATCCGCTGGGCATACGTCTGGGCATCACACGCGACTGGGTGTCGAAGTGGTATGCCGGCAAGCGTCAGTTTCCGATCCTGGTGCATACCGATTTCCGGGTGCGCCAGTTTCTCAAGAAGAAGCTCTCCGAAGCCTCGGTCAGCCGCATCCTGATCGAGCGCGCCGCCAAGAAGGTCAACATCACCATTCAGACCGCGCGGCCCGGCATTGTCATCGGCAAGAAGGGCGAGGATATCGAAAAGCTGCGCGCTGAAACCGCCAAGCTGCTCGCCATTCCGGTCATCGATGTACGGCTGAACATCGCTGAAATCCGCAAGCCAGAGCTCGATTCGCAGCTGGTGGCCGAGGGCATTGCCCAGCAGATTGAAAAGCGCGTGATGTTCCGCCGCGCCATGAAGCGCGCCGTGATGAGCACCATGCGCAGCGGCGCGCTGGGCGTGAAAGTGCGCCTTTCGGGCCGCCTCAACGGCTCGGAGATTGCCCGTACCGAATGGGTGCGTGAGGGCCGTATTCCGCTGCACACTTTCCGCGCCGACATCGATTACGGTCTGGCCGAGGCGCGCACCACTTATGGCGTGATTGGCGTCAAGGTATGGATCTTCAAAGGCGAAGTGTTCGATCAGGCCGAGCTCGATCGGGCCGCAGCTCCCGTGGTGGAAACTGCCGCCACGCCAGCCGTAGCGGCTGCGCCAACCCCAACTGCGGCCGTAGTTGCCGCGGTCGCGGGTTGAGAGCCGGTCTGTCCATAGGGTCTCAAGGCAATGCTGCAACCGAAACGCACCAAATACCGCAAGCAGTTCAAGGGCAAGAATTACGGCCTGGCGACGCGCGGCAGTACCGTGGCCTTTGGCGACTTCGGTCTCAAGGCGACCGAGCGCTGCCGTATGACGGCGCGCGAGATCGAAGCGGCGCGCCGTGCCATGGCGCGCTATGTGAAGCGCGGCGGACAGATCTGGATCCGGGTGTTCCCCGACGTGCCGATCACCAAGAAGCCGCTTGAGGTTCGCATGGGCAGCGGCAAGGGCAACGTCGAGTACTGGATCGCCAAGGTCAAGCCCGGCAAGGTCCTATTTGAAATGGAAGGGGTCACCGAAGAAGTCGCGCGCGAGGCCTTCAGGCTTGCTGGCGCCAAGCTCTCGGTCACTACCAGTTTCGTGAAACGGCAGGTGCGTTGATGAAAGCGAGTGAACTGCGCGCCAAGTCGGCGGCGGAATTGCGGGTCGAGCTGCTCAAGCTGCGCAAAGAGCAGTTTGCACTGCGGCTGCAGCGCGCCACGGGCCAGCCCGTCAAGCCTGATCAGTTCGGCAAAGTGCGCCGCAGTATCGCGCGTCTGAAGACCGCGATGCGCGCCGGCCAGAGTGAGGTCAAGCCCGCCGTCAAGCCGGCCGTCAAGCCAGCAGCCAAGCCCGCCGCCAAGCCAGCGACCAAGCCGGCCGGCAGGCCTGCGAAAAAGACAGGAGCGAAGTGATGAGTGACATCGAACCCGTCGCCGCGACCGAACGTGGCGCCCGCCTGCTGACCGGCAAAGTGGTCAGCACCAAGATGGATAAAACCATCGCGGTGGTCATCGAGCGCCTGGTGAAGCATGAGACCTACGGCAAGTACCTGCGCCGCAGCACCAAGCTGCTGGCACACGACGAAGCCAAGCAAGCGCGCGAGGGCGACACCGTGTCGATCACGCCGTGCCGGCCGCTGTCGCGCCGCAAGTCGTGGCGCCTGCTGTCGATCATTGAGCGCGCCACGCCATGATTCAGATGCAAAGCACGCTCCAGGCCGCCGACAACAGTGGCGCCCGCACCCTGATGTGCATCAAGGTGCTGGGTGGCTCGCACCGCCGTTACGCCACCGTTGGTGATGTCATCAAGGTCAGCATCAAGGATGCGATTCCGCGCGGCAAGGTCAAGAAAGGCGAGGTCTATGACGCGGTCGTGGTGCGCACTGCCAAGGGCGTACGACGGAGCGATGGCTCGCTGATCAAGTTTGATGGCAACGCTGCGGTGCTGCTGACCAGCAAACTTGAGCCGATCGGCACCCGCATTTTCGGGCCGGTGACGCGCGAACTGCGCACCGCGCAGTTCATGAAGATTATTTCGCTCGCGCCGGAAGTGCTGTAGGCGCTGCACTCGAGCCAACGGTAAGTAGCAACATGGAAAAAATCAGAAAGGGCGACCAGGTAGTGGTGTTGTCCGGCCGTGACAAGGGCCGGCGCGGCGCTGTGGTGCGCGTGCTCGAGGGCACGGCGGTGCTGGTCGAGAACCTCAATCGCGTCAAGCGGCACACCAAGGCGAACCCGCAGGCCAACCAGCCTGGCGGCATCATCGAAAAAGAAATGCCGTTGCCGATCGGCAAGGTGGCGATCTGGAATCCGGGCGCCAAGAAGGGCGATCGCGTCGGCATCAAGACGCTGACTGATGGCAAGAAGGTGCGCTTCTTCAAGTCGAACGGCGAGGTTATCGACGCTTAACGGCGTACGAGCAGGGCAAGATCATGGCAAGACTCATACAGGTTTATCGCGAGAAGATTGTGCCGCAGCTGCGCACCTCGCTGGCGTTGTCCAATCCCATGGAAGTGCCGAAGATCAGCAAGATCACGGTCAATATGGGGGTTGGCGAAGCGGTGGCTGATCGCAAGCTGATCGACGCGGCGGTGGCAGATCTCACCAGGATCACCGGCCAGAAGCCGATCATCTGCAAGTCGAAGAAGGCCATCGCCTCCTTCAAGCTGCGCGAAGGCCTGGCGATCGGCTGCAAGGTCACGCTGCGCGGTGCCCGCATGTACGAATTCCTCGACCGTCTGATCAGTGTGGCGATGCCGCGCATCCGCGATTTCCGCGGAGTTTCGGCCCGCGCCTTCGATGGTCGCGGCAACTACACGCTGGGCGTGAAAGAGCAGATCATTTTCCCGGAAATCCAGTACGACCAGATCGACAAGATCCGTGGCATGGATATCACGATCACTACCACGGCGCGCGATAACAAGCATGGGCGCGCGCTGCTTGAAGCTTTCAACTTTCCGTTCCGCAAATAAGTACCAGGCGCCTCGCAAGGATACGGCATGGCCAAGACCAACATGATTGAGCGCGACAAGCGGCGCACGCTGGTGGCGAAGAAGTACGCGGTGCTACGCACGCGTCTCAAAGAAACCATTCGTACCCCCAAGTCCTCGCCGGAAGAGCGCAGTGCCGCCCAGGCCAAACTGCAGGCGCTGCCGCGCGATGCCAGCCCGACGCGCCAGCGCAATCGCTGTGCCATTACCGGTCGTTCGCGCGGTGTGTACCGCAAGTTCGGCCTGGGGCGCACCAAGATCCGCGAAGTGGCCGCGCGCGGCGAGATTCCCGGTCTCGCAAAAGCGAGCTGGTAGGAGCCATAACGATGAGCATGACCGATCCGGTTGCCGACCTGCTGACCCGCATACGTAACGGGCAGAGTGCGCGCAAAACCAGCGTAACGATGGCCTCTTCAAAGCTGAAGACCGCCATTTTGCGCGTCCTGAAAGACGAAGGCTTTATCGCCGATTTCAATATCGCCGATGAATCCGGCAAGCCCGCACTCACTGTCGATCTGAAGTATTTCGACGGCCGGCCGGTAATCGACCGCATCGAGCGCGTCAGTCGTCCGGGTCTGCGCATCTATCGCGGCAAGGACGAGCTGCCCAAGGTGCTGGGCGGCATGGGTACGGTGATCGTCTCCACGCCCAAGGGCGTGATGACCGACAAGGCGGCGCGCGCCATTGGCCAGGGCGGCGAAGTCATTTGCGTCGTGGCCTGATGGCGCGGCCAGTTACGGAATATTGAACATGTCCAGAGTTGCAAAAAAAGTTATCGATGTCCCCGCGGGCGTGACCGTCACGCTGGGCGCGGATCTGATCACGGTCAAGGGCGCCAAGGGTGCCCTGACTCTGCCGATGGCGGCTGGTGTCGCCGTGGCGCAGGAAAACAAGCAGCTGATGATCAGCTACCAGGATGAGGGCGCGGCGCGTACCCGTGCCGGCTCGACCCGCGCGCATCTGGCCAACATGGTGCTGGGTGTTACCCGTGGCTATGACCGCAAGCTCGAACTGGTCGGAGTCGGATTTCGCGCCGCAGTCGCCGGCAAGGTGCTGAACCTGACGCTCGGGTTTTCGCATCCGGTGAGTTACGACATTCCGGAAGGCATCAGCATCGAGACACCGAGCCAGACCGAGATTCTGATCAAGGGCGCTGACCGGCAGCGGGTTGGCCAGACGGCAGCCGAGATCCGTGGCATCAGACCGCCGGAGCCTTACAAGGGCAAGGGTGTGCGCTATTCGGATGAAAAGATTTCCCTCAAGGAAGGGAAGAAGAAATGATTACCACCAAACAGGAACGCCGCGCGCGCCGCGCCATCAAGACCCGCGCCAAGATCCGCGAGCTGGGCGCTGCCCGTCTCACGGTGCATCGCACGCCGCGTCATATCTATGCGCAGCTGTTCGCCAGCGACGGCTCGAAAGTGCTGGCGGCTGCCTCCACGCTGCAGAAGGCCGTTGCCAAGGATCTCAAGTACACCGGCAACATTGAGGCCGCCAAGGCCGTAGGCCGCGCGATCGCTGAGCGGGCCAAGGCTGCCGGCGTCTCGAAGGTGGCCTTTGATCGCTCCGGTTTTCAGTACCACGGCCGTGTCAAGGCTCTGGCTGACGCTGCGCGTGAAGCCGGACTCGAACTCTAGAATTTCCCCCAGGGACGCATCGCATGGCAAGAATTGAAAAGAACCAGAGCGCCGACGACCTGCTTGAAAAGCTGGTCGCGGTCAATCGCACGGCCAAGGTCGTCAAGGGCGGCCGCCAGTTTGGTTTCACCGCGCTGACGGTGGTCGGCGATGGTGCGGGCCGTGTCGGCTTTGGCTTCGGCAAGGCGCGTGAAGTGCCGGTGGCGATCTCCAAGGCCATGGCGCAGGCCCGCAAGAACCTGGTCAACGTCAGTCTGTCGAACGATACGCTGCACTACGCGGTCAAAGGCGAACATGGCGCGACGCGCATCTTCATGCAGCCGGCCTCGAGTGGTACCGGTGTTATCGCCGGGGGCGGTATGCGCGCGGTGCTCGAATGCGCGGGCGTGCGCAACGTGCTGGCCAAGAGTTATGGGTCGCGCAATCCCATCAACGTGGTGCGCGCCACGGTCAAGGCGCTGGCGAAGGTACGTTCGCCAGATGACATTGCCGCCAAGCGTGGCAAAACTCTCGAAGAAATACTTGGGTGAGTGACATGACGAGCGGCAAACAGATCAAGGTGACACTGGTGCGCAGCCTGTTTGGGCAGCTCAAGGCCATCCGCGCCTCGGCGCGCGGCCTGGGCCTGCGCCGCCCGCATCAGTGCGTCACGGTGGCTGATACCGCGGCCAACCGCGGCATGATCAATGCCGCCTGCCACATGCTTAAGGTGGAGCAACTCTGACATGCGACTGAATACCATCAGACCCGGCGCCGGCTCGCGCAGCGTCCGTTTACGCGTTGGCCGTGGCGCCTCAGCCGGCCAGGGCAAGACCTGCGGCCGTGGCGTCAAGGGACAGCGCGCCCGCAAGGGTGGCTATCACAAGGTCGGCTTTGAAGGCGGCCAGATGCCGATTCAGCGGCGCATGCCGAAAGTCGGCTTTCGCTCCGCCATGAAGGCCGAGCGCGCTGAAGTACGTCTGCACGAGCTCGCGCTGGTGACCACGACGCCGATTGATCTGGCAGCACTGAAGCAGGCCCAGTTGATTCCCGTGTTCGCCAAGCGAGCCAAGGTAGTGCTCTCGGGCGAGATCAAGAAGGCCGTGCAGCTCAAGGGTATCGGCGTCACCAAGGGCGCGCTGGCGGCCATCGAAGCAGCCGGCGGCAAGGTTGAGGCCTGATGGCTAACCCGCCCATCAATCCAGCGGCAACTTTCGCCGAGGCCGGTCGCCTTGGTGAGATTCGCAATCGCCTGCTGTTTCTGGTGGGTGCGCTGGTGGTGTATCGCATTGGTACATTCATACCGGTGCCGGGCATCAACCCGGACGCGGTAGCGCGTTTTTTCAACGATCAGGCCAACTCGATACTGGGCATCGTCAACACTTTCAGTGGCGGCGCCCTGCAGCGTCTGTCGATCTTCGCCATGGGCGTCATGCCCTATATCTCGGCCTCGATCATCATCCAGATGCTCTCGATGGTGGTGCCGACGCTGATGGAATATCGCAAGGAAGGCGAGGCCGGGCGACGCAAGACCACGCAGCTGACGCGCTACGCGACCGTCGGGCTGGCGGTTTTCCAGTCCTTCGGCGCCGCCGCGGCATTGCAGAATGGCGGCATGGTGCTGGCCGGCGGCTTCCAGTGGATGATGGTGGCCACCGTCACGATGACCACCGGCACACTGTTTCTCATGTGGCTGGGTGAGCAGATTACCGAGCGCGGCATCGGCAACGGCATTTCGATGATCATTCTCTCCGGCATCGTTTCGGGCATTCCGGGTGCCATCAGCCGCACCTTTACTTCGGTCAACAATGGCGAAATGCTGCCGATCTTTGCCATCGTGCTGGTCATCATTGTCGTCGGCGTCACCGCGTTCTGCGTCTACGTCGAGCGCGCTCAGCGGCGCATCACCGTGCACTATGCCAAGCGCCAGGTCGGCCGCCGTCTGTACGCGGGCCAGAGCAGCCATCTGCCCTTCAAGCTCAACATGTCGGGCGTGATTCCGCCGATTTTCGCCTCGAGCCTGCTGCTGTTCCCGGCCACCATGGCGAGTTTTTTCGCAACCGGGTCGGACAGTAAAATGAGTCTGATCATGCAACGCGTGCAGGCAGCGCTCAATTATGGTCAGCCGCTGCACCTGGTGCTGTACGCGGCACTGATTCTCGGCTTTACTTTTTTCTACACCGCGCTGGTGTTCAATGCGCGCGACACCGCCGACAACCTCAAGAAATCCGGGGCCTTCATTCCCGGTATCCGTCCCGGACAGCAGACCGGTGAATACATCGACAAAGTGCTCTCGCGCCTGACGCTGTGGGGCGCGTTCTACATCATGGCGGTATGCCTGTTGCCCGAATTCCTGATTTCCTCGCAGGGTGTGCCGTTCCAGTTTGGTGGCACTTCCCTGCTGATCGTGGTGGTGGTGGTTATGGATTTCATGGCGCAGTTACAGGCGCACATGATGTCCAATCAGTACCCGGGCCTGATGAAAAAGGCGAATTTGCTGGGAGCGGGCCGTGGTGCCCCAGGTCAAGGTGAGCGATGAAAGTACGTCCGTCAGTCAAGAAGATCTGCAAGAACTGCAAGATCGTGCGCCGTCGTCGCGTGGTTTATGTGATCTGCGCCGATGCGCGTCACAAGCAGCGGCAGGGTTGAGCCCGGTGCGCACAGTAGCCAAGGATTTGAGGTAACAGCATGGCACGTATAGCCGGTATCAACATTCCGATGAACAAGCATGTGGTCATCGGCCTGACCCACATCTTTGGCATCGGCCCGAACCGCTCGCTCGAAGCGCTGAAGGCAGCGGGCGTCGATCCGACCACCAAAGTCAAGGATCTGACCGAGGCCGAAGTCACGGCGATCCGTGCGCAGTTGTCGCGCTGGCCGCTGGAAGGCGATCTGCGCCGTGAAGTCTCGATGAACATCAAGCGGCTGATGGATCTGGGCACCTGGCGCGGTATCCGCCATCGCAAGGGGCTGCCGGTTCGTGGTCAACGCACGCGCACCAATGCACGTACCCGCAAGGGGCCGCGCAAGCAGGCCGTGAAGCTCAATGCCCCGCCGGGTAAGGTCTGATAGCAGGAAATTAATATGGCTGAACAGAAAGCACAGCAGAGCGGCGCGGGCGCAGCAGCCCAGTCCGGCGGCCCCAAGAAGCCCAAGAAGGCGCGCAAGAACGTGCTCGATGCGATCGCGCACGTGCATGCCTCGTTCAACAACACGATCATCACCATCACGGATCGGCAGGGCAACACGCTCTCATGGGCCACTTCGGGAGGCTGCGGCTTTCGTGGCTCACGCAAGAGCACGCCGTTCGCGGCGCAGGTCGCCGCTGAAAAGGCCGGCATCGCGGCGCAGGAACACGGCGTCAAGAATGTCGAAGTACGCGTCGGTGGCCCCGGGCCCGGCCGCGAATCAGCAGTACGGGCGCTCAACGGCTGTGGCCTGAAGATCACCAGCATTGAAGATGTCACGCCGATTCCGCATAACGGCTGCCGTCCCCCGAAGAAGCGTCGCGTCTAGAGCGATAGCGGAAATCAGTTAAGGAAACGAGAAGACTATGGCGCGATATACCGGCCCGACATGCAAACTCGCCAGGCGCGAGGGCACTGATCTGTTTCTCAAGAGCGGCGCCAAGCCGATCGAGAGCAAGTGCAAATTCCAGGTGCCACCCGGCGGCATCAAGAGCGAGCGTCGTCAGCGCCTGTCCGACTACGGCATGCAGCTGCGCGAAAAGCAGAAGCTGCGGCGCATGTATGGTGTGCTGGAGCGGCAGTTTCGCGGCTACTACAAGCTGGCCGCGCGCCGTACCGGCGCTACCGGTGAAACGCTGCTCAAGCTGCTGGAATCGCGGCTCGACAATGTGGTCTATCGCATGGGCTTTGCCGCCACGCGCGCCGAAGCGCGCCAGCTGGTGAGTCATAAGGCCATTGAGGTCAACGGCCATATCGTTTCCATCGCCTCGTACCAGTGCAATGCCGGCGATGTGGTGCAGGTGCGCGAGCGCGCCCGCAAGCAGCTGCGTATCCAGGGTGCGCTGGCCTCGGCCACCCAGGCCGGCCTGCCCGACTGGGTTGAGGTCAGCGACAAGGAAATGCGCGGCATATTCAAGACGGTGCCAGCTCGCGAAGATGTCCTGCCGGACATCAACGAGAATCTGGTGGTCGAGTTGTATTCGAAGTAACGCTGGAGCACCTATGCAGTCCCTGGTAACCGAATTTCTCAAGCCCCGTGTGGTCAAGGTGCAGCCCGTGGCCCCGCGTCAGGCGCGGGTCGTCATCGAACCTTTTGAGCGTGGCTTTGGCCATACGCTCGGCAATGCGCTGCGGCGCGTGCTGCTCTCCTCCATGCCTGGAGCTGCGATCACCGAAGTGGAGATCGACGGCGTGCTGCACGAGTACACCAGCATCGAGGGCGTGCAGGAAGACGTCGTCGACGTGCTGCTCAACCTCAAGCTGGTGGCGCTGCGCATGCATACGCGCAATTCCGCCGAGCTGCGTCTGCACAAGAAAGGCCCGGGGCCGGTGACGGCGGGCGACATCCAGACCGATCACGACATCGAAGTCGTCAACCCGGATCTGGTGATCGCCAACCTGACCAAGGCCGGCGAACTCAACATGCTGATGAAAATCGAGCGCGGCCGCGGCTATCGCCCGGCGGTGCAGCGCGTGGCCTTCGAAGAGCAGACCCGGCCGATCGGCCGCCTGTTGCTCGATGCCTCCTTCAGCCCGGTGCGGCGCGTGACCTACTCGGTCGAAGCCGCGCGCGTTGAGCAGCGCACCGATCTCGACAAACTGGTCATCGATATCGAGACCAACGGCACCATTGAGCCCGAGGAGGCCATCCGCCGTGCCGGCGGCATTCTCAAAGACCAGCTCTCGGTGTTCGTCGATCTGCAGGGTGAAGACGAGGCGGTGGCCAAGATCACCGAGATGCAGTTCGATCCGATTCTGCTGCGCCCGGTCGATGAGCTCGAGCTCACGGTGCGCAGTGCCAACTGCCTCAAGGCCGAGAATATTCACTACATCGGCGATCTCGTGCAGCGCACTGAAGTCGAGCTGCTGCGTACGCCAAATCTGGGCAAGAAGTCGCTCACCGAAATCAAGGAAGTGCTGCAAAGCCACGGCCTGATGCTCGGTATGCGCCTCGATGGCTGGCCGCCAGCGGGCCTGCGCCGCGAAGAAGAGAGCGGCCTGATCTGATTTTCATTCAAGAGTAACTCATGCGTCACAAGCTCTCTGGTCGGCAACTCTCGCGCAACAGTTCGCATCGGCATGCGCTCATGCGCAACATGTCGGTTTCCCTCCTGCGCCATGAAACCATCCGCACCACGGTGCCGAAGGCCAAGGAACTGCGGCGTGTGGTCGAGCCCCTGATCACGCTGGCCAAGAGCGATTCCGAGGCCAATCGTCGCCTGGCGTTCTCGCGCCTGCGGGATATGCCGCTGGTCGAGAAGCTGTTTACCGATCTGGGTCCGCGCTTTCGCACCCGCCCGGGTGGCTATACCCGCATTTTGCGCATGGTGCCGCGTGCCGGCGATGCCGCAAAAATGGCGTTGATGCAGCTGGTGGATCGTCCGGCGCCGGCGGCAGTGCCCACCGAGGCAGCAGCCGATACCAAGCCCAAGAAGACCCGGGCTTCCGCCGCGGCCGATGCCGAACAGGCGAGCGTAAAAGCGGCCGCCAAGGCCGCCAAAGCCAAGGACAAGGCCGCTCATAAGGGCGCCGAGATCGCGGCGAAAACCGCCAAGGCGAGCGCCAAGTCGAGCGCCAAGGCCGGCAAGAGGGCGGCAAAGTCCTCTGCCAAGACCGCCGGCGGCAGCGCCAAGGCCAAGGCCGGAGCGAAGCGGGTTGCCAAGAAGAAGGCGGGCAAGTAGAACTGCCCCCCCCCACTGCCCCGGTAAACCTCTGAGTAAGGAGCTGATCTATGGGAATCGGTGCGGAATTCAAAGAATTTGCCATGCGGGGCAATGTCGTCGATCTGGCGGTAGGCGTCGTGATCGGCGCAGCCTTTGGCAAGATCGTGGCATCACTGGTCGAAAACGTCATTATGCCGCCCATCGGCATGGCCATGGCGGGAGTGAATGTCGCTGACTGGGCCACGCAGATTGGCGTGGCCGCTGACGGTAAGGCGATCATGCTCAAATACGGCGCATTCCTGCAGACCGTCATCGATTTTGTCATTGTCGCCTTCATCATCTTCATGGCTCTACGGGGCATCAACCGGCTCAAAAAGCCGGCCCCGGCCGCAACCCCGCCGGCACCGCCCGCACAGGAAGTGCTGCTCACGCAGATTCGGGATTTGCTGGCAAAGCGCTGAAAGTCGCCCCCGGGGGCAACTTTTCTGGGCTTTTTTTAGGCGAATGATTGAATTGCGCTGTGGCTTCTATAGAATCAGCAGCGGCGATGGGATGTCGCTTTTCAAACTAGTTTGTCTGAATTTCAACTTCTGATTATCTGGGGATTCATCGATGAATACTAAGCTTGCTCTTGGCGCTGTTGTCGCAGCGCTCGCGCTGATCGCCTGCAGCTCCCAGGAAGCCGCCGCTCCGGCAGCTGCTCCTGAGGCCGCTCCGGCTGCAATGGCTCCGGCCGCTGACGCTGCCGCTCCGGCTGCTGACGCTGCTGCTCCGGCTGCCGCTCCGGCTGCTCCGGCTGCTCCGGCAAACTGATCCACTACGGGTCTGGCATGAAAGCCCGTGCAGGCCGCGAACCGGTCTGCCCGGGCTTTCGTGTTTCTGTGCCATGACCATCAGCATTCGCGACACCCGCCAGACCAAAAGCGATCGCACCTGGATCGAATCGGTCTATCGCGATTACCTCAATGATCTGGCGCCACTGGGCACGGGTGTGTTTCCCGCGCTGAGTGAATTTGGTCACCGCGAACCTGACCAGCTCGCCAGCTGGTTTGCCGATTCCAGCGCCCACCTGCTCACCATTCTCAAGGAAGACAGCCCGGTGGGTTTTGCCATGGTGCGCACCGGTGCCATGCCCGTGGGTATCGAGCGCTTCGATTATTCCATGGCTGAATTTTTCATCGCTCGCGAGTGGCGTCGCCGCGGCCTCGGCCAGGAGGCGGTACGCCTGATCTGGGATCGCTTTGCCGGCCGCTGGCACATCATGGAATACCTGCGCAATGCACCCGCGGTGGCTTTCTGGCGGCGCGTGGTCAACGCCTACACGCGCAGCAATTACCGTGAGCGCAGCAGCAGCGGTGAAGTGCATCAGTATTTCGAATCGGGCGCGGGGCGCGCGCGCGGATGATGAAGACGAGAGCGTAAGCGCGCTTGCGTTGGCGCGTACGTGCCGCGGCGGTATGGCGGGCATCGACCCGGAAAAAAGCGCTGTGAATCCGTCCATGGAAGCTCCGGCCGCGACATCCTGTCGCGGACGGTTTTTTCCGGGTCGATGCCCGCCATACCGTCGCGGCACCCACGCCTCGCCGCAAGCACACGGGCGTTCTTGCTCCATCCTTCAGCGTGCGTGCCGCACGAATCCGCGAAGACTCTTTGATCACTTGCACTGCTGAGATGGATGTTTTTAGTTCAGTTCAGGGCCATTTCCGGCTCTCAAGAGCGTCATACGCTGCTGCGGGAGCATTGCAAGGCATGTGGGAGGTGAAAATCCAAGGCAAATGCTATCCTGCTGCCGTCTCGCTCACGCCAGCCGACCAAGAGTGCCCATACCAACCAAATTGTTACGCGCG
>Ga0315271_10001805_pt1 | contig 13139 bp, 12 predicted proteins | sample C3_top_MG_FD_204664 | JGI IMG/M metagenome (GOLD analysis project Ga0315271, IMG submission 204664) | Sediment microbial communities from Yellowstone Lake, YNP, Wyoming, USA - C3_top | ecosystem: Environmental > Aquatic > Freshwater > Lake > Sediment | place: USA: Wyoming | collected 2017-08-01 | reverse complement strand
GGCCCGGTCGAGCGCAAGGTGGTGCGCGTCGTCACGCCCGGCACCGTGACCGACACCGAACTGCTGGCCGACAAGAGCGATGCGCTGCTGCTCGCGGTGTCGCGCCAGGGCAAGGCGATCGGCCTGGCGTGGCTGGCCTTGAGCAGCGGTGAACTCGGGCTGACCGAGTGCGCCGAAGCCGAACTCGGTGCATGGCTGGCGCGCCTGTCGGCCGCCGAGGTGTTGGTCGACCGCGATGCCGTGCCGGCGCCACTGCTGCAAGCACAGTCCCTTGCCAGAGCAACGATCACGCACCGCCCGGCCTGGCAGTTCGACACCGCTTTGGGCTCGCGCAAGCTGTGCGAACAGCTGCGCGTGGCCAGCCTGGCCGGCTTCAACGCGCAAGACCTGCACGCCGCGCAAGCGGCCGCCGCCGCGCTGCTGAGCTTCGCCGAGCACACACAGGGCCGCGCGCTGGCGCATGTGCGCACGCTCAGCGTGCAGCACAGCAACGACCTGCTCGCCCTCCCACCCAGTACGCATCGCAACCTCGAGTTGACACAGACGCTGCGCGGCGAAGAATCGCCCACCGTGCTGTCGCTGATCGACACCTGCCGCACCGGCATGGGCAGCCGCGCGCTGCGCCACTGGCTGACGCACCCGCTGCGCGAACGCCGCGTCGCGATGCAGCGCCACGATGCACTCGATGCCCTGCACGACGCCGGTTTCGACGGCCTGCGCAACGCGCTGCGCGGCATCAGCGACGTCGAACGCATCACCGCGCGCATCGCGCTGCGCCAGGTGCGGCCGCGCGAACTGACCGGCGTGCGTGCCACGTTGCAGGCGCTGCCGGCCTTGCGCCGCCATGTGCCGGCCGGCGCGGCCGTGCTGCTCGACCTGCTCGCCGAGGCCCTGGGCCCGACGGTCGAGATCGAAGCGCTGCTGACGGCCGCGATCGCCCTCGAGCCCGCCGTGCTGCTGCGCGATGGCGGCGTGATCGCGCCCGGCTTCGACGCCGCGCTCGACGAGTTGCGCGGCATCGGCGACAACTGCGACGCGTACCTGCTGGAACTCGAAGCGCGCGAGCGCGCCCGCACCGGCATCGCCAACCTGCGGGTCCAGTACAACAAGGTGCACGGCTTCTACATCGAGGTCACGCAAGGCCAGGCGTCGAAGGTGCCGGCCGACTACCAGCGGCGCCAGACGCTGAAGAACGCCGAGCGCTTCATCACCCCCGAATTGAAGGCCTTCGAAGACAAGGCGCTGTCGGCGCAAGACCGCGCGCTGGCGCGCGAGAAGCTGCTCTATGAACAGGTGATCGACCAGTTGCAGTTGCACCTCGAAGCGCTGTCGGCGCTGGCCCGTGCCCTGGCGAGCCTGGACGCGCTGGCTGCGCTGGCCGAACGTGCCGGCACGCTGAACTGGTGCCGGCCGCAGTTCGTGCGCGAGCCCTGCATCCAGATCGAAGCGGGCCGGCACCCGGTCGTCGAGGCACGGCTCGCCGAGACCGGTGCCGGCAACTTCATGGCCAACGACTGCCGGCTCGACGCCGCGCAGAAGATGCTCGTCATCACCGGCCCGAACATGGGCGGCAAGAGCACCTTCATGCGCCAGGTGGCGCTGATCGCGCTGCTGGCCGCAATGGGCTCCTTCGTGCCGGCGCGCGCCTGCCGCCTGGGGCCGATGGACGCGATCCACACCCGCATCGGCGCGGCCGACGACCTGGCCAATGCGCAGTCGACGTTCATGGTCGAGATGACCGAGGCCGCCGCCATCCTGCACAGCGCTACCGACCAGTCGCTGGTGCTGATGGACGAGATCGGGCGCGGCACCTCCACCTTCGACGGCCTGGCACTGGCCGGTGCGATCGCCTCGCACCTGGTCGAGAAGACACGCGCGTTCACGCTGTTCGCGACCCACTATTTCGAGCTGACCGAACTGCCGGTCAAGCACGACCGCGCGGTCAACATGCACGTGTCGGCGGTCGAGTCGCGCCGCGGTGGCGTCGACGACATCGTGTTCCTGCACGAACTGCAGCCCGGCCCGGCGAGCCGCAGCTACGGCGTGCAAGTGGCGCGGCTTGCCGGCATGCCGGCAAGCCTGCTGCGCCAGGCGCGCGCCGCGCTCGAAGCGCTGGAAGCGAGCAAGCACGCCGCCGATGCGCAGATCGACCTGTTCGCCACGCCGCCAGCGCGCGAGGCATTGGAACCCGCCGAACCGTCGGACGTCGAGCGCGCCGTGGCCGCCATTGACCCCGATATGCTTACGCCGAAGCAGGCACTCGCTGCCCTCTACGAACTCAAATCCCTGTTGGGAAAACTCCAATGACCTATTGCGTAGGCATCAAGCTCGACGCCGGCCTCGTCTTCATGTCCGACTCGCGCACCAACGCCGGCCTGGACCAGATCAGCACCTACCGAAAGATGATGGTGTACGAACGCCCCGGCGACCGCTTCATGGTGATGTTGTCGGCCGGCAACCTGTCAATCAGCCAGTCGGTGCGCGAAATCTTGCAGGTCGAGAAGATCGAGGACCGCGATGGCAGTCCGATCACGATCTGGAACGCGAAGAGCATGTTCGATGCGGTGCGCGTGCTCGGCAATGCAGTGCGCCGCGTGCACGACCAGGACGGCGCGGCACTCGCCACGGCCGGTGTCGACTTCAACGCCACGATGATCTTCGGCGGCCAGATCGCGGGCGAGGCGATGCGCCTGTTTCTGGTCTATTCGGCCGGCAACTTCATCGAGGCGACGCGCGAGACCTGCTACTTCCAGGTCGGTGAATCGAAGTACGGCAAGCCGGTGCTCGACCGCATGATCACGCCGAGCACGCCACTCGATGAAGCCGCGAAATGCGCGCTGGTGTCGATGGACTCGACGCTCAAGTCGAACCTGTCGGTCGGCCTGCCGCTCGACCTGCTGGTGTACGAGGCCGACAGCTTCAAGACCGAGCAGATCGTCTGCATCGACGAACACAACCCGTACTTCGCGATGATCCGCGGCACCTGGGGCCAACGACTGCGCCAGGTGTTCGAATCGATCGAAGACCCGCAGTGGGGCGACGGCGCCACCACCGTGCCGTTGTGCGTGCCCTCGGCGCGCTACGAAGCCATGAAGAAGATCACCCACCCTGGGGAGAAGCTCGTCTGATGAAAGTGGCAAGCGGCTCGATTCAACCCAGCCGGACGATCGTCTTCTCGCACGCGAACGGCTTCCCTGCCGGCACTTACCGAATCATCTTCGAAGCCTGGCGCGCGGCCGGCTTCCAGGTGCATGCGATCGAGAAGTTCGGCCACGATCCGCGCTTCCCGGTCACGAGCAACTGGCCGAACCTGCGCGACCAGCTGATCCATTTCATCGATCGCGAAGTGACCGGGCCGGCGGTGCTGGTCGGCCATTCGCTCGGCGGCTACCTGAGCCTGATGGCGGCTGCGCGCCGGCCCGACCTCGCCAATGGGTTGATCATGCTCGACTCGCCCTTGCTGTCGGGCTGGAAGGCGCGCGCGGTGCAGGTGGCGAAGGCGGCGGGCATCGGCGAGCGCTTCTCGCCCGGCCATGTGTCGAAACGCCGGCGCCAGCACTGGCCGAGCGCCGAGGCCGCGTTCGAGCATTTCGCCGCCAAGCCGGCGTTCGCGCGCTGGGCGCCCGGCGTGCTGCGCGACTACATCGGCTGCGGCATCGAGCGTCATGGGTCGGACCACCGCCTGAGCTTCGACCGCACGGTGGAAACCGCCATCTACAACGCCCTGCCACACCAGTTGGCGCGCATGCTGCGGGCGCACCCGCTGCAATGCCCGATGGCCTTCGTGCGCGGCACCGAATCGCAGGAGATCCGGCAGGTCGGCATGGACGCGACTGCGCGGCTGGCACACGGCCGCGTGTCCAGCATTCCCGGCAGCCACCTGTATCCGTTCGAGCATCCACTGGAGACGGCGACCGAGGTGCTGCGCCTGATTTCCACGTTGAATTCGCTGGCTCCAATGGCCGGAGCCCGATGACCCCCCGCCTATAATCGCGCTTTACCACCAGAGCATTTGTGGCGAACAAATGCTGCACACAATGACCAAGTACGTCTTTGTCACCGGCGGTGTGGTGTCCTCGCTGGGCAAGGGCATCGCTTCTGCGTCGCTGGCTGCGATCCTCGAATCGCGCGGCCTCAAGGTCACCCTCATCAAGCTGGACCCGTACCTCAACGTCGATCCGGGCACGATGTCGCCGTTCCAGCACGGCGAGGTCTTCGTCACCGAAGACGGCGCAGAAACCGACCTCGACCTCGGCCACTACGAACGCTTCATCAGCACGCGCATGAAGCGCACCAACAACTTCACGACCGGCCAGATCTACAAGTCGGTGCTCGAGAAGGAACGCCGCGGCGACTACCTCGGCAAGACGGTGCAGGTGATCCCGCACGTCACCAACGAGATCCAGGAATTCGTCAAGCGTGGCGCCAACGATGTCGACGTGGCGATCGTCGAGATCGGCGGCACCGTCGGCGACATCGAGTCGCTGCCCTTCCTCGAAGCCGTGCGCCAGATGGCACTGCGCGCCGGGCCGAACAACAGCGCGTTCGTGCACCTGACCTACGTGCCCTGGATCGCCGCCGCCGGCGAACTCAAGACCAAGCCGACCCAGCACACGGTGCAGAAGATGCGCGAGATCGGCATCCAGCCCGATGTGCTGCTGTGCCGTGCCGACCGCGAGATCCCGGACGACGAGCGCGACAAGATTTCGTTGTTCACCAACGTGGCGTTGCCCGGCGTGATCTCGATGTGGGACGTCGACACGATCTACAAGGTGCCGCGCATGCTGCACGAACAGCGCCTCGATGAGTTGATCTGCATGAAGCTGCAGCTGCTCACGAAGGCCGCCGACCTGCGGCGCTGGGACAAGCTCGTCTACGAGGTCGAGCACCCGAAGTTCGACGTCCGGATCGCGATGTGCGGCAAGTACACCGACCTGTCCGATTCGTACAAGTCGCTCAACGAGGCGTTGCGCCACGCCGGCATCCACAACCATGCGCGGGTCAAGATCGAATACGTCGATTCCGAGACGCTGACGCCCGACAACATCGGCCAGCTGGCCGGTTTCGACGCGATCCTCGTGCCCGGCGGCTTCGGCAAGCGCGGTGTCGAGGGCAAGATCCTGACGGCGCAATACGCCCGTGAACACAAGATCCCCTACCTCGGCATCTGCCTGGGCATGCAGGTCGCCACGATCGAGGTCGCACGCCACCTGGCCGGCTTGACGGACGCGAACAGCACCGAGTTCGATCCCGAGACACCGCACCCCGTCATCGCGCTGATCGACGAATGGCAAGACAGCGACGGCACGATCCAGAAGCGCGATGCCCACTCCGACCTCGGCGGCACGATGCGCCTGGGCGCACAGAGCTCCGACGTCACCCCCGGCACGCTGGCCTTCCAGATCTACGGCAAGGTCGTGACCGAACGGCACCGTCACCGCTACGAAGCGAACGAGCGCTACCTCGACCGCCTGCGCGATGCGGGTCTGGTGATCTCGGCGATCACCCAGCGCGAGAAGCTGACCGAGATCGTTGAGCTGTCGAAGGCCCAGCACCCGTGGTTCGTGGGCGTGCAGTTCCATCCCGAGTTCAAGAGCACGCCGTGGGACGGGCACCCGCTGTTCATCAGCTACGTGAAGGCCGCGCTGGAACATCAGCGTGCGGCGTTGGCGGAAAAGGTGGCGGCATGACGAAGGATCAGGCATGAAGCTGTGCGGGTTCGATGTCGGCCTCGACCGACCGTTCTTCCTGATCGCCGGCCCATGCGTGATCGAGTCCGAGCAACTACAGATGGACGTGGCGGGCCAGCTCAAGGAAATGTGCGCCGCGCTCGGCATTCCGTTCATCTTCAAGAGCAGCTTCGACAAGGCGAACCGCTCGTCAGGCAACACCTTTCGCGGCCCGGGCATGGACAAGGGCCTGGAGATTCTGGCGAAGGTCAGGCGTGAACTGAAGGTGCCGGTGCTGACCGACATCCACGACGAATCGCAGATCGCGCAAGTGAGCAGCGTCGTCGACGTGCTGCAGACGCCGGCCTTCCTGTGTCGCCAGACCGATTTCATCCGCGCCGTGGCTCAATGTGGCAAGCCGGTGAACATCAAGAAGGGCCAGTTCCTCGCACCCCACGACATGAAGAACGTGATCGACAAGGCCCGCGCCGCCGCGCGCGAAAAAGGCCTGCTCGAAGACAACTTCATGGCCTGCGAGCGCGGCGTGAGCTTCGGCTACAACAACCTCGTGTCTGACATGCGCAGCCTCGCCATCATGCGCGAGACGAACGCGCCGGTGGTGTTCGACGCCACGCATTCGGTGCAGCTGCCCGGCGGGCAGGGCACCAGTTCCGGCGGCCAGCGCGAGTTCGTGCCGGTGCTGGCGCGCGCCGCCATTGCGGTCGGCGTGGCGGGCGTGTTCATGGAAACCCACCCCGACCCGGTGCATGCGATGAGCGACGGCCCGAACGCGGTGCCGCTGAAGCACATGAAGGCCCTGCTCGAACAACTGGTGTCGCTCGACCGCGTGGTCAAGTCGCAGCCGCTGATCGAGAACGATTTTTCCTGCTGAGCATCTGCCCATGGCAACGAAGTCATCGTTGACTTGTCAAGAACCTTGAACCTCCGGAGAGAACCTGAATGAGTGCCATTGTTGACATCGTCGGCCGCGAAATTCTCGACAGCCGCGGCAACCCCACCGTCGAATGCGATGTGCTGCTCGAATCCGGCACGATGGGCCGCGCGGCCGTGCCCTCGGGCGCGTCCACCGGCTCGCGCGAGGCGATCGAACTGCGCGACGGCGACAAGTCGCGCTACCTCGGCAAGGGCGTGCTGAAGGCCGTCGAACACGTCAACACCGAAATCAGCGAGGCCGTGCTCGGGCTCGACGCCAGCGAGCAGGCCTTCCTCGACCGCACGCTGATCGACCTCGACGGCACCGAGAACAAGAGCCGCCTCGGCGCGAATGCCACGCTGGCCGTCAGCATGGCGGTGGCGCGTGCCGCGGCCGAAGAATCGGGCCTGCCGCTGTACCGCTACTTCGGCGGCTCGGGCGCGATGCAACTGCCGGTGCCGATGATGAACGTCATCAACGGCGGCGCGCACGCGAACAACAACCTCGACCTGCAGGAGTTCATGATCATCCCGGTCGGCGCGCCGAGCTTCCGCGAAGCGGTGCGCTATGGCGCCGAGGTGTTCCATGCGCTGAAGAAGATCATCGGCGACAAGAAGATGAGCACGGCGGTCGGTGACGAAGGTGGCTTCGCGCCCAGCGTCGCGAGCCATGAAGCGGCCATCCAGCTCATTCTCGAAGCGATCGACAAGGCGGGCTACACCGCAGGCACGCAGATCGCGCTCGGCCTCGATTGCGCGGCGAGCGAGTTCTACAAGGACGGCAAGTACGTGCTCGGCAGCGAAGGCCTGAGCCTGAGCGCGCCGGAGTGGACCGACATCCTCTCCACCTGGTGCGACAAGTACCCGATCATCAGCATCGAAGACGGCATGGGCGAGTCCGACTGGGACGGCTGGAAGCACCTCAACGACCGCCTCGGCGGCAAGGTGCAGATCGTCGGCGACGACCTGTTCGTCACCAACACCAAGATCCTGAAGGAAGGCATCGACAAGCGCGTCGCGAATTCGGTGCTGATCAAGATCAACCAGATCGGCACGCTGACCGAAACCTTCGCCGCCATTGAAATGGCGAAGCGCGCCGGCTGGACGGCGGTGATCAGCCACCGCTCGGGCGAGACCGAAGACTCGACCATCGCCGACATCGCGGTCGGCACCAACGCCGGCCAGATCAAGACCGGCTCGATGAGCCGCTCGGACCGCATGGCCAAGTACAACCAGCTGCTGCGCATCGAGGAAGACCTGGGCGACGTGGCCAGCTACCCCGGCCGCGCCGCGTTCTACAACCTGCGCTGAAGCACGCGTCCACGACGGCCCACGCTCGCGTTCCCATGCGTTTCATCTCCATCGCACTCATCGCGTTGCTGGGGCTGGTGCATGCCGAACTCTGGTTCGGCAAGGGGGGTGCGCCGCGCATGATGGACCTCACCGCCCGGCTGGCGGCGCAGCAGGCCGCGAACGACACCGCCAAGGCGCGCAACGCGCAGCTCGACGCTGAAGTTCGCGACCTCAAAGAAGGCTTGGAGATGGTCGAGGAGCGGGCGCGCTTCGAGCTCGGCATGGTCAGACCCGACGAAATCTACGTCCAGGTCGCGCGGGCCAGGCCTTGACCACCGGCCGCCTCGTTCCCGCGCGTTGACCGGGCTGCCGGGTGGACACGCTGCTGCACGCGATGCAGCCCCTCTTTGCCACCGCGTTCGCCTTGTGGGGCACGCCGGTCAGCTGGCTCGAGATCGTCGCCTTCGTGCTGGCCATCCAGATGGTGGTGCTCAACATGCGCGTCAATGCGCTGGCCTGGCCGCTCGCCATCGTCAGCTCGCTGCTGTACTTCGCGCTGTTCTGGAACAGCCGCCTGTACGGCGACGCGAGCCTGCAGATCTTCTTTGCCGTGGTCGCGTTGTGGGGCTGGTGGCAGTGGCTGCGCGGCACGCAGGACGGTGGCGCGGCGCTGCAGGTGCGCCGGTTGCCGGCACGCGGGCGCTGGTTGCTGCTGGCTGCACTGGCCGCGGCCTGGCCCGCAACCGGCTGGTTCCTGAAGAACTACACCGACACCGACGTGCCCTGGTGGGACGCCTTCCCGACCGCTGCGAGCGTGATCGGCCAGTGGCTGCTCGGGCGCAAGTACCTCGAGAACTGGCTCGCGTGGATCGTCGTCAATGTCGTCAGCGTGGCGCTGTTCGCCTACAAGGGGCTGTGGCTCACGGTGCTGCTGTACAGCCTGTTCATCGTGATGTCGCTCTACGGTTGGCGCGCCTGGCAGCGCCTTGCGCGCGCGGGCTGCCCCGCGCCGGCCTGAACCGATGGCCAGGCCCGCCGCGTTCGTGATCGCGTTGCTGGGTGCCGAGAGCACCGGCAAGACCACGCTCGCGGCGTCTTTGCGCACCGCGCTGGCCACGCCGACGTGTCGCGTCGCGGTGGTTGGTGAATACCTGCGCGAGTTCTGCGAGCGCCGCGGCCGCACGCCGCAGCGCGACGAGCAGGTGCACATCGCCGACGAGCAGACGCGCCGCATCGACACCGCGGCCTTGACCCACGACATCGTCATTGCCGACACCACCGCGCTGATGATCGCCGTCTACAGCGAACATGTGTTCGGCGACACCGGCCTGTACGCCGCGGCACAGGCCGCGCATGCGCGATGCGACCTGACGCTGCTGACCGCACTCGACATCGCCTGGCAGGCCGACGGCCTGCAGCGCGACGGCCCCCATGTGCGCGAACCGATCGACAGCCGCGTGCGCGCCGCGCTGGGCCGGGCCGGGTCGACCTATGCCGTGGTGTCGGGTTCTGGCGTGGCGCGTTCGGAATCGGCGCTGGCCAGCGTGCGTCGCGCGATGCATCCGCCGGCCGTGGCCCCTGAGGCCGTCGCGGCCCGCTGGCACTGGCACTGCGAACGCTGCGGCGACGCGAACTGCGAGCGCCACGCCCTGCTGCCGCGCGCCTGAAGGCTGTGCGGCGTCACAGCGCCGCGGAGCCCAGCCGCATCACGATGACGATCAGCACGCCGAGCACCAGGTTCACCAACACCCAGGTCCGGATCCGCCCCATCGCGGCAGCGCCCGCTGGCCCGTCTTGCGCCCGCACCGCGCGTTGCAGCCTCGTGAACAGCACGAACCGGATGTGCCCGAAGATTGCCATCATCACCACGCCGCCGACCCCCATCACGTACCAGTCGAGCGGCATGTTGAACCCGACACCGGCTGCCGCGCCGCTGCTGGCTGCGCTCATCAGCATCCACAGGCCGGACAGAAACACCAGCGCGACCACGACGGTGACCACACCGAAGAAGCGCCGCAGCACCTCGCTCATCAGCCGCAGCCGCAGCGGCGGGTCGATCACACCGAGCGCGGGACGCAGGCAGAAGTGCGCGAAGAACATGCCACCGATCCAGACGATCAGCGCCAGCAGGTGAATCGATTTCAGGACGGCATACAGCATGGGCGGCTCCGGGTTGCGCGGCAAGCCGGCATTGTCGGTCCGTGGCCTGCCCAGCTCGCGGCCGACCGGCCTGTCAGTGCGTCGCCGACGAGCCCGGTGGCTGGTTATTGCCCGGTGTGAACAGCTCGCCCACATCGACCGGGTCGAAGTGGTACTTCTTGCCGCAGAAGTCGCAGCCGATTTCGACCCGGCCCTGCTCTTCGATGATGCCGTCGACCTCGGCCCGGCCCAGGCTGACGAGCATGCTGCCCACGCGTGTGCGCGCGCAGGAACACTCGAAGCGCGGGCCGGCGTCGCCCGCCTGACGGGCGAAGCGGCGCAGCGGCTCTTCCCAGAACAGGCGTCGCAGCACCGTGTCGGCATCGAGCGTCAGCAACTCCTCGCGCGTCAGCGTGCCGGCCAGCAACGCGATGCGGTTGTAGGCCTCGTCGAGGCCGATCAGGTCTTCATTGCGTGCACTGCCCTGCAGATTGGCCTCGCCATGCACCGGCAGGCGCTGGATCAGCAGCCCCGCGGCCACCGTGTCGTTTGCGGCCACGATCAGCCGGGTGTCGAGTTGCTCGGACTGCAGCATGTAGTGCTCGAGCACCTCGCCGAGTTCCTGCAGCGGTTCGCGATGGTCACCGTGCAGGGCCACCACGCCCTGGTAGGGCTGCTGGCCGGGCAGCTTGTCCTTCGGGTCGAGCGTGATCGCGCAGCGGCCCTGGCCGTGCACGTTCAGCATCGCCTCGAGGCGCGCGGCCTCGGGCACCTCGCCCACCACCTTGGCCGTGACGCGGAACGCCAGGTCCGGCTGCACCTCGGCCACGGCAAGCTTCACCGGGCCGTCGCCGAACACCTGCAGCACCAGCGCGCCGTTGAACTGGATGTTGGACTGCATCAGCACGCCGGCCGCCGCCATCTCGCCCAGCAGCATGCGCACCGGCGGCGGGAAGGCATCACCGGCTGCGGCACGGCGTGACAGCACCTCCTGCCAGCTGTCGGTCAAGCGCACCAGCATGCCGCGCACGGGCAGCCCTTCGAACAGGAACTTGTGGATCTCGCTCACGTCAGCCGATCTTGGTCAGGCCATCGCGGAAGCGGCGCGCGTTTTCGGTGTAGTGGCGGGCACTGCGCTGCAGGCCCTCGATCTGCTCCGGCGTGAGCTGCTTCACCACCTTGGCGGGCGAGCCGATGATCATCGAGCCGTCCGGAAATTCTTTGCCTTCAGTCACCAGCGAACCCGCACCGACCAGACTGTTGCGGCCGATCTTCGCGCCATTCAGCACCACGGCGCCGATGCCGATCAGCGAGCCGTCTCCCACCGTGCAGCCATGCAGCGTGACCTTGTGTCCCACCGTCACGTTCTCGCCCAGCGTGACGGGGAAGCCGACGTCGGCATGGATGACGCTGCCGTCCTGCACGTTGGAGCCCTTGCCGATGCGCAGCGGCTCGGTGTCGCCGCGCAGGATGGCGCCGAACCACACGCTCGCGCCCTCGCCCAACTCGACGTCGCCGATCACCTGCGCGCTGTCGGCAACCCAGGCGCTGGCCGCGATGCGGGGGACGTGTTCGTCGAGCTGATAAATGGCCATGCGCACTACCTGAGGGTCGGAGCCCATAATTCTAGAGATGAACCCGAGACGCCTGGCCCTGGCCGCCCTGTGCCTTCGCGACCCGGTCGAGAAGGCCACGCAGACGCGCGCGCTGTTCGCCAGCCTCGACCTCGCGGCGATCGATCCCTCCGAGACCTTCGTGGCTCCGGCCACCCTGCCCGGCCGGCCCACGCTGCCGCGCCTCGTGCCACCAAAGGCCGTGCCGATGCGCTCGCCGGCCACCGTCGAAGGCCGGGCCGCGCTGCTGCATGCGGTCACGCACATCGAGTTCAACGCCATCAACCTCGCGCTCGACGCCGTGTGGCGGTTCGGCGCCATGCCCCGCAACTTCTACAGCGACTGGCTGCGTGTGGCCAGCGAGGAAGCGCTGCACTTCACGCTGCTGCGCGATCACCTGCTGACGCTCGGCTTCGACTACGGCCAGTTCGACGCGCACGACGGCCTGTGGGCCATGACGCAACGCACCGCGCACGATGTCACCGCGCGCATGGCGCTGGTTCCGCGCACGCTGGAGGCGCGCGGACTCGACGCCGCACCACCGATGCAGGCCAAGCTGCGCCAGGCCGGCGACCTGCGCGCGGTCGAGATCCTCGGCGTGATCCTGCGCGACGAGGTCGGCCATGTCGCCATCGGCAACCACTGGTACCGCTGGCTGTGCGCCCGCGACGGTCACGACCCGGTCGCGCTCTACAGCGAGCTCGCCACGCGCTACCAGGCACCGCGCCTGCGCCCGCCCTTCAACCACGCGGCGCGCCTCGCGGCCGGCTTTACCGAGGCCGAGATCGCCTTGCTCGCTTGAGCCCCCGGGGGCGTGCACACCCACCACCACCCATGAACATCTTCGTCGCCGGCTTCCACCACGAGACCAACACCTTCGCGCCCTCGCCGGCCGACTGGCCCGCCTTCACCTGCGGCGCCGGCTACCCGGCCTATTCGCGCGGCGCGGCGATGCTCGCGCAGATGGCGCCGACGAGTTCCGCGCTCGGTGGCTTCGCGGAAGCCGCGGCGGGCTTCGGCTGGACGCTGGTGCCATCGGTGTGGGCCGGGGCGATGCCGTCGAACCGCGTCACGACCGACGCCTTCGAGCGCATCTGCGCAGAGATCGTCGCGGACCTGCAGGTGGGCGACTTCGACGCGGTCTTTCTCGACCTGCACGGCGCCGCGGTGGCCGAATGCGCCGACGATGCCGAGGGCGAACTGCTGGCCCGCGTCCGCGCCGTGGTCGGGCCGCAAATGACCATCGTCACCAGCCTGGACCTGCACGCGAACGTGACCGCGCGGATGCTGCATCTCGCGAGCGCGATGACCGCCTACCGCACGTACCCGCACGTCGACATGCGCGAGACCGGACGGCGCGCCGCGCAGATGCTCGCCCGGCGCCTCGCGCCCAACGCGCCGGCACGGCCGATGCACGCCGAGCGCGTGCCCTTCCTGCTGCCGCTGAATGCGCAGTGCACGCTGATGGAGCCAGCCCGCTCGGTGATCGCGT
>Ga0315271_10001803_pt1 | contig 13141 bp, 15 predicted proteins | sample C3_top_MG_FD_204664 | JGI IMG/M metagenome (GOLD analysis project Ga0315271, IMG submission 204664) | Sediment microbial communities from Yellowstone Lake, YNP, Wyoming, USA - C3_top | ecosystem: Environmental > Aquatic > Freshwater > Lake > Sediment | place: USA: Wyoming | collected 2017-08-01 | reverse complement strand
GTTCCTGAAGTCGAAGCTCGCGAGGCAGATCGCCGCGGCAGTCCTGCTCGAGGTCGTGGCGGCCATCGCAATGAAGCCGAAGGGCAAGCGGTAGCCGGGGGCGCGTCGCCAGTGCCGGGGCGCGCCCCGTTGTTCATCTCCATCCCGGAGGGCGTCATGAAGATCTCCATGTGCGAGTGCCCGACCTGCGGCGAGGGCCTCGACACCGTGCTGGCGTGGGCGCGCCTCGTGACCGAGGACCCCGTCGAACTGGCGTACCAGGGAACGTGGGGCCTCGCCGCAGGCTGGTTCGGCGCCGGCGGCTACGAGGTCTCGGTCACCTGCCGACGCTGTGGGGGGCCGAGCACCGTGGGCCGCAACTGCCCGGTAGCCAGCGCGTAGCTCCAGAACACCATCAACCCGGCCGCGCCCTCACGGATGTTCGTGGGGGCGTTGCCATTCCAGGGCGTTGACGCGCCCGAGAGGAGCACCACCATGACGAACGAGGAGAAGAAGAAGATCTACCAACAGCTCGCTGCGCCGTTCCCGGAGCACTGCATCCAGAGGACCGAGGGCCGGCTCACCGGCCGCGGCTACGACACGAGCGGCATCGGCTACCAGCACATCGCCAACCGGCTCAACGAGGTCCTGGGGGTGGGCGGCTGGCGCGCCCACCGCACCGTGAACGTGAAGGAGGTCGTCCGCACCAACGGGCGGCCCGCCTTCGAGGCCATCTGCGACATCACGCTGGAACTGGGCGAGTGGGTGGGGGGCGACTTCGTCGTCTTCGCCGAGTCGCTCGCCGACGGCGGCCACGTCTCCAACTCCGAGGCCGATGCGCGCAAGGGGAGCTACACCAACAGCTTCAAGAAGGCCGCGGCGTTCTTCGGTGTCGGCAGGCAGGCATACGAAGGCTCGCTCGACGACGACAACGTCCCGGCCGAGCACGTCGGCGACGGCTTCACCGTCTCGACGCTGCCCACCCAGCGGCCCGCCTCGGCCCCCGTGGCGGCGCCCGTGGCGGCGCCCCAGGTCCAGCCGGTCCAGCAAGTCCCTCAGCAGCCCAGGCCGCCTCCCGCCCCCAGCCGCCACCGGTTGACGAACAAGCAGCTCGCCTGCATCCAGGCCATCAGCCGGAAGCTCGGGCTCGACCAAGCCGGGCTCCGGGCGGCGACCAAGCAGCGCTTCAACTCCCAGCCCGAGTTCCTGACCCGGGACCAGGCGAGCCAGCTCATCAGCTCGATGAGCGCGCAGGCCAACGGCAACGGGCACGACCCGAGCGGCCAGATGGCCGAGCCGGACGTCGGGGGCTGACATGGCCAAACCCACGCACGACGGGCTCTACGTCTCAGTCAGCCAGGTGACGTGTTACCTGCGCTGCCCGAGGCAGTTCGAGCTCAAGTACATACGCGGTACGCCGCCAGCTTTCGTACCGGTACCGCTGGCGTTCGGCTCGGCATTCCACGCGGCGTTGGCGGCCTTCTACGGGGAAGTGAAGGTGTCGGGCACGCCGCTCATGCGGGACCTCATGCTCGACGTCTTCCGGTCGGAGTGGGCCAAGGCGCTAAACGGCCCCGTCCCGCTCCAGGTCGACGAAGGGGACGACACCTCCACCGACGTCATCGTCGACAAGGGCATCTCCATGTTGCACGCCTTCGCCGAGCACGCCGAGAAGAACCTCGACGGCGTCGTGGTGGAGTCAGTGGAGAAGTCCTTCTCGGTGGCTATCCACGATCCGGACACCGGCGAGGTCATGGAGGAGCAGCTCGTCGGCACGATGGACCTCATCACGGTCGAGAACGGCCGCCGGACCGTGGTGGAGCACAAGTCGGCAGCCAAGAAGTACACGGCCGACATGCTTCGCTACTCGGTCCAGCCGACGGCCTACAAGTTGGCTGCCAGGCAGGCTGGGATGGGGGAGGTTGAGCTGCGTTTCCAGATCATCACCAAGAGCAAGGTTCCAGCCGTCCAGATCGCCGACATCACCCGCGACGCCCAGGACGAGGACGACTTCCTCCGCACCGCCGGAGGCGTTCTCCGCGCCATCGACGCAGGGGTCAGCTACCCGATCCGAGGTTGGGCCTGCCGCGGCTGCCAGTTCGCCCACGCTTGCCGCGGGGCGTCGTCATGAAGGCGGTCAGCGTCAGCGCCGAGCTGCTCGTCATCCAGCGGGCCGTCCAGCATGTGGCCGATAGTCTCAACGTTGAGAACATCGACAACTCGGTGAGCGACGACATGCAGCGCCAGGTGGTGGCGGTGCTCAACCTGGTTGCAGTCCGGTTGCGGGATCTGGGTCGGTCTGCACGGGGCCGGATGCCCGTGGAGCTCTTCTGGGCGCCGCACAACGACGCCGACCCGTCGGATGTGCAGGAAGACCTCGTCCTCTACAAGCCGGCCCCGACCGACAGGAAGGGGAAGAAGTAGGGCGGCGCGGTGTGCTCGTACAGGCGCCAGCGCCGCCTGCCACCCCAAGTTGCCGATGCTGGTACTGGCGGCGTAGCGAAGCAGTTGGGGATGTCGGCCTGCATGGCCGCTTCCCCTTTAGCTGTTGGCTCGGGCACCGATCTCTTGCCCCCCGCCCTGGCCAGGAGAGCGACGACACCGTCTGCAATCGAAAGCAGGAGGAGTTGCCCCCTTACTTGGCCAGTTCCTAGTCGCGGCTGAAGGCCCGTTCCGCCTCCCTCTGAAGGTCCAGGTACTGCGTCTTCTCGATGGTTACGCCGACGCCGAGGATCGTCCCGCCCTTGAAGGTCCCGGGCGACTTGTACTCCTTGCTCACAGCGTCTCCGCTGTCGTACCCGACGCAGAGACCGTCGCCTGACAGGGTGAACTTCCCGGCCTGGGAGCGCATCGGACCTTCCGCGACGACCTTGTCGTTCACGTAGAGCTTCGTCTTCCCCAGGGACTCGCCGTGCGGTCCCGCCTTCTCCCGGATGAACTCCATGCCGAGCGTGTACTTGCCAGGCTTCAACTCGGTGGGAGAAACGAACTTCTGCTCCGGCTTGATGCCGAGGAAGTTGTACACGTAGTAGAGCTTCTTGTTCTTGATGAACAAGGAGTGGCCGCCGAAGCGCGAGCCGTGGGCGAAGATCACGCCGGAGGCGTTCGGGTCGGTGATCACCACGTCGGCGATGATCTTGTACGAGCGCCCGCGAACGTTGACGGCGACGCCCTCGGGAACCGGGGCCGTGTCAGGGAAGTACACGTATCTCTCGCGGGGTGCCTCCTCGGAAGGCCGGGGGACCCCGAGCACCTCGACCGCCGTCCTGTCGTCGAGCGGTAGCACCAGGTTCTTATCGGCCTCCTCGAACCACGCCTTGACGAGCGCCTGGAGCTTCTCCGGGTACTGCTTGGACAGGTCCTTCGACTCGGCGCGGTCCTCGTCCACGTGGAAGAGCTGCCACTGGTCCTTGTCGAAGTTGCCCTTGCCCGTGAGCGGGGCATGGACGGCAGCGGCCTTCCATCCGTTCTCCCAGATGCCGCGAGTGCCGAGCATCGCGAAGTACTGGCGCTTCTTCTGCGTGGGGCCATCGGGAGGGGCGTCGAACGTGTAGCGCATCGACACGCCTGCCAGGGGCCACTGCTCCACGCCCCGGTAGACCTTGGGCATCTCCAGGCCGACGATGTCCAGGATGGTGGGCACGATGTCAGTGGAGTGGTGGTACTGGTTCCGGATCTCACCTCGCGCCTTGATGCCCTTGGGCCAGGAGATGACGAGGGGGTCAGCCGTGCCGCCGGAGTACTCGGAGTACCGCTTGAACATCTGGAACGGGGTCGAGAAGGCGGCCGCCCACCCCGTCGGGAAGTGCTCGTAGGTGTCCGGGCTGCCCAGGACGTCGAGGTACTTCAGGTTCTCGGACAGGTCATCCGGGAAGCCGTTGAAGAACTTGTTCTCGTTCACCGAGCCGTTGGGGCTTCCCTCTCCCGATGCCCCGTTGTCGGCCGCGTACAGGACGACGGTGTTGTCGAGCTGTCCGCTCTTCTCCAGATAGTCGATGATGCGTCCGACTTGGGCGTCCGTGTACTCCGAGAATCCTGCGTAGACCTCGGCCAGGCGCGAGAACAGCTTCTTCTCCTGGGGGTTCAGCGAGTCCCAGGGGCGCACATGGTCGCCGGGGTTCGCCGCGTCGGCGGGAACGGGATTGAGCGGGGTGAGTTGCGTGCCCCTCGGCAGCACGCCCTTCTCGATCATGCGGGCCAGGACCCACGTCCGGTACGCCTCGTAGCCGTCGTCGAACTTGCCCTTGTACTTCGCGATGTAGTCTGGGGGAGCCTGGTGCGGGGCGTGGTTTGCTCCCGGGTTGAACCACATGAACCACGGCTTCGAGGGGTTGCTCGCCTTCTGGTCGCGGACCATCGAGATGGCCTTGTCCGCGAGGTCCTTCGAGAAGTGGTAGCCCTTCTCAGGGCCGTAGGGCTGCTCGATGAAGCGGTTGTCCTCGACAAGGTCGGGGTACCACTGGTTCGTCTCCCCGCCGATGAACCCGTAGAAGCGGTCGAAGCCCATCTGGAGCGGCCACTGCCTGCGACTCGCGCCCGAGGAGACGTCCTGCTCCGGGACGTTGTGGTTCTTGCCGAGCCAGAAGGTACTCCAGCCGTTGTCTTGGAGAACCTGCGCGATGGTTGTGACCTGGGCCGGGATGCGCCCGCTGGCCCCGGGGAACCCGTTGGCCCCTTCGGTGATGGAGGCCATCCCGTTCACATGGTGGTTGCGACCGGTAAGGATGGTGGACCTGGTCGGCGAGCAGAGCGCCGCCGTGTGCCACTGCGTGTATCGCAGGCCGTTCTCGGCCAGCTTGTCGAGCGTCGGCATGTTGATTCTGCCGCCGAAGGACGACCACGCTGCGAGCCCAGTGTCGTCGTACAGGACGAACAGGATGTTCGGGGACCCCTCCGGGGCCTTCTTCGGCGTGTACGGGCCCCAGTCCGGGACCGAGTCGCGCACGTCGAGCTTGATGACGCCCTTGAAGGCCTTGGTGGCGTCGGAGGGCTGGGCACCTTGAGCACCTGCCGTCCCTGCCCCCACCAGCAGGCCGGCGACCGCGAGGCTGCGCATCATGTTCGTCATCACGTGGTCCCCTTGGCAGCGAGCCGGCCCCTCATTCGACGTGTTCCGGGACAGCAAGCTGCGGCAATGAACTGACCGGCGTTCCGGACGCTACTCCACAACCGGCTGGCGAGCACGCGACCGGATGGGACCAACACCGCGGGCCGACCACGCGAGGGTCGACTTCTGATGTGTGGGCGGGGGTCGCCGCAACGACCGTCAAGATCGGGAGTCGCCAGTTCAGTGGCCGAGCTGGCTCCCGTGAGCCACTGGCCCTGCTCGCTGTACTAGGATGTCACCTGAACTCTCCAACGGAGTATCGGAGGAAGTCGACAATGAAGCGCACCTGCAAGCGTGTCCTCCATGCCGCAACGCTTGTCGGCGCGCTGGCGCTGCTTGGCGCGCCTCTTCCAGCGACCGCGCAAGCCAAGAAGCCCAACATCCTCTTCATCCTGGTAGACAACCTGGGCTACGGCGAGCTCGGCGCCTACGGCGGCGGGGTCACCCGTGGCGCGCCGACGCCGCGCATCGACTCGCTGGCCAGGGACGGCGTGCGCTTCCTGAACATGAACATGGAGACCCAGTGCACGCCGAGCCGGTCCAGCCTCATGACCGGCCGGTACTCCATCCGCTCCGGCACCTACGCGGTCCCGTTCGGCGGCGTCCCGGAGGGGCTGACGCAGTGGGAGGTCACCATCGCGGAGGCGCTCTCGGAGGCGGGCTACGCCACGGCGCTCCACGGCAAGTGGCACCTCGGCAGCCACGACGGCCGGCTGCCGAACGACCAGGGCTTCGACGAGTGGTACGGCATCCCGCGGACCACCGACGAGTCCATGTGGTCCTCCTCGCCGGGCTGGTCCCCGGACGTCGTGCCGCTCGAGAAGATCATGGAGGGGAAGAAGGGGGCGAAGAGCGTGGCCCTCAAGGACTATGATGTCGCGCAGCGCCGGCTCATCGACGCCGAGATCACGCGCCGCTCGGTTAGCTTCATGGAGCGGCAAGCCAAGGCCGGCAAGCCGTTCTTCATGTACGTTTCCCTCACCCAGCCGCACCTGCCTACGCTGCCCAACCCCGCCTTTGGCGGCAAGACCGGCAACGGCGACTGGGCCGACATGCTGGCCGAGATGGACGCGAACGTCGGCCAGCTGCTCGACACCGTCGACAAGCTCGGCATCGCCGGCAACACCCTCGTCATCTTCACCAGCGACAACGGCGCAGAGTTCGTCAAGCCATGGGACGGCTGGTCGGGGCCGTGGCGCGGGGCGTACTTCACCGCGCTGGAGGGCGGCATCCGCGTGCCATTCATGGCCCGCTGGCCGGGCCATGTCCCTGCTGGTCGGGTCAGCAACGAGATCGTGCACGGCGTGGACATGTTCGCCACGCTCGCCAGGCTCGGCGGCGCCAAGGTGCCCACCGACCGGCCCATGGACAGCCTCGATCAGTCGGAGTTCCTGCTCGGCAAGTCGGAGAAGTCAGCCCGGGAGGGCTTCCCGATCTGGTGCGCCGATCGCCTCACCGCCGTGAAGTGGCGCAACTGGAAGCTGCACTTCTACAAGCAGGACACGATGTTCGATCCGCCAGTGAAGCTCGGGATCCCCTTCATCATCAACCTCCTCACCGACCCCCGCGAGGAGAACCCGACCGTCGACACCTGGGTGGTGACTCCGATGTTGAAGCTGGCGGGCGCGTTCAACGCCACGACGAAGGACCATCCCCTCATCCCGATGGGCACACCCGACCCCTACACGCCGCCGAAGTGAGCGGCTCCATCTGCCTTGAGCAGCCTCCGCAGTAACAGAGCGCTCCGCATCCAACCAGCGGCGCTGAAGGACACGGGCCATGATCGCCAAGAACTCGAAGTACATCATCGTCGCGGCGCTCGTCGCCGCGCTGGGCATCACAACGGCTGAGGCGCAGCAAGTGCTGCTGCCCACCACGGCAGCACAGGTGCCCGGTCCGGCCGCCGGGACCGAGCTCACCCCGGCGTACGTCCAGGCGGTCGGCCGCATGGCCTACGTCTGGGGCTACGCGCTGGTCAACTCGCACAACCGCCGCGCCGCCTTCGCCTACGTGACCGGCCAGAACGGCAACGTGCCCGGCTGGAACGGCGGCGTGCTCCCCATGGCACCGATTGGCCTGAACTCGATGCTGAACGACTACATCAAGCCGGACCAGACCTTCGTCGCCTGCCCAAACCAGGACGTGGTGTACGGCGCCGGCTACTTCGCCCTGGACCAGGAGCCGGTGGTGTTCCAGGTGCCGGACTTCGGCTCCCGCTTCTGGGTCTATGCCCTCTACGACGCACGCACCGACGAGTTCGCCGAGATCGGCAAGCCCTACGGCACAAAGCCAGGCTTCTACCTGATGGTGGGTCCGACCTGGCAAGGGACCGTCCCGGCGGGCATCACCGCGGTGGTCCGCTCCTCCACCGAGCTCGCCTTCACCGCCCCGCGCATCTTCAAGGACGACACCGCCGCGGACACCAAGGCCATCCAGGCCGTGCTCGGACAGGTCATGTTCTACCCGCTGAGCAAGTTCGACGGGAAGATGAAGGCCACCGACTGGAGCAAGGTCCCGCACTTCCCGGCGCCGGCGGGTCCCGGCGGGGAGACCAAGTGGGTGGTTCCCGAGAAGTTCTACGACCAGCTCCCCAGCGTGATGAGACTCGTGCCTCCGCTACCCGGTGAGGAGGCGCTCTACGCCTGGATTGGCTCGGTGTTCGACGCGGCCGCCAAGGATCCGGCGGTGAAGCAGGTCCTGGTGGAGTCCTTCGTGGCCGCCGACAAGGAGCTCATCGCCCCGCTGTTCCTCTGGCGCCACAACGGTCGACCTGCCGGCAATGGCTGGACCTCGCCGGTGAACAACGCGCAGTGGGGCACCGACTACCTCAACCGGACGGGCACGGCCAAGTCGAACATGTACGACAACAAGCCCGACGAGACTAAGTACATCTACCGGGACGTCGACAGTCAGGGGCAGCAGCTGAACGGGCGGAGCCAGTACACGGTCACCTTCCCGAAGGGGCAGCTCCCGCCGGTCAAGGGCTTCTGGTCGATGACGCTCTACAACGAGCATCACCTCTTCCACGCCAACCCGCTCAATCGGTACTCGCTCGGCACCAAGAGCAAGTCGCTGAAGTACAACCCGGACGGCTCGCTGACGCTCTACTTCGGAGCGAAGTCCCCCGGGAAGGACAAGGAGACCAACTGGGTGCCGGCGCCAGAAGGCTCCTTCTCGCTCTACATCCGCGCCTACTGGTCCGAGAGGGCCATCCTCGACGGCACCTGGATGCCGCCCAACGTGGAGCCGGCGAAGTAGCCATAGGAAGAACCATGTCGCTCCGTTCGAGCTCGATGCTGGCGGGAGCGCTGCTCGCGGCCGCCTGTGCCCACAAGCCGCCCACGACTCCCCTGGCCAGCATCGAGGCAGCGACGGCTGACGCCCGGCGTGAGCTGCGGTCGCTGATCGGCGAAGGTGAACGCGCCGCACGGGCCGACGCGGTGGTGGTGCAGCTCCAGGAACTTCTGGCCAAGTCGGCTTCGGACGGCTACGCCGCGAGCCGGGACCTCCAGGCGATCGACCGGAACCGGGACGCCACGGCGGCGCAGTTCCAGGCCCTCCAGGCCGCCGCCGACGCTGCGAGGCTGGCGCAGCTCCATCAGGGGGTGGCCTTGCGCGAGGAACTGGCGCGCCTGCTCACCGCCGAGGAGTGGAAGAAGTCAGCCGATGCCCGGCGCAAGCTCCTCGAGTTGGGCATCTCCCCACAGCCGTAGGAACCAGGAGGCCACCACCATGCTCATCGCGCTCCTCATCGCCTACTTCGCAGGCTCCTCGGGGGGCGCGTTGACGTCGCAGCTCCTCGGCGATCCGGCCAAGCTCGAGGATGCCATCCACCACCAGGTGAAGGACTCAGGCCGGCTGAAGCAACTCGACGCACTGGTCACGGAGGCGAAAGCTACCGACAAGGCGACGAAGGCCACGCTGGCCAGCGCCGTCGAGACCGTGGGGGAGGTCGCGGCGCGCCAAGCGTCCACGTCGGCTGAACTGGAGGCGGCGGTCGCGTCGCTCATGGCGGGCCGGCGGGCCGAGCGGGAGCGCGATCTTGCGCTGCGGCTCCGGCTGGCTTCGCTGACGACACCGGAGGAGTGGACGGGCATCGTCGCCGAGATCTTCCCAGTCGAGCCCCAGGGTAAGACACCATGAGCAAGTCGACCGCCGTCGTCTCACACGCGATGGTCACTCCCACCGGTCCTTCGCCTTCGCCTCGGCCGTCGTCTGCCACTGCATGTTCGACGGGTCGTCGCGACCGCCGTGCTTCAGCGCCTGCTTATGGTCCACCACGTAACCCGGGCACGCGCCGCTGGTCCTGCCGGTCGATGGGCACGGGTGCGAGTGCATGAACTTCGCCCGCTGCTCGGGGTCACGCTTGATCCTCCCGTGGGCGTCGCGCTGGACCCCGGGTGCCCCGTGGCTCGACGGCAAGGTCTGGTGGTGCTGGGCGTGATGCGTTCCCGGCGTCGCCTTGGGCGCGTGGTGGGCCGGAGAATGATGCTGCCCACCACCATGGCTGGACTTGGTCGAGTGGTGCACGCCGCTGGGGCTCGAATGGCTGGCGTGCGAGCTCGACGGTGATCTCGAGGTGCTGCTCGTAGCCGCCGAGATGGTCGGTAGAGCGGCGAGCAAGAGGGCCGCGATGGTGACCTTGATGTTCAGCAGCGGCTCCCCTCCAGCCCGGCAACGGTAGCATCCTCGCCTGGGGACGGACATGGCGTCCGGGCTGAGGTCCCCGGCTGCTTCATCAGGGGTTCGTTGACGTGAACGTCCTGCCCGCAGACCTCGCAGCGGACGGTCTCGCTTGGCAGCTTGTCGGGGACGGGGCGCTACCCTGGGGCGGTAGGCTGCGTCACGCCGGTCCAGCCGTCAACTCGTGGCCAGTTGGTACCCGGCCGCCAAGAGGAGAACCACCCATACGATCAAGAGGATTCGAGCGAACTTCTTCTTGGGCCCTTGAAGCATGCTGACCGAAGCTGCCACCCACAGGACTGCCATCCCGAGCGTGCGCCGGTTGCCGTCCCCTGGCGTCAGACCGGTCACGAACACCACCACGCCCACAGCTCCCGTGACCCAGATTGCCACCCCCAGAACAACCCTCCGAACCGGATTCGGTCCGCGCCACGGCGGGACCCACTTCTTCGTCTGCGCGACTTGACCAGGTTCGGGCATGGCGGGCACCTTAGCCGTGCCATGCGTCCGGGTCCACGGGCCTTCGGCGTCGGCTGCGACTGCGCTCGGTTCGCGCAGGAGAGAGACCCGTAGACGCAGGCAAGCCGCCGGAGGGCCTCCGACGCCTACTTGGGAGGGAGCGGCGCCGGCAGAGCGCTTGGCGGATAAGAGCTGGTCACGTCCAGCCAGGTGCCCGTGGAGGGGCTGCTCGCTCCGCCCGCCACGGACTTGTAGCGCCTCACCACCCCGCAGACATCCAGATCGACGGTGGGCACCTCGCTGCGAATCACCATGATGCGCTCCTCGGGGCAGCCGTGGTCGAACGCGACCTGCCTTCCCACGCCGCTCAGGGGGCCGACGTGGACCTGGCTGACTGGCTGTCCGGCCGTCGCACACCCGCTCACGATAAGGGCCATCATCCCGGCCACGCTGGTCTTCATGCGGTCTCCCGACGCACGCGGTGCGTCCCGTCTCCACCAACACCCCAGCGTCGCTCTGGTCAAGGGCCCCGGAGTCTCGGCCCGACAGGGCCGCGTGGCGCCGTCCGACATTGCCGCCCCCCGACGTTGGCCAGCCTGCGGCACCGCGCCGCACCGACACCACCAGATCCTCATCCCCACCCACGGTTGATGTAGGTTCGCGCTCCTAAGGGGAGGACGACTCATGCGGCGACTTGGCGTTCTGGCAGTAGTGGTCCTGATGACGGCGTGCGGAGGCGCGGAGAAGAGCGCGTTCGCCGGAACCTGGGCCGGCACCAAGTCGATCGCGCCGTCCAGCGAATCGAGCGTGCCCCACATGCTCGTTGGCATCAGCGATGACGGCCATGGCGCCCTTCGTCTCAACGGACTTGCCCCGGCGAGAGTCACGTCGGCCACCACGTTCGAGGCGCTGCCCGTGACCTTCGCGACCATCTACGGGCCGGGGTACATGGGGCCAGGCAACGGCACGACCACGGTCACTGGCGGAACCGGACAACTGACGGGCACCAACAGCCTGAGCATCACGCTCGACTTCTCGGAGAACGATGCCGGTGTGGTGACGACGTACCAGGCCACCTACACCTTGGAGCGCAGCACCAGCGCCGATACGGGCACCTCCCTTTAGAGGGGCAGCGATCGACGGTAGCGCCGCACGACAAGTGGACCTGCCCACTGGCCCTCATCGGCGAGGCAGGATGCCTCCATGCCGCCCCCGCGCTGGCCAGCCGCGTCGGCCCCAGGGTGTAAGTCAGCGGGATGCCGCCCGCCCTCGACACCGCCACCCTCCGAGCCGTCATCGCCCTGGTGCCGTAGCAGGCAGGTCGGTGGCCAAGCTGGCTCCCGGTGGCCCACCTAGTGGGCCGGTTGCGCCGATGCCCTCCTGGCGATCTGGGCGGCCCCTGGAGCGACGATCTCCACGTGACCCGCCTCCGTGGCGGCCAGGCTGGCGAGAGCGCGCCAAGCGATCAGCAGGGGGCCTTCGCGGTGATCTCCATCGGGACCAAGTTCCCAGAACTGGCCCCCAACTTTCTGGATGGCGCCGGCGCTGGCGGGATTCGACCCGAGTGACCGCGGGGTCCTCGCCGACTGGTGAGGAGACCAGCAGTTGGCGGGACAGTCCGGCAACTCCCCACCCAGTTCTGGAGCTGCCAGACCAGCCGACCGGGTCGCGTACGAGAGCGTCGGGTGGACCACTGGGGTGGAACCCGCCCGGTGTAGGTCGAGGTGGGATCCAGCCCAGGATCCACCCGGGTTTCGGGGGCCACCGTGCCCCCTGGCGGGGGGTCTCACATCTTCTCGATAGCTCGGTTGAATGGCGAGGTGGGCAGCCAGCTCGGAAGCGGGTCCGCGCCTAGCGAGCAGCCCGGCCGATGACCTTCAACTCGACCTTGGGGAGCGCGCCGAGCGAACCCGAGGACTCGATCTCGCCGACCAGCTTCCTGGTGCGGTCGTAGGCCGCCAAGACCTGGTCGAACTCCCGGGCGAGCCGCGTCCGGTGGCGGTCAATCATGCGGATCATCTTCCCGTCCGAGAGGAGGACGGTCAGCTCGAGGGACTCCCGCTCCACCGTCAGCTCCTGCTCCAGGTCGGCGGCCCGCTCTGCCAGGCACGTCTCGGCCGCTCGGCAGGCGGCCGCCAGCGCCGTGAAGGTGTCGACGGTAACCTCCAGTATGACGTCAAAGCTGAAGGCCTCGACGGCCCGAGCGAGGGGCACGGTGACGGCCGCCGGTGCCTCGGCTCCATCGACCAGCTCGCAGACCCGGCGCATGGGTGGCAGCAGCCGCGCCGCGGCGTCCGGTGAGACGGTGTCGGTCATGCTCTCGGCCAGGGCGGCGAGGCCCCGGAGTCCCTGGAGCGCATCCTGGACCGCGGTGAGCCTGGTGGAGGTGTCGCTCTTGGCGATCTTGGCTTCCACTTCGGCATCGACCAGGTGCTGCTCCAGGCGCCGAAGGCGCGCTTCGCGGAACGCCACGTCGATCACCCGGTGGGCGAGGTGGACGAGGCCTGGTGACGTCGGGTGCAGCGTGGCGAACCAGGCGTCGGTGCAGGACTGGTACATCTCCGGCGTCTCCTCGGCCGTCAGGAAGCCGAAGGCGGTGAGCGCGTGGGAGACGCTGTTCATCGACGTGATGGCGCGCCCTTCGGGCGTCGCGGGGCCCTTGCTGAGCCGGCCGTTGCAGCGAGAAGCGTCGGCCTGAGCAATGGAGCGTGACGTGGTGGTCATGGTGGAGATCTTCTCCCCGGAGATCCGCCCTTGGGAAGGATGATTCTTGGTTCCATGCTCCGCGCCGATCTGGACTGGCAGCACACCCGTGGCGATGGGCAGTCGCTCCAGGTCTCGCCACCGGCTCAACGCTTCACTCACCGTCGGCTGCTCAAGGGGCGTGGTTTCTCTGCAACGTGTACAGAGAAA
>Ga0315271_10001802_pt1 | contig 13141 bp, 7 predicted proteins | sample C3_top_MG_FD_204664 | JGI IMG/M metagenome (GOLD analysis project Ga0315271, IMG submission 204664) | Sediment microbial communities from Yellowstone Lake, YNP, Wyoming, USA - C3_top | ecosystem: Environmental > Aquatic > Freshwater > Lake > Sediment | place: USA: Wyoming | collected 2017-08-01 | reverse complement strand
CCGAGCTGGCTGAAGAGGCCGTACGTCTTCAGGCGGTCCTTGACCGGACCCTTCATCTCCGCGAAGCACAGCTCGATCCCGGCTCTGTGCAGGGTCTCGTCCAGCGCGGCGAGCGCGTCGGCGGCCGTGATGTCCACGTCCGTGACCGGCTCCGCAGCAACGACGACCCATCGTGTCGGCGTCGGCGCACCGGCCACGGCGCCGAGCACGTGGTCGCGGAACGTCGCAGCGTTCGCGAAGAACAGGGGGGCGTCCCAGCGAAACAGGATGAGGCCGGGCACGCGCCGGGCTTCGGGGTGGCGCGAGACGTCGTGGTACCCCCTCAGTCCGTCGACGACGCCGAGGACGGCGTCGTAGGGCCGCCACGCGCGCCACACGAACGCGAGGAGCGCGATGCCCACGGCAAGGAAGATCCCCTGCGTAACGCCGAGCAGCGCTACGCCGAGGAAGCACACGCCCGAGATCGCGAACTCCCCCCGCCGCAGACGGTAGAGGCGGAGGACGCCCGACACCTCCACGAGGCCGAGGCATGCGGCGATCACGACGGCGCCGAGGACGGCGTGCGGGAGGTTCCGCAGCAGGCCCGGCGCGCCCACGAGCAGGAGCGCGACGGCGAGAGCGCCGACGAGGCCGGTCGCCTGCGTCTTCGCGCCCGCGGACTCTGCGACCGGCGTCCGGGACGCGCTGCTCGCGACCGGAAACCCCTGGAACAGCCCCGTCGCGACGTTCGCGGCGCCCAGCGCGAGGAGCTCCTGGTCCGTGTCGGTGGCGCCGCCGCTGCGCGCCGCGAACGCCCGGGACAGGACGCTCATGTCGGCAAGCGAGACGAGCGCGATCGCGAGCGCCGCGGGGGCGAGCGCCTGGATGTCGGACACGGAGACGTCCGGAGCCCGGAACGCCGGCAGGCCCCGCGGCAGCGCCCCGACTACGGAGAGCCCGGCCTTCGCGGCAAGGTCGAGGCCGGCGGCCGCGAGCGTGCCGGCGGCCACGGCGACCGCGGCGCCCGGGACCCTCGGCGCCCAGCGCCGGAGCCCGAGGATCACCGCGAGGCTGCCCAGGCCGATCGCGCAGGCGGCCGCGTTCGTGAGGCCTGCGGCGACGCCGCGCGCGAGGCCCGCGATCTCGCCGACGAGACCCGGGCCCTCCGCCGGGAAGCCGAGGACCTTCGGGAGCTGGCCGACGAGGACGGTGAGGGCGATGCCGTTGAGGTAGCCGTACCGGATCGGCGTCGAGAGGAGGTCCGTGAGGAAGCCGAGCTTCAGGAAACCGGCGAGAACGCACAGGACGCCCGCGAGGACCGCGAGCATCCCCGCGAGCGTCACGGCCCGGTCCGTGCTCCCGGCGGCCAGCGGCAGGACCGCCGCCGCCACGAGGGCCGCGAGGGCGGAGTCGGGCCCGAGCACCATGATCCGGCTCGGCCCGAAGACGGCGTACGCCACGAGCGGGACGATCGTCGCGTAGAGGCCGTAGATTGCGGGGAGGCCGGCGGCCTCGGCGTAGCCCATCCCGACCGGCACGAGGACGGCCGTGAGAACGAGGCCGGCGAGGAGATCCTTCCCGAGCCATGCCCGCTCGTAATCGCGGGCCGCCGCGAGACCGGGCGCCCATCGCCGCGGGCCCGCGGGGACGGGCGGGGCGAACGGGTTCCCGCGGGAAGAGGCCATGTCGTCCGGAATGTACGCCCGGCCGCCGGATCGGGCGAGCGCAACGCCCCCGGGCGCCTTCCCGGCGACGCGGGCGCGCTAGACTCTCCCCGTCCCGGCCGCGCCGGGACCATTTACATGAAGACAGGACCCGCGAGCTTCAAGGCCGGCGCCGCCATCCTCGAGGAAGGCGGCGGCGACCAGCTCATGTTCGTCATCGAGTCCGGCTCCGTCGAGATCTTCCGGACCGACGGCGGCGCCGCGAAGACGATCCGGACGCTCGGGCCCGGCGACTTCTTCGGCGAGATGGCTCTCCTCGACGACCAGCCGCGCACCGCCTCGGCGCGCGCGGCGACCGATTGCACGGTGCTCGCCCTCGACGCGGCGGCACTCGACGCGCTCCTGCGCGCGCACCCGGAGGTCGCGATCCGCATGCTCCGCACGATGGCCGGCCGCCTGCGCGAGGCCGGGGCCGAAGGGCGTGCGCGCGCATCGAAGAAGGGCGCGCGCTCCGGCGAAGCGAGAGCCGCCGCACCCACTGCGCCCGGCACGCCCGGATCGCTCGTCACCTCCGCCGGCGCCACGATCCCGCTGGCCCCGCAGCCCGAGATCACGCTCGGCCGGCCGGACGCCGTGTCCGGCTTCCGCCCCGACATCGACCTCGGGCCGCTCGACACCCAGCGCCTCACGAGCCGCCGCCACGCCAAGCTCGTGCGCGAGGGTGGCGCGCTCTTCGTCCTCGAGGAGGTCGGGACCGCGAACGGCACGTTCGTGAACGGAGTGCGGATCGCCCCCGGGGTGAAGACGGCGGTTGCGGACGGCGACTCCCTCCGGTTCGGCGGCGTGTCGCTCGTGTACCGGGCGGGTTGACGCCGTGCCGTTCGAGATCCGCGAGACGAGGCTCGTGAGCGGGTTCGTCGTGCTCGAGCCGGTCGGCCGCCTCGAGTCGAAGACCTCGCCGGAGCTCGACCGCAAGGTCGTCGCCCTCCTCGCTGCAGGCGAGCGCCGGTTCGTCGTCGACCTCGGCGCGACCGAGTACGTCTCGAGCGCGGGCCTGCGCGTCCTCCTCATGCTGGCCAAGAAGGTGTCCGGCGGCGCCGGCCGCCTCGCGCTGTGCGGCCTGAACCCCCAGGTCCGCGAGGTTTTCGAGATCGCCGGTCTCGGGGCACTCTTCCAGATCCGGGAGACGCGCGACGACGCGCTCGCGGCGGCCGAGTCCGCGCGTGTCGAGCGCTCGCGATCCGTGTCGGTGACGGCGCCGAAGGCCGCTCCCTCCGCGCCCGCGGAAGATCCGTCTCTCGCCCGCGTCCTGGCGGCTCTCGGGCCCGTCGGGCCCGTCCACGAGGCCGCGGCGGCCGACGCGGACCTCATCGCGCGCGCGGCGGCGTTGCTCGGCGCGCACTGAGGGGCCGCGGTCAGCGAACGGGCGCCACGCGCCGCGTCCCCCCGCGGTCGGACGTCCCGCCGTCCCCACGGCTCACGCACACGAGCGTGACGTCGTCGGCGGGCGGAGCTCCCTTGAGGTGCGCCATCACGGACGCCAGGACGTCCGTCAGGATGTCATCCGCCGTCGGGCCCGCATCCCGAATCGCGTCGAAGAGGCGCGTTTCGCCGAAGAGCTCGCTCCCCTGTGGCGCCTCGGAGACGCCGTCCGTGTAGAGGACCACCGAGTCGCCCGGGCCGAGCGCGAACGAGCCGCCCGGGAAGGCCGCTCCTGGCGCGAGCGCGAGCGGCAGGTTCGGCGGTGCCGCGACGCGCTCCACGTCTCCGCCGGCGCGGCGCACGAGCGGGAGCAGGTGTCCGGCATTCGCGAAGTCCACGCGGCCCGTCGCCGTGTCGAGAACGAGGAGAGCGGCCGTCACGAACATCCCGTCCTCGGACTCGGCAGCGAGGACGTCGTTCACGCGCGCCAGGATCTCCGACGGGTCTGTCCGGTTCACGGCGTGGAGTCGCATCTCGCTCCCGAGGCGCGCCATGAAGAGCGCAGCGGAGATGCCCTTGCCCGAGACGTCCCCCACGGCGACGCCCACGCGCCCGCCGTCGAGCGGGAGGAAGCCGTAGTAGTCGCCGCCGATCTCGAGCGCGGGCGCGTAGTGCGCGCGGAAGTCCCAGCCGGGCACTTCCGGGCGCACCTGCGGCAGGAACCGCTCCTGGACCTTCCGGGCGAGCGCGAGGTCGTGGAGGATCGCCTCCTCGGCGACGACGCGGCGGTGGAGGCGGATGTTCGAGAGCGCGAGGGCCGCCTGCCCCGCGATCGCGAGGAGGACGGCCATGTCGTCCGCGTCGAACTGCAGCCGCGCATCCGCCGTGTAGAGCGTCACGACGCCTAAGGCGTCGTTCCCCGCGAGCATCGGGACGCACACGACCGAGCGGATCCCGAGCAGCTGGACGCTTACGCCCTCGACGAAGCGGCCGTCCTGCATCGCGTCCACGCTCAGGATCGCGCGGCGGTTGCGGATCGCGTCCCAGACGATCGTCGTCGACATCGCGATCACGGAGCCGTCGCCCTTTCGGGTCTGGGCGGCCTTCGAGGTGAGGGCGTCCGTCGCCGCGTCGTAGACCATCACGAACCCGCGGTCGGCCTTCGGGAACACATCGAACACCTTCTCGAGGACCTTGGCGAGCATCGCGTCCTCTTCGAGGGTCCCGCTGAGGGCGAGCCCCACGTCGTAGACGAGCTGGAGCCGGCGGCTCCAGGCGTCCACCGACTCGTGCGAGGCGCGCGACAGGGGCGACCCGCCGACCGCGCTCTTCGCCGCGAGCACCGAGTGCGCGACGTCGTTCACGAGCAGGACGCGCGAGGCTTCGCTCCAGGGCGCGTTCGCGGGCTCCCCGGCGCGGAACTCGCACTCGACGCTGCCGAGGGTCAGGACGTCGCCGTCGCGGAGCGGCACCGGCCCCGCGACGGCCTTCCCGTTCACGCGGGTCCCGTTCTGGCTGCCGAGGTCGCGCACGGTCCAGGCACCGTCCGGCCCGGGAGCGAGGACGGCGTGCCGGCGGGAGACGGAGGGATCCTTGAGCGGCACGGCGCCCTGCGCGCTCCGCCCGACCTCCGCCTCCCGCGAGAGCGGGAAGCGGGACCCGGCCGACGCTCCGCTCCGGACGATGAGTTCCGCCATCCGGGCCCTCCGCGCTCCGCGATGAGGTTAACAAAGCGGCGGCCCGGCCCCCGCTGATAGACTGGTGGGCCCATCATGCGAGAAGAATTGAGCCAGATCGACCTGTCGCCCCTCGCCGAGCTGGTCCGGATCAAACGAGAGGAAGAGGTCCTCGCAGAGCGTCTCGTCAAGATCGAGGACCGCGCCGACAAGGTTTCCCGGACCGTGTACGACCGCGTCAAGCAGGACTACGTGGCGCGGAAGGCCGCCCTCGAGCAGGAATCGCGCCCGCTCAAGGAGAAGGCCCGGTCCGAGTACCGGCGCCTGGACGTTCTGCGGCTCGAGGTCGAGAAATCCGTCGAGGCGGCCGCGCTCGACAAGGAAGAGCTCGAACTCCGCAAGGACCTCGGCGAGTTCCCCGACAAGGAGTACAAGGACCGCCTAGCCGCCTGCGAGAAGAGCCTGAACGGCGAACGGCAGGACCTCGAGGAGGTCGGCCGGACGAAGGCGAAGTTCCTCGAAGCGTTCCACTCGGAGGACGAGCTCGCCGCCGGCTCGCCGCCGCCGCCGCCGCCGCCCGTCCGCTCCGTGAGCGCCACGTTCGTGCCGCCCTCCGCCGACGCGACCGTCATCGGCGTCTCGTCCCAGGCGCCGCCTGCCGGCACGGCCGCGGCCGGCGGGAACGCGATCGGAAGCTCCGCGCTCGAGCCCGAATCTCCCGACGCGACCGTCATCCAGTCCTCGCGCCCCGGTGCGGAGTCGACCGCCGCGGGCCGCGAGCCGACCCGCCCACTCCCCCGCGTCCGGCTCGCGCTCCTCGACGGCGAGTCCGTCGAACGCGAGTTCCCGGTGAAGCCCGGTGCCTCGACGATCGGCCGCCTCGCCCAGAGCGACATCCACCTTCCGACGCCGGACGTCTCGCGCCGCCACGCGCAGATCGTCTTCGGCGAGGACGGGTGCTTCGTCGTCGACCTCGGGTCGGAAAACGGCGTCGTCGTGAACGGGGCGCGCGTCGCGAAGCACAAGCTTGCGGACGGCGACATCATCCAGCTCGGGAAGCAGCGGCTTCGCTTCCTCGCCTGAAGCCCGGCGTCAGAACTTCTTCACGAGCCGGAGGCGGTTGTGCCCGTCCGCGCGTTCGTAGGCTTGAGCGTCCGTGAGCGTTTTCACGAACAGGAGGCCCAGGCCTCCGATCGGCCGCGCTTCCAGCGCGGCGTCCGTCGCGGGCGGCGCGAGCGCGAGCGGGTCGAAGGCCGCACCGTCGTCACGGACCTCGATCCGGAGCCGCCCGGGAGAGACGGCGAACGCCACCGCGACGTCCACGGGACGGCCCAGGCCGCCCGCGTGGCGCCGCACGTTCGAGAGAATCTCGTCGAGGGCGACGAGGACGTCGGACGCCGCCTTCCCGGGAATCGCGTGCCGCGCGGCGAGCTCCGTGAACGCGCCGTTCACGAGATCCAGCGCCTGCCCGGCGGTCGCCCGGACCTCGAGCCGCTCGGAGGCGGCCGCGAGGACGTCCCAGGCGCGCCGCGCAAAGGACGACGCGGCGATCTGGGCGAGCGAGAAGGACAGGAACGCGATCACGACGCGGGCCAGGCCCTGCCCGGAGCGCGCCTCGTCGGGAAGTGCCGCGTCGAGGAGCGCGAGCTGGCCGATCGCGCCGTCGACGAGCGCCTTGAGGACGTCGAGGGCCGCGTCCGACACCGCCGGCGTCCCGCGGTAGTTCTCGAGACGCGCGCCGGCGCGGTACGCCGGAAAGCGCTCGAGGCCGAAGAACGCGCGTGCGAGGTCTTCCCGGTAACGTCCGAAGGTCGCCACGAGACCGACGTAGTCGGCGATCACCTCGTCCAGGAGGTTCGTCCGCATCGCACCCGCGGCGCGCAGCGTGAAGTAGTGCGTGCATTCGTGGTCGCGCCGGATCGCGAGCGACAGGCCGCGCCACTCGTCCTCGCCGAAGCCCGCCGCGGACGCCGGGAGCCCGCTGTACGGCCCGGAGCTGAGGATCATGAAGCGGTCTTCGTAGAGCTCCTTCTGCGGCACGAGCTCGGCGAAGCCCTCGGACCAGTCGACGCCCGGGTGCTCCTCCTCCCAGACGCGGCGATAAGCGCCGATGCGATCCCAGTTATTGAACCCCTTGACGAGGCACGCTCCCATCGATGCCGGCACGGGCACGGGCTCGCCCCGCGCCGTGAAGACCTGCACGAGCGTCTCGAAATCGGCGCGGTCCTCGGCGACGAGAATCGGCAGCCGGCCGGCGAGGGTCTCGTGAAGGTCGAGCGTGATTCCCTCCGGGCGGACGAAGGCGGGGCCCGGTCCGTCCTCGGGCGGCGGCGCTCCCCGGCGCGTCGACGCGCGGTACGCCTCGGTCGCGCTGATTCCCGCCTCGACGGGAAATCGCATCTGGGGAAGGCGCGCCGCGAGGGCGGCGACCGCGCCCGATCGAGCGGCGTCTTCGGCGTAGATCTCCCAGACGCCCACGTGCGGCTCGTCCGCCCAGGCGATCGCGGGCGCCCGGGCACCCTCCGGCAGGATCGGCGTGTCGTAGCGCTGGAGCTCGGCGAGTACGTCCCCCCCGGCTCCGGCTGCGCGCAACGCTTCCTCAGTACCGATGGCGCGGTCTTCCATGGTCAGGCCATCTGGCGGCGCGCGAGCACGGAGAAGAGGCCGTTCGTCTTCATGAGCTCGTCGTGCGTGCCCATTTCCTTGATGACGCCGCCTTCCAGGTAGCAGATCACGTCGGCGTCGACGATGGTGCTCAGCCGGTGGGCGATCACGACGCGGGTCGCGTGCATCTTGCTCATGCTCTCGGTCACGATCGACTGCGTGCGATTGTCGAGCGCGCTCGTCGCCTCGTCGAGGAACAGGACCTTCGGGTTGCCGACGATCGAACGCGCGATCATGAGCCGCTGCTTCTGGCCGCCCGAGAGGCCGCCGCCGCCCTCGCTCACGTACGTGTGCATGCCCATCGGCATCTCCCGGATGTCCTCGGCGAGCCCCGACTTCTCGGCGGCGGCCCAGGCCTCCTCCTCGGAACGCGACGAGGTCCCCACGATGTTCCGGTGAATGTCGGCCGGCAGCATGCGGCTGTCCTGCAGGACGACGCCGAGCTGCTGGCGCACGAGGCGCAGGTCGAGCGACGCGAGGTCCTGGCCGTCGTAGTAGATCGACCCCTTCTCCGGCTTCTCAAAGCCGAGCATGAGGCGCATGAGCGTCGACTTGCCCGAGCCCGACCCGCCCACGAACGCCACGAACTGGCCCGGCGGGATCTTGAGGGAGACGTCCTTGAGGATGTAGGGGGTGTCCTCGCTGTAGCGGAACCAGACGTGAGAGATCTCGATCTCGCCGCGGAGCTGGCCCGGCGGCGCCTTCGTCGCGTCGATCTCGCACGGCGTCGTCAGGATGGGCGCGAGGCGCTCCCAGATCGGGACGGCGACGAGGAGCGAGAGCGACGCTTCGCTGAGCGCCTGCATGGCCGCCGAGAAGCTGCCGTACGCGGCACTGAACGCGATGAACTGGCCGGTCGAGAGGTTGGCCGAGCCTCCGCCCGACTGCACGAAGACGAGCGTCGCGAAGAGCGCGATCGTCGAGAAAATTCCGAAACCCGTGTTGAAGACACCGACGACGCTCTGGATCTGGCCCGACCGGAACGAGACTCGGCGCTGCTCGGCGAAGGCCTTCGCCCACACGCGGAAGCCGTGGGGCTCCGCGCCGCAGGCCCGCAGCTTCCCGACCCCCGTGATGAGCTGCACGACGAGGCCCGTGTTCGCACCGCGCATCTCCATCTGCTGCCTCTGTGAGCGCAGCTGAATGAGGTTCGCCCCAGTCGACACGCCGAGGAAGAGGAGCGTGAGCGCGATCGCGAGGAGGGTGAGCGACACGCTGTAGCTCAGCATCAGGCCCAGGTAGAAGATCGAGCTCAGGGTCCCGAGCACGGCGCCGATGCCCGCTCCCGAGAGGAGGGCGCGGATCGCGTCGATCCCGCCCGCGCGGTCCGCGAGGTCGCCCGACGTGTACTGCTTGAAGAAGGTCGACGGAAGGTCGAGCAGGCGGTCCCAGAGCGCGGCCTGGATCGAATAGTCCATCTTTCCCTGGAACCGCTGCAGAGCAATCGACTGCGTCACCTTGAACGCCATCGAGGAAATGGCCGAGACAAAGAGCGCGATCGTGAACTGGAAGAGGAGGCCCTTCTCGGCCTGCGGAATCGCGGTGTCGAAGAGCTGGCCCGTGAAATAGGGCCCCATCGACCCGAGGACGCCCATCGTGAGCCCCATCACGACGAGCGTCACGATGTCGCGCTGCAGGCCGCGCGCCCCGAACTTCACGACGTCCCGCGACGTGAGGACGCCGTCGGGGAGCCGGCGGTAGAACACGTAGGCGAAGGGGTTCACCTTCGCGCCGAACGCCGCGTCCACCGGGCTCTTCTTTCCGGTCTTCGGGTCCACCCAGTCGTACGCGGTTGGGCCGCGCGGGATGAGCGCGACGGCCTGGCGGTCGTCCGTCGTCTGCGCGAGGAACGGCCCCTGGTCCTCCTTCCACCACGTGCCGCGGAGCGCGACAAGGCGCGTCCGGAAGCGCGAGGCCGTGGCTACGGCCTGGAGGTTCTCGTCGAACGTTCGATCGGCGCGGGCCTCCGAAGGCTTTTTCGCCTCCATCCCGAGCGCCGCGCAGACGTACCGGCTCGCCTGGTAGACCGGCTCGACGTCCCCGCCCTCGAAGAGGTCGGCCGCCTTGGCCTCGGGGTTCTCGAGAATGCCCCCGATCTCGCGATAGGCGGCTTCCTGGGCGGCGACGGCGTGCGCCGCCTTGCTCCGCAGCCGGTTGAACTCGTCGACCGTGGCCAGGCGCTTGTTCAGGAACTCGCACTCGCAGAGGACCCGGTGGAAGACCTCGAGTCCGCGCCAGAGTTCCTCACCCGGCGCCACCTGCGGCGTTCCGACCGGCGTCAGGTGAAGCGCTTCTTCCGTCGACTCGATCCAGCCCTCGCGCGTCACCGGAAAGAGCGGGGCTTCCGGCACCTCCGAAAATCCGAGGAACAGGGCGCCGGACGGGAGCGGCGTCCACACGACGCCGCGGCCGGCACGCGCTCTCTTCTGGAACGCCAGCTCCGCCGGCTGCCCGGCCTCGAGGTCCACGTCCATCGTCGCGGCGGGCAGGCCGCGTACGACCGCGTCCGTCACGGCGGCGATCCAGTCGTCGACGAGGCCCGCGATCCGGGCCGACTGCGCCGCGTCGCCCGCAAGAGTCCGCAGGCGCTCCACCGGGATCTTCCTCAGTTTCATGCCGGTACGTCCCGTCGCGAGGAACCCGGACCCCAGCGCGTAAGCATCGAGGTCCATCCCGAACAGGAGCCGGCCCTGCTCGATCGAGACGAAGTGCGCGCGCGCCCCGGAGGGCTCGCCCTCCTTCAGCGCGACCGTGAAGACGTCGATGCGGCCTTCCTCGACGAGCCATGCCGACCCCGGATCGGACAGGAGGAACGGCTTGTTGCCGCTGACGACGACCCGCTCGCCCTCACGCTCGATCGTCGTCGTGAGCCGCAGCTGGAGGCTCGCGAGGATCTCCTGGACGGGAACGGCCGTCGTCCGGGCCGCGTCGAGGTCCTCCGCGTCCGCCTCCGAGTCGGAGCGAATCAGCTCGAGGACGACGTTGCCGAGCCGGAAGCGGTCCATGTGGTCGAGGAGCGCCGACTCGATGCGCCGGTCGCCCACCCACGTGCCGTTCGCGCTTTTCTGGTCCGTGAGCCTCACGCCGAGCGCGGTGGCCTCGAGCCGGGCGTGGCGCCGCGAGACGCTCGGATCAGCGATCACCACGTCGCACTCGTCGGCGCGGCCCACGAGACACGCGGCATCGGGATCGAACGTACGCCCGACGAGGGATCCGTCCCGCGCCTCGACGATCCGCAGGCGGAACGCGGTCGGCTCGGGCGCCGACACCACGGTCGCGTCCGTCCCCGCGCCGCTCACGGCGCGCCTCCCGGCCGGCGGGGGCGGGGCTCAATGGCCGGAGATGAGTCGCGCATACGGCTGGTCCGCCGCGTCCTTCATGTCGTCGTGGGTCCCGCGCTGGACGATCTTCCCCTTCTGCATCACGACGATCTCGTCGGCGTCGCGGATCGTGCTCAGGCGGTGGGCGATGATGATGCACGTGCAGCCGCGCCGCCGCAGGCTGTCGTCGATCGAGGCTTCCGTGCTCGGGTCGAGCGCGCTCGTGGCCTCGTCGAGGATGAGGATCGTGGGCCCGCCCGCGAGCGCCCGGGCGATCTCGAGCCGCTGCCGCTGGCCGCCGCTGAAGTTCGAGCCGCCCTCCGTCACGGCGCTCCCGTAGCCGCTCTCACGCGCCTCGATGACGCTGTGGATCTCGGCGTCGCGGCAGGCCTGGTTGACGTTCGTGAGCGGAATCGTGGCGTCCCACATCGCGACGTTGTCGCGGATCGTCCCGCCAAACAGGAAGATGTCCTGGTCGACCAGGCCGACCGAGTTGGACACGAGGCTCCGGGGCAGCACCTCGCGGTTCCTGCCGTCGAAGAGGATCTCGCCTTCCCACGGCTCGTACAGCCCAGACACGAGCTTGGCCACCGTCGACTTGCCGCTGCCGCTCGCGCCGACGAGCGCGACGCGCTGGCCTGGCTTGATCACGAGGTTGAAGTTCTCGATGAGCGGCGCCTCCAGCGGGCTGTAGCCGAACGTGACGTTGCGCAGCTCGACCTCGCCGGCGAGCTTCACGGCGGGCCGCCCGCCTTCCGGCTCCGCGGGCTCCTCCCGGAGGTACTGGCGGTCCTGCGGGAAACGCAGGACGTCGTCGAGCCGGTTCATGTCCGCCTCGAGCTCCTGGAGCGTCGCGCCGAACGTCACGAAGGAATTGAGCGGCCGGGTGAAGCTCCCGACGAGAGACTGGTACGCGACGAGCATGCCGACCGTGAGGTCTCCGTGCATGACCTTGAGCCCGCCGACGAGGAGCACGGTCATCGTCGAGAGCATGTTCACGAGCGGAGGAACGCAGGAGGTCAGCTCGCTCATGAGCCCGAGGTTCTGCTGGCCGCGCAGCGCCTTGGCCTGGTACCCGGCCCAGCGGCCGAAGAACTCGGATTCCGAGCCCGTCGCCTTGAGCGTCTCGATCATGCGCAGGCCGTTCATGGCCGTGCCCATGAGCTTGCCGACGTCGAGCATGAGCTTCTGGCAGCCGTCGATGCGGCGCCGCGCCACGAGGCGCACGGCCACGATGTTCAGGAGCGCGATCGCAATGACGAGCAGCGTGAGCGGCACGGAGTAAAGGAACATGAGAACCGCGTAGAACACGATCAGGATGCAGTCGAGAGCCGTCGTCGCGAGCCGGCCCGAGACGATGTTGGCGATCTTGTCGTTGATGGAAACGCGCGAACCGATCTCGCCGGCGAACCGCTGCGAAAAGTAGGACACCGGAAGCCGGAGGATGTGGTTGAAGAACTGGCTCGACATCGTGATGGCGAGCTTCGTCTCGAGGCGCAGCAGGAAGTACGTCTGCAGCCATACGAGGATCATGCGGACGACCGCCGTCGCCGCCATTCCGAGGAGGAGAGGCCTGAGGAGAGCCGTGTGGCTCGAGATCAGGTACTCGTCGATGAAGATCCTCGAGAACGTCGGGACGACGAGGCCCGGCAGGACGAGCGCGACGCCGCACAGGAAGATGAAGAGCAGCGCCGTCTCCGAGCCGGCGAGGCGCTTGCGCAGGGCGGGGATGAGGCTCGGCCGCTCGCCGCCCTTCTTGAAGTCGGGACCGGTTTCGAAGGTCAGCACGACGCCCGAGAAGGACGCGTCGAGCTCCTCCATCGTGATGACCCGGGGGCCCTGCGCGGGATCGCTCAGGAAGACTTTCCCGCCGCGCCCGAAGCCCTCGAGCACGAGGAAGTGGTTGAAGTTCCAGAACAGGATGCACGGGAGCTTGATCGTGTAGAGCTCCTCGAGCTCGTGCTTGAACCCCTTCGCGACGAGGCCGTACTTGCGCGCGGCCTTGATCACGTTGCTCGCCTTGCTCCCGTCGCGCGACACGCCGCATTCGACGCGCAGCTCCTCGAGAGGGACGATCCTCTTGTAGTGAGCCAGGATGATCGCGAGCGCGGCGGCGCCGCACTCGACCGCCTCCATCTGGAGGATCGTCGGGCAGCGCTCCCGGCGGACCGGCGGTCTCGGCTTCGGCTGCGGCGGCGGAGCAGCGTCCGCTACGGCCTCTGGCGTCGCGCTCATCCCGGGCCTCAGCTGCCGGCGCCCAGCGATTTCTTGAGAACCGGCAGCACGTAGGAGATCGGCTTCTTGTTCTCCACGACGACGGAGCCGCGGCTCTGGGTGCCGCTGAAGACGGGCGTCGGAGGACCCTTCGAGGAGGACCAGCGGTAGCCGCTCGGCGTGTTCTCTGCGGGGAACAGGC
>Ga0315271_10001800_pt1 | contig 13146 bp, 9 predicted proteins | sample C3_top_MG_FD_204664 | JGI IMG/M metagenome (GOLD analysis project Ga0315271, IMG submission 204664) | Sediment microbial communities from Yellowstone Lake, YNP, Wyoming, USA - C3_top | ecosystem: Environmental > Aquatic > Freshwater > Lake > Sediment | place: USA: Wyoming | collected 2017-08-01 | reverse complement strand
GGCGCTCGGCCTCGCGGTCTTCGCCCAGCGCCTGGCGGCGCGACCCCGGACCGCGTCCCACACCTTCGGATACCGGCGGGCCGAGGTCCTGGCCGCGGCCATCAGCGGCGGCGCGCTCTTCACCGCATCCATCGGCATCATCATCGAGGCGGTGAGCCGCCTGCGCGTCGTGCACGAGGTCCACGGCGACTGGATGCTCGCGACCGCGGTCACCGGGCTCATCGTCAACATCGCCTCGGGCGCCGCCCTCATGCGCGAGGCCCACGCATCCATCAACGTGCGCGCGGCACTCGCCCACGTCACCGCGGACGCCGCGGGGTCGGTGGCCGCGATCGTGGCTTCCATCGCGGTGTTGAAATTCGATCTCCCGCAGGCGGACGCGGTCGCGTCGATCCTGATCTCCGTCCTCATCCTGTGGGGCGCTTCGAAGCTGGTCCGCGAGTCCGCGGCCGTCCTGATGGAGCAAGCCCCCTCCGGGGTCTCCGCCGCGGAAATCGAGGCCACCATCCGCGCCACGCCAGGCGTGCGCGACCTGCACGACCTGCATGTCTGGACGATCTCGGACGGGTTCCCGGTCGTGACCGTGCACGTCGTCCTCGACGGGCAGGCCCACGGCACCGGCGTCGCCCGCGCGGTCTCGGAGCGCGTGGCCGGGGCGCACGGCATCGAGCACGTCACGGTTCAGCCGGAAGCCGTTCTCGAGGCGGAAGCTCCCCTGCCCATGCGTCCGCGGGCCTCCTCGGTCCGATGACCTGGAGTTTGTCCCGGGGGGCCATGGCCCGCATCGCCGTGGCCGTCGCGGCGGTGGGCCTCCCGCGAGTGGCCTCGGCCCTCGACCCCGCCCGCTCCATCTCGCAGTACGTTCAAAACGTGTGGCGCGTGGAAGAGGGCCTGCCGCACAACACCGTCCGCGCGCTGAAGCAGACGCGGGACGGGTACTTGTGGCTCGGGACGTTCGGCGGCCTCGCCCGATTCGACGGCGTGCGCTTCAGGGTGTTCGACAACCGCAACTCGGTTCTCACCAACAACGAGATCCGCGCCCTTCATGAGGATGCGAAGGGAGTCCTGTGGGTCGGGACCACGGCGGGAGGGCTCTATCGGCTGGAGAACGGCGAACTCTCCAGGGATGAGACCCCGATCGAGAGCAAGACCATCAACGCGATCCTGTCGACGCACGACGGAGCGCTTCTGCTCGGCACGGGCGGCGGACTCTATCGCCTTCGCGGAAAGAACGTCGAACGGTTCACGACCGATCAGGGACTTTGGGCCAACGGCGTGACCTCCCTGGTCGAAGGAGTCGACGGGCGGGTATTCGTGGGAACGGAGAACGGCGTCAACGTCTTCACGAACGGCGCCCTCACGAAAGGCCCGCAGCCGGATCACCCCCAGAAGGGAGTCAACGGTCTCCTCGTCGATCGCGCGGGCAACCTGTACGTGGGCGGCCGGACGCTCGAACGATTCGCGCCGTCCGGGGAGCGGACGCTCTCGCTCCTTGTCCCCGGCCTTGGCGCCTACTCCCTCTTCCAGGATACCGACGGCATCATCTGGATCGGCACCTATGGCGCCGGAATCGCCCGGCTCGAGGACGCCGGGCTCAGGACCTACCGTCAGGAGGAAGGCTTCCTCGACCGCCGTGGCATGACGATCGCCGCGGATCGCGAGGGCGGCCTGTGGATCGGCACGCGCGGCGGCCTCGCCCAGCTTCGCGACGGCGCGGCGGTTTCCTACGCGATGGCCGAGGGATTCGCGGGGAACATCGGAAGGGCGGCGTTCGAGGACAAGGACGGCGCTCTCTATTTCGCCTTCGAGGGCGGCGTCTCTCGCTTCTCGGGGGGCCGGATCGACAACATCACCCCGAAGGACGGCCTGCCGAGCCCCGTGGTCAAGACGGTCATGCGCGACCACCGGGGCCGATTGTGGATGGGCACGGAGGGAGGCGTGGTGGCCGAGATCTCTCCCCGCCGGTTCCGAACCTGGACCGAGAAAGAGGGCGCCCCCAGGCAACCGAAGCTCGTCTTTGAAGACCGCGAGGGCCGCATCTGGGCCGGAGGCGACGCGGGGATCGCCATCTTCGAGAACGACACGTTCAAAGCGCCGCGAGGGGCCGACGCGATTCAGAACTCCGGAATGGAGGCGTTCTACGAAACCCGCGACGGGTGGCTGTGGGTGGGAACCCTCAACCACGGGGCCTGGCGATTCAAGGACGGCGTGCTGGAGCGCGTGCCCCTGCTCGGTCTCTCCTCAATCGGCGTGCGCTCGTTCTACGAAAGTCCGGAGGGCGTGCTCTTCGTGGGAACCGTCGGGTCTGGGCTCTTCATGAAGAGTCCGGGGAAGGAATTCCGTCAGCTCACCACGAAGACCGGTCTCGGCGACGACTCGATTTGGAGCATCCTCGACGATGGTCGCGGGGAGACCTGGTTCACGTCGGACCGCGGCGTCTTCCGCGCCTCCACCGCGGACCTCATCGCCTTTTCGGAATCGAGGGTGCCTGAAGTGCGCATGGACGCGCTGGTTGGACCCGGCAATGGGCTGAAGAGCCGCGAATGCAACGGCGGCGGTTACCCGGCCGGGCTCATCACGACGGACGGACGGGTGGTGGCCCCCACGGGCGCGGGGATCGCCATCATCGATCCGCAGCGACTGACCTCGAACGCTCCTCCGCCTCCGGTCGAGATCGAGGAGGTGATGGTGGACCGGGAGGCCGTCCCGCACCGGGACGCCGCGTCGATTCCGCCGGGGTCGCGGGACACCGAGATCCACTACACCGGTCTCAGTTTCCTGAACCCGTCGCAGACCACGTTCCGCTACCGCCTCTACGGTCACGACCCCGATTGGGTGGAAGCGGGCACGAGGCGGGTCGCGTACTACGGCGGCCTTCCTCCGGGCCGCTACGTGTTCCGGGTCGCGGCCAGCAACGACGGCGCGCACTGGACCCAGAAGGAGGCCGCCCTCGAAGTCGTGGTGGCCCCGTTGTGGTACCAGACCTGGTTCTTCCGGTTGCCTGCCTTCGCGGCCCTGGCCGGCCTGGTCGCCTTCGCCTTCGCCTTCCGGGTCCGCCGACTGGAGGCCCGGGAACGTGAACTCGCGGCCCTCGTGAACTCGCGGACCGAAGAACTGGCCCTGCGCTCCCGCGAACTGGAGGCCGCCAACATAGCACTCGGCCAGCTCGCGATCACCGACGACCTCACCGGGATCGCGAACCATCGCCAGTTCCGGGAGTTCATCGGTCGGGAGTGGCTGCGCTGCGCGCGCGCAAAAGAACCGATCTCCCTGCTCATGTGCGATATCGACGAGTTCAAGGCCTACAACGACGCGCTCGGGCACCAGAAGGGCGACGAGTGCCTGCGCGCGGTGGCGCGGACGCTGGTCGACACGGTCAAGCGGGCGCCGGACCTCGCCGCGCGCTACGGCGGCGAGGAGTTCGTGGTGGTGCTCCCGGCCACGACCAGCGAGGGCGCGCTCGCGGTCGCGGAGGCGATACGGAAGGCCCTTTCGGACCAGGCCATCCCCCATCCGGGTTCCGGGGTCGGGCCCTCCGTCACCATGTCGATCGGCATCTCCACGGCGGTACCCGCCGCCTCGAACTCGATCGAGGATCTGATCGCGGCGGCGGATGGCGCCCTGTACGCGGCCAAGAGCGCCGGCCGCGATCGATGCGCGGTGAGCTGACCTCTTACTTCAGCGTCGCGGTGAGCGTGAACTCGGGAACGCTGGCGAGGGCCTTCGAGATCGGGCAGTTCTTCTTCGCGAAGTCGACCTTCTCGTTGAAGAGCTCGGCGCTCACTCCCGGCACCACGGCCACGGTCTCGAGCTCGATCTTGGTGACCGTGGGTCCGGCGCCGAGGTGAACGGTGGCCGAGGTCTCGATGCTCGTGGGCGGATGGCCCGCGTTGGTCAGCTGCGCGGCGAGGAACATCGAGAAGCAGCCGGCCTGGGCCGCGCCGATCAGTTCCTCGGGATTGGTGCCGGTGGCGGCGCCCTCGAAACGGGAGACGAACGTGAACGGCGCGTCGAAGTGCCCCGACGCCCCCTTCATCGATCCATTGCCTTCCTTGAGCGTGCCCGTCCACTTGGCCGAAGCCTTTGAAACCGCCATCGGTGATCTCCTTTGTCTGTCGTTACAGGTTGGTTGAAAGTCCGGGTAAGAGTACCCTCGGGCGGCCGCTCAGGCGGAGCGGGACAGGTCGCCGGCCAGGACCCGTTTGAGCGTGGCCTCGTCGGCGTTGGCGCCCGAGAAGATGATGGCCACCTGCCGCCCGGAGAGAGCCGGCGCCAGCTTCCGCAGCGCGGCGAGGCCCACCGCTCCGGCGGGCTCGACCAGGGTATGCGTGGTTCGGAGCGCCACCCTCATGGCGTCGGCGATCTCCGCGTCGGTCACGGTGGCGAAGTCGGCGAGGCCCCACAGCAACGCATCGAACGTGAACTCGTAGGTCATCCGGGTGGCGACTCCGTCGGCGAAGGTGTCCGCGCGTTCCGTCGTGATGCGCCGCCGCGCGTGCCAGGAGTCGCGGCCCGCCGAAGCACCCGAGGCCTGAGCGCCGAAGACCGTGAGCGATCGCCCGAGACCGCCCGCCGCGGTGATCGCGCCCACCGCCTGCGAACCGCCGCCGATCGCCACCACCAGGGTGTCGACCTCGCGGGACTGCTCCAGAATCTCGAGGCCGATGGTTCCCGCACCCGCGATCACCGAAGCGTTGTCCGTGCTGTGCAGGAGGGTGAGGCCGCCCTCGCGCCGGATCCGAGCCGCCACCTCAACCGCGGCGGCGTAATCAGCGCCTTCCTCCACCAGGGTGGCGCCGAAGCCGCGGATGGCCGCGTTCTTGTCGGGATTGTTCCCGACGGGCACGCAGATGGTGACCGGAGTGTTCGTGAGCCGGCCCGCGAAGGCCACACCCTGCCCGTGATTCCCCGTGCTCGCCGCGACCACACCGCAGCGGCGTGATTCCTCGTCGAGGGAAAGCACCGCGTTCAGTCCGTTCCTGACCTTGAAGGCGCCCGTGGGTTGGAGGTTCTCGTGCTTGACCAGCACCTTGACGCCATGGCCGATGAGATCGTCGAGGAGCGCGTAGGAGCGCAGGGGCGTCGGTTCGAGATACGGCCGCAGACGATCGCGGGCGGCCAGGATGTCGTCGAAGCTTATCGGCGTGGGCACGGGCGGGCGACGATACCAGCGGCGCCCGCCGGCCCGCGACGCTCTCCTCTGTAACCTCGCGGTCCCGGCCATCATCCCAGTTTCACCGAGGTCAACCAACCGATGCTGCTCGCTTCCCTGCTCTTCGCGGCCGTCCAGGCCCCGCCGCCCGCGCCCGCGCGGCCCGATCCCATGGAACTCGGGCCTCAGGTCGGACAGGCCTTGCCGGCCTTCGAGGCCAGGGACCAGACCGGCCGACTGCGGAACTTCGCGTCGCTCAAGGGCCCGAAAGGCCTCGTCTTCGTGCTCTTCCGTTCCGCCGACTGGTGACCGTACTGCAAGGTCCAGCTCGTCGAGCTGGAGAGCCAGATTGAAGCCTTCAGGAAGCGCGGCCTCGGGGTCGCCGCCTTGAGCTACGACTCGATCGAGGTCCTGAAGGACTTTTCGACTCGCAGGAAGATCACCTACCCCCTTCTCTCCGATCCCGATTCAAAGATCATCACCGCCTTCGGTCTCCTCAACGAGGTCGACTATCCGAAGGGCCACATGGCGCGCGGCGTCCCCTTCCCGGGTACCTTCGTCACCGACGCGGCGGGACTGATCTCGACGAAGCAGTTCGAGAAGGCGTATCAGGAGCGGCGCACCGCGGCGAGCCTTCTCGTTTCCATGGGTGAGGACGGAGCGGGGTCCGCGAAGGAAATCCTGAAGGATCAATTCGTGCTGAAGACCTCGGTGAGCAACGCCGAGGTGGCGCCCGGCCGGCGGGTGACGCTTGTCCTCGACTTCGTCATGTCCCCGAAGATGCACGCCTACGCGCCGGGAGTGAAGGGGTACAGACCCTTGAACTTCCGACTCGCCGAGAATCCGTTCGTGACCGCCCACGAGGTGCGCTACCCGGAATCGCGGCCCTACACGTTCGAGCCGCTCAAGGAGACCGTGCCGGTGTTCGCCGGCCATTTCAGGATCGTTCAGGACGTGACCGCGGTCGGGCCTGCGAAGGGGGCCCCTCCAATCGAACAGATCGATCTCAACGGCTCCCTCGACTATCAGGTCTGCAGCGATACCGTCTGCTACGCCCCCGCGTCGATCCCCCTCCAGTGGACGCTCACCGTCGTTCCGCTCGACCGCGACCGGGCGCCCGAGGCGCTGAGGAAGAAGCCGCAGCCCTGACCCCCGGGCGTGGTAAAAACGCCGGCCATGTTCATCGGACACTTCGCCATGGGGCTCGCCGCGAGCCGGGTCGAGAAACGCCTCGCCCTCGGGACGGCGCTGCTGGCCTCGCAGCTTCCTGACGCCATCTGGCCATACCTTCTGCTCACCGGCGCCGAGACCGTATCCATCGTGCCGGGAGACACCGCGATGACGCCGTTGCGGTTCGACTCGTACCCCTGGTCGCACAGCCTGCTGATGGTGGCGGTCGCGGGCGGGATACTGGGGCTCGTCTACCGCGCCGTGGGTGGAGCCGTTCGGGCAGCCACGATGGTGGCCGGGCTCGCCATCAGCCACTGGTTCCTCGATTTCATGACTCACCGGCCGGACATGCCGGTGGCGCCGTGGAGCGATCTCAAACTCGGCCTCGGCCTGTGGAACTCCGTGCCGCTCACCGTCATCATCGAGACCCTGATGTACGCGGGAGCGGTCGCCTTCTACGCCCGCGGCCGGAAGATGTCGAAGGGCTTCTGGATCCTGATCGCGGTCCTCGGCGTCACCTACGTGGGCAACGTCGCGGGCCCACCGCCGCCGGGGGTGACTCCGGTCGCCATGTCGATGGTGATCCTCGTCCCCATCGTCTGGTGGTGGGGCAACAAGGTCGGGGCGAAGGAAGCCTGACCTGAATCACCCTTTCTGCAGTTCGGCCAGCTCGGCTTCGGTGAACACCCGCGATCGCGTGTGAAAGGCCTTTCCCTCGGGTCCTTCCAGCGAGAACGTGCCGCCATGCCCATCGATCACATCGATGATCAGCTGGGTGTGCTTCCAATACGCGTATTGGGACTTGCTGATATAGAAAGGGCAGGCGCCGATATCGCCGAGATACTCGTCGCCCGCCCCGATGGTCAGTTCGCCGGTCAGGTAGCAATTGGCCGCGCTGTTGTCGCAACAGCCGCCGGACTGGTGAAAGAAGATCGAACCGTGCTTCGCCTTCAGCGTCTCGATCAAGGCGAGGGCGGGCTCGGTGGCGACCACCTTTTCAATCATTGCGGATCAGGGGCCTTCTGAGGATCAGAAGAAGCCGAGCTTCTGCTCGCTGTAGCTCACCAGCAGGTTCTTGGTCTGCTGGTAGTGGTCGAGCATCATCTTGTGGGTTTCGCGGCCGATGCCGGATTCCTTGTAGCCGCCAAAGGCCGCGTGAGCGGGATAGGCGTGATAGCAGTTGGTCCACACGCGCCCGGCCTTGATGGCGCGGCCCATCCGGTAGGCCACGTTGCCGTTGCGGCTCCACACCCCCGCGCCCAGGCCGTAGAGCGTGTCGTTGGCGATGGCGAGGGCCTCCGCCTCGTCCTTGAAGGTCGTCACCGCGAGCACGGGTCCGAAGATCTCTTCCTGGAAGATGCGCATCTTGTTGTGACCCTTGAACAGGGTCGGCTGAACATAGTAGCCCCCCGCGAGATCGCCGCTCAGATTCGCCTGCTGTCCGCCGATCAGGACCTTGGCCCCTTCCTGCTTGCCCAGGTCGAGGTAGGACAGGATCTTGGTCAACTGCTCCTTCGACGCCTGCGCGCCCAGCATGGTGTCGGTATCGAGCGGATTCCCCTGCTTGATGGCCTTCACGCGGGCCAGGCAGCGCTCGATGAACTTGTCGTAGATGGACTCCTGGATGAGCGCGCGCGAGGGACAGGTGCACACTTCGCCCTGGTTGAACGCGAACAGCACCAGGCCTTCGATGGCCTTGTCCAGGAAGCCATCGTCCTTGTCCATCACGTCGGCAAAAAAGACGTTGGGCGACTTCCCGCCCAGTTCCAGCGAGGCCGGGATCAGGTTGTTGGCAGCGGCCTGGGCGATCACGCGGCCGGTGCTGGTGGAGCCGGTGAAGGCGATCTTGGCGATGCGCCTGCTGGTGGCGAGCGGCAGTCCGGCCTCCCGGCCGTAGCCGTTCACGATGTTGAGCACACCGGGCGGCAGGAGATCCGCGATCAGCTCGGTCAGGACCAGGATGCTGATCGGCGTCGATTCGGCGGGCTTGAGGACCACGCAGTTGCCGGCGGCCAGGGCGGGGGCCAGCTTCCATGCCGCCATCAGGATCGGGAAGTTCCACGGGATGATCTGGCCGACGACGCCGAGCGGCTCGTGGTAGTGGTAGGCCACCGTGGTTTCATCGAGGTCGCTGATCGCCCCTTCCTGCGCGCGGATGCAGCCCGCGAAGTAGCGGAAGTGGTCGGACGCGAGGGGGATGTCGGCGGCCAGGGTTTCGCGGATGGGCTTGCCGTTGTCCACCGTCTCCACGTACGCCAGCAATTCGAGGTTGGCATCGATGCGGTCGGCGATCTTCAGAAGGATGTTCGAGCGCTCGGTCACCGAGGTCTTGCCCCACCTGTCGGCCGCGGCATGAGCGGCATCGAGGGCGAGGTCGATATCCGCGGCCTCGGACCGGGCCGCCTTCGTGAAGGGCTTCCCGCTGATCGGCGTGATCACGTCGAAGTAGGCGCCCTTGACGGGCGCGACCCATTTGCCGCCGATGAAGTTCTCGTACTGCGCCTTGAAAGTGAACTTGGCGCCGGCGGCGCCGGGGGCTGCGTAGATCATGATGTTCTCCTCGTTGGTGGTCCGCCCGTCGGTCGATGATAGGCCTGCTTTCCCGGTCGCTACACGTCCTTGACCGCCTCGCGCATGGCGGCCCAGAGAGCCTCGACGTGGGACCGCTCCGTGAGCAGCGCGCCGATGCTGACGCGGACCATCCATCGCCCATCGAGAGTCGCCGGCGTCACGTAGGCGGCGCCCGAGCGATTGAGCGCGTCCGCCCAGGCCTGGGTATGGCGGTCGAGCGCTTGGCCTTCGAGACCCGCGGGCTCGTGACGCACGCACACGGTCTGAAGCGACACCGGCGCGAGGACGCGCCAGTCCGGAGCCGACTCCACCGCGCTTTTCAGCCACTGCGCGTTCGCGAGGTCGCGACGCAGCCGCGCCTGCAGGCCGGAGACTCCCTGCTCCCGAATCAGGAACCACAGCTTCAGTGCGCGGAACCTGCGGCCGAGGGGAATCCCCCAGTCACGAAGGTTCTTCACCTTTTCATCCACGGCGCTGCGGAGGTAGCTCGGATTCGTGCTCATCACGCGGACGAGGTGTTCCGCGTCGCGGACGTAATAGACGGAGCAGTCGAAGGCGACGCCCAGCCACTTGTGCGGATTGAGCACGATGGAATCCGCCCCTTCGATCCCCTGCCAGAGGTGACGGCACTCGGGGAGGATCATGGCCGAGCCGGCCATGGCCGCATCAACGTGCAGCCAGAGGCCATGCTCGCGCGCGATTTCCGCCAGCGCGCCGATGGGATCCATCGCGGTGGTCGCGGTGGTGCCGGTGGTCGCGACCACCGCGCACGGTTTCCGACCGGCCGCGAGGTCGGCACGGATCGCGTCTTTCAGCGCATCGGGGCGCATGGCGTAGGCCGAGTCGGCGGGCACGACGCGAACGTGATCGCGCCCGAATCCGGCGAGGAGCGCGGCCTTGTCGACCGAACTGTGCGAGTACGCGGAGACGTAGACCACGAGCGGCGACTCGACGGTCTGAAGGCCGCCCTTGACCAGGGAGTAGCGGGAGGCCCGCTCGCGAGCGCAGATGAGAGCCACCAGCGTGCTCGTGGACGCGGTGTCCTGGATGACCCCGCTCCACTTGTCGGACAGACCGACCATCTGACGGAGCCAGTCCGTCGTGACCTCCTCGACCTCGGTGAGCGCGGGGCTCGACTGCCATGACAGTCCGAGCACGCCGAGACCGGTGCTCAGGTAGTCGCCGAGGACCGACGACAGTTCGCCGTTCGACGGGAAGTAGCCGAAGAAACGCGGGTGCTGCCAATGAGAGAGGCCGGGCACGACGATGTTCTCGACATCGCGGAGGACTTCGTCCATGGACTCCGGAGCATCGGGCGGCGCCTTGGGAAGCTGCGCGCGGATCGAGCCTGGTTCAACGGTGGACATCACCGGCCGGGACGAAGTACCCGCGCGGTAGTCCGCGATCCAGTCGATGAGTCGATGGCCGAAGGCCCTGAATTCTTCCGGGTTCATGGGCGGGACTCTAGCCGAGAGCCGTTTCGCGGGAAGCCCGCGGATCGGCGCTGGATGTAGCCAGCCATCGGCCGGCCGATTCCTCGCGGGCGGCCGGAGTTCCACCTGCTATCGTCCTCGACATCCGAAATGAGTGAACTCCCGTCCGTTCCGGGGTATCGGCTCCTCAGCCTGTTGGGTGAAGGCGGCATGGGTCGCGTGTATCTCGCCGAGGATGTTCTCCTGGGCCGGCGGACCGCCATCAAGTTCGTGTCCGAGCGGATGAGCGCGGACCCGGACGCACGCTCGCGGTTCCTTCGCGAAGCCCGCACCATGGCCGCAGTCGAGCACGCCCACGTGGTGCGCGTTTATTCATTCGGGGAGAGCGACGGCGGCGCCTACCTGGTGATGGAGTATGTGGCCGGTGAATCTCTAGCCGAGCGCCTCAAGCGCTCGCGAAAGCTCGACGCGGCGGAGGCCATCAGGATCACGCGTCAGGTGGCCGAGGCGCTGGACGCGGCGTGGGAGCACCAGTTGGTGCATCGCGACATCAAGCCGTCGAACATCCTCATCGACGCGAAGGGCCAGGTGCGTGTGGCGGACTTCGGACTGGCGAAGCCTCTTGGGGTGGCGACCGTCGACGCGGGCCTGACCCAGGCCGGGTTCGTGATGGGCACACCGCATTACGTATCGCCGGAGCAGGCTCGGGGCCGTCCGGTGGATATCCGCAGCGATATCTACTCGCTCGGGATCATGTTGTACGAGATGCTCGCAGGGGAGCGTCCATTCGACGGCAAGACACCTTTCGACATCGTCGCGCAGCACGTTCAAGCGCCGCTGCCTGCCCTCGAGACGCGACACCCCGGCCTTCCCGCCGAAGTCATCGCGCTGGTGTCGTGGATGACCGAAAAGGATCCGGAGCTCCGGCCTCAAACCTATGCGGCTTTGCGCGAGCGGTTGAGGACTCTTGGCGAGGCGGGAGCCACGACCCCGATACCTCCGAGTACGCTTCATGGGGTCCCGGCAAAGGGCTCTGGACGTCGGGCCCGGTGGGCAGGCCTGGCCGCGCTGCTCCTCCTCACCGCGGGCATCGCGGCCTGGATGTACACGAATCGCGCAACTCCGCCCCCACCTCCGGACGAGCGTCTTGTGGTCGCGGTGACGCCCTTCTCCGGGCCGGACGAAGACTCGGCGAAGGAAGGCAAGGTGATGGCCGCGCTGATCGAGAGGGCGATCAACGTGCGTCTGCGTTCGGATGATGTGCGAGTCATCGGCGCCGACCAGACCCGCGAGCCGGTGAGAAGCCATGAGGCGGCTCGCGCCCTCGGGGAACGCCTCGGCGCCAATGCCGTCATCTGGGGCGAGGCGTTCGCGCTGCGAGGGGAGGCCGAGATCCAGCCCTACCTGACCCTCGTGCCTCGCCACACGACCGAGAAGGAAGCCGGTCCAAACCTCGCCCTGCTTGGCCGAGACCCGATGGCCGCCCTCGCGGAGCGCTCCGTCAGTTCGCTCGTCATGGGTGCGCAGGCGCAGAACCAGATCGAACTGCGCAAGACCGGAGCCGCGGGCGTTTCCGATCTGGTTCTCGTTCTGGCCGGGAGCCATGCGCTCTCGGGGGGCCACGCCGAAAAGGCGCTAGCCCTCTTCACTCAGGCGCCACGAACGGCCGAAAACCTGCGGCGACGCGCGGACTCGCTGCTGATTTTGAACAGGACGGAGGAGGCGCGCGCGACCCTTGTCGAGGCGGCAACGCTGGCCCCGGCCGACGCGCAAAGTCAGGCGTCGCTGGGCGACGTGCTCCTGAAGACCGGCCGCTTCCCCGAGGCTGTGGCGGCCTATGCCAGGGCGGCAGCGGTCGGCGGGCCCTATCAGAGCCGCGAGGCCATCCTCCATGACGGCAAGCTCTATCAGCGCGAAACCTATCGAACCGTGGTTCGAGGCCAGATTCAGACCGAGGACACCCTCTACATGATCGGCCTCGATCCCGGAACCGGCCGAGTGCTCGAACGGCATCCGCTGCCGGGTCCTATGACCGGGCTCGGTCCGAGCGGTTCGGGGATCGATGTCAGCTATCTGGAGGCAGAGACCCGACAATTTGGAGAGCCCTTTCAAGCGCGGGTCGAATTCGCCCACGGCACGTTCGCCAGACGCTTGTTTCCGTCAACGAGTCTGCTCCGCCGTCGGCGGCTGGCTACCAGCGGGAAAGAGATGGGGCGCAACTTCGAGCCAGTCGCGGAAAACGAAAACGAGTTCCGTCCACGCGGGACGGGCGCGCATGTCCCGCGCGATTTTCCCTCGCTGGACGATGCGCTGGGTCGGGCCCGTTCAATAGACCCCACGCAACCCTGGTACCCGTTTCTGCAGGGGCAGTCGGCATGGGCGCAAGGCCGGAGGAGCGAGGGCGAGGCAAAGTGGCAGGAACTGTTCGCGGCCGCCTACCCGGATCTCCCTTACGAAAACTACGCATACATGGCTGCTGATTTCGAGCGGTACGGCCAGATCGCCTGGGCCGATCGGGCGTACGCGGAAGCCCTGAAGCGCCGGCGACTCCAGGGGATCTCATCTGAAGACATCACTCTGATCGAACGCCTGGTTCTCTTTCCCTTCGTCCGGGAAGGCGCCCGCTCGCTCCGCCTCGGCGGGGATCCGGAGCGCGGTTACGCCTGGCTCCTCCGGGTGCGAGAGATCGGCGGCCTCACCGAGGCGGACGAACTGGCTGCCGCCGTCTGGAGTGAGTACTTTAAGAAACATGGTGACCTGGCCCGCGCGGAGTCGGAGAAGAGAATCTGGCGGGATCTTTCCTCGACCCCTTCCAATTCA
>Ga0315271_10001799_pt1 | contig 13147 bp, 17 predicted proteins | sample C3_top_MG_FD_204664 | JGI IMG/M metagenome (GOLD analysis project Ga0315271, IMG submission 204664) | Sediment microbial communities from Yellowstone Lake, YNP, Wyoming, USA - C3_top | ecosystem: Environmental > Aquatic > Freshwater > Lake > Sediment | place: USA: Wyoming | collected 2017-08-01 | reverse complement strand
AAAGCTAACCGTAGGGACCGCGTAGGGGAGGGAGCCGCCAAAGTCAGTAAGAGAACTGGGAAGCGGTATGAAAGTTCTCTCAAATGTTCCGGCTGAAACGTTTTTAACCCATCTGAAATCTCCCGGCACTTCAGGAAGCTCTGCCGTCCTTAAAAAGCCCTGCATTGATTTCGCTTCTGAAATAATCGAACCAGCACTTATGTTAGCCGGAAACAATACTTGCAGGCTGACGTGGTAAATGCCGGGTGGTGGAGAAGACATCTGCCTTTCTATCGCCAGTGATTGTCGGAACTCCTTTACCAAGCCCTCGCTTGGTTCCATCCATTTATTCATACTTTGCAGCCCAGCATCTTCCGTCTGCGTTAATGTCAAACTTCGTCACCCCGTCTATTCCGGTGCTGTCCGCTTCTGACACGTAAATAACATCCCCGACAACGTATCTTGGAACGATGTATTGACGTTCAAAGGTTGGCGTTCCAACTATTGACGCCCGCCGAGCGGTGGAGAATGCCGGATCGTAAGTGTAGGTTACTCGGATCGACAACGGCAGATACTCCAGCGGGATCGTCACCGTCTTCCCCTCGAACGGCGTTTTTCTCAACCTCCACGGCTTTGCTACCAACTCAACAGGAAGCGCATCGATTTTTTCTTGAGGGGGTGACAGATTTAGCGATCCGCCCGCCGCTGACTGGCTCCACCGGACGCATGAAAGCGTATCGCTATTGATAGCGGTGACTCTCATTTGCACTGTTCCGGTTGATGCCTCGCCTCCACCTTTCCCCGGCTGAATCTCCAGCGCCGTCCCTCGCGTGGTCTGGATCAGCCGATAGCCGACACCTTCAACGAGCCGCGTCATTTTCACAAACGCGAGCAGCTTGTTTAACCATCCTGCGGCCCGGCTTCCGTCTCTCAATTCATCGGGCGCGTTCATGGTTTACGCGCCGGCAGACGGCAGCAGGTCTTCAGCCCAAAGGCCATACTCATACTCCTGAACAAGCTGCGTCTTGTTGCCTCCGACGCTCACGACTTCCGGCGGTTTCTTCAGCCAGCCGTAAATGAAACCCGTTAGGTTTGATTGGTCTTGCGGCAACCTGCTCTTCCATCCGCTCGTCAAGTAAGCGTCTTGGATCATGCCCGCCGTGGAGAACGTGTATCCATAATACGCGAACTCCGTCGCCCACGGGTAATCCCTCGAAGCGGTGTCGGTGACTACGACGATGGGCTGATAGACTGGGAATGAATCAACGCCAGCCTTTGCCAATTCGTATAGCGTCCGCTGTGCTGCGGTTGGAAATGAAAACGTAATCGCCTCGTTTGACTCAACATACTTGCGAACAAAAGTGATCTGAGCAGTCGTCAAGTTAGCCGTTAAAACCGGATGCCTGAAGATTGACTGCTGAACGATGTTGAACCGCAACCGCTCTTCCCTCACAACCTCTTCAGCCCCGCCCTCCACCGCAGCATTCCCGAACCTCGCCGTGACCTGCCACTTGCCGCCGCCGGTGTTCGTCTGGATCGCGTTGTCCGCGCCCTGGAGCGTGTTATAAACGCCGTTGCAGGCGTCCTGCGTGCCTTCCCACACATACTGCACGAACTTGCCCGACTGCGAATCAAAACCGAATTCAGTTCGGATTAGGACAGCGATTGGATTGCCTTGAATCGAACTCACAACGGAAATCCTCCGCCGCTGACGCGACTCGTGTTGCGCTCGATTGCCTTGAGTTGTCGGTTCATTTCAGAGAGTTCCTTGAGTTGGCCAGAGTTTGGATTTGCGCCGAGGAAATTGCCGATGGAAGTGAGGGAGTCCTTGAGTGGGGACATCCCACGATCCTCCTTTACAGATGCCTTTCCTAGCCCTGCCAGCTTCGCCTTTGCCTCGGCGATGTTCAGCTCTTGCTGCAAAATGTCTTGCGGTTTCCCACCAATGCCAAGGAACCTGCCCGCACGAATCAGCGCGATCCGCATCTCGTATTCTTCGATCTGCTTCAGCAACGCCGGCCTCTTCTGATCGTCGGTCAACGCGGAAAACTTCAGCTCATTGATCCGCTCCTGCATCTTGATGATGCCGTCAATCTCCTTGTTCGATCCGTCCTCAAACTTCACCCCGCCCATTACAGACTTGAGCGAAGCGCCTCCTGAAAACCCAGTCCCCCTGTCCCGCCCGAACACGTTTCCTCGCTGCGTGTTGTTTGACGCTTCCGCCTCCATCTTGAACGTCTTCCAAGAAATGCCGCCGTTTTTCTCTCCGCTAAGAAGCTGCCCGACAAGGTCTAGCTCGTGACCGAGATCGTCGATGTAGTTCGCTGTTGATTCATGTGCCGATGCGACACCGCTCAAAATCCACATGAACGCAGACTTCGACTTCGCTCCTAGCTCCGTGAACTTGTCCCCGTAATCCTCGACACGCCTCAGCGCCTCATCGCTCACGGCAATGTCTAGCTTCCTGAACTGATCGACCGCTTCCGAAAATCCGCCCCTGAATATCTGAACGATTTCGCCCGCCCCTTTGCCCGTGATCTTCAGTGCGTCGGCAAATATCTCCTGACTGTCTCCGGCTGATTCCAGCGCCCCACCGATCCTGTAAAAAATATCCTCGATGCGCTTGGATTTCAGTTCCTCGATGCTGATGCCCATGTTGACGAACGCATCCGCCATGTCTCCAGACGGATCTTTAATCGCTTCCCTCTTGGCCACAGCGATCTTGTTGAAGATAGGAATGAGGGATTCAAGACTGCTTCCCGCCATCGACGCTCCGAATGCGATTTCCTGCAACGTGCCCGTGCCCATGTTGAGCCGTGCGCTTGCGTCCACTATCTTCGCCGCGTAATCAGCCGCCTCCTTGAACTGTGCCGCAATGGTTAGCCCGCCAACCGCGCCCATGACCATTCCCTTGAGCGAGTTGGAAATGTCTGAAGCGGCACTCTTCGCCTCGCCTTTTGACTTGTCCAGGCCTTGCTTGAACGGCGCGCCGTCCAAGCTCAACCGCCCAACAAGATTTAGGAGCCCCATACGTCCTCCCCTTTCGCGGCCCGCGCCTCAAGGTCCGCGAGATGTTTGAGCAGTGACGAATCTTCGCGCCCGCCCTCGAGGTCGATGTTGCCGGCCAAGTCCAGTTCCGCCGCTTGATACGCATTCGCCCGCGCCATCGGGAAATCAAGAGCCTCCCGCTCCGTCAATCCCAGCTTCGCGCAGAGCATCGGGACGAGCCGATAGACGCGTGGAGCTTTGAGCGTCCGCGTCTGATAGCCTGTCGTGAGTTCGTAGGTTGGCGGGCTCCACGATCCTTCAGTGAGATACTCGCGGAACTTGGTCATCTCCACGGGCAGCAGGAGCTTTCGATTGAGCTTCAATGCAATCTTCCACGCGACGGCTTGCAATCGAACCTTGGCCGGTTTGTGGATGGCGGCGAGCCCTTCCGCGAAGCTCATGGAACAGATGAGCGTCGCGACGAAGAGATCGTTCCATGTCGCTTCCCCACCGAGGATGAGCGGCGAGCCGATGCGACATAAAAGGATCTCGTGCCCGCACGAATACGGGCGCAAGCGAAGGTTTAGGACGGTCGTCTCTGCGGGAAACGCCGAGGTTGCCCAGGAGCGTTCCATGTGGGCTAGTTGTTGACGACGTTTGTGTTGGCGATGCTGTTTCTCTGCGCAGAAGCGGCAATGCCGAATCCCTTGAGTTTGATCGACATCGTAACAATGCCGTCGCGAGACATCTTGATCGAGTAGCCCATCGAATTCCAGTCACCGTTATACGCTGCGACGGAGAACCCTGAGAGCACGACCTTGGAGATCGGAGCGGGTTGGGCGTTCAGGCAACTCGTAATCGCTGCTGCTCGGGTTGTTCCGTTCGGGGCAAAGTTCACTGTGCATGTATAGCTCAGGTTGCTGGCGATCAGCGTCTCCACGTCGCCGTTCTGCCCTCTGATCTCCTCCGTATCAAACTGCTGTTCGAGGTCAGCGCCTTCGTGCGTGACGGTTGCGGCTCCGGTCAGCACAACCATCGTTGCGCCATCCATTGCGAAGATTTTTGCTTTACCTTGTTGAATTTCTGCTACGGCCATAGGTTTTGAGTGTCAGTAGAAAATTTGAGTTTCTACCGCTGTGGCCGAAGTCAATTAGGGCTCTGTCATGCGGTGTCGAAGTAGCTCCCGCAGCAATCCACCTGAAGGACAAGGAAGCTCACCCACGAATCGTCATTTAGATCCCAGCCTTGGTCTTGAGGCAGGAGCTGCTGACACGTGAAGCCCAGCGTTGAACTGCTCAACGCGAGCCGCGCATCGCTCTGCGAGACCATGAACTTGCCGAACAGTTCGCCGGCGTTGTCGTGGTGCTGGTCCTGCGTCGTGTCGTCCGCGTTGCTCCGCAGCTCCACGCGCAAGGTCGCCGACCAGTTCCCCTCAAACGCCACGGACGCCGACGCCCGCTGGCATTGAATGATGACGGCGGGCAGCATCAGTTCCGTGGACGCAATGCCGGCCATGATTTGCGATTCCTCGTCGGTGATGAAGGAAAGGTCTTCAGAGTCTAGGTAAGCCTTCACAGCCTTCTGGCAAAGTTGGGTGATGTTGTTTGCGCTCATTTTGCGTTAATCTTGTTTGCACCTTCCTGAAGTTTCTCCGCCACGTGCCGCATCATCTCGCGCCCCTCGTCGTCGAAGGCGGCTTGTAGATGCGGGCGAGTCATTAAGTCCACCTTCGTCGGCTGGCCGCGCACCTTCCAAACCATCTTCATGATCACCTGCGGCGACCATCCCTTTTGCGCCGGCCTCACGTCCCCGCCCCCGCGTGAGCCTTCCCAGATTGAAATCTTCTGCCACCTCGTCGCCATCTTGCGGAAGTTCACGTGCGCCAACAGCCCGCGCACCACTGCGACGTAAGGCGATTTAAGGAAGCCGACGCCGACCTGTGCCGCCTGCACGAACTTGCCGCGAGCCTCAACCATCTCCTGTCCGTAAAGCCCCTTCAGCCCGCGCTTGGCCCGCCGCATCTGAATGACGAGGTGCGCGACTTGAAGTTGATTGATTTTCTTCACCTTGCGCTTGGTGGGCTTCCCGTTCTTCCCGCGCACGTAACGAGTCGCGCCGACGGGCTGGCTCATGTAAGCCTTGATCTTGGAACGTTGCGCCTGCTCGCCTCCTGGAGTGGGCTTCATCGCGTCCATTGTGCGCCCCGCGATGTTGAACGCCCGCTGGTTCAGAACATCGGCCAGCCCCCGCGTGGTGGAAGCAAAATAGGTATCAAGCGCCCGCTCGAATTCCCGCGTGTCGATGTCAATTTTCATTGTTGACCTTCCACGTATTCCGAGGAATATTGCGGGCGTGTTCATGCTCGCGAAACGATACAGCTCGGGAAATCCCACGGGTTGGTTGATGTCCGAGAAGCTCGATGGCTGGCGCGCCATGTGGACGGGCTCCGAGTTCATGACCCGCGACGGAAACATTCTCCCCGCCCCGCAAGCCATCAAGGATGCAATGCCCAAGGTTGCCCTTGACGGTGAGCTTTACGTCGGGCGTGGACAGCTTGGTAAAGTCGCGGGTGCAGTTCGTAGCGCCGACTGGTCTGCGCTTTCCTTCTGCGTCTTCGATGCTCCGATTGCTGGCACGGCTTCGGATCGCGTCGCTTGGCTGTCCACTCTTTCCCTCCCGTCCTTCTGCAAGGTCGTTGAACACGTGCGCTGCGAATCCTCCGCGCACCTTGACCGGCTGTTTGATGTGGTCGTCGGAACAGGTGGCGAAGGGTTGGTCGTTCGCGACCCGTCCGCCTGCTACGAAGTCGGACGCTCCTCCGCAATGCTCAAGGTCAAACCCGCTGGCGTCGAGTAAGGTCATCGGTTTATTTCCGCCAAATCCAATTCCACAAACGCCCCATGCGCGTCGCTCACTTGCGCGATGCGATAGGTGATGGACTTGTAGATCACCCGCTCCCCCTGTTTCGGAAGCGTCGTCAGCTCCCACGTAATGCCCGCCCGCGTGCCAGCGTAGCGCACGCGCAAGGACAGCTTTATCTCCACTTCCTTTCCGCCAATGACGAGCACAGCGCCACGCCTGACGAGCGTGGAGGCGCACGGGTAGATCGCTCCGTTCCATGTCACGGTCTGCGCGCCGAGATCCGTCTCGGCTTCCACGCAATCGGATGCTACTTCGTCAAGAAATTCGCTCATACTCGTTCGTCGGTTAGTGCTGTTTCTTTAACCTTCACTTCGGGCTTCATGGGGTTGGTAATTTCGGGGAGCTGCGTGAGCAACGGGAAGATGGCCGGCCCGACGTGCTTAAGCACAACGCCGGTATCACCGAACACCTCGCCGCCCATGTCCATCCAACGCTGACAAAAGAACCAGTCTTCGGAGAGGTAGCGGCGGCTGTGCGGCGCGTGGGTGCAGCTTTCGCCGGCAGAGTCGCCACACTCCGCGCAGTAAACCGTCATCGGCCAAATGTCGTGCATGATTTCGCGGGTGCCGTAGTCCGCCGCAAACGCGATGTGCGGGTATCGCTCGATCATGCGCTCGATGACGTTGCGGCGAATGCAGATGAACCCCGTGCCGATGTATGCAACCTTGTGCAGCCCGTCCGTGCGCTTCTCAACGGGACCGGGGAACGTGTTGATCACCCACTCCAGCGGGCCTTCCTGTTTCTTCGCGTAGAACCCGCCAACGACATCCTCCGAGTGACTGACAATCCTCGCGATGTGTTCCGATGAGAATATCAAATCGCAGTCAATGAACAGCAGGTGCGTGCAGTCCGTCTTCATGAAGTCCGCCGTCAAATTGTTCCGCGTCCGCGCCACGCCGTCGCCCTGTCCGGTGTGAAGTTCTATGTGGAACTTCTTGTCGTGCTGAAGTGCAAGTAGGCAGTGGTTGAACTGCGTCGCCATCTGCTGGTAGACGGGGATGCCGATGAACAGCTTGACGGGTTTCTCTTCGTGCGTGGTGTTAGGTCGGGCGAACCGCAGCACGCCAGAGCGTCCGGCGTCCACATACTGAACCTCATTGAGTTTCTTGAACCCTGCTCCGGTCACGATTCGGATTATCTCTTCGCGGTCGGATTTGCTGTGCCACTCGCAGACAAGCGCCTTCGTTTTCGAGAGGTCGAGGCTGTTCAGGATTTCAACCTCGCAACCTTCCGTGTCGATCTTCACAAGCTCCGCGCTCGGAATGGATTTTCCGTCCACGCAATGAACCAACTCGATCCCCTCGCTGGCGCGTTCGCTCGCGTGAAAGCTACTCGTCACCGACATGGCTCCGACCGTGATGTTGGAGTTTCCAACAAAGCTGCGAACAGCCGAGCCGATAACGTGGATCGTCGGGATGTCTTTCGTGTTAAACACGAGCTCGTTCACCGACTTCTTGACCGGCTCATAAGCAGTGATCGATGCGTTCGGCCAACGGCTGGCGCAGCGCAGCGAATACGCGCCGATGTTAGCGCCGATGTCTAGGATGGTTTGTGGTGCGTCAATCAGTCCGATGTCATAGGCGGCGACTTCGGCTTCCATCCAGGCGTGAATTGAATTCTCTGTTTTGTGTTTCATTCAACAAAAGAAAACCCACTCCCCGCAAGCGATGCAAGGAGTGGGATGAACGAACCAGCAACGAAAAAATCAGAACAGAACCTTGAGCGTCGCAGTGCCGTTGCTTGCATTGCCGCCCGAGCTCTCAGTCACGCAGATGGCGCGAATGAAGCGGAGCGTGGACGGAGGCAGCGCGTGATTGACGGTCGTCACCGCATAGAGCGCGTTCAGCTCGGGGATCGTGGTGATGGCGCACTCGGGGATGTTCACGTAGTTCGCATTCGTGTCCACCGTGGAATGTTGCAGCCGGATGTTCACGTTCTTGTTATTCGCACCATTGCCGGCAGTGGTGACGATTTGAACGGTGACGCGCTGAGTGACCGGGAACGGAGTGGCGCTTCCAAGGTCAAGCCCGTTGCCGCGAGTGGTTGAGGCGTTATCGCCGAGCGCAATGGACGTGGTAAACTGCGCGTCTTGAATAGCGAATGTCGATTGAGAAGGCATAAAGGTTTAGGCTACGAGGGCTTCGGTGTTGGTGATCGAGTTAGTGATCGTGATGGGGACGCCGCACAGTTCCAAGGGAGTCGGAGCGAACTGAAGCGGAGCAGAACCCGTGATTGCGGTGCCTGCGCTGCGGCTGAGTTGCAACTGGTAAGCAGCCTGCTGATTCATGAACCAGCGCAAGCCGCCGCTATTCACGATGCTCATCGGAATGTATTGCATGAGCTTCGCGCCCATCGCATCTGTGAGACGCTTGCTCGTGGCATCTTCGCAGTTTGCAATGCGGGCAATCGACTTGGTGTGATTTACAGCCAACCCGATCCACGCCTGGAGATTGTTTACGTAAGCCGTCATCGGCTTGGAGTTCGCGCCGAGCACCTGCTGAACGCGATATTCACCCATCTCGAAACCTGCGTTGTTGCCCCAGACGAAGTGGACGCCCTTGGGATGGTTCCATACCAAGTAGGCCGAGGTCTGGACGCTGGCCGTAGTGCCACCCGCGAGGATGACCGGAGCGCCAGTGGAGGTAATGTTAGAAGCGGTCATCAGCGAACGAAGACCGGCGAAGCCTTTGGCGTCTGCCGTGGTGCCGTAATAGAACTGCGTGCCGATGGTTATGGTGGCAGCTTGAAGCACGGCTTGCGCTTCATCGAACAGCAAATCACCAACGGACTGATGGATACCGCCTCGCGCTTCAGCGTCGATGACCGCTTTGTCAGCCTGGATTTGTCCGTCGATGATGAAGCACTCAGAGAGTGTCTGGCTGTATGTGCTCTTGATCGTGTCAGAGCCATCGTTAGCGGAACGAAACGCAACGGTTGGAAGCGTGCGGCTGGTGGCGCGGTAGGACGTGCCAGAGATTGGCCGGCCACCGAGCGTAATCAGTTCGGGAGCGTAGGTGGTTGTTTCCTCAAGCAGTCCAATCGCCGGGTCGGACCCGCTGCGTTTGGTGACGTCGAGGAGTGAAACGAGTGCGTTAGGCATATGTTACTTAGAGTCGATTTTGATGGATGCGAGGAAACGATCCTTGCCGGTGAGTTCCGGTTTGGGTTCGGCAGAGACAGACGCCGCGATGGGAGGAACGCCAACGCTGGCGACAATCTGCGCGGCCTGCGCCGACGCCATCTCCTTCACTTCGGCAGAGGGATTCGCTTGATGCGTTGCAAGAGCGGCAACCGCAGATTCTTTTTGCGCGGAAATAGAAGCGATGGACGCTTGCGCGGTGGCGAGATCGGCAGTGGCTTGAGCGAGCTTCGCATGGGCTTCGGTGAGTTCGGCGCGGATGCCCTCGGCAGCGGCCTCAACCTGCGGCACGTTCTGCTGGAGAGATGCGTTTTCGGATGTGAGTTGAGCAACGCGAGATTCGAGACTGACGATCTCTTCGTTTGCTTTTCCGATGTTGAAAAATTTGAAAGCTGCCATTCTACGCTGCGCGGGAAGTCAACCCGCGAAAACAATTTAAAAAAGATGTGGACGGGAAAGCCGCCCCCTCGGTCGAGGTTCTTCTCGACCTCCAACGGTCACGTTGCCTCCTCGGTCTAAAGCTGAGGGGGCTTTTGTTTTCATGGAGCCCCCGATCAACGGCCCATATTGTAGATCACCTCGTCGATGTCGTTCACAACGCCATCGGTGAAGCCGTAGCCCGCCGCCTCCTCGCCGCGATAAACTTGGCCCTGCAAATAACCATCAGCAATCTGGCGCACGTTGTTCACCGCCTTCTGAAATTCCTCGTGGATTCGGTCGGACTCGGATTGCAACATCCCACGCTCCTCCTCCGTCAGCGCCTTGAACGGCGCTCCAAGCAACTTGTATTTTCCGCTGGAGATGGCGTTGACCTGCACCCCGTCCTGCTCGAGCTTTCGCGTGTAGTCGAGAAGAACCATGCGAACCCCACAAGATCCAACGCTCGAAGATTCCGATGCATAGAAATTTGAACATTGTTCGGCAAGCCATAAAGCACCGGAGCACGCCTCCGAATCTGTGTAAGCCCAGACAGGCTTTGCCGCCGCGAGACTCGCGATCAGCTTCGCCGTTTCGGGCGTGCCGGTGACCGTTCCGCCTGGGCTGTTGATGTCGAGGAGCACGCGGGAAATGTGCGGGCTGGAAAGCGCGGTCTTGAGTTGCGATTGCAACGTATCGAGGGAACATCCACCGCAGGCAGCTTCGAGAGACGAGATGTGTTTGCCCAGGATCCCGTGAACTGGGATGACCGCAACGATGCCGGCAGGCGTCTGGAACTCGCGGTAGTCGGAGCGTCCGCTGTCGTCCTCATGCTCGCCGTCATTCGGGTAGTCCATCGCCCGAAAGTCGCCAAGCTGCCGAGCTTCGAGCACGTCGATGATCGCGGTGAGCTTCTCGCCGGTGATGACCCACGGCTGGCGCGTGACCTTGGAGATGATGTGTGGGAGCGGATTCATTTAAAATTGAGACATGATCATTGCAACCTCGGCCTCTTCGCGTGTCCGTCGCGCATGGCGTGCGGCTGCAACAATGGCGGCGGTGTCAACCTTCGGCTTGGCCTGCACGAATACCGGAACGGAAACAAGCCGACAACGCGAGCGACCGGAGAGAGCGACGCGGGGAGATGCCGTCTTGTGGACGCGAGAGAATGCGACGCGAGACGCAGCGCGCCCGCGAGGTTGATTGATGCGCGCCACGACGGAGCGCGTGCGCGAGACGTGAGCGGAACCTCCCAGCCAGAACCCGCCGCGAGGCGCAAACTCGAACTCTTTCGGCTCGGGCTTGATCTCAATCCTCGGCTCTGTCCGTGTCGCCTTTCCGGTTCCGAGAGTTGAACCCCCGCCTCCATACGATCCGCCAGCGACAACTGCCGCAATCTCTGTCGATGCGTTGCCCGTGAACGTCAGCCCGCCGCTCGGAGAATAGGTGAAAACAGAAGGAGTCAGTGAGACGAACTCCGTTGCTGCCGATCCGCCGAACACCTTGCCACCGCTAGCGGGCGGAACGTGCGTGATGGTGATTGCAGACGTGCCGGCGAACAGGACGCCGCCTGAAGCCGTATAGGTGATCGAGCGAGACGATGCGCCCGAACCGGCGAGCGTCAGCCCGCCCGATACGGATGGAACGACTGACTTTGAAATATCCGCAGAACCCGCCAGCAGAAACCCGCCCGCTACCGTGTAGGTGTAGGTCGTGGACGACGCGCCGGCGGATTGCAGTAGAAGACTCATTCCCAGCTATAAACAAACTGCACTTGGTGCGCGATGGTTCCAGCCGATGCCGCGAATGGTGCCGACCGCGCTTAGTTGTGCGAGAAGAAGACTCATCTAAAGTAACCGAAGATTGCCACGCTGCCACGAATCACCCCGCTCGTCAGGTTCGTGCCCAGCACGCGAATGATGATGTGCAGATATTCTCCAGGGTTGATGACGGTGGGGGCATCTCCGAAGTCCACGTTGTAACCCGCGATAATGGCTCCCACCGCTGATGTCGCCGGAACAGCCTGAGTGCCGAGCGGGATCTTGCGGGCGATCTTGGTCGTCGCATTGGCAAAGGTAGTTTGCTCCGTGGTCGCTAGCGTGGATGCCGTGGAGCCGAATCCAAGAGCCATCGGGATAATCAGCGGTCCGCCTACCAACACCGTTGTGACCGAAAGCTCACCCATCCGAATGCCCGTGCAGATGAATGCCTTGCCGTGAATGGCTGTGGTGCCTGCGGGATTCAACCACGCAAACAGCGGATAATCGCTCGCTGCCGCTGTGATGGCGGCGGGCAGGATGAAAAGACCGCCCAGCGTATTCGTTGCTGGAGCCGTGGATGCCGTTAGCGTGATTGCTGCCGGTTCCGCACCGAGCGCGTAGGTCGTGAGCTGCCCGCCTGTCGATGCCGCCTGCTGCACTTGCAGCCCGTTCCCCATCAGTGCCATCTGCACACCCAGCGGAATATTGTAGCCAGTATCACCAAACTGCACCGACGTATCCCATAGCTTCATCGAAACCGCACTGCCTGCCGCCGTTCCGCCAATGGCGTGACCTACTGCCCATGGGAGCGAGGCCGACATGAACGGCTGGCCGTTGCCGGTCTGCACTGTTTGGGTGGCATACAGCACGTCATCAACCCAGAATTCTGCCTCCCGTTCGTTGATGGTGATGAGGAACTGGTAAACCCGATTCGTGGTGAACGTGAACGTGAACACACTGGTGGTGGTTTCGGTTCCGTTGAAGTTAATCACGCCCACTACGCCCGCGCTGGTGATCTTGAAATAAACACCATCCGTTGGCGTGAACGGAGACGATCCGCTGTCGATGTAATGCCCAAGATAGTGCGTCGTATTGGTCGCCAGCGCCGCCGTCATGCTGATCGAAAACTCCGAATACAGCGGGGTCTGCTGTCCCCATACCGGGAACGACCTCCACGACCTCATTCGAGCTGCCGTATTGATCGCCACGCCGCTGAGTGGATTGGTCGTCAACGCGCCACCCGCCAGCGACATCGTTAGCGTGATGAAATCATAACGATATTTGCCCGTGTCTTGGTTGGTGTAATTGAACGTGTCGTTGAACTCCTGCATGTCCAGTCCACCGCGCAACCGGAAGTCGTGGGATGTCTCTGGGGAACGGCATGTCGCCGCGCCCGTTATGGAGCCATCATCCGACTCGCTGAACATTCGCACCGCACCCGCCTTGAGCGGGTCCGTGTTGGTCGCGACTTTTACTTGAAGATTCGCGTCAAGATTTGCTCCACCAATTAAAACATCGAGTGCCATAATTTCTTAATCTGCCCAGACCCACCGAACCGCAAACGTGCCCTGCATCTTGTCGAGGCACCTGCCGTAAATTGTGAAGCCAGTCGCCAGCGTCGGAGTGCCGCAACTAAGCGCGACCAACGCCGCCGCATATCGGTGATCGTTCGCGGTATGTGTCCCGCTGGTGTCGTCGCCCATGATGAACGCTTCGACCTTGGATGTGGTCAGTATCGACGCCTGCCCCGTGACCGCGATAGACGCCTCGCTGGTTCCTGGAAAGGAACCAAAGTCGATAGTCGCTGTTCCAATTGCGCCCATTAGTCGCAGGTGATGGTCGGGGTGATCTTGATCTGGTCCCCGTTGTTCGCGATGTTGTAAGGGCCATCAGAGAACCGCTCAGAGTAGGCGATTCGCCCGCTCGTAGCGCGGGTCAGGTA
>Ga0315271_10001797_pt1 | contig 13150 bp, 17 predicted proteins | sample C3_top_MG_FD_204664 | JGI IMG/M metagenome (GOLD analysis project Ga0315271, IMG submission 204664) | Sediment microbial communities from Yellowstone Lake, YNP, Wyoming, USA - C3_top | ecosystem: Environmental > Aquatic > Freshwater > Lake > Sediment | place: USA: Wyoming | collected 2017-08-01 | reverse complement strand
ATATTTTGAAGCAATCATGACCGATGCAAGAGCGAGCTTCAATATTAAAGGGGGATAGAGAAATGGCTATTGAGTCACCGAATGAAATCGCTGAAATCATGGAATAAAATCAGAAGAAGCAACGGGGGACAGACTACGGTTTCCGCATGCCTGCTTAATGCGCGGCTTTCCCATAAGTCAGTTCAAGTCGCCGTGCGAGCGCGTCAAGCCACTTGTCGTGTCCACAGCTTTGCAGTGCGATAAGGAGCCTACTCTCTAAATTTAAAGATGCGCAGCATCAAGCCGCGTGCAATTCCTCGCGCAGCACTTTGCGCAACGCGCCGATTGTCACCGGAGCGTTGTTTTCCGCTAGCGAAGCGCTCAATACTTCGTTAATCAGAGTTTGATAGCCCCGCCCTTCAGCCTCGGCGCGTTGTCGGAAAGCCGCAAGAATCGCGTCGTCCAGATAAATCGTGATCCGGGTCTTGCCAGTTGGTTCGATCACCGCGCCACGCTTGGCTTTCTTCATGCCGTAATCAGCTTTCATACGCTTTCCTTTCACCTTGAGTGGCCAACCGCGCCGAAATCAGACGGACGGCTTGGCCGCGCTCCGTCCAGCACACCGTCAGAATCCGCCCCAACGCATCCGCGCCGACCGTTACAAGGCGCGCCTCGCCGTTTGCATCCGCATCCTCTTGCGTCAGTGCCCTGGTAGGGTGTTGAAATTCACCCCCTGCCTCAGGCGACCTGCGCAAGAGGGAAGCGAATCTCGACTGCTTCAAACGGCACGGAGACCATGCCGTCTTCAGTACGCTCAATGAGTCCCAATTCTTCCAGGCGCGACACATCGGAGTGAACGTTTGAGTAGTTGCGCTCTGCGGCCTTAGCAAGGGCGTACACGCTGCAAGGCCCCGTACGGCGGAGTGTGTCCAGCAGGTCGAGGCGAGCGGGGGTCAACTCGGCAAACAGCGAGCGCGCCGACTCGAAACTCAGACGGTAGTCGGGCGTTTGCCCTCGACGAGAGCCGGCAACCTGCTGTGCGACGGCTCCGAAGATCGAACCCTTGCGACTCAGTTCAATGATTGCCTTCATGGGGTACTCCATTCGTTCACATCGCGCTCGAAATCCACCAGAAGCTGTTCAAGCGTGGTGAAGCTGTAGTCTTCCTCGCGCTCGCCCAGATGCCGGTGGTAGTTGGAAGGCGGGGGTCTGGCCCTCGGTGGAGACGCAGGCGTAGGCGATGCGTGTCATGCGTTGTCTTCACGGCTTTCCGGCTTGAACAGAGCAGCCAGATTGCGGGAGCCGTGGGCGACGCGCTCGATGCGCACGGTTTCGCCGACGACGTGAAACAGGATCACATAGTGTCCCCACGCAGCCAGCCGCACATCCTGGCCAATCTCGGGGCGTAGCTGGAAGATCAGGGGGTGTTGGCCAATCTTCGCGAACTGTTCGCGGATTTCTTGAATGAAGGACAGGGCGCGCCTCGGGTTGTCGGCGGCGATGTAATCACCAATGGCGGCAAGGTCGCTTTCGATGAACCGCGCCAGTTCAAGGCGCATCGGCCGCCCCGTCAATCATGGCCTGATAGCGCTTTTCCAGACGGTCTAGCACGTCATCCACCGGGACGCCGGGCCGCTTGTCCTCAAGGGCCTGTTGCCACATGCGGCGCAGCTCTTCGACTTCCTGCTGCCGCAGGGCACGCTTGTGATTCCAGTCGCGCAGGGCCTCGCGGATGACCTCGCTGTTCGACGAGTATTCGCCGACCTCCACGGCCTGACGCACGACGGCCGCCATTTCGGCGGGGAGGGCGATGCTGATCTTTTCGACGGTGGGCATGGTCTTAACTCCTCAATCCATATGGTAGTAATAATTACTACCACAAGAAAGTCAAGAGCAGCCTAATTTTGCGACTGAGTTTCGGTACGTATAACGCAGCCTTGAAATACGCCCGGCTGCCGGATCAAGGATAATATCGACCATCCAGGGCTTGTAAATCGATTCGCCATGACCATCACCATCAAAACCGGCGCTGAAATCGAGGGTATGCGCGTTGCAGGCCGGCTTGCCGCCGAAGTGCTTGATTACATCACGCCTTTCGTTGCGCCCGGAATCAGCACGGGCGAGCTCGACCGGCTGTGCCATGACTACATGGTCAATGTGCAGGGCACCATCCCCGCGCCGCTGAATTATGCTCCGCCTGGCCACGCGCCTTATCCCAAGTCCATCTGCACCTCGGTCAATCACCAGGTCTGTCATGGTGTGCCGGGCGACAAAGTGTTAAAAACCGGCGACATCGTGAACCTCGACATCACTGTCATCAAGGATGGCTGGCATGGCGACACCAGCCGCATGTTCCGGGTGGGTGAGACGTCGATCCAGGCCAGGCGCCTGATTCAGGTGACTTACGAATCGATGTGGATCGGCATTGCGCAGGTTCGTCCGGGCGCGAAGCTGGGCGACATTGGCCACGCCATTCAGCGCCACGCCGAGAACCACGGCTACAGCGTGGTGCGCGAATTTTGCGGCCACGGCATCGGCCTCAACTTCCACGAAGAGCCGCAGGTGCTGCATTACGGCAAGGCCGGAACCGGAATCACACTGGAAACCGGCATGACTTTCACCATCGAGCCGATGATTAACGCAGGGCGGCGCGACATTCGCCAGTTGGGCGACGGCTGGAGCATCGTCACCAAGGATCACAGCCTGTCGGCGCAATGGGAGCACACCGTGCTGGTCATACCCGGCGGCTACGAGGTGTTGACCGTCTCCGCGGGCAGCCCCGAAGTCCCGGAAATTTTTGAGACGGCACGTAAATAAAATGAACAATGGCACGGTGAACTACCCCGTCCATTCTTTTAGAGCCAGCGGAGCCGTCTCAATACCCCGCCATTTTGATTGTTATTGCTTCGGCACATCGCGGTTTGACCCGAGAAATACGCACCTCACGCTTGGTTGCTCATTCATGCTTTATTCGTGCCGAATCAATTTGCGCAAGGCGGCCTGATGCTCCAGACCGCGGCAACCGGCGACAACCCCATCGCCACGCTGCGCGAACGGCTCAAATCCGGGCGTGCCGCGCTGGTCGCGGATTTTGTCGGACAGCCCCGCGCCGCGCACTATCTCGCGCGCCACGCCAGCCTCGTCGATGCTGTTCTCGCCGAGCTTTCCGACACCCTGGGGCTGCCGCGCGACTGCTGTATCGCGGCGGTGGGGGGGTATGGGCGCGGCGAATTGTTCCCCGGTTCGGATGTCGATGTGCTGTTGCTGATTCCCGGTGATCCCGGCCCCGCGCTCCGCGCCAGCATCGAGCGCTGGGTGCAGGCCTGCTGGGATATCGGTCTCGAAATCGGTCACAGTGTGCGCACGGTGGAAGCCTGCGCCGAGGAAGCCGGGCGCGATGTCACCATCGAGACCAATCTGCTGGAAGCGCGGATGCTATGGGGTGAACCCGCCCTGTTTCAGGAATTCCGGGCGGCGTTCGACGCGCGCTTCGACGCGCTGCGTTTCTTTGATGCCAAGATCCGGGAACAAGGCAATCGTCACGCCCGCTTTGACGACAGCGCTTACAAGCTGGAACCCAACCTCAAGGACAGTCCCGGCGGGCTGCGCGATCTCCATACCATACACTGGCTGACGCAGGCCTGCGGCATGGGGCATCTCTGGAGCGATCTGGTCGGCGCGGGTTTGCTGACTCAGGCCGAAGCCCGCCGCATCGCCCGCGAGGAAACCTGGCTCTCCCGCCTGCGCATCCACCTGCACCTCCTGGCCAGACGGCGCGAAGACCGCCTTGCCTTCGACTACCAGGCCGAACTGGCGGAACGCTTCGGCCTTGGCGCCACGCCGCACCTTCGCTCGGGCGAACGCCTGATGCAGGGCTATTATCGCGCAGCCAAACTGGTGCAGCGGGCCAACGACATTCTCGTGCAGTCCCTGCGCGTGCGCCTGCAACCGGTCAGCGCGCTATCCCGGGTCATCGACGACGACTTCCAGTTGCGCGGCAATCTGCTGCAAGCCCGCAGCCCCAAGCTGTTCAACGACAAACCGGACGCCTTGCTGCGCGCTTTTATCATAGTCGCGCAATATCCGGAGCTGGCCGGATTCGAGCCAGCCACGCTGCGCGCGCTGTGGCGCGCCAGAACGCACATCAACGCCGCTTTCCGTGCCAATCCGGACAACCGCGCCACATTCATGGCGCTGCTGCGGCAACCGGTTGGAGTCACGCGCGCGCTGCGCATGATGCATCGCTACGGCTTGCTTGGGCGCTACATTCCCGCGTTCGGCCGCATCGTCGGGCAAATGCAGCACGACCTGTTTCATGTCTACACCGTGGACGAACACATCCTCATCGTGCTGCGCAACCTGCGCCGCTTCACCGTGCCGGGGCTTGCGCATGAATTCCCACTGGCCAGCCGGCTTATCGCCGGGTTCGACCATCCCGAACTGCTCTGGCTCGCCGCCCTGTTTCACGATATAGCCAAGGGCCGCGGCGGAGATCATTCCATGCTGGGGGCGCGCGACGCACGCCGTTTCTGCCGGGCGCACGGGCTTGACCGCGAAAGCACTGAACGGGTGGCCTGGCTGGTGGAGGCTCATCTGCTCATGTCGCGCACGGCGCAAAAAGAGGATTTGAGCGACCCCGAGGTCGTCAAAGCTTTCGCTCACAAAATGGGCGATGCCCGCCATCTTGCCGCGCTCTATCTGCTGACCGTCGCCGACATTCGCGGCACCAGTCCAAAAGTCTGGAACGCCTGGAAGGCCAAGTTGCTGGAAGACCTCTACCACGCCACGCTGGCGAGTCTGAATGGCCGCACGCAGGCCGACAGCAACATCGAAGCGAAGCAGACGGATGCGCGCACCCAACTGGCGCTGTACGGCCTGCCAAAACATGCCGCCGATGATTTATGGAAACATCTCGACGCACGTTATTTTCTGCGTTCCGGGACACGCGACATTGCCTGGCAGGCCCGCATGTTATGGCGCCGGGCCAACACTCCCTCAGCCATCGTGCGCGCCCGCCTCTCACCCGTGGGGGAGGGCATCCAGGTATTGGTGTACGCGCCCGACCGGCCCGATATTTTTGCCCGCATTTGCGGCTTTTTCGCGCGCATCCAGTACACCATTCTCGAAGCCAAGATCCACACTACGCAGCACGGTTATGCGCTTGACAGCTTCCAGGTCATGGACCTCGCCCATCGTGGTATTCACTATCGTGATTTTCTGAGCTACGTTGAACACGAACTTACCCGAGATCTTGACCCCGCGCGCACCCCGGAGCCTGTGCCGCGCCACCGCATGTCGCGTCAGCAGCGCCACCATCCATTTCCCGCGGCGGTCAGCCTGCGGCCCGAGCGTGAAAACACCCACGTTCTGTCCATCACCTGCGCCGACCGGGGTGGTCTGTTACATGCCATCGCGGAAGTTTTCCTGAAACACGGCATCAGTCTCTACGCCGCCCGAATCGATACACTCGGCGAGCGCGTAGAGGATAATTTTTTAATACAGGGAGAAAAACTGGAACAGGCGGCAGGAAAGCTCCAGGTGGAGGCAGATGTGCTCAGTGCCCTGCAGGACTGAGCCGTTCAAAATCCTGGCGGGCGCGCATATTCATCCACATAGCGCCCGCGTGAAGGTGTCTTGCGGGCAGGAGGCGGCTTCTTCCGTGCATCCGACGGCGTGCCCTTGATTTTTTCCTCCAGGACCTCTTTCGAGCGACTGCGGCTGCGTCCCGGACGAATCGACGTGCTTACGCCTACCCCGTCCACGGGCGACTCGGCAACAAATATGCTCATGGTCAAGCACCCGTCCACGCCATACATGGCGAGGTTCTCGGTGTAAAGAATTCGGCCTCTGGCGGCATTCGTCCTGCCGTCGATCCCGCTGCGCGGGGCCCTCGCCGGGTGACTCATGCCGCCGCCCTCCATTCCTTCAGGCTGCTGGCCAAATTGCGGGTCAGCGAAACAAGCGGGCCGAGTTTGTCGGAACTGGGCGTGATTTCATACTCATCGAGCTTGCCATCGGCATAAACGGAGAGAATCAGCATGTTCTGCTGCACTTCGAGCGGCAGGAACAAGGCGCTTTCGGCCAATGCCGCCTGGATGTCGTGCCAGACTTCCCGGCTGGCTTCCAGCGCCACGGCAAGCCGGGCGTCACGATCGGGTTCATTCCAGTGACGCTGCGCGGCCATCAGTAATGCAGACACGCCCTCAAGTCGCTCTGCGCCAATCGTCATGGCATCGGCCTGGCGCACTCCGCCAGCTGCCTGCGCCATGGTTTTTTCTAGATACATTTTTGTCCTTCATTACCGGCATCGAGGGCGGCTACCCTCAATTACAAACTGGATAGCGGCAAGGCACAGGAGTAACTTTAACGTGAAACTCGCGTAGCGAGACTTCGTCCCCCTCTCCCTCTGGGATCGCGATGTCCCTTGAAGTTAGAGGGTCGGGGTGATGGAACGGACACGGCGGGAAGCGGCGTTTTATGATTCGGGGCGGCGCTTCCCGCCATGTCCGTCAGGAAAGCAGGAAGCAGGCTCAACCGGTCAGTCGTCTTGCAGATTTTGGCCGGGAAACAAGGTTTCCGTGAATCCAAAGTTACGCAAATCGCGGATGCGCATGGGGTAAAGAATGCCCAGCAAATGATCGACTTCATGCTGCACTACGCGGGCATGGAAGTCGCTGACGCTGCGGTCGATCGGCTGCCCGGCGGCGTCGACTCCCTGATAGCGCAGGTGCTGATGCCTCGGCACGAGTCCCCGCATCCCGGGGACGGACAGACAGCCCTCCCAGCCCTCCTCCATCCTGTCGGAAAGCGGTGTCAGTTTCGGGTTGATGAGCACGGTATAAGGCACGGTCCCGGCATCGGGGTAGCGCGGGTTGGCGGTCACTTCGAAGATCACGACCTGCAGGCCCACACCGATCTGCGGCGCGGCAAGACCTGCACCGTCCAGGGCATGCATGGTGTCGCGCATGTCGGCAATCAATTGCGCCAGTTCAGTCGAGCTGAAATCCGTCACCGGCCGGGAGGGGCTCAGCAGACGGGGATCACCCATTTTCAATACTTCACGCACCGCCATATCAGCGTTCCTCCAGCTGGTTCAAATTCAACAGAGCCAAATCCGTTTCCGACAGCCAGCACCACGCGCCGAGCGATAATTCCTGTGGCAGGACATACCCGCCAATCCCCACACGATGCAGAGCCTCGACACGATTGCCCGCCGCTGCAATCATGCGTTTGACCTGATGATACTTGCCCTCGGCAATCGTGAGTTGCAGCCTGCAGGTCGATAGACGAACACACGCCAGTGCTGCAACGGGGGCAGGTTCGTCATGCAATTGCACGCCTGTCGCCAATGCTGCGATCAGGCCATCATCAAAGGGGTGTTTACACGTCACTTCATAGACTTTGCCGACCTGCTTTTTCGGCGATGTGGTGCGATGAATGAAATCGCCATCGTCGGAAAACAACAGCAAGCCAGTCGTGTCCTGATCGAGCCGCCCCACGCACTGCACCCCGCGTTGAATCAATGGCACAGGCAACAGCGAAAACACGCTGGGATGATGCAGCGGCTGGCGCGAGCATTCGTAGCCTGCCGGTTTGTGCAGAACCAGATAAGCCTTCGCACGATAGGGCAAGGTTTCACCGTTCACTGTGAGTTGCAGCTTGTCATCGATGGGGATATCTGCATCCGGGTCGTCGCGTGGCTGGCCATTAATGCTAACCTGCCCCGACAGCACCTGAGCGCGACACTCACGGTGGCTGCCAAAACCCTGGGATTGTAAAAGACGGCTCAACAGCATGGCAGACTGATGGAAAAATTTAAAGCAGCGTTGCAGTTAGCCGCGCAGTCATGGAGATAATTCCAAATCGCATTCAACCGAAGACAAGATGGAGAGATGCAGGCAATACTGTAGTGCGGCAAAACCAGACAACGTAGTATTCGTTATGAATGCGATTTGGAATAAGCAATGTACGAACACCATACCGAACCCCTGCTCACCTGGTCCCAGTTCATGCATCGCCTCGGTCAGCATGGGCTGGCTGCAGCCGCGGTCGTGCTCCTGTCGCTGGGGATGGGGGTCTTCGGCTATCATTATCTGGAAGGACAAAGCTGGCTGGATGCACTCCTGAACGCCTCGATGATATTGAGCGGCATGGGTCCGGTCGACATTTTGCACACCGAAGCCGGAAAACTCTTTGCCTCGTTCTACGCCTTGTATTCAGGCGTCGCGTTCCTCGTCACCGCAGGCATTCTGGTTGCCCCCATCGCGCATCGCCTGTTGCATCGCCTGCATTTGGCGGAGGATGAAGATTAAAGTTATCTACAGCGGGCAGCTGTCCCCTGCCTCCTGATTCACCAGCTGCTCCAGCAAATGCCGCACCTGCGTCATCACCTCGCCCAGCACCGCCTGAATCTCGTCCATCTGGATGCCCTCTGCCGACAAACCCCGTCCCGCCGCGTAATTCACCACCACCCCCACTGCCGCATAACAAACTTCAAGCTCGCGCGCAAGATAGGCTTCCGGCATCCCCGTCATGCCCACCATGTCGGCGCCGTCGCGCTCAATGCGGTTGATCTCCGCCGCCGTTTCCAGCCGCGGCCCCTGCACCGCGCCATACACCCCGCCATCGCGCAGGCTGATGCCGCTCGACTGCGCGGCAGAGAGCAGCGACGCGCGCATCGCCTGGCAATAGGGATAGGTGAAATCCAGGTGCGTCACTGTCTTCTCGCCATCGACAAAAAACGTATTCTCCCGGCCATGGGTGTAGTCAATAATCTGGTCTGGGATCACCAGCGTACCCGGTAACAGTTCAGGGTGAATGCCGCCCACCGTGGCGACCGACACCACACGATCCACGCCATGATCCTTCAAGGCCCACAGGTTGGCGCGGTAATTCACTTCGTGTGGCGGAATGGTATGGCCGTAGCCATGGCGTGCGAGGAAGATCACTTCCTGTCCGCAAATGCGCCCGAATGTCAACGCTCCGGACGGCTCACCATAAGGGGTGCGCGCCACTTGGCGATGCGTGATTTCAAGATTGGCCAGTTGGGTAAGGCCGGTGCCGCCGATAATGCCGAGCATAAAGCTTCCTGTTCAAATTATTGATTCGGCCACAATAAGGCTTGAATAGGGTGGCAACCTGCGCACTGCAAAAAGTTTATCCGGATCAGGGGTGGCTGAATCAATAATCAATCAAAACAGCGTGTTATTGAGACGGCTCCGCTGTGCAACCCGAGGCCGGGCACGCTGTTTCTTGCAACCCTGTTCAAACAATATTTTGGCCGGCTCAATAAAAACCCGACGCCACGGCACTGAGAACTGCAAAGTCATCTGGTTTCCAGCGCAACTGCGTCAACTGTCAATTCTCAAAGCATAAATCGCCGGCAGGTTGCGCCACAAGCCATAGGCATCCATGCCACAACCGAAGACGTAGCGATCCGGCACGCTCAAGCCAACAAAATCTGCACGAATGGGCTTGGTGAGGCCATTATCCTTGTCTGTCAGCACGGCGCTCGACACGCGCCCTGCGCCCATCTCGATCAATTTGTCATGAATCGCCGCCAGTGTCTCGCCTTCGTCAAGAATATCGTCCAGCACCAGTACGCTGCGCCCGAGCACATTTTTGCCCGGCAACACCCGCCATTCAATCAAGCCGCCGCTGCTATTGCCGCGATAGCGCGTCACGTGCAGGAAGTCGAATTCCAGCGGAAAATTCAGGCGCGGTAACAACTGTCCGGCAAATACCACTGCGCCGCCCATCACCGCCAACACCAGGGGAAACGCCTGCCCCAGTTCACTAGCAATTTCACCCGCCAGACGGTCAAGCGTGGTTTGTACAGTCTCAGCCGAAGCGATGAGTTCGGCGTTATCCAGCAGTTGTCGGGCTTCAGGTAGATTCATGGATAAGGTTTTCACCACAGCGCGTTACCGGGAAATACAGAAGCTTATCTTGTCATGGGCTACCTGTCTAAGCTCTCTGACAGTTTTCCCCTGCGCCCCCCAGATACTGCATCGTCGCATAGGTCAGTTTGTCACACCCTGCTCCGGTGAGCGCCGAGATGGCAAAGACCGGGCCTTCCCATGCGTAGTCTGTTACAAATTTCCCGATCACGGCCTGCCGGTCTTCAGCGGCGACCATGTCGATTTTGTTCAGCACCAGCCAGCGTGGTTTTTCATAGAGCGACTCATCGTATTTACGCAGTTCTTCGACAATGGCGCGCGCTTCCCTTACCGGATCGGCCCCATCCCAGCGCGGGGAAATATCCACCAAATGCAATAGCAGTCGCGTGCGCTGAAGATGGCGCAGAAATTGATGGCCCAGTCCCGCGCCTTCAGCAGCACCCTCGATCAGGCCGGGAATATCGGCGATGACGAAACTGCGTTCGCTGTCCACGCGCACCACGCCAAGATTGGGTGCGAGCGTGGTAAAGGGGTAGTCAGCCACTTTCGGGCGGGCGGCAGAAACGGCGCGGATAAAGGTTGACTTCCCCGCATTGGGCATTCCCAGCAGGCCAATGTCTGCCAGGATTTTAAGTTCCATGGCAAGCCGCTCCCACACTTCGCCGGGTTCGCCGTGAGTGAACTGGCGTGGCGCGCGGTTCATGCTGGATTTGAAATGCAGGTTGCCCAAGCCGCCTTTTCCACCCCTGGCCAGACACACTTGTTGCCCGTCTTCGGCCAGGTCCGCTACCACTTCGCCCGTTTCCGGATTAGTAAAGACCGTCCCCACTGGAACCCGTATCGTCAAATCATCGCCCGCCTTGCCATAGCAAGCCGCACCGCGTCCGTTTTCGCCCTTTTTTGCTTTGAAAATGCGGGTGTAGCGAAACTCGATCAGGGTATTGATATTGCGATCCGCCACAGCAAAAACACTGCCGCCGCGCCCGCCATCACCGCCATCGGGGCCGCCCTTGGGAATATATTTTTCACGGCGAAACGACGCACTGCCATCGCCCCCATTGCCGGCATAGACTTCAATTTTTGCTTCGTCGATAAACTTCATTTCTCAAACTCCACAAACAAAAAAGCCCCATCCAGTGGACAGGGCTTTTTCGAGATTCAGGCGATGCTTAAACGGCAACCGGCTCGATACGCACGGTGCGGCGTCTTTGCGCGCCCTTGATTTCAAACTTGACCAGGCCGTCAGCTTTGGCGAACAAGGTGTGATCCTTGCCGATACCAACGTTATCGCCAGGGTGGAACTGGGTGCCGCGCTGGCGTACCAGGATATTGCCCGCCAACACCAATTGATCGCCATAGCGCTTCACGCCCAGGCGTTTCGATTCCGAGTCGCGGCCGTTACGGGAACTACCGCCTGCTTTTTTATGTGCCATGCTGAGTGCTCCTTATACGGAAATGCCGCCGATTTGCACTTCGGTGAAGTACTGGCGGTGCCCCTGGCTCTTGCGGTAATGCTTGCGCCGACGCATTTTGAAAATGTGAATCTTGTCGCCGCGCGCCTGATTCAGCACCGTCGCCTTGACCATCGCGCCTGCCAGCATAGGCGCGCCGACTTTGATGTCGGCGCCTTCGCCAACCATCAACACCTGGTCAAAGGTCACTTCGCTGCCAATTTCGGCATCCAGCTTTTCAATTTTGAGTTTATCACCAGCGCAAACGCGATATTGCTTGCCGCCGGTTTTGATGACTGCATACATTTGGGTGCTCCAACGCAATTCAAACCCGGGAAAGCGCGAGATTCTAGCGTTGAACAGCCACCAAGTCAAACCATTTGGCGGTGCGACAAAAAGACGGGTTCGGCTGTTACCATAACGGTCTTTACAAGAACCCGCCACCTATCGTGTCTCTGGAAAGCCTGCAAACCTTCCTGGCCGATGACATGCGTGAAGTTGATGCAGTCATTCGCGAACGCCTGTATTCAGAAGTCGTACTCATTCGCCAGGTGTCGGAATACATCATCAACAGCGGCGGCAAGCGGCTGCGCCCGGCGCTCGTGCTGCTCTCCGCGGGCTGTTTCGGCTATTCTGGCCGCGCGCATCACGAACTGGCTGCGGTGGTCGAATTCATCCATACCGCTACTCTGCTGCACGACGATGTGGTCGACGAATCGGATTTGCGGCGCGGACGCGAAACCGCCAATGCCTTATTCGGCAACGCCGCCAGCGTGCTGGTGGGTGACTTTCTGTATTCGCGCGCTTTCCAGATGATGGTATCGGTGGACAACATGGAAGTCATGCGCATCCTGTCCGATGCCACCAATACCATTGCCGAGGGCGAGGTGCTGCAATTGCTGAATTGCCACGACCCCGACATAGACCAAGAAAACTATTTGCGCGTAATTCGCTACAAAACCGCCAAGCTCTTCGAAGCTGCCGGGCAGCTGGGCGCTGTAATCGGCGGCGGCACGGTAGAGCAGAAGAAAGCGCTAGGGCGTTACGGCATGCACCTCGGAACGGCATTCCAGTTGATTGACGATGTGCTGGATTATTCGGGCGATTTTCTCAAGACCGGCAAAAACATCGGCGATGATCTGGCCGAGGGCAAACCCACCCTGCCACTCCTGTATGCAATGAAACACGGCACGCCTGAACAGGCTGCCAGTATCCGCCACGCAATCGAACATGGCGGGTTGACGGAATTCCAGAGCGTACTGGCCGCGATCAAGGATACTCAGGCCTTGCAGTACACGCGCGAACAGGCGCAGCATGAAATCCAGGTCGCCAGTGATGCAATTTCTGTTCTGCCGGATACAAATTTCAAGGCGGCTTTGCTACAATTAGCGGCTTTCGCGGTTGACCGTAGTTTTTAACCGCGCTCCCGGTTGTTTTTCTTGCAAAACGCCGCAGCGATCCTTCACTGGATTGCCGGTTTTCAAATCTGCCTCGGGGTGTAGCTCAGCCTGGTAGAGTACTGCGTTCGGGACGCAGGAGTCGGAGGTTCGAATCCTCTCACCCCGACCATCATTTTTCTTTCGTTATATTTTCTTTCTCGGGCCGGATCAATAGCTTCCGCGGATGGCGATGCTTTCGCCGGCCTTGACGTTGCTGGTTTTGGGCAGGATGGAGTTCCAGGATTTAAGGTCAGACACGCTCACATCGAAGCGCTGGGCGATGGCAAAGAGGGTGTCACCGCGTTTGACAGTGTAGTGGGTAGTGGGGCTGGCTGTTCTGATATTTTGCGAGAAGGCGACTTTTCTGATGGCGTGGTCGGGT
>Ga0315271_10001796_pt1 | contig 13151 bp, 12 predicted proteins | sample C3_top_MG_FD_204664 | JGI IMG/M metagenome (GOLD analysis project Ga0315271, IMG submission 204664) | Sediment microbial communities from Yellowstone Lake, YNP, Wyoming, USA - C3_top | ecosystem: Environmental > Aquatic > Freshwater > Lake > Sediment | place: USA: Wyoming | collected 2017-08-01 | reverse complement strand
TATCGGCTTCGGCAGCAGGTCCTCACGCAGGCTCAGGATCTGTCCGAGCTTGATGTACGTGGGCCCCAGCAGCTCGAGCCGCCGCCGGAACTGCACCGGGAACGGCTGCCGGCGCAGGTCGCGCATGAGGAACGGATAGACCAGCCCCGCGGCGACGGCCGAGACGATGCGCTTCACCAGTCCCGCGTTCGGGTCCTTCCGGTGGATCCGCCAGTACGCAACGAGCGCGCCGGCCAGCAGGCCGCTGACGTGCCGAATGGTGACGACGAAGCGGCGCACCAGGCTCGGCGCACGCGTGTCCGCGAGCAGCGTGTACCCGGGCGGCGCACGATCGCCCGCGGCCTGGGACGTCATGTCAGCGGTTCCGGCCGTACTTCTCGTGCGAGCTCACCCACTCCAGCGAGGAGATCGCCGCCGCGAGCGAGATCTCGCCCGCGAGCACGACGCCCGCCACGATCTCCGCGAGCTTGTTGACCTTCCCCTTCCCATCGCAGCCGAGGATGCGGAGGCACTCGTGCTGCGTCGGGAGATGGGTGCCGCCGCCGTGCGTCGCGACGATGAGCGACGGGATCGTGATCGACAGGTACAGGTCGTGATCCTTGGTCAGCTCCGAATAGATGATCCCCGCCGCGCCCTCGGCGACGTTCGCGACATCCTGCCCCGTGGCGATGAACATCGCGGTGATCCCGTTCGCCGAGTGCAGGCCGTTGTTGTTCGCCCCCGAGAGCAGCGTGCCGACGTTCGCGACGCCGCCGTGATAGTGCAGGCTCTCCGGCTCCACGCGCAGCTCGCTCACGAGGACCTCGCGCGGGATCGTCGCCTCGGCGGTGACGCGCTTGCCGCGCGTGCGCATGACGTTCACCTGCGACGCCTTCTTGTCGGTCGCGAAGTTCGACTCGAGGTAGAAGCGGCGGATGGTCGTGTGCTGCTCGAGGATCCAGCTGCACGCGGCGAAAGTGGCGCGCCCCGTCATGTTCTGTCCGGCGGCGTCGCCGGTCGAGAAATTGAAGCGGAGGTACGCCATCTTGCTCGCGAGGAAGGTGTCGATGTAGAGGAGTTTCGCCACGCTCGACGTGGACTCCGCTTCCTTCGCGATCTGCGGGATGTGCGCGTTGATCCACGCCCGGAAGTCGCGCGCCTCGCGCGCCGAGTCGAAGACGAACACGGGTGCGCGCTGCATGCAGTCGTCGCTCACCGTGCAGGTCACCCCGCCGGCGAGGTTGAGCACCTTCATCCCGCGGTTATAGCTCGCGACGAGCGTCCCTTCGGTGGTGGCGAGCGGGATGATGAATTCGCCGATCGCGTGCTCCCCCTTCACGTGCAGCGGCCCCGCGAGCCCGATCGGCACCTGCGCGACACCGATGAAGTTCTCGATGTTCCCCTTGGTGATCGCGGGGTCGAAGGACGGCTTGCCCACGTGCTCCAACTCGACGCCGGTGGTCTTCGCGAGGAACTTGTGCCGCTCGGCGATGATCTTCGGGCCGTAGTTGAGCTCGGCGTCCTTCTCGTAGGGGATCGCCGCGCGCTTCTTCTGCGGGTCGTGCAGCGCGTCCTTCACCGCGATCTCGAGCTGGCCGAAGGCGCCGGCTTCCACCGTGAGCTTGATGTCGTGGGAGCCCTGGTCGAGCGGGTGCCCTGTGATCTCGAGCAGCGCGTTCTGCCGCAGGGGGAAGGGAACGGGGTGCTTGGTCGTGATCTCGGTCGCCGCCATCTCGTGGCCGGCGCCGAAGTCCACGCGCACGTCGCCGAGCGGGATCTCCTCGCCATCCACGCGCAGGCGGACGAGACGGGTCAACGTCACGTCGCTCAGCCGGTTGCGCAGGCCGAAGCGGAAACCGCCGGACGTGTTCTCCAAGGAGCCGAATGTGTAGAGCTGCCTCAGGAGCAGCGAAGGGATCTTCATGGTCCGCTGACGGTCGGGTCCACGGACGCGCCCTGTATCTATGCGCGCGAAAGCGGACGGTGGCTATGGGCAGGCGCCGGACACGATGACAGGCGCTTGCCGATACGCTACCGTGCGTCCGGCGGTCAGGGAAGCCCGTGCGACGGTGGGGGGTGAGGCGCCCCCGCTGGCGCTACCGGAAGACCAGGTAGAGCACCAGCAGGATGGCGACGAGGGCCGCGCCGATGAGGATTGGCAGCACCGGCAGCTTGCGCTGCGGCTCGTAGTACTTGCCGGCCTCCATCGTGACGGCGCGCTGCGCGAGCTGCGTGCTGCGGCGGCTGAAGGCGTCGTCGTCGTGGTCCTCGAACTGCACCGGGCGCACGCCGCCGGGGAGAGGTTCGCGCGTGAAGGTGAACGTGGTGTCCCCGATCACGATCTGGTCGCCCTCGACGAGGAGGCGCGGCGCGCTCGCGGGCTGCCCGTTGATCTTCGTCCCCGCCGAACCCATGGAGTAGAGCACGAACTCGCCCGCCTCGCCGCGCACGTCGGCGTGGAAACGCGACACCGTGGGATCCTTGAGGACGATGCTGCAGCCGATCTCGCGCCCGATCTGGACCACGCGTTTCCGGAGCGTGTAGCCCTTCTTGTTCGCCATGTCCACGAGGTGCGTCTCGTTGGCCGGCTTCGCGGAGGGCGGGCGCGGGGAGTCGGCCTTCTGCAGGAAGAAGAAGCGCGCGCCCCCGGCGGCGATGACATCGCCGGACTTCACGGCGATGCCGCTGGGCGGCACCTGTTTCCCGTTGACGACGACGACGTTCTGGGGGGAGGCCGGCGCGACGGAACCCGAGCCATCATCGAGGCCGGTGACCTTGAAGTGGCGCGCCGCGAGGTCGAGCCCGGCGAGCCGCCAGGTGGCCTGCGAACCGCTGCCCACCATCAGCTCACCGGTGAACGTGCGCGGATTCCCCTCGAGTTCGGGCTTGCCTTCGAGCTCAATGACGGGCATCGGTCAGTACCCCGGAAGTCGTGTCGACAGGTCGGTCATGGCGCGCCGCAGGAGCGATGCGGCGAGAGCCGATTTGTACGCGTTTTCGCGCAGCGGACGTGCATCGTATAACGCTCGGTCGGCCAGTGTGGCAACATCTTCCACGCCCAATCCGCCCGAGGCGACATCCTGCTCTACCGAGTGGTCCACCCGCCAGGGGCGAGGGGCCACTCCACCCAATACCAAAACTACATCGCCGTCCTCTCTTCGGCAGGCCGCGATGCTCGCGAGGGCGAAATCCCAGGCCCCGCGCTGCATGATCTTCTCATAGCGCTGCCACCCGCCGGCGCTCGACGCCGGCAGTTCCACCGCCGCGACGATCTCACCCTTCTGGAGGACGGTCTCACGGGCCGCATCCACCGCTGGGGAGACGAAGAACTCGGCGATCGGCACGCGGCGCGTCCCGCCGGCGCCGGCGATCTCGATCACGGCGTGCAACGCGGTGAGCGCGACGGCCGGGTCCGAGGGGTGCACCGCGTGGCAGGGCCCGCCGCCGAGGATCGCCAGGTGGCGGCTCTCGCCGCCCTCGGCGGGGCACGACGTCCCGCCGTTCTTCAGGCAGGAAATGCCGGCCCGCAAATACCAGCAGCGTGGACGCTGGCAGAGATTGCCGCCCAGCGTCCCCATGTGGCGGAGCGCGGTGGTGCCGACGGCGTCGCAGGCCTGGGCGAGCACCGGCCACCGCGCGAGCACCTGATCGTGGCGCGCGATCGCCGCGAGCCGCGCGGCGGCGCCGATACGGAGCCCGCCCTCCGCCGTGGCGGTGATGTCCGCGCCCTGCGGGATCCAGCGGAGATCCACGAGTTCGGATGCCCGTTCGACCCGCTCCTCGAGCGACACCAGGAGATCGGTGCCGCCGCCGAGCGGGCGCGCCCCGTCGCGGGCGAGCCGCTCGAGCGCATCGGGCAGGGAGGTGGAACGGTGGTAGCTGAAGGGGGGCACGAAGGGTGCGCGCTTTCGGTAGGCGAAGCTTGAGCATACCCTTCGTCGTCCCATATTTCTAGACGGGCGATCGCCGCTCGCAGATCCCCTCGGCCGGAACCCCATGTCATTCGGTACGCGCGCCATCCTGTCGTCCGCCGCCTGCACCGCGGCGCTCCTCCTCGGCGCCTGCCCGGCGCCCGGGAGCGGCGACCGCGTGAACACCGCGGAGCGCGACACGCTGCGCGGCGCGCTCACGAAGATCACGGAGCACGACACCACGTCGCGCGAACAGCAGCTCGGCGCCGCCGACACGGCGACGATCGCGCGCTCCACCGACACCTCGATCACGAACGCGCGGCCCAGCACGCCCCGCGTCGCGTCGCTGGATCCGCTCGCCGATTCGATCTCCGACCGGATGGTCTTCCTCGCGACGACGCAGACGTCCTTCCTCGCCGCGACGCGCGGGAGGAGGCTCCTGCTCGATCTCGGCCGCTTCGATGGAACGATCGCGAACGCCAAGCAGAAGAAGGCCTTCGAGGCGGCGGCGCTCGCGCTCTCGCCGGTGCGCATTGGCGACCAATTCGCGATGCGCGGGCGGTGGGGCGCCGATACGGCATCGGTCACGGGTTACGCGGTGTGGAACGGCCGCATCGTCGCGACGCTCGCCGTCGAGAAGCTGGTGGACTCGCTCGCGAAGAGCGGCGCCACGCTCGTCGCGCTGGCGAAGAAGGTGGTGCCGGTGGTGCCGGATTCCGCATCCGCGGACAGTGCGCAGCAGCGGGATACGACCGCGCCATCGACGCCGACGGCACCGCCTCCGGCTGCTCCCGCGCTCCCGGCGCTGCCGGGCGTCATCGCACCGCTCACCGCCGCCGATTCCGCCGCGGCCGCCGCCCTCGCCGCCCAGCTCGCCTGCAAGACCGACACGCTCGGCGAAGCGCTCAAGCTCCGCGTCGCCGAACTCGCGGATTCGCTGGCCGCGGTGCTCGAGGCGGACACGGCGAAGCTCACCGACCGCCTCAAGAAGAGCGTGAAGACGCAACAGTCGCAGGCGGTGGGCTGCTTCGCGCACTGGCACGTCATCCTGCTCGTGAACCAGTCGGCCGGCGACTACGAGTATGTCCGCCAGCTCGGGCTCGTGATCGACACCCTCGGCGTCGCGATGCCCCTCACCGTGCGCGATCTCCGCTTCAAGGCGCACGAAGTCGTGCAGGTCTTCGACGCCGACGGCGATGGGATCGACGACGTCGCGGTGCGCGGACACGGCAACCGGATCGGTGGGCTCGTGATCCTCCGCTTCGCGCCCGACAAGAAACGCCTCGAGTACGTGATGACGGGATTCGCCTGGGAGGTCTTCTAGATGCCGCTGACCGGGAAGGAACGCGCCGCGCTGCGCGCCGAGGCGCACCACCTGCGCCCCACGGTGCACATCGGCCACCAGGGACTCACCGATGCGCTCCGCGGCTCGCTCGACGATGCCCTGCGCACGCATGAGCTGGTGAAGGTCCACCTCGTGAAGCGCGCGGAAGTGAGCGCCAAGGAGGCCGCCAACGAACTCGCGGCCGCGCTTGGCGCGGAGGTGGTGCAGGTGATCGGGCGGACGGCGTCGCTCTACCGCGAGAATGAGGAACTGGAGCACCGGAGCGACAAGCCGCCGGCCTGGCGGCGCTAGCTACTCCCGCTCGAGCGCCGCGAGCACGCGCCACGGCGCGAGCGGGATCTCGCGCACCTCGCACCCGAGCGCGTCCGCCACCGCGTTCGCGATCGCCGGCGCGGTCGGGATGATCGGCGGCTCGCCCACGCCCCGCGCGCCGATGTGGTTCGCCCTGGGGTCCGCCTTCCCGATGAAGCGCGCATCGATCTTCGGGATGTCCGCGAGCGTCGGCACCTTGTAGTCGTGCAGGTTCGCGTTGAGCGGCACCCCCAGCGCGCGGTCCATCACGCGCTCCTCGAAGAGCGCGTAGCCGAGGCCCTGGATGATCCCTCCCTCGAGTTGGCTCTCGGCGAGCGTCGGGTTCATGATCCGGCCGCAGTCGTGCGACGCGACGATGCGCAGCACGCGCACGACGCCGGTCTCCACATCCACCTCGACCTCCGCGAACTGCGCGCCCCAGGTGGCGAGCTTCATCCCCTGGGGATTCGGGCCGCGGTTCCCGCGCCCGATGATGTTCACCTTTCCCAGCCGCCGGCCGATCTCGGCGAAGGTCATCGTGCGCTTCCCTCCCTTCACCTTCACCCGGCCGCCGCGCGCCTCGAGCTTCTTCGCGCTCACGCCGAGCAGCCCCGAGGCCGCCTCGAGCAGCTGCATCCGCGCGTCCTCGGCCGCCATGCGCACCGCCGGACCGAGCGAGGCCACGGTGATCGAACCCCAGGAGTTCTCGGAGTAGGGAAGCCGCTCGGTGTCGCCGAGCACCACGCGCACGTCGGCGAGCTTCGCGCCGAGCGCCTCGGCGGCGATCTGCGCGAAGACGGTGCGCGAGCCCGTGCCGAGGTCCTGCGTGCCGGCGAGGACCTCGGCGGTGCCGTCGGGATTGAGCGACACGAGCGCGTACGCCGGCGGCCCACCGCCTCCGCCCCACGTCTGGGAAGCCATGCCGAAGCCGCGACGCTTGGTCCCCGACTCGGACCGCTGGCGCTTGGCCCAGCCGAAGCGCTTCGCGCCGTCGCGGTAGCAGTCGGCGAGGTGCTTGGCGGAGTACGGGGCGCCATTCATCGGGTTCTTCGTGCTCAGGTTCTTGAGGCGCAGGGCGAGCGGGTCCATTCCGAGGGCGCGCGCGAGCTCGTCCATGGCACGCTCGAGCGCGAAGGCCCCCTCGACGTGCCCCGGTGCGCGGAAGCTGGCCATGGGTCCGGCGTTGCTCATCACGAAGCGCTCGCGCGTGCGGACGTTCGGGCAGGCGTAGAGTTCGTGGAAGATCGCGGCGGGCCCGCCGTCCCACCCGCCGGCGCCGAGGCCGCACTCCGCGTCGAGGATCATCGCGACGAGAGTGCCGTCCCGCTTCGCGCCGAGACGGACGCGCTGGATCGTGGCCGGGCGGTTGCCGGAGTCCATTTGCTCGGCGGCGCGGTCGTTCACGCAGCGCACCGGGCGGCCGGAGGCCCGGGAGAGGAGCGTGGCGATGTAGGCGTTGGCGCTCGCGCCGTTCTTCGCGCCGAAGCCGCCGCCCATGTACTCCTGGAGGACGCGCACGTGCGTCGTGGGGAGCTGGAAGGCGGCGGCGAGATCGTCACGCGTGTTGAAGATCCCCTGCGTGGACTCCCAGACGGTGAGCCGTCCCCCTTCCCATTCGGCGATGGCGGCGTGCGGTTCGAGCGCCGAATGCAGCGCGGTGGGGGTGCGGTACTCGGCGGCGATGGTGACATCGGCCGTGGCGATCGCACGCTCGGCATCGCCGCGCTCGACGACATCCGGCGGCGTGTGAAGGTTCCCGGCCGGGCCCGGGCGTACGCGCGGGGCACCGGGCGCGAGGGCGTCCTCGATGGTGACGGCATGCGCCGTCGCCTCGTACCTCGCGATGATCGCCTGGACGCCGAGCCGTGCGAGATGCGGGGCGTCCGCGCAGACGGCGGCGACGGGCTGGCCCGCGTAGCGGATCTCCGGGGCGAAGAGCTCGCCGGCGGGGAGGGTGATCGACGGGACGCCGGCGCGGGCGACCGCGGCGCGCACGCCGGGGATCGCGAGCGCCGGCGCGAGGTCGATCGCGACGAGCTTGCCGCGCGCGATCGGCGCGCGGAGCACGGCGGCGTGGAGCATCCCGCCGCGGCGCGTGTCCACCGTGTAGCGGGCCCGGCCGGTGACCTTCTCGAGCGCGTCGACGCGCGGGGCGCGCGTGCCGACGATCGTGGCGTCGTAGGAGTCTCCCCACGGCGCCGGCTCGAAGGCGGGCATCTCGACGATCTTCGTCTCGACACGCCCCTCGACCTCCACCGTGGTGGTCACGAAGCGCGCGGCCGCGCTCTTCTTCCTACTTGGCACGGTTCTCCCGGAGGGCGCGCGCCGCGTCGAGCACCGCGCGGGCGATCTTGGGATAGGCGCCGCAGCGGCAGAGGTTGCCGCTCATCCATCGGGTGACCGCCTCTTCGCTCGGCGCCGGGTCCCGCTCGAGGAGCGCGAGGGCGGCCATGATCTGCCCCGGGGTGCACATCCCGCACTGCAGGGCATCGTGCGCGATGAAGGCGGTCTGCAGGGGGTGGAGGGTGTCGCCGTCGGCGACGCCCTCGATGGTGGTGACCGCGACCCCTTCGCAGGCCGCAGCGAGGGTGATGCAGGAGTACGCCGGCTCGCCGTCCAGGTGCACGGTGCAGGCGCCGCACTCGCCGCGGCCGCAGACGAGCTTGGTGCCCATGAGGTCGAGCCGGCCGCGGAGCACGCCGAGGAGCGTCTCGTGTGGCGCGGCGGGGACGTCGTGCGTCTCTCCGTTGATCGTCAGGCGCATGGCACCACCGGTACGGCCATCTCAGGCGCTCCCCTGTTATCCCGCCGGGAATGCAATATTATTCGGCGCGGGTTCCGTCGTTGGTCGAGCCACTTCGAGGCGAGAATGCCCTACGTAATCACTGAAGCCTGCATCGGCGTCAAGGACAAGGCGTGCGTGGACGTCTGTCCTGTGGACTGCATCTATGAAGGACCGGAACAGCTGTTCATCCACCCGGATGAATGCATCGACTGTGGCGCCTGCGAGCCCGAGTGCCCGGTCACCGCGATCTTCCCGGAAGAGGATGTCCCGGCGAACATGAAGAAGTACGTCCAGATCAACAAGGACGTCTTCAAGAGCGCGACGCCGCCGGCGAAGCCGACGCGGTGAAGAGCCGGGCTCGGCGCTCGGCTCTCGGCGCTCGGCAACGGACGGCCTAACGCCGATCGATCAGCGCTTCAGGACGCGGTCCGCCGCGGCGACGATGTTCGCCGCGAGCATCCCGTACTTCTTCATGAGATCGTCGGGCTTCCCCGATTCGGCGAAGCGGTCACCGAGGTCCACGAACTCCGCCGGGGCCGGTGTGCCCGCGGCGAGCGCCTGACTCACCGCGCTGCCGAGGCCGCCATGATGCATGTGCTCCTCGGCCACCACGATGGCGCCCGTGTCGCGCGCGGCGCGGGCGACCGCTTCGGCGTCGATCGGCTTCACCGTGTGCATATCGAGTACGCGCGCCTCGATGCCGCGCGCGGACAGCTCGGCGGCGGCGATGAGCGCCTGCGCGACGAGGAGGCCGTTCGCGATGATCGTGAGCGCGCGCCCCTCGCGCAGCTGGATCGCCTTGCCGAAGGCGAACTGCACGTCCGCGGTGTGGACCACCGGCGCCTTCGGGCGCCCGAGGCGGAGATAGACGGGCCCCTGGTGCGCGGCGGCGGCGTGCACCGCGGCCTTCATCGTGTGCTCGTCGCTCGGGATGCAGACGATGAAGCCGGGAAGGGCACAGGCGAGCGCGACATCCTCCACGCTCTGCTGCGACACGCCATCCTCGCCGATCGAGATGCCGCCGTGCGAGCCGGCGACCTTGATGTTGAGGTGGGGATACGCGGCGCCCATGCGCAGCTGGTCGAAGCCCTTGCACAGAACGAAGGCGGCGAAGCTCGAGATGAAAGGGATCTTGCCGCTCGACGCGAGGCCGGTGGCGATCCCGACCATGTTCGCTTCCTGGATGCCGATGTTGAAGAAGCGCTCCGGGAACACCTTGCCGAAGGTCCAGCTGAAGGTGGACTTGGCGAGGTCGGCGTCGATCGCGATCACATTGCGGTTCGCCTTGCCGAGCTCGAGGAGCGCATCGCCGTAGGCTTCGCGCGTGGCCTTGCCGGTGGGGATCGTGAGGGGAGTCGTCATCTCACTCTCCCAGCTGGGCGAGGGCCACCTTCAGCTGCTCGGCGGTAGGCGCCTTGCCGTGGAATTCGTTGTTGTTCTCCATGAAGGTCACCCCCTTCCCCTTCACGGTGTTCGCGATGATGCAGGTGGGGCCGGTGTGGTGCGCCTGCGCGGCGTGGAGCGCGTTGATCACCGCGCCGACGTCGTGGCCGTCGACCTCGATCACGTGCCAGCCGAAGGCGGCGAACTTCCCCGCGAGCGGCTCGAGCGAGTTGATGTCCTCGACCGCGCCGTCGAGCTGGTAGCGGTTGGAGTCGATGATCGCCGTCAGCGAAGCGAGCTCGTAGTTGCCGGCGGTCATCGCCGCCTCCCAGATCTGTCCTTCCTGGCATTCGCCGTCGCCCATCAGCACGTACGTGCGGAAGGGCTTCTCGTCGAGGCGCGCGGCGAGCGCGTGGCCGATGCCGATCGAGAGGCCCTGGCCGAGGGAGCCGGTGGAGGCCTCGATGCCGGGGGTCATCCCCTGCACGGGATGTCCCTGCATGCGCGAGTCCACCTGGCGGAGCGACATGAGCTCGCTCACCGGGAAGTAGCCGCGCTCGGCGAGCGCGGCGTAAAGCGCGGGGACGCCGTGCCCCTTGCTCATGATGAACCGATCGCGGTCGGCCCAGTCGGGGCGCTTCGGGTCGTGGCGGAGCACATCGCCGAAGTACAGCGCGGTGATGATCTCGACGGCCGAGAGCGATCCGCCGGGATGACCGCTGTTCGCGGCCGCGATCATCTTGACGATGTGCCGGCGCAGCGTGCGCGCGACGGTCTGGAGCTCGTGGATCGGGGGAGCGGCGGCGGTCATGCGCGGCGGGTCGGCGGGTCGGCGGGTCGGCGGTGGAGGTGCGCGGACCCCTAAGTATATCCGCGGCGCGCATCGTCCGTCAGGCGTTGCGCGCCGCGGCGGTCATCCGCTCCCGGCCGGCGTCGCGGCCGGCGGGTCCACATGCGGACCGCCGAGCGTGTCGTGCACGTAGAGCATCCGCACCGGCACCACGACGGCGGCGAGCAGCGGCACGGCGACGAGCAGCCCCGCGAAGCCGAAGATCACCGCCATCAGCGCCTGCGCGACGATCGTCAGGGCGGGCGGCAGGTCGAGGCCTCCCTTCATGAGGACCGGGATCAGCAGATTGTTCTCCAGCTGCTGGATCACGAACGCGAGGACGAGGACGATCAGCGCCTTCGAGGGTGAATCGAGGAAGGCCATCGCGACGGCGATCGCACCGCTCATGATCGGGCCGAGGGTCGGGATGAACTCGAGCAACCCGGCGATGAGCGCCAGTGCGAAGGCCGCTTTCAGCCCGACCGCCAGGAAGACCAGATAGCTCGCCACGCCGATCACCAGCATCGCGATGAACTGCGTGATGAGCCACCGGCGGAGCGTGTCGGCGGTGGCCGCCATGACCTCCGCGGCGCGCGGCCGCGCCATCGGCGGGACGAGGGAGAGCAGCCCGCGGCGATAGAGATCGGACTCGGCGCCCACGTAGATGGCGAGGACGAACATGAGCCCGATGCCGGCCACGGCGGCGAGCGAGGACGAGAGGATCCCGAACACCACGCGCGTCGCGATCTTGAGGCCGTCGCTCACCTGCTGCGCGATGTCGAGCCGCTGGCGCCGTCCGACGCTCTCGGTGGCGGTCGAGTCGCCCGCCGCCGCCGCGGTCTGGTCGGAGATCACCGTGCTGGCGACGCCGTTGGTGTGGGCGTTGAGCCAGAGCTCGGCGCTGCGGAGCGCCGCCGGCAGCTGCGTGCGGATCTCGGAGGTCTGCTGAACGAGCGTGGGGCCGACGTAGGAACCGATGCCGATGAGCGCGGCGACGACGAAGAGGACGACCGCTGCGGCGCCGGCCGGCTGGGGAATGCGAAAACGTGCCAGCCACTCTGCGGCGCGCGATACGGCGAGCCCGAAGAGCACGCCGAGGAAGACGAGCATCAGGATGTCGCTCGCGGCCCAGAACAGGAGCAGCACGGCGCCGGTGCCGGCGATGAGCAGCACCGTGCGGATGATCGCGCCGTTGGTCCAGCCGTCGGTGCGCGGGCGGATCGGCTGCGAGGAGCGGTACTGAGGGGAATCCATGGCGGCGCTCCCGGTCGGGACGGAGGGGACGACGCTCGATGATGCAGCCGGAGCGGCGCCGGCGATAGCTTCCGTCCCGGCGGTCCCCGTGAGAAGTTGAACGGGTTCGCTCTTCCCGAGGCTGCGCTTGCCGCAACGCGTCCTGACGCTCGATCCCCTGTACATCGACACCCCGGCGGGCGCGGAGCGCTTCTTCGCCACCCTCCCGCTGAGCGGCACGATCGCGCTCGACACCGAGGGGGCGAGCTTCCACAAGTTCGTGGACCGGATCTATCTGCTGCAGCTGAGCGCACCGGGGGTGACCGCCGTCCTCGACCCGCTCGCGATCGGCGTGCCGCCGCGCATGGGCGAACTGCTCCAGTCGCGCGACGTCCAGGTGGTGCTCCACGACGCCGACTACGACCTGCGCCTGCTCCATCAGGACTACGGCTGGCACGTCACGAACATCTTCGACACCCGCGTCGCCGCGCAGCTGCTCGGCATCAAGGCCTTCGGCCTCGCGGCGCTGCTCGAGCGCTATTTCGGCGTGAAGCTCGACAAGAAACACCAGCGCGCCGACTGGTCGCTCCGCCCGCTCTCGAAGGGGATGCTCGACTACGCCGCGCTCGACACGGCGTTCCTGCTCGACCTGCGCGACAAGATGCGCGCCGAGCTCGAGCGCGCCGGCCGCTGGTCCTGGGCGGCGGAGGAGTTCGCGCGGCTCGAAGGGACGCGCTGGGAGCCGGAGGACCCGGCCACGGGCTTCATGAAGATGAAGGGGGCGCGCGATCTCTCGCGCCGCGAGCTCGCGGTGTTCGGCGAGGTCGTCGCGTGGCGGAACACCGTTGCCGCCGAGCTCGATCGTGCGACCTTCCGTGTCATGGGCAACGAGGTGCTCTTCGACCTCGCGCGCCTGCAGCCGAAGGCCGTCGCCGACCTCTCCGGCATCAAGGGGATGCCGCGCGGCATCGTCGAGCGTCGCGGCCGCGAACTGATCGCGGCGGTCGAGCGCGGGCTCGCCGTTCCCGAGGAGGCGCTGCCCAAGTACCCGCGCGCAGCGCGCTGGGACAAGGACCCGGAATTCGACGAGCGCGTCAACCGGCTGCGCGGCGTCCGCGAAGCGGCGGCCACCAAGTACGACCTCGACCCGGGCGTGCTCGCCTCACGCGACCGCCTCGAGACGATCGCCCGGATGAAGCCGACGTCGGTGGAAGAACTGGCCGCGCTCCCCGATGTGCGGAAGTGGCAGGCCGAGGCGCTCGGCGATGCCGCGGTGCGGGCGGTGAAGGGCTAGAAGCGGATCGTCCCGAGGTATTTCCACTTCGAAGAGAAGGACGATACCGGCGCTGTCTTGCCGGCCGCGGTCTTCCGGTCGGCGACGACGAAGAAATCCCC
>Ga0315271_10001795_pt1 | contig 13156 bp, 12 predicted proteins | sample C3_top_MG_FD_204664 | JGI IMG/M metagenome (GOLD analysis project Ga0315271, IMG submission 204664) | Sediment microbial communities from Yellowstone Lake, YNP, Wyoming, USA - C3_top | ecosystem: Environmental > Aquatic > Freshwater > Lake > Sediment | place: USA: Wyoming | collected 2017-08-01 | reverse complement strand
CCGCGGTGGCCACGTCCCGGGCGCCGTGAACATCCCCAAAGGCAAGCTCGGGCAGCGGCTCGACAAGCTCAAGAAGGACAAGCCGTACGCGGTGATCTGTGCGTCGGGCAGCCGCAGCATGGGCGCCACGGGCCAGCTGCTCGAGGCCGGCTTCGAGGGCACGGTGTCGGTCAGTGGCGGCACGAGCGCCTGGGCGCGGAGCGGGCGCCTCATCAAGCGGTAGGGTCGCCGGGGGTCATCGCGCGCGCCGCCTCCATTCCGGGCTCAGTCGGGCCACCCCACGTCGGGACGCGCTCGAGCCCCCGGCCGATCTGATCGACCGACGCCTGCCGACCGCGTCATTGGCGTCGCCCGCATCCTCCCCCGCCGGGCCCCCGACCGAGCGGATTTGGCAGGCTTTGGCCGATCAGACTCGCCGCCGCGGACCGAGCTCAGCGGGCGAGCACCTGCAGTGCCGCGCGCACGAGCCGCGGCGCGAGGTCGAGCGCGAGGATCTCGCCGATCGCGCGCTCCGGGCTCGCGGGGTCGATCGACGTCCGGCGCACCGTCACGATGGCGTTCTCAAGGTTCGCGGGATCGCCGGGGCGCGCCGCCACCGCCACGAGCACGTGGTCCTGCGCATGGCCGATCCACCGGCCGTCCGCGACGCGCTGCTCCAGCAGCACCCGAGTCTCCGTGCCGAGTCCACGCCGTGTGAACGCCTCGCGGCCCTGCGCCGCCATGGTCAGCAGCTCGGCCGCGCGCGCCTTCTTCGTCAACTCGTCCACGTGTCCGGCCATGCGCGTCGCGGGCGTGCCGGGGCGGGCTGAGTAGCGGAAGACGTGGAGCCCAGCCGGGTCCAGCGAGCGGATGAAGGCCGCGGATCGGGCGAACGCGTCGTCGTCCTCGGTCGGGAAGCCCGCGATCACGTCCGCGTGGATGGCCACGCCCGGAATCGCCGCACGGGCGCGAGCGACCGTCCGCGCGTACTCGTCGGCGGTGTAGCGGCGGCCCATCCGGCGCAGCACTCCGTCGTCCCCCGACTGGAGCGGCAGGTGCAGGTGCGGCAAGGTTCGAGGACCGCCCTCGACCCAGGCCGCGAGCAACTCGTCGTCAACGTGCTGGATCTCGATGGAGCTCAGGCGGATGCGCTCGACCTCGGTCTCATCGAGCAGGCGACGCACGAGGCCGGCCAGGGTCAGCGCGCTGCGGACGTGCGAGCCACGGGTCCCGCGCTCCGACCAGCCGCCGTCGTACGTGCCGATGTTGATCCCCGTCAGCACGATCTCGCGATGGCCGGCGGTGAGGGCGCGGCGGACGTCCGCGAGGACGGCCTCCGGGGTGAGCGACCGCTCATCGCCCCGGGCGCGGGGGATGATGCAGTACGTGCAGTAGAACGAGCAGCCGTCCTGGACCTTGACGAACGCCCGAGTCCGCTCGACCGAGGCTCGGTCGTCGGCGATCCCGTCGATGAGGCTCGCGGCCTCGACGCCCGAGAGCGTCGGCAGCGCGGCGGTGAGCGGCTCGTGCGAGGCGGCGGAGCCGACGTCGCCGCCACTCCCCACGATGTCCCGCCCGAGCGCCAGCAGCGCCTCGAGCTCCGCGAGGAACGCGGCCTTCGCATCGTTGTCCACGAGGATCGCGGCCGGGTCCACGCGCGCATACATCGCGGGGTCCACCTGCACCGAGCAGCCCGTCACGATCACGCGGGCGTCGGGGTTCGCGCGGCGGGCGCGGCGCACCGCCTGGCGGCTCTTCTCGTCGGCCATGGAGGTGACGGTGCATGTGTTGACGATCACCAGCTCCGCGCCGCGATCGGGGTCCACGAGCGGCACGCCGCCTTCGCGCAGCAGCCGCGCGGCCGCCTCCATCTCGGATTGGTTCACCTTGCAGCCGAGGTTGACGATGGCGGCGGTTCGGGGCGCGACGGGATCGGACATCGCGGGCGATCGTAGCGCAGGGCGGTCGGATCGCCTGCTATGCGGTGGCCTCGCCCCGCGAATCGAGCAGGGCGACGACCGGGTGCCCTTCGGCGCGAGCAGCGGCGATCAACGGTCGATCTGACGTGGCGACAGCCTCTCCGACGGTCATCGCCGTGGCCAGCACGATGCAGTCCGCCATCGAGACGGGCCTGCGCTTCGAGTCCCAGTGGCGCGCTCGCAGGGCTCCGGCGAGGCGGCTGATGTCCTCATCGACCGGGACGACCTCGAGCCCGCCGGCGATGAGCGCCGAGATTCGATCGCCCATGGCGTCCACGCGCTCGCCCCCAACGCGAACACTCACGTCAATGACCTCGGCAATGGTGATCGCTGAGACCGTCGCAATGCCGTCCCGCCCTCGCAAGATCGCCTCGACTTCGGCAGCAGCCGCCTCGCCGGCGAACAGGGCCACGATCCCTTGGGTGTCGACGACGGTCATCGACCCCACTTCCGCGCTTCGATCTCGGCGTCCTGTTTGCGCTCAAGCAGGCGGATCTCGTCGGTTGTCAGCCGAAGCCCGGCCATCGAGCCGCGGACCGCGCTGATGGGGTCATCGGGAATCGGCCGAAGCTCTAGCGAGGTGCCGTGGTCGAAGATGACGACCCGGCTCGCGCCCCATCGCCGTCGAACATCTGCCGGGATAGAGACCTGTCCGCCACTTGAGATTGGAGCCATCTTCATGAGATTGAGCGTATCTCATGAAGTCAAGCGCTACACCGTGGGCGGGGTGTCGCTGAGCACGCCCTGCGTGTCCGCCCAGGCCCACACGTCGATCTCCGGCGGCTCGATGCCGAGCGTCGAGAGCGCCGTGCACACCTGCGAGCGGTGGTCCGTGCCGTGGTGGATCACCTGCGCGAGACGGACGCCAAGCGGCGCCGCGCTGGTGGAGCCGTCCTCCCGGATGCGGACATACGGGCGGTCAGGATCGAGGTCCTGCGCGACCACCCACTGCCAGACCGGGCCGAGCTCGCGCATTGCGGCACGGAGGGCGGGGATGCCCATCTCGTACTCGTCCACCTCACCGACCTTGCCGTCCGAGAGCAGGACGAGATACGAGGCGTCCGCGCCGACTGTGTGGCGGAGCGTCGCGATGATCGAGCCGTACGTGCCCGGGACAGTCGCACCGAGCTGCTCGATGTCGAGCGACTCGCAGACCTCGAGCAGCTTGTCCGTCGCCCAGACGTGATGCGCGAAGGCATCGGCGAGGATGGGACGCGTCATGGGTTCTGTGCCTCCCCTGCGAGCGCGAGCAGCGGATCGCCCGCGGTCATGGCCAACGATGTCACGAGGAAGATGACGATGCCGGTGATGGGTGCGACTGGCCGCTCGAGCACAGCACCGAAGGCGTCCTGCACCTCGCCCACGATCTTGCCCGCAGCCACCGCCTCGCCCACGTCCACCAACGGGTGCCAGTACCCGGTCGTGGTCGCGCGCATCCACGCCTCGTGCGGAAGGACGCGCGTCGCGTAGCAGGGCTCGGCGGGGGCCTTGGCGATCAAGCCCACAGCCCGGAGCAGCCGCCGGAAGCCCGCGGCGTGGAGCGCCACATCCTCTGTCGGCCAGCGGCCCTGCCCGCCAACCTCGGCCAGGACCGCGGGGATCCCGAGCCCCGCGGCGGCGGTTGTCGTGGTCCCGGGCGACGGCCCGATCAGGAGGTAGCGCAGACCGTACGCCTCCGCGAGCGCGCGGCTTCGGGCGTCCACCGACGCGTTGCCGGTGTCCTCGATGCCCGTGAACGACACGAGCGCCTCGTTCATGTCGCCGCAGTGCATGTCCACGAAGACGTCCGAGCCCGCGATCACGTGCTCGACCAGCCACGTGGCGAGGCGCTGCGTGGGCCGGCCGGCGGGGTCGCCCGGGAACTGGCGGTTGAGGTTGAGGCCGTCCACGGGGTTGACGTAGATGGACCGGGCGGCGAAGGCCGTCGGGTTGGCCGTGAGGACCGCGACAATCGAGCCGTGCACCTCAGCCGGGTCAAGGCCGAGCACGACCTCGCGCAACGCGGCGATCGAGACGTACTCCGCCCCGTGGATTCCGGCCGTCACCGCGATGCGCGGACCGGGCTCGGCACCATTGACGATCACGACGGGGAGCACGGCGACATGCTCGCCGCCGAGATGAACCCCGACGAGGCCGGTTGCCCGCTCCCCGGGAGCAGCAACCACCGATCCGACAACGATCTCGTTCATGCGAGCAGCGTACCGCCGGGCTCCCCCGGATCCACGAGTCCCTCGTCGTCTTCGCCGTCCGGCATCGCCATCAGTGCATGTCGACCCTTCACGATTCACTCGGGCCGCGCGACTGCGCGCGCCCGGTCGCGGGAATCGACGCTCGACCACCATCTTCGCTGCGCGCGGCGACGGATGCTCGAGACGAAGGGCCGCACAGACGACTACGCCGGGCGAACCACCTCGAGCGCGACCCAGTCGCCCTCGTTGTAGCGGCGGGCGATGACGAGGCCGCGCGCCTCGAACGCGGCGACCACCTCGGCCTCGCGGTTGGCGAAGATGCCCGACGCGAGCAGCGTGCCGCCCGGGCGCAGGTCCTCGACCAGACCGTCGGCGAGCACCACGAGCAGCGAGGCGATCAGGTTGGCGAGGACGATGTCGAACGGGCCCTCGCCGGTCGGTGCACTCCCCTCGCGGGCACGGATACGACGGGTCAGCTTGTTTCGCCGCGCGTTGGCGGCCGACGCCTCGACCGCGATCGGATCCACGTCCACGGCCAGGATTGACCGGGCACCGAGGAGGCCTGCCGCGATCGAGAGGATCCCCGAACCCGAGCCCACGTCCACGACGCGCGCACCCTCGATCGCCCCGCGGTCCGCGAGTGACTCGAGCGCCGCGAGGCAGAGCCGGGTCGTCGGGTGGAGCCCTGTCCCGAACGCCATGCCGGGGTCGAGCGCGAGCACCACGTCACCGGCCTGCCGCTTGTGCCGCCGCCAGGTCGGGCGGATGACGATGCGCTCCCCCACCCGCAGCACCGGGAAGTGCACCTTCCAGGCGTTCGCCCAGTCGGCCTCGTGGACGAGACGCGCGGAGAGGTCGCCGATGGGCCGAAGCCCGAACGCCTGCAGGTGGCCGAGCTCGCGATCGGCCTGGGCGGTGGCATCCCGAACGGCCGACGCCGAGAGGACCGGCAGGTACGCGCGCACCATGGCCGGCCGGGCGATGTCCACGCGGGCCGCGAGCCCGTCCTCGATCAGCTCGAACGCGGGCTCCACGCTGGTCCCGCCGGGGGCCGCCCGCGAGAGGATCTCGGACACGGCCTCCACTGCCTCGTGGTCCGCGGCGACGGAGAGCTCGAGCCAGGCGCCCTTCGCCGCGGCCGCTGCCGCGAGGTCGATCCCGTCGAGCAGATCGTGATCGCCGGGCTCACCGTCTTCGCCTTCGGCCGTCGCGTCGGCCCTGCCAGCGCCCGTCACAGCCCCAGCTTCTCGCGCAGGCCACCGCCGCCCACGACCTCGCCCGACTCCTTCGCGAAGGCCTCGAGCAGTTCGCGCTGGTGCCTGGTCAGCTTGGTCGGCACGACGACGTTCGCGATGATGTGCAGGTCGCCGCGCTGGTTCTGGCGGCGCAGGTGGGGCACGCCCTTGCCGCGCAGGCGGATCTCGGTGCCGGGCTGGGTGCCGGGGCGGATCTCGACATCGATCGGGTCGCCCCCGACCATCGGCACCTTGAGCTTGGTGCCGAGCGCCGCCTGGGCGATCGAGAGGTCGGCCTCGAAGAAGAGCTCGGTCCCCTCGCGGGTCAGGCTCGGGTGGTCAGCCACGTGGACCGCGACGTAGAGGCTCCCCGGCGCGCCACCGCGGGGCCCGACCTCGCCCTCGTTCGACAGCCGGACCTGATGCCCCTCGTCGATGCCCGCCGGGATCGACACGCGCAGCGACCGCTGGTGCTGGACGCGGCCCTCGCCCCGGCAGCCCTCGCAGGGCGAATCCACCGTGCGGCCCTCGCCATGGCACCGGGGGCAGGGCTGGACGTTGACCATCTGGCCGAGCATCGTCTGGCGGACCGAGCGCACCTCGCCGCGCCCGTTGCACTGGGTGCAGGCACTCGGCTGGGTTCCGGCCTTGGCGCCCGAGCCGCCGCAGGTGTCGCACCGGCCGAGGACCGGGAACTCGATCTCCTTCTCGCAGCCGAGCACGGCCTCCTCGAAGGTGATCCGCAGGTCGTAGCGCAGGTCCGAGCCGGTCTGGGGTCGGGCTCGACGCGCCTGGCCGCCCATCGCGCCGCCGAAGAACGCGTCGAAGATGTCCGAGAAGCCGCCGAAGCCGGCCTGGCCGCCGAACGGGTCGCCACCGCCGCCCGAGACGCCTGCACGGCCGAACATGTCGTACTGCTGGCGCCGCTGAGGATCGGAGAGGATCTGGTAGGCCTCGTTGATCTCCTTGAACCGCGCGTCGGCCTCGGGCTCGCTGTTGACGTCGGGGTGCCACTGCTGGGCGAGCTTGCGGAAGGCGCGCTTGACATCGGCGTCGTTCGCACCGCGCTCGACGCCCAGCACCTCGTAGAAATCGCGTTCGGCTGCCATGGGCAGGGAGAGTTTAGGGGAGGTTGCGATCTCGCCCCGGTCACCGACGCGTTGGGCGGTCGCCGATGGGGCCATCGAGCATCAGGCGAGTCCGGGCACCGACGTCGCCCGCAGGGCCCGCGGATGTCCTGCTGGGCAGGGTTTGGCCAATCTGGTCTCTCGGGCGCCCGGGGCACCCCGCGCGGTCAAATTCCCGCGAGCACCTTAGCGCGCTCCAGCACCGCGTCGAACATCGTGCGGGTCAGCTTGCCCGTGAACGTGTTCTGCTGGCTCGGGTGGTAGGAGCCCAGGAGCGTGTAGCGCCCGATCTGCGCCTCCGCGCCGTGCCCGAACGTCGGCCGGGGCTTGGGAACGCCATGCCCGAGCTCGCCGAGCGTTCGGAGTGCGGCGTCCCAGCCGATGGCACCGAGCGGGACGATCACGCGCAGCTCGCGCAACAGCTCGAGCTCGCGGGCGAGATACGGGCGGCAGCGGGCCTGCTCGTCGGGGTTCGGCTTGTTGGCGGGCGGGGCGCAGCGGACGGCGGCGAGGACGCGGACGCCCTGGAGCCGCAGGCCGTCGCCGGCACGTCGGCCCTCCGACTGGCTGGCGAGCCCCACCTCGTGCATCGCGCGCCAGAGGAAGTCGCCCGACGCATCGCCGGTGAAGACGCGGCCGGTCCTGTTCGCGCCGTGCGCCGCGGGCGCGAGGCCCACGAGCAGGATGCGGGCAGCGGAATCGCCGAAGCCCGGAACCGCGTGTGCCCAGTAGGTCTCGTCGCGGAATCGGGCGACCTTGACGCGGGCCTGCTCCTCGCGCCAGGCGACGAGGCGCGGACAGGCGTCGCAGGCACGGATGGCACTGTCGAGGGACGTGAGGTCACGGGCCGCCGAGGCAGCCACTCGGGGATCGGCGATGGGCACGCCGGGATGCTAGCCGGGGTCGCCGAAGCGTGCCCGCGAGGGGCTCCCGCGCGCGGCCGCTACTTGCGCAGCAGCTTGTCGAGGCGGCGGCTGACGATGGTGAGGCCGATCAGGCCCATCAGGACCAGATAGACGATGTTCACGATCGAGCCTGCGTCAACGACCCCGGTGATCAGCCCGCGGATCAGCGCCACGCCCTGATAGAGCGGCGACCACTCGACCACAACGCGCAGCGCGTCCGGGTAAGCGGTGATCGGATAGAAGGTGCCGCTGAACAGGAACAGTGGCAGCGTGATGAGGAAGATCAGGTCGAAGTCCTGCCAACCGCGCATCCACGTCGTCAGCGCGAGCGCCACGGCGGAGAACGCCCAGGAGAGGAGCATCGCAGCCGGGATGGCGAGGATCGCCAGGGGCGAGCGGACCAGCCCCAGCAGCAGGATGACCGCGAAGAACCCGATCGAGTAGAGCGTCGAGCGGATGATCGCCCAGCCGATCTCGCCCAGCGCCACGTCGCCGGGCGACATGGGCGTGGCGAGGACCGCGTCGTACGTCTTCTGGTAGTTGAGCTTGAAGAAGAAGTTGAACGTGCACTCGGTGATGGCGCCGTTCATCGACGAGCTCGCCAGCAGCGCCGGCGCCACGAACAGCGCGTACGGGATGGGGTTGCCGTCCGGCCCCGGGACGTCGCCCACCATGCCGCCGATGCCAAACCCGATCGAGAGCAGGTAGAACAGCGGCTCGAAGAACCCGCTCAGGATCACGAACCAGTTCGCGCCCAGGGCGAGCGTGTTGCGCTCGATGAGCAGCTTGGCGCGGCGGCTGCCGAAGCGCGTCGGGAGGATGCGGCCCATGGCCGGGGCGAAGCTCATCGCGCTACTTCGCGAGCTGGCGGCGGAACATGACGAACATCGCCCAGGTGCCGGCAGCGGCGACCGCGAGCAGGATCACGACGTGCGCGACGGCGAGCAGCGGCGCGTCGCCGATGGTCCCGAGCGCCGCCGAGCGAGCGAGGTCAACCCCGTGCCAGATCGGCAGCAGCCAGGCGACGGGGCGGATCAGCTCGGGCAGGCGATCGATCGGAAAGAACGTGCCGCTGAACAGGAAGAGCGGCGTGATGCCGAACCGCCAGATGTTGTTCCAGGCCATCGTGTCCCGCTGGGTGCTCATGAACGCGGCGATCGGCGCCGAGAACGCGATCCCGGTGATGACCCCGATGGGCACGGACCAGATGATCCCGGGCGTGGCGGCCGCCCCGAACAGCACGACGATCACGCAGAAGATCGAGCCGACCATCAACGCGTGCGTGGCGTTCCAGGCGAGCTGGCCGAAGGCGATCGCCTCGGGCGTGAGCGGCGTGGCGTACTGGGCGTAGTAGCGGCGGACCCAGTGGAACCCGGCAAGCACGGGGAACGTGCCCTCGCCGGCCGAGCCCTGCATCACGCTCGACACGAGCAGCGCCGGTGCCAGGAACTGCAGGTAGCTCACGCCGCCCGTCGCGTTGGCGCCGCCCTTGTCCACGTACGCGCCGAGTCCCACGCCCATGGCGAGGAGGAACAGCACCGGCTGCGCGAAGTTGCTGAACAGGGACCCGCGCCAGTTGCGCAGGTAGAGCAGGATCTGGTGCTCGTAGGCGGCGACGTACCCGGCCGCCGCGCGAGGGCGCGGGACCGCGATGTCAACCGGCGCCGCTGATGCCGCCATCGTCAGTCGACCAGCGTCCGGCCCGTCAGTCGCAGGAACACGTCTTCGAGCGAGCTGCGGCGAACGAGGACCGTCTCCGGCCGCAGCCCGCGCTCGTGCACCGCGACCGACACGGCCTCGCCGTCCTCGCTGTAGACGAGGACCCGGTCGGGCAGGTGGTCGAGCCGGTCGCCGATCCCGTCGAGCTTGTCCCCGAGCTCCTCCTGGACGCCGACCGGGAAACGCAGCTCGGTGACCTCGCGCGACGAGTAGCGCTCGATGAGCTCGCGCGGCGAGCCCTCGGCCACGATCTTCGCCTTGTCCATGACCACCAACCGATCGCAGAGCTGCTCGGCCTCGTCCATGTAGTGCGTCGTGAGGACGAGCGTCACGCCGCGCTGCTTGAGCCGATACAGGCGGTCCCACAGCAGGTGGCGGGCCTGCGGGTCGAGGCCGGTCGTGGGCTCGTCCAGCAGGAGGATCGACGGTTCGTTGACGAGCGCACGGGCGATCGTGAGCCGGCGCTTCATGCCGCCGGACAGCGGCTCGACCATGTCCTTCGCTCGGTCCGACAGCTGCGCGAACTCGAGCAGCTCGGTAGCCCGCCGGGCGCACTCGGCCCGCGAGAGGCCGAAGTAGCGGCCGTAGATCACCAAGTTGTCGAACACCGAGAGGTCCGTGTCCAGCGAGTCCTGCTGCGGGACGACGCCAAGACGCCCGCGGATGCGCGGCCCGTCATGGCCCGGGTCCAGGCCCAGGATGCGCAGCTCGCCCGCCGTGATAGGCGAGACGCAGCCGATCATGCGCATGGTGCTGGTCTTGCCGGCGCCGTTGGGCCCGAGGAATCCGAAGCTCTCGCCGGGCGCCACGTCGAAGTCGATGGCGTCAACGGCGGTGAAGCTGCCGAACTTCTTGGTCAGCCCGCGGGCAGCGATGAGCGGCGCCTGCACGGGCGCGGGGTTGCTGGTCATGGGACAGCCATCCTACCGGAGGTTCAGGCGAGCGCCCCATGCGGCACGTCGTCACCCGCGTGGTCGATGAGCGGGAACTGACGCCAGAGCAGCGTGACGAGCACGGCCGAGCCCACGAAGCCGAACCAGAACGGTGCCGTGATGCCGAACTGCCGCGCGAGCAGCCCGCCGATCGGCGTGCCGATGACCATGCCGCCCACGATGGCAAGCCGGTACACGCCGGTGACGCGGCCGAGGACGGCGTCGGGGACCGCGCGCTGCCGGACGACGGTCGAGGTCGTGCCCCAGACGAACGCATGCGCGCCGAACACCACGAACGTGCCGAGCGCCCAGGCGGGCGACGTGGTCAGCGCGAGCGAGAGGTGCGTGAGCGTCTCGATGACCAGGCCGACGCGCATGATGTCGCCCAGCGCGAACCGTCGTTCCAGCGCCCCGTAGGACAGCGTCCCGATGATCCCCCCGATCGCCATCGCCGTCGTCAGCAGGCCGAAGCCCACCTCGCTCATGCCCAGCCGGTCGCTCGCATAGAGCACGAGCACCGACCACGCCGCGCCGAACGTGATGTTGAACATGAGGATCGTTAGGGCGAGCGTGCGCATCGGCGGGTGGCCCAGCAGCCATCGCACGCCCGCGGCCATCTCCGAGCGGACGCCGGTCCGCGGCGGCCGGACCTCGCGCACGTCGAGCACGACCTTGCGGATGAGGACGGCGCCCAGCACGAAGCCGATGGCGTTGCTTGCAAACGGGATCGCCGGCCCGACCGCGAACAGGAACGCCCCGACCGGCGGCAGCAGCAGCTGGTTCACGAGCAGGAATGCGCCCTGCATCCGCGCGTTGGCGATGCCGAGGTCGGCGCGGGCGACCAGGCTCGGGATGAGCGTGCTCGACGCCGAGTCCGCGAACGTCTCGGCCACGCCGAGGACGAACAGCGCGGCAAGGACGATCCAGATGTGCACCGCGCCCGAGGCGATGGTCGCGACGAGTACGACGAGCACGGCGGATCGCGCGAGGTTGGAGATCACCACCATCGCGAGCCGGTCGAACCGGTCCGCCGCGACCCCGCCGATCAGCGCGAACAGCAGCGCGGGCAGGTACTCCATGAACAGCGCGAGGGAGACGAGGAACGGGTCGCGCGTCAGGCTCGCGACGAGCAGGGGTCCCGCGGCCAGCGCGACGCCGTCGCCGGCGTTGTTGACGACCGAGGACGCGAGCAGCCAGCGGAAGTTTCGGCCCAGACGTGCCGGGACGACGGCTTCAAGGAGCCGTGACGGCATGGGGAGCACCGCGGGAGTCTAGCGCGCCCGCCTTGCGCGGCCAAACCCCGCGGTGTCCCTGCGGCACCGGCCGGACGCTCGAGTAGGGCGACAACGGGCCAGCTGGACTTCCACGGTCACCCCTGACACGAGGACAACGTCTGGCGCCGCCGAAGTGTTGCATCGCCGACGGCCGGTCCGGCGTGAGTGCGCCAAGAGTGCCATGTCGGACTGCTTCCAACCTGGTGGAACCATCGAACGGTGAGGCGCGGGCCACAGTTGACCGAGCGCCGAGCGCGATACGCGTGCTCGAGCCAGCGGCTGCCTCGGGCTCAGCGAACGCGGGCCCGTCCACCGGAGCCGTTGGGCGCTCGAGCGGAGGCGCGCCCGGCCCGACCGGTTCCGGTCTGGCGGAACCACCGGACGGCGAACTACGTGAGCGCGCGCGGGCCGGCGCCGAGCCTACCCCGGTGGCGGGCCGGCGACGGACCTACCCCGGCGGCGAGGCGGCGAGCCGGCGCCTACCCCGGCGGCGGGCGGCGAGGCGGCGAGGCGGCGCCTACCCCGGCGGCGGGCGGCGAGGCGGCGAGCCGGCGCCTACCCCGGCGGCGGGCGGCGAGGCGGCGCCCGACCCGCCCCGGCGCGGCGGGGTGGGCGCTCGGGCAGAAGCTCGCCCGGCCCGACCGGTTCCGGTCTGGCGGAACCACCGGACGGCGAACTACGTGAGCGCGCGCGGGCCGGCGCCGAGCACGAAAGAGCCGCGCCCACCACGGATAAGCGGCAGATGAGCGTGAACCCAGACCATGCGCCCATGACACGACGGACTGGATCTGGGATCGCGCTGCTGGCCGACGACACGCGCCGGATGATCGTTGCCTTGCTCGCCATCCGGCCGAGACACCCGTCCGACCTGGCCCTCGAGCTCGGCCTGAGTCGGCCCGCCGTGAGTCGCCAGTTGCGCCTGCTCGCGGACGCGGGCCTAGTCCGATCGGTGCGCTCGTTGACCGATGGGCGCGGCATGGTCTATTCGCTCAACCCGTCGGAGAGCGGGCGGATCATGGCCTGGCTCGCGGGCACAGGAGTCGGGCTGGAGGAGTCGATCCTCTCACGATGGCTCGGACCGCACGATGCTTCCGGGAGATCGGAATGAACTTGCACCTCACCCCTGGCGGGGGGTCCGCCGGGCGATGAGCACGAACATGCGCAGTCAGCGGGCGGCGAGCCGGGCGGGGGCGCCCTGGGCGGGCGGCGAGCCGAGGCGCCCGGGCGAGGTGTCCTACCGCTGCGGGACGGTCCCCTCGTGCAGCGTGACGATGCCGCCGGTCAGGCCGGTCCAGCGCACGTCGACGAGGCCGACCTCGCCCATGATCTCGGCGATGCGCTCAGGCGAGGGGTACGCCTGGACACTGCGCACGAGGTAGCCATAGGCGGGGCCCTGGCCGGCGACGCGCCCGATGATCGGCACGATGCGGTCGAACCACCAGCGCATGAACCGGGCGAGCCGGCTGCGCGGCCGGGCGATCTCGAGGCACAACACGCGCCCGCCGGGGCGGACCGAGCGCGCCATCTCGGCGAAGCCCCGGCCGTAGTCGGGCAGGTTGCGCATGCCGAAGGCGATGGTCGCCGCGTCGAACTCGCCGTCACGGGTGGGGAGCTCCATCGCGTTGCCCACGAGGTAGCCGAGGCCCGGCCGGCTGGCATACCGCTTCTGCGCGACGGCGGTCATGCCCGGCGACAGGTCCACGCCGAGCACGCGCCCGGACGCACCCACGCGCGCCTGGAGGTCGGCGGCCACCTTGCCGGTCCCGGAGGCCACGTCGAGCGCCGACCCGCCCGGGCCGAGCGTGGCCGCATCGACG
>Ga0315271_10001793_pt1 | contig 13163 bp, 14 predicted proteins | sample C3_top_MG_FD_204664 | JGI IMG/M metagenome (GOLD analysis project Ga0315271, IMG submission 204664) | Sediment microbial communities from Yellowstone Lake, YNP, Wyoming, USA - C3_top | ecosystem: Environmental > Aquatic > Freshwater > Lake > Sediment | place: USA: Wyoming | collected 2017-08-01 | reverse complement strand
TGAATATCCAAAGCGTGACGGACCCACGGGCCATGGGGGCCCAGGGTCATCAAGAAAGAGACCACAGATGCCTCGCGTAAAGCGCGGATCCGCACGACGCAACAAGCGGAAGAAAGTACTGAAGCTAACCAAGGGCTTCTTCCTGGGCAAGAGCAAGCTGTACCGCTTCGCCAAGGAAGCCTCGATTCGCGCCGGACAGAACGCCTTCGAAGGCCGCAAGCAGAAGAAGCGCGATTTCCGGTCGCTCTGGATCGTCCGCATCAACGCGGCCTGCCGCCTCGCCGGAGTCAGCTACTCGAAGTTCATCTCCGGCCTCAAGGCCTCGGGACTGATGCTCGACCGCAAGGTGCTCGCCGACATGGCCGTGCGCGACGCCGCGGGTTTCGCCAAGGTGGTCGAACAGGTGAAGCCGCACATAAAGGCGCAGCCCACGCCGGTCAAAGCCGCACCAGCCGCCGCCAAGGCGTAGTCGAGAGGCGTTGTCCTCACTTGATGATCTGAAGCAGAAGGCCCACGAGCTTCGAGAGAGGCTCGAGGGCCAGCTTGCGTCCGCTTCGGATTCCCCCTCGCTTCAGGCGGTCCGGGACCGGTTCCTCGGGCGCAAGGCGGGCGAAGTCACCGCCCTCTTCAAGGATCTCGGAAAGCTCGCGGCCGAAGCCCGCAAGGAAGCGGGCGAAGCGCTCAACGAGCTGAAGGCCTTCAGCGAGGCGAAGATCGGCGAGGCCGAGGCCTCGCTGGAGCAGCGCCTTCGCGGCTCGCGGCTCTCCTCCGAGCGAATCGACGTCTCGCTGCCCGGACGAGCGCGGCCTTCGGGCAGCAAACATCCGCTCACCCTCGTTCGCGAGGAAGTCGAGGACGTCTTCATCGGCATGGGCTTCGACATCTTCGACGGCCCCGAGGTCGACGACGACTTCCATTGCTTCGAAGCGCTCAACATGCCCGCGGACCACCCGGCCCGCGACATGCAGGACACCTTCTACCTCGAAGGCCTCCCGCCCCGGCTCCTGCGCACCCACACCTCCACCGGCCAGATCCGGTCGATGCTTTCGAACGAGAATCCGCCCGGCGTGCGCGTGCTCTGCCCCGGCCGGACCTTCAGGCGCGACGACGACATCACCCACTCCCCCATGTTCCATCAGTTCGAGGGCCTGGTCGTCGATCGCGGCATCACCCTCGGCGATCTCATGGGAACGCTCGAAGCCTTCATCCACGCGGTGTTCGGCAAGGAATATCCCGTCCGGTTCCGGCCCTCGTACTTCCCGTACACCGAGCCTTCGGTCGAGGTCGACATGGGCTGCAGCACGTGCAAGGGCCGGAAGACCGGTTGCCGCGTCTGCAAGCAGACGGGCTGGGTGGAAATCCTCGGTTCGGGAATGGTGCATCCCGCGGTCTTCGAGTCGGTGAACGGGCGCCTGGGCAAGGTCGTCTACGACCCCAACGAGGTCAGCGGCTTCGCCTTCGGCACGGGGATCGAGCGGATCGCCATGATCAAGTACGGCATTTCCGACATCCGTCTGTTCTACGAGAGCGACGAGCGCTTCCTGGAACAATTCTCGTGAAGATCCCGGTTTCCTGGGTCAGGGACTTCGTCGACCTCAAGGTCTCGGCGGAGCAGCTCGCCGACGATCTCACCGGCGTGGGCCTTGCCTGCGACGGCATCGAGACGTTCGGCAGCGAGGCGGTCCTCGACCTGGACATCACCACCAACCGCGTCGACGCCATGAACATGTACGGGGTCGCCCGCGAAGCCGCGACCTTCTACGGCCTGCCCCTCAAGCCGCTCGATCTCTCATTCCCGGAGGCCGGAGCGCCGTCGAGCGAGTCGCTGCGCGTGGCCATCGAGGCCGCAGACCTGTGTCCACGATTCTCGGCGAGGGTCTTCGACGTCCGCGTGGGCCCGTCGCCCTCGTGGCTGAAGGACCGGCTGGAGCTCGCGGGCCAGCGGTCGATCAACAACATCGTCGACCTCTCGAACTACGTGATGCTCGAGATGGGCCAGCCGACCCACGCCTTCGACCTCACGAAGATCCGCGGTGGCGTCCTGAGGGCGCGCATGGCCGAAGGCGGCGAGCTGGTGACGACCCTCGATGAGGTCGGCCGCACCCTGACCGCGGCCGTGGGCGTGGTCGCCGATGCCGAGGGCGCCCTCGCCATCGCCGGCGTCATGGGCGGCGCCTCCTCGGAAATTTCCGAGGGAACCACCACGGTGGCCCTCGAGGCCGCCTACTGGAACCCGCTTCTCATCCGCCGCGCCGCCAAGGGCCTGGGGATGCACACGGACGCGTCGCACCGCTTCGAGCGCGGGGCGGACCCCGCGGCGGGCCCGGTCTCGATCGCTCGCTTCGCGAACCTCGCGAACAAGGGCGCCATGGGGACGGCGCGCCCGGCGCTCATCCAGGCCCGGGGCGCCGGGATCGAGGCGAGGCGGCTCACCCTGAACCTCGGCAACATCGACGCGCGCCTGGGCACGAGCGTTCCGGCCGCCGAAGCAAAGACGACGCTCACCCGGCTCGGTTTCGAGGTCACCGAACCCGACCCGGGTGCTTCCGCGCATCTCGGCACGGCGCGGGCGTGGGACGTCCTCGTGCCCACCTGGCGCGGCGACTGCACGCGCGAGGTCGACCTGATCGAGGAGGTGGCGCGCCACCACGGCCTCATGAAGATCGGGCGCACCGTGCCCGCGTCCCGGCGCGCCGCGGGTTTGACGCCGGCCCAGCGAACCGAACGCCAGTTGAAAGCGCTCCTCTCGGGCCTCGGCTATCGCGAGGCCCTGCACGTGAATTTCGTTTCGTCCTCGAAGTGCCATCCGTCCCAGGGCGCGGTCGTGAAGATTGCGAATCCCCTTTCCGTGGAGCAGGATGCTCTGCGCAACTCGCTGGTCATGCCCGGCCTGCTCGAGGCCCTCGAGCGCAACCAGCGGCATGGGGCCCGGGACATCCAGTTCTTCGAGACCGGCCGCACGTTCACGCCGTCGCCCGAAGGCCCGGTCGAAACGCCGCGCCTGGCCCTGCTGATTTCCGGGGCCACGCCCCGGGGCTGGGCGGCCAAGGCGCGCCCGGTCGACTTCTTCGACCTCAAGCGCACGGTGGAGGAAGTCTTCTCCCGGCACTCGAGCGCGGTGCTCGCCCTCACCCGCGAAGGCGTGCCTCCGTTTCTGCACCCGGGCCGAAGCGTGGTGATCAGCCTCGACGGCAACCCCTCCGGCTATCTCGGCGAGGTTCATCCCGACACCATCGACGCGTTCTCGCTCAAGGATCGCCCGGTGGTGGCCGAAATCGCAATCGACGCGCTCAATGTTCGCGAGGCTCTCGTCTTCACCGCGTTCTCCGTTTCCCCGAAGTGGTGCGCGACCTCTCGATCCTCGCTCCCACGACCGCCGACGCCTCCGCGATCGCCGCGCTCGCCCGTGAACAGGCGGGGCCCACCGCGCGAAGGGTCGAGCTCATCGACCGGTTCGAGGGTGTGGGCGTGCCCGCCGGCGAGGTGAGCCTGACCCTCTCCTTCGTCTTCCAGGATGAAGGCCGCACCCTCTCGAGCGAGGAAGTCGAGCGCTCGATGGACGCCGTTCGCGCAAGTTTTTCAGCCCTCGGTTACACCGCGCGCGGAGTCGCCTAAGATTTGGGCGTACAACGCAGTCTGATCGGCGACACAGGAGAAGGAATGCAGGACAGCTTCGACGTTCTTGAAGAGAAGGTCAAAAAGGCCGCGGAGCTCGTGAAGAAGCTGCGACGGGACAACAAGACCCTCGACGATCAGCTCAAGGACAGCAAGGCGAAGCTCGCCGAGGCGGAGAAGAAGCTCGCCGCCCTCGAAGCCGAGATGGGCGATGCCGCGGGCAACTCCGCGAAGATCGACGGCCTCACCGCCGAGCTCGAAACCCTGCGAAGCGAGCAGGAGCAGGTCCGAACCCGGGTGGCGAAGATCGTGACCCTTCTGGAGAGCCTCGACTAGCCGGGGAGCGCTCTCACCATGGCTGCCAAACCCCGCCGCGTCGAACTGGACATCTTCGGACAGACCTTCTCGCTGATCGCCGAGGACGAGGCGCGCCTGCAGGAGGTCGCGAAGTACGTGGACGCGCAGATGAAGGAACTCTCGCAGTCGACCGCGACCATCGATTCCTTCCGGCTCGCGGTGCTCGCCGCCCTCAATATCGCGAACGAGCGGTTCGATCTGGCCGACCGGCTGGCCACCCGGAACAACGCGGTGCAGGCCCAGTTCGAAGCGCTGAGCGCGAAGGCGGAGCGGATCTCGATCGAACTCGACGAGGCGATGCGCTAGACGCGCATAAAAAAAGGACGCGGCCGAAGCCGCGTCCAGGGTACGGTCGGGTCGGGTGTTAGAAGCCGCGCTTCTGAGCGCGCACGTTGCGACGCGAACCCTTGCGTTCGCCGCCGCCGCCACCACCGCCACCGTACGGACGACCACCGCCGCCGCCCGCGCCATAGCCGCCGCCACCACCACCACCATAGCCGCCGCCGCCGCCACCACCACCGAAGGGACGTCCTCCGCCGCCGCCCGCGGGACGGGGCTTCTGCTCCTCGGCCTCATTGACGCGCAGCGCACGGCCGCCGAGGTCCATGCCGTTGAACTTCTCCGTGGCCTTCACCGCGTCTTCCGCGTTCTCGAAGTCGACGAAGGCGAAGCCGCGGGGGCGACCCGTCATGCGATCCGTGGGAAGGAAGACTTCGCGAATCGCGCCGGCCTGTGAGAACAGGTCGCGAATTTCGTCCGCGGTGGTCTTGAAGTTGAGGTTGCCGACAAACAGTTTCGAGCCCACCGTGCGATCTTCTTTCTGGGAAAACGCCCCAACAGCCTGATTGCTGTTCCTAAGGGGGTTAGGTCCAAAGCTATTGTATCCCCAATTCCCGACCTGATATGGAGAGTCCGATGACCGACGAGATCCGCAGCTTCATCCTCCTGCTCGACGAAGGCTTCGACCAGGCGGCCTGGCACGGGCCCAATCTGCTCGGAAGTCTGCGCGGCCTGACCGTTCCTCAGTTGCTGTACCGGCCCCGAAGGGGCGGTCACAACATCTGGGAACTGGCCGTTCACTGCGCGTATTGGAAGTACGCGGTCAGGAACCGGCTCGCCTCCGGGAAGCGCCATGACTTCCCCCTCAAAGGCAGCAACTTCTTCCCCCGGGACAAGGGCCTCAACCTCACCGACTGGAAAGGCGACCTGGCCCTGCTCAAGCATCAGCACGCGGCGCTCAAGGCCATCATCTTCGGCCTGGACCCCTTCACCCTGGACAACCGGGTCGCGGGCTCGAAGCACACGGTGAGACGCATGGCCCTCGGGGTCGCCGCCCACGACATCTACCACGCGGGCCAGATCGCCCTGCTGAAGCGGATGTCCGCTCAGGCGGCGCGTTGATGCGCGGCCGGTTCGCGGGTCTTGTTCTTGGAGGAGCGCTGATGGTCTGGACATCCGATGCGGCGGCGACCGGTGACGCGGCCTGGCGTCCGCTCTTCGACGGACGGAGTTTCGAGGGATGGGAACACGTCGGCCCGGGTTCCTTCGCGATCGAAGACGGCGCGCTCAAGACCCGGGGCGGCATGGGTCTGCTGTGGTACACCCGCGAGAAGCTGGGCGACGCGGTGATCCGGATCGTCTATCGAAACCCGGGGGGCCTCAATTCGGGCGTCTTCATCCGCATTCCCGAGAAACCCACCGAGCCATGGATGCCCGTCAATCGGGGCTATGAGGTCCAGATCGACGACCGCGGGGACGCCCGACACCGGACCGGCGTCCTCTATTCCCTGACCGAGGCGCTCGCCACCCCGAGCCGGCCGGATGAATGGAACACGTTGGAGATCACACTCGACGGCGACCGCACAAGGGTGACGATCAATGGCGTGCTCGTCACCCACTACCAGGAGGGCCAGCCGGTCCCGCCCAAAGTCAAGACCTGGGAACCGGATCGCGGTCCGCGACCGATGAAGGGCTATATCGGCCTGCAGAACCATTCCGACCAGGATGTGGTGTTCTTCCGCGAGGTCAGCGTGCGGGCATTGAAGAAGTAGCCCCGGGGGGACGTCCCGTTCGGGTCCGAAAATGACGATCGCCGGGACCGCGCCCGATGAGAGGGTCGCAGTCCCGGCGAGGGATCCGGCGTTGACTACTTCTTGACTGGCGCCGGCGCCGGCTTGGGCATCTCCTTGGGCTTCCAGAAATCGGGATCAGCAGCCACGAACTCGGGCCGCGGACGGCTGATGGCGCGGTCGATGCGGTAGAGAGTCGTGACCGACTGGGCGACGAGTTCGGAATTCGTCTTGCGTCGCGTCGCCACCACGCTCTCGCCGCCCAACGCGGCGCTCATCTTCTGCGCGCGCGCGGCGTTTCCCCTCACGCCGTCGTCGGTCTCGGACAGCGAACGCATGGTGCTCAGGATCAGGAAGGTCCCGGCCGGCGCGCCGCTCAGGACCTGGTAGACCGCCGTGTGCTCGTCGAGGCCCGCCTTCTCGCGGGCCGCGTTCGTCTGCTTGGTGTAATCGGCCCAGTCGGTCCCGCGGCCGACGTTGACGCGAAGGACGTTGACGTTGAAGTAACGGGCGCGGCCGGTTTGCTCCCGGGTGTTGGCGTGATAGCTCAGGTCCCCTCGGAAGATCGCGAGCATCACGGTCTGGGATTCGTGCAGGGGTGCGCTCTTGCCCAAGAGGGCGTCCGCTTCCGCCTGCATCGCGGGCGCCGCGCCCATGACGTCATTCATCTTCTTCGCGGTGGCTTCCATGTCCGCGGCCGACGCGAATCCCTCGAGATAGAGAAGGTGATTCTGGTCTCCCGAGACCGGAAGGAGACCGAGACGTGCGGCCCCCACGTTGGCCTTGTCGTACAGGGCGTAGATCGGGGGCATCATCTTGTTGTGAGTGGGCATGTTGCCCGGCCTGAATTGCTCGCGGGTCACCCTCAGCATCCCGGGCGGCGGGGCGTTGGGCTCCTGTGCGAATGAAAGTGTGCCGCAGAACAGCACGAGACCGAAGACAGCATGGCTATGACGCATCTCTACCTCCAAAATCCCGAGGGGCTTTGAGGGAGGTCGCCGAAGGGCGGCACCGCTTGGTCCCCCGGAAAGGTGTAACGGGGGAACGAATGGGGATTACACGCACTGTAGGCCCGGGCCCCGGGGATGTCAACGGCAGCAGGACCGCCAGGGCTAGGGTTCCTGCCCCTCGCCCCGATACAATGACTCCATGATGGTCACAGCTTTCATGTCCGCGCTCCTGCTTCAAGGAGCGCTCCAGATGACGCCGCAGGCGACGAACTCGCAGCATTTCGACGTGGCCGCGGCCTACGAGGCTCCTGCGAAGAAGGGCGCGCCCGCGAACATCGTGGTGGAGTTCAAGAAGAAGGATCCCGACGTCAACATCAACGAGGAGCCGGCGGCGCGGATCAAGTTCGCCCCGGGATCGCCCCTGGTGGCGCCGCCTCCGCCGAAGAGCTCGGGAGAGATCCCGGACCCGGCGAAGGCTCACTACATCGATCTCTCGAAGCCCGTGCGTTTCCCGGTCACGTTCGCTCGGGGCGCGGCCAAGGGCCTGAGCACGGTCAAGACCACGGTCTCCTACTTCTACTGCTCCAAGCGGGAGAACTGGTGCCGCAAGGGCACGGCGGAGTTCGACCTCGCGGTGGTGCTGCCGTAGTCCACGGCCCGGCGCCGCGCGCCGCCCCTCGTCGACGAGGGGTCGCCTGATTCCGAAATCATGATTCTCGCTTTTCAGACGGACCTCATTGCCCGCATTCGTCAGACCGTGGCCGAGGCGTTCGGCGTCACCCTGGGCGAGATCCTCGTCCAGACCACGCCGAAACTCGAGCTCGGCGACATGGCCCTGCCGCTCGCCTTCGAGCTGGCCAAGAAGATCGGCCGCAAGCCCCGCGACATCGCCCAGGAACTGGCGCCGAAACTCAGCTCGGTCGACGGGATCGCGCGCGCCGAAGTCGCGGGCGGAGGTTTCATCAATCTCTACCTCGACCGTAGCGCCTTCACCGCCCGCCTCGCTTCGTTCGTCGTGGCCCCGCCGGCCCGGAACCGGCGAGAGGGCCGGGTCATCGTCGAGCACACCAGCATCAATCCGAACAAGGCCGCGCATATCGGCCACGTACGCAATTCGATCCTGGGCGACACCTTCGTGCGTCTGCTCCAGGCTCGCGGTCACGAGGTCCTGACCCAGAACTACATCGACGACACCGGAGTCCAGGTGGCGGATGTCATCGTCGGCTTCGAACAGCTCGAGAAGAAGTCGCTCGCCGAGGTTCGCGCCTTCGGCGGCCGGTTCGATTACTACTGCTGGGATCTGTACGCCCGCGTTTTCGAATGGTACGGCGAGGACAAGGACCGGAAGGCGCTGCAGGCTGCGACGCTCCATGCCATCGAGAAGCACGAGGGTCCCGCCGCGGAACTCGGCGAATACGTGGCCGCGCGCATCGTCCGCGCCCACATCGCGACCATGGCCAGGCTCGACATCGGCTACGACCTCCTGGTGCGCGAGTCCGACATCCTCCGCCAGCACTTCTGGGCGAAAGCCTTCGAACTTCTCAAGGAAACGAAGGCGATCCACTTCGAGGACGAGGGCAAGGCCAAGGGCTGCTGGGTCCTGGGCATGAGCGGCTCCGAGGATGGCCTCGACGAAAACAAGATCATTGTCCGCTCGAACGGCACGGTCACATACACCGGCAAGGACATCGCGTATCAGCTCTGGAAGCTCGGCAAGCTCGGGCTCGATTTCCGATATCGACGTCACGAGGACTCGACCACCGCGCGGCCCCTGTGGTCGTCGACGAGCGGCGTGGCCGATGAGGGCGCGCCCCATTTCGGCGCGGGCGCGTCTCTCGTCTTCAACGTCATCGACGTGGGCCAGAGCTATCCGCAACGCGTGGTGAAGGCGGGCGTCGCCGCGGTGGCGGGGCCGGAGCCCGCCGAGGGCACGCGCCATCTCGGATACGAGAAGGTGGTGCTCTCGAAGGCCACCGCGAAGGAACTCGGCTACGAGGTCGACGAGGACGCGGGGGTGGTCAAGGTCTCCGGAAGGCGCGGTCTCGGGGTCAAGGCCGACGACCTGATCGACGCGCTCGAGGCCAAGGCCAGTGGTGAGATCGCCACCCGCGATCCCGAGCGGACGCAGAAGGACCGCGAGAAAGCGGCGCGGGACATCGCGGTGGGAGCCCTGCGCTACTTCATGCTGCGCTTCTCGCGCAATCGCATCATCACCTTCGACATGGAGGAAGCGCTCGCCTTCACCGGCGAGACCGGCCCGTATATCCAGAACAGCGTGGTGCGGGCGCGCAGCATCCTCACGAAGGTGGCCGCCGAAGGCCACGACCTGAAAGCGCTCCTGAAGCGCGCGCTGGACCCGGAACGGCTCAGCGCCTGGCTCGCGACCGAGGAAGGGTCGTCGGCCTGGTCCTTGTTCCTCGCCATGGCGCGCACCGACGAGGCCATCGAGACCGCGGTACGGACCGAGGAGCCGAGTGTCATGACCCGCCACGCCTTCCAGATCGCTCAGGCGTTCCACGGGTACTACCAGAACCCGGCCCACACCGTGCTGCGCGCGGAGACCGAGGATCTGCGCGCGGTCCGGGTCCTCGTCGTCGACCTCTTCGTGAGGCACACCACCGACGTGGCGGGCCTTCTCGGCATTCCCATTCCGGATCGCATGTGACCGGCCCGCGCCCCCGCATCGCCATCACCGCCGGGAGCAACCCCGGCTCGACGAATCACGCCTGGCTGCGCTTCGACTACCTCCACGCGGTCTCCAAGGCGCGCGGCCTGCCGAGCGTCATCGCCTCCGGCTTCACCAATCCCCTCGACGAGGCCGAGCAGCTCGCGGGCGAGATCCTCGACAGCTGCGACGGCCTGATGCTCTCGGGCGGCACGGATGTCGACCCGAAGATCTTCGGCGAAGTGCCCCACACCGCCCTCGGCCGTGTCGATGGCCCGAGGGATCCCTTCGAGATCACCCTCGCGCGCGAAGCGGTTCGTCGCGACATGCCGGTCCTCGGGATCTGCCGAGGCCTTCAGGTTCTGAACGTGGCCCTGGGCGGCACGCTGATCCAGGACATTCCCAGCGATGTCCCCGGAGCGGCGCTGCACGAAGCCGGCGAGAACCGGGTGGAGATCGCCCACGAGGTTGAGGTCATGCCCGGCTCGAAGCTCGCGGAACTGCTGTCGACCACACGGGTGGGCGTCAATTCCTTCCATCACCAGGCCGCGAAGCGTATCGGCCTTGGCCTCATCGTCTCGGCCACGTCGCCCGCGGACGACCTCGTCGAAGGACTCGAGATGCGAGACCGGGCCTTCGTGGTCGCGGTGCAGTGGCACCCCGAGAACTTCTGGAAGACCTCACCCGTGTTCGACGGCCTCTTCAGCGGGTTCGTCGAGGCCGCCCACCGTTCGGCCCTCTCCCGGCGCTCACTGCGCTCGTCATGACCCGGCGTCCCATTCTCGTCCTCGCGATCTCGGCTCTCATGGCTCCAGCCGCGTTCGGGGCGAGCCTGAAGTGGGAGAAGGATTTCAAGACCGCGAAGGTCCGGGCGCGCAGCGAAGGCAAGCTCGTGATGGTCGACTTCTGGGCCGACTGGTGCACGTTCTGCAAGAAGCTCGATCAGACGACGTACCAGGATCCGGCGGTGGTCGCCCGGCTCTCGAAGACCACGGTGCCGGTCAAGGTCAACACCGAGGGACGAAAAGACGAAGTCGAGCTGGGCGAGGAACACGGCGTCGAGAACCTCCCCACCATCGGCTTCTTCACCTCGGGCGGACGGGCGGTGGCGCGCATCGAGGGCTACGTGAACGGCGAGGACTTTCTGAAGCTCCTCACCAACGCGGAGATCGAGGGCGCGGACATGATCCACTGGGAGAAGGCGCTCGCGGCCAACCCCGACGACTTCGCGGCTCTCTACGGGCTCGGCGCCAAGATGTACGAACTCAACTACCACGACGACGCGAGGCCGCTCCTGGAACGGGCGCGGAGGAACGACCAGGGCACCCTGCGTGAGCGCAAGCGGGTACGGATGATGCTGGCCCGGATCATCGAGACGCAGTCGAGTTTCACCGACTCCGAGACCATGCTGCGCGAGGGCCTCGCCCTTCCCCCCGAGCCCGACCTGGATCCCCGGCTCAAGTTCCTGCTCTCACGCTGCCTGGTGAATCTCGGCAAGGCCGCGGAGGCGAAGAGCATCCTGGTGAAGCTCATCGCCGACTACCCGAAGCACGCGATCACCGCGACGGCGAAACAGACCCTCGAGAAGATGAAGTAAGGGCGCGGGCCACCGCCCCCGCGGGCGAGTTCCCCGATCAGGCCGTGCAGGGTCTGGGGGTCGGTGGAAACCGGCGAGGTCATGGGCGCTTCTAGAGACGATCGCCGACGTCCTACAATGGCTCCATGATCCTGCGATTCCCCGTGCTTGCCGCCCTTGTTCTCTCCGCCGCCGCCGGCGCCGCCGCGCAAAAGCCCGCGAAGGCCGCCCCCGCCCCGCCGCCGAAGCCGTTCTCGGTGGTGGAAGCCACGATCCCGGAAATGCGTCTCGCCCTCGAGCAGAAGCGCACCACGTCGCGGGAGATCGTCCTTCAGTACCTGACCCGGATCGCCATGTACGAAGACCAGTTGAACGCGGCCATCATCGTGAACAAGGACGCGCTCAAGGAGGCGGACGAGCGCGATCGCGAGAGAGCGGCGGGAAAGATCCGCGGCCCCCTGCACGGAATCCCCGTGGCCCTCAAGGACAACATTCACACCACCCAGATGCCCACCACCGGAGGCGCCCTGGCCTTCGCGGGTTTCACGCCGCCCTACGAGGCCACGATCACAAAGAACCTCCGGGACGCGGGCGCCATCATCATCGCGAAGACCGGCCTCAGCGAACTCGCGAACTGGGTGGCCGCGGGCATGCCCGCGAACTACAACGCGCTCAAGGGCTACGGCATGAATCCCTACGATCCCCGCCGCGACCCGCGCGAGGCGAACTTCGACGGACGCCCGGTGTTGAGCACGGGAGGGTCGAGTTCGGGCATCGGGACCTCCGCGAACTTCTGGGCGGCCAACGTGGGCACCGAGACCTCCGGTTCGATCCTGAGCCCGGCGAACCAGAACATGCTGGCCGCGATCAAGCCGACGGTTGGACGGATCAGCCGCTACGGCGTCATCCCCATCACCGCCGATCAGGACACCGCGGGGCCGATGGGACGCACGGTCAGCGACGTCGCGGTGATGATGGGCGCCCTCGAAGGCGCCTCTCCCGATCCCAACGACGCGGCCACCAAGGCCTGCACGCCGCCGCCGGGGCGCGACTACACCAAGTTCCTGAATCCCGCCGGCCTGAAGGGCGCTCGCATCGGCATTCCCCGCGCGTCCTTCTATGACCGCGCGCTCACTCCCGGTGCCAAGGAACCGCGCGGCGGCCTGAATGCCGACCAGGCGAAGGTCATGGCCGAGGCCATCGAGATCCTGAAGCAGCAGGGCGCCATCATCGTGGACCCCGCGGACATCCCGAGCATCGTGGCCACCGACGCCGCGGACAGCTTCCTCAGCTGGGGCACCTGCGGCGGGCTCGACAACGGGAAGGGCAAGGACGCGGAATGCTCGGTCGTCCTGAAGTACGGGATGAAGCGCGACTTCAACGCCTGGCTCAAGACCCTGGGCGACGCGGCTCCGTTGAAGACGCTCACCGAGCTTCGCCAGTGGAACGTGGCTCACCAGAAGGCCGGGGCCATCAAGTACGGCCAGGCCCAGCTCGACATCTCCGACGAGATGAACGTGCAGATGGACCGGTCCCGCTATGAGGCCGACCGCGCCAAGGACATCCGTCTCGCCGGAACCGAGGGCATCGACGCGGCCATGAAGAAGAACAACCTCGACGCTCTCCTCTTTCCCGGCCCCAACGGCGCGGCGATCGCGGCCAAGCCCGGCTATCCCACGGTGATCGTGCCCTTCGGCTTCGTGCCCAATGTTCCGTTTGGAGGAGGAGGCGCGGGCGGCGGCGCGCCGACCAATCCCTTCCCACCCGGATTCGACCCGAAGCCCGCTCCGTTCGGGGTCAGCTTCACCGGCATGGCCTGCAGCGAGCCGAAGCTGCTGGAACTCGCCTACGCCTTCGAACAGGCGACGAAGCGACGCGTGCCGCCGGCCGCAGCACCCTGAGCAGATCCGGGACGTGGTCGTCCGTTCAGA
>Ga0315271_10001792_pt1 | contig 13163 bp, 10 predicted proteins | sample C3_top_MG_FD_204664 | JGI IMG/M metagenome (GOLD analysis project Ga0315271, IMG submission 204664) | Sediment microbial communities from Yellowstone Lake, YNP, Wyoming, USA - C3_top | ecosystem: Environmental > Aquatic > Freshwater > Lake > Sediment | place: USA: Wyoming | collected 2017-08-01 | reverse complement strand
TTCGCAATATCTTGGCATTCCGGCCATTCCCGGCGCCGGCGAGCTGGCCATCGTTTGCGCGGCGATTGCCGGGGCAGGGCTCGGATTCCTGTGGTTCAACACTTATCCGGCGATGGTGTTCATGGGCGACATCGGTGCACTCGCGCTGGGCGCGGCGCTAGGCACGATTGCGGTGATCGTCCGCCAGGAAGCGATTTTGTTGGTGATGGGCGGCATCTTCGTGATCGAAACGCTGTCGGTGATGATCCAGGTCGCCAGTTTCAAGCTCACCGGCAAGCGTGTATTCCGGATGGCGCCGATCCACCACCACTTCGAACTGAAAGGCTGGCCGGAGCCGCGGGTGATCGTGCGTTTCTGGATCATCTCGGTGGTGCTGGTGCTGGTCGGACTCGCTACGTTGAAAATACGCTGATGGCGACCCTGACCGAACGCGCCAGCCAGGCCCTGCGCTTCGACGATCTCGAAGGTCGTTACGATCCCTGGCTGCTGGCGATTGCAATTACGCTGGCATCGATAGGCGTGGTGATGGTGGCGTCGAGCTCGATGCCCTATGCGATGAGTGGTGGGCTGAGTCCTTTCTACTACCTGGAGCGGCACCTGGTCTTCCTGCTCGGCGGCGTAATACTCGCGATCGTGCTCATGCACACCGAGTTGCGACGCATCGAAGAGCGCGGCCAAACCATGCTTCTATTGTGCTTCCTGCTGCTGATGGCGGTGTTCGTTCCTGGAGTCGGCAGGACGATAAACGGCGCAAAGCGTTGGCTGAATCTCGGATTGGCCAATTTCCAGGCGGTGGAGGCGGTCAAGTTGCTGATGATCGTTTGGCTGGCTACTTATCTGGTACGCCACCGGGACGAGATCGGCGACAGTTGGAAAGCATTGCTCAAGCCGCTGGTGACTGCCGGCGCGATGGTCGGGTTGTTGCTGCTGCAACCGGATTTCGGTTCGTCGATGCTGATTCTCGCTGTGACGGTAGGCATGGTTTGGCTGGGCGGCGCGCGAGTACGAAATCTCGCAATACCGGCGCTGGCCGGGTTGGCGGTGATGTCCTTCATCGTCTTGCTCGAGCCGTATCGCGTGCGCCGCCTGGTGTCGTTCCAGAACCCGTGGGCCGATGCGCTCGACAGTGGCTACCAGCTGGTGCAGGCGTTGATTGCGATCGGGCGTGGCAATTGGACTGGTGTGGGCCTAGGCGGCAGCATCCTCAAGCTCGATTACCTGCCAGAAGCGCATACCGATTTCATCTTCTCGGTGATCGCCGAAGAATTCGGTTTCCTGGGTGTCTGTACGCTGGTCGCATTGTTTGCGTTATTCACTTGGCGCGCGTTGCGCTTGGGCTTGCGTTGCATGGAAATGCGTCGGCGCTTCAGCGCTTACTGCGCCTTCGGTATTGGCCTGTGGATCAGCCTGCAGGCGTTCGTTTCGATGGGGGTGAACCTCGGCATCTTGCCGACCAAGGGCCTGACCCTGCCGCTGGTGAGCTCAGGCGGTTCGAGCGTGTTGATGACCTGCGCCGCTTTCGGCCTGTTGCTGCGGGTGAGCTACGAACTCGATCGGGCTGAACGCAAGGCCATGCGCCTGCGCGCCGAGCCGGGCCGTGTTGATGCGATAGCCGACAACGACGACATCGCCGCGCCGGCGTCGGTAGTAGCACATTTGCCCAAGCGCAACAGCTCGCCAGTCCCTGTGCAGGATGCACGCGGTCGTATCGAACCACGCATCGGGGGCATGCGATGAGCGCGCAGACCTTTACCGCACCCGTGATGATCCTCGCTGGTGGCACTGGTGGCCACATCTTTCCGGGTCTGGCCGTGGCGCGTGCGTTGCGCGCTCGCGACGTGCCAGTGCTGTGGTTGGGCGCGAATGGCGGCATGGAAACACGCCTGGTGCCGGCCAATGATTTCCCGATTGAAACGATTGCCGTACGCGGCCTGCGCGGCAAAGGCGTAATGAGTGCTCTGGGCGCGCCGTTCGTGTTGCTGCGCTCGTTGTGGCAAGCCTTTGCGGTTGTACGGCTGAGCAAGCCGCGAGCGGTGGTCAGTTTCGGTGGCTATGCCGCCGGCCCGGGTGGGCTTGCTGCATGGTTGTTGCGGCGGCCTCTGATCGTGCACGAACAAAATCGCGCGCCAGGCATGACCAATCGCGTGCTGGCCAAGCTGGCGCGGCATGTACTGTGCGGTTTCCCGGATAGCTTCCCGGGCGTGGCCAATGATGTCGTCGGAAATCCGGTGCGACCGGAAATCGAAGCGCTGCCGCCGCCGCGCGAACGTTTCGCAAATCGCACTGGCGCAATTCGCCTGTTGGTTCTAGGTGGCAGCCAGGGTGCGCGCGCACTCAATGCAACCGTACCGAAAGTGCTTGCAGCGCTACAGCCGGCTATCGCGTTTGATGTCCGCCATCAGTGCGGCGAAAAAATGCTCGGCGAAGCGCGTGATGCTTACGCTGCTGCCGGCGTGGCCGCGAGTATCGAAGCTTTCATCACGGACATGGCCGCTGCTTACGGATGGGCTGACCTGGTGATCGGTCGGGCCGGCGCGTTGACCATTGCTGAATTGTGCGCAGCCGGCGTGGGCAGCGTGCTCGTGCCGTTTCCGGGTGCGGTCGATGATCACCAGGCGCGCAACGCCGAGTACCTGGCCGAACGCGGCGGCGGTGTCTGGCTACGCCAGGACGGTGCACTGGAAGACGGCATGCGCCTGCACCTGCGTGCGTTGGCCAGTGATCGCGCGGCACTGCTCACGCTGGCTGAATCCGCACGCGCTGCTTGTTTCCCCCATGCCGCGGACACCGTGGCTGGCATCGTGATGCAGGAGGCAACGCCATGATGCAGCGTCGACTCGCGCAACCCGGTGACCTCGCCCGCGCTTTCCCGCGCGTGCATTTCATCGGCATCGGCGGCGCCGGCATGAGCGGCATTGCCGAAGTCATGGTCACGCTCGGGTACCAGGTTTCCGGCTCGGACCAGAATGAATCGGCAAGCACGCGTCGGCTGGTCCAGATGGGCGCCAAAGTTCATCGTGGCCATGGCGCGGGCAATCTTGACGATGCCGATGTCGTGGTGATTTCAAGCGCGATCAAGGCCGACAACCCGGAACTGATGGCTGCGCATGAACGCCGCATTCCGGTGGTTCCGCGCGCGGAAATGCTCGCCGAACTGATGCGCTTCAAGCGCGGCATCGCTATCGCCGGCACCCACGGCAAAACCACCACGACCTCGCTCACTGCCAGTGTGCTCAAGGAAGGCGGGCTGGACCCGACCTTCGTGATCGGCGGTCAACTGCTCTCGGCGGGTGTCAACGCCAAGCTCGGCGGTGGCCAGTGGCTGGTGGCCGAAGCTGACGAAAGTGATGGCAGCTTTCTGCGTCTGAACCCGCTGATCGCGGTGGTCACCAACATCGACGCCGATCACTTGGAAAACTACGGCGGCGATTTCAATCGGGTCAAAGCGGCATTCTCGGAATTCCTGCATCGGTTGCCGTTCTACGGGCTGGCAGTTTTGTGCATTGATGATCCGGAAGTTGCCGCGCTGGCAGAACACACGCCACGCCATGTGATGCGTTATGGCTTCGCCGAAGCAGCCGATGTGCGAGCAAGCGACGTGACTCAGTCGGGCAACGAAATGCACTTCACTCTGCACCTGCCCGAGAGCGCAGCGCATTCGGTTTGCCTGAATCTTCCCGGCCGGCACAACGTGCAGAACGCACTGGCTGCTGCCGCGATCGGCTGGCAGTTGGGCGTATCAGCCGACGCGATTGCTGCGGCGCTACAGAAATTCCAGGGCATCGGCCGGCGTTTCAACCTCAAGGGCGAACTGGAATTTGCCAATGTCAGTGGCAAGGGCAAGGCGCTTGTCGTCGACGACTACGGGCATCATCCGCGCGAACTGGAAGCGGTGTTCGCAGCGGCGCGTGGTGGCTGGCCGGAGCGGCGCCTGGTGGTGGCTTTCCAGCCGCACCGTTACACGCGCACCCGAGATTTGTTCGACGACTTCGCTGCGGTGCTATCGAGCTGCGACGTTGTGGTCCTGACCGACGTGTACGCCGCCGGCGAGCCGCCGATCGTCGGTGCCGACGCCAAGTCGCTGGCGCGCGCGATCCGCGCGCGTGGCCGGATCGATCCGGTGTTGGCCGGCGCCGCCCGCGACTTGCCAACGGTGCTGCCGGACGTGCTCCAGGACGGTGACTTGTTGCTGATGATGGGCGCGGGCGACATCGGTTATGTCGCCGCCGAAATCGTCGCCAAGGGTTTCGAAGGAGCGGGCAGGGCATGAAGACCGTGACAAATCCGCGCGAATTCGGTCGTGTCGCCGTGCTGATGGGCGGCAGCAGTTCTGAACGCGAGGTTTCGCTCAATTCCGGTTCCAACGTGCTTGCCGCATTGCAGGCGCGCGGCGTCGATGCGTACGCGGTCGACGGCATTCCCGCGTTGATCGAAGCGTTGTGCGGGATGGGTACTGCCCCTGACGTCGTTGGCGGCGCTAAGTCAGGGGCAGTACCCGTACCGCAACAACAACGCTTCGATCGTGTCTTCAACATCCTGCACGGCAACAAGGGCGGCGGCGAAGACGGCGTGTTGCAAGGCCTGCTCGAAGCGCTCGCCATTCCCTGCACCGGCTCGGGGGTGCTCGGTACCGCGCTGGCGATGGACAAGATCCGCAGCAAGCAGATCTGGCTGGCGCTGGGCTTGTCGACGCCGCGCTATGCGCGACTCTCGCCGGGTGACGATGTCCACGCTGCGGCGCGCAAGCTCGGCCTGCCGGTGATCGTGAAGCCGGCCTGCGAAGGATCGAGTGTCGGCGTCAGTCGCGTTTTCAACGACGCCGATCTCGACGCCGCAGTCGCGCTGGCAGCGCGCTATCCCGGCGAGATGCTCATGGAGCAATTGATCGTCGGCCAGGAGTTGACCGTCGGCATCCTCGGTGAACAGGCGCTGCCCTCAATCCGGATCGTGCCCAAGGGCGAGTGGTACGACTACGACGCCAAGTACGTCAGCGACGAGACCCAATACCTGTGCCCGGGGCTCGAAGGCGAAGACGAGGAAGAAATCCGTCGGCTCGCGTTCGCCGCGTTCAAGGCCGTGTGTTGCAGCGGCTGGAGTCGGGTCGACGTCATGCGCGACCGCGCCGGCATGCTTTACCTGCTGGAAGTGAATACCGCGCCGGGCATGACCAGCCACTCGCTGGTGCCCAAGGCCGCCGCACAGATCGGCATTGATTTCGAATCGCTGTGCTGGAAGATTCTGGAAACCTCGTTCGGCACGGAGGCCAGTCGCGCATGAATGCCCTGGTTCGTATCGCCGCCTGGTTGTTGGCCATCACCTTGGTGATCTTGCCTGCGGTCGCCGTGCTAAACGGTTGGATCGCCGGCTCGCGCTGGCCGATGCGCCACTTGGTGGTGACCGGCGAGTTCCGCCAGGTCAGCGATGCCAAAGTGCGCCAGATTGTTCTGCCTTACGTGCAACGCGGATTCTTCGCGGTCGATCTCGAGTCGATGCGTACGCGTCTGGCGGCACTGCCTTGGGTACAGAAAGTGGAAGTACGCAAGCGCTGGCCGGATCGGTTGGAAGTGAGTCTCAGCGAATATCGGCCACTGGCGCGTTGGGGCAAGGATCGCTTGCTGTCGGAGAACGGCGAGATCTTTCCGGCACCAGCGGTGCGGCTGCCGACGCTGCCGCAGTTCGACGCGCCGGACGATCGCGCCGCCGACATGATCGCTTTCCACAACCTGGCGCGTCCGCTGTTCCTGGGCATCGGTCGGCAGGTCACCGCAGCAACATTGTCGGCGCGCGGCAGCTGGAGTCTTCGGCTTTCCGACGGCACCGAAATCGACATCGGTCGCGGCGAGCCGGAAGCACACTTGGCGCGATTCGCGCGGCTGATGCCGCGCCTGCTCAGCACCGAACACCGGCCGTTGCTGCGCGCCGACCTTCGTTACACCAATGGCTTTGCGCTGACCTGGGGCGTCGCACCAACCCCGACGAACAGCGCCCCGAAACCGCAAGTACAGGCGAGCACATGAACCGCAAAGGCGACAAATCGCTGATCGTCGGACTCGACATCGGCACTTCCAAGATCACTGCCCTGGTCGGCGAATATTCGCCCGGCCAGGAAATCGAGGTGATCGGCATTGGCTCGCACGAATCGCGTGGCATGAAACGCGGCGTGGTCGTCGACATCGAGTCCACCGTGCAGTCGATTCAGCGCGCGGTCGAGGAAGCCGAGCTGATGGCTGGCTGCGAAATCCGCTCGGTCTACGCCAGCATTTCCGGCAGCCACACTTTGTGCCGCAATTCGCCGGGTATCGTGCCGGTAGCGGCAGGCGAGGTGACCTACGCCGACCTCGACCGCGTACTCGAAGCAGCGAAAGCTGTCGCCGTTCCAGCCTATCAACGAATCCTGCACGCCGTCCCGCAGGAATACATCATCGACAACTCGCAGGAAAACATCCGCAACCCGGTTGGCATGTCGGCGGTGCGGCTGGAAGTGCGCGCGCACCTGGTGACCTGTGCGCTGTCGGCGGCGGCCAACATCAGCAAGTGCGTCAATCGCTGCGGCTTGCAGGTGGACGACCTGATCCTGGCCTCGATCGCCTCGAGTACCGCGGTGCTCACCCAGGACGAAAAGGAACTGGGCGTGGTGCTGGTCGACATCGGCGCCGGCACCACCGACATCGCCGTGTTCGTGCAGGGTGCGATCCGCCATACGGCTTCATTGCCGATCGCCGGCGACCAAGTCACCAACGACATCGCCCACCTGCTGCGCACGCCGACGCCCGAGGCCGAACAGATCAAGGTGCGTTACGCCTGCGCGTTGGCGCAGTTGGCCACTGCCGAGGAATCCATCCAGGTGCCCAGTGTCGGCGATCGGCCACCGCGCCGACTCGCACGACAAGCGTTGGCCGAAGCGGTGCAGAACCGCTACGAGGAAATTTTCGAGATGGTCCAGGCCGAACTGCGCCGTTCCGGCTTCGAGGAACTGGTGCGCGCCGGCATGGTGCTCACCGGCGGTTCTTCGCGCATGGAAGGCGTGGTCGAGCTGGCTGAGGAAATGCTCCACATGCCGGTGCGGGTCGGCATCCCACAGCGCGTCTCCGGCCTGGGCGACGTGGTCAGTAATCCGGTGAACGCCACCGGCGTCGGCCTGTTGCTCTGGGGCAGTCAACTCGAACATCCGCAGCGCCCACGCATCAACACCGGCAAGGCAGGAACCCTTTTCGACAAGCTGCGGACTTGGTACCGCGGTGAATTTTAGCGGTTGTAGAAGCGGCGTAAGCCGCGATGGTTTCAACAAGAAAACAAGAAAACACCCCCACGGAACCCACGAGGACACGGACATGGCACATTTCGAACTGGTAGAAAAACTGTCACCCAATGCGGTGATCAAGGTCTTCGGCGTCGGCGGTGGCGGCGGCAACGCCGTGGCGCACATGGTCAACGCCGGCGTCGAGGGCGTGGAGTTCATCACCGCCAACACCGATGCCCAGGCGATCAAGCAGTGCGGCGCCAAAACCCAACTGCAGCTCGGCGGCAATGTCACCAAGGGCCTGGGCGCAGGTGCCAATCCGGAAGTCGGTCGCCAGGCCGCGCTCGAAGATCGCGAGCGTATCCTCGAAGCGCTCGATGGCGCCGACATGGTGTTCATCACCGCCGGCATGGGCGGCGGCACCGGCACCGGTGCGGCGCCGGTGGTGGCGCAGCTGGCCAAGGAGCGCGGCATCCTGACCGTCGCCGTGGTCACCAAGCCGTTCCCGTTCGAAGGTCGCAGGCGCATGCAGGTCGCGCTCAAGGGTATCGAGGAACTGGCCAGCCATTGCGATTCGCTGATCACCATTCCGAACGAAAAACTCATCACCGTGCTCGGTCGCGACGCGACCATGATGCAGGCCTTCCGCGCTGCCAACGATGTGCTGCTCGGCGCCGTGCAAGGCATCGCTGATCTCATCGTCCGTCCGGGCCTGATCAATGTCGACTTCGCCGACGTGCGCACCGTCATGTCGGAAATGGGTCTGGCCATGATGGGCAGCGGCACCGCCCGCGGCGACGATCGCGCCCAGGCCGCGGCCGAAGCAGCGATCAGCAATCCGCTGCTGGACGAAGTCAACCTCGCCGGCGCCAACGGCGTGCTGGTCAACATCACCGCCGGCCCGGACTTCACCATGCGCGAGTTCGACGAAGTCGGCCGCATCATCGAGGAGTTCGCCTCCGAGGACGCGACCGTGGTCATCGGCACCGTGCTCGATACCAACATGGCCGACGAGGTCCGCGTTACCGTGGTCGCCACCGGACTCAACCGGACCGCTCCGCGGGTTCAGGTACGCCCGGAGCTGGGCGGGGCGCGACCCGAAGCAATCCGTCGGCCGCAGGTTGAGCTGATCCGCAATTCGCCGCGGCTCAACGGCACCACCGGGCTGCCTGACTACGAATCTGCGCCGACCAGCGCCCCGGCGACCGGCTACAACCCGGGCCTGCGTGCCCGAATTGGCGCAGATTCCGCCGCCGGAACCGCCTTGGCAGACTCGACCCCGGACAACGGTTACCTCGATATCCCGGCCTTCCTGCGCCGCCAGGCTGATTGATGGTTCTACCCCGGTCCCTAGGCCGGGTGAGTGGTTCCGCCTTTGCCCGCCGGGTTCCCGGCGGGCTTTCTTTTTTGCCAGGCCGGGAACCATCGTCCTGGCCTTGAGTCACAAAACCGGAAAGTCCTTGTTAAATAGGGGCTTGGGGGATTTGATACGAGGCCCGCCGGGATTAGCCTGTGCTATCCTCATGAATGTTTTGTGTCCTCCCCTGATGGAGAACGCTCCAATATGGTCAGGCAACGCACTCTCAAGAACGTGATCCGCGCCACTGGCGTGGGCCTGCACAGCGGCCAAAAGGTCTACATGACCCTGCGCCCGGCGGCGCCGGATACCGGCATCGTGTTTCGCCGTACCGATTTCAATCGTCCGGTAGAGATCAAGGCGCAGGCCGAACTCGTCGGCGACACCAGCCTGTGCACGGCCCTGGTGCAGGGCGGCGTGCAGATCAAGACCATCGAGCATTTGTTGTCGGCGTTTGCCGGACTCGGTATCGACAATGCTTACGTTGACCTGTCCACGGCCGAAGTGCCGATCATGGACGGCTCCGCGGGGCCGTTCGTGTTCCTGCTGCAGTCGGCCGGCATCGAAGAGCAAAACAAGGCCAAGCGATTCATTCGTATCAAGCAGCCGATCCAGGTCGAGGACGGCGACAAGTGGGCCCGCTTCGAGCCGTTCGACGGCTTCAAGGTCGGCTTCACCATTGATTTCAAGCATCCGGCTTTCGAAAAGTCGGTGTCCAGCGCCGAGATCGATTTCTCGACCACTTCCTTCGTCAAGGAAATCAGCCGCGCTCGCACCTTCGGTTTCATGAAGGACATCGAATACCTGCGCGAACGCAATTTGGTATTGGGTGGTTCGATGGACAACGCCATCGTGCTCGACGATTACCGCGTGCTCAACGAAGATGGCCTACGCTACGAGGACGAGTTCGTGAAGCACAAGATCCTCGATGCGATCGGCGATCTGTATCTGCTCGGACACAGCTTGATCGGTGCGTTCTACGGTTATAAATCCGGCCATGCGCTCAACAACAAGCTGCTGCGGGCCTTGCTGGCTCAGCAGCCAGCCTGGGAGTACGTGACCTTCGAGGATGAGGACGCCGTCAGTTCGGCGCCGATCTCCTACGCCCATCCGGCGCAGGCGATGTAAAGGGGGGCAGAGTGCCTTTTCCGGCGGCTGCCGGGGAAAGGCACTGTGACCCCCTTTAGTGACCGGCGTCGCGGACGGGGACATTCGCCCGAACATTAACGATCATTTAACGGCCCGGACGCTGGGCTGGGGCAGAATGCGGCCATAAGTAGTTCAAGGCACGGACGCCAGCTTCAACAATTGAGCCCGTAGATCTGGATCCTCTACAGATCGGGCGGCCATCCGCAGTGAGTCGCGGACGGTTTGGGTGAGGGGTCTGCCAATCGCATCCGGAGTTTCCGGGGCAGGCGGCACGACTTTGACGACCAGCGTGCGGGCCGGATGGCCAGCCGCGGCGGCCGCGTCCAACAGGACATCGGCCATCAGCCGCAGCTTGCTCTTCCAGACCGGCGCGCTGACCAGGAAAACCAGTCTGTCTTTTTCCACATTGGCCAACCGGCATTGCCCGGCCAGTGCGGCGGGCAGACTCTCACGCAGTATCCCGTCCAGCCGGTCGAGCATCCGGGCACGCTGGATCAACGGGCCCAAGCCACCCTCCGCCGCCGCTTGCAGCGGTGAGGGTAGAGGGCCCGGACGGGGGGCGGCGCGAGACAACGAGCGAGTGCGTTTAGACATGGTCAATATCATCATCGTATCCAAATTCCTCCGCTCCCCGGTGAAGCTGTCGTTCGGGCAGCCGAAAATCGCGCTCGGCGCCTCGGCGATGGTCCTGGGGCTGCTGGGAATGGCGTTTGGCGCCGGCTTCGCAATCCGCAGCGCCGACGGCGGCGCGGCCTCGGAACTCTCCCGTGTCAAGCAGGATCTTTCGCGCCAGCAAGCGGCGCTGGTTGGCGCCCGCGAAGACGCCCAGCGCGAGATCAACGCCATTGCCGCCCGGGTTGGCGAGTTGCAGGCCCAGGCCAATCGTCTCAATGCCCTCGGCGAGCGCCTGACTCACGACGGCAAACTCAGCGACGGTGAGTTCAAGTTCGACCGCATTCCCGGCATGGGCGGCGACGAAGAAGTCAGCGATGTGCCGGCCGGCGATCTGCTCAAGAGCCTGGATGCCCTGCAACTGCAGTTCAATCAGTCCGGGAGCCAGCTCTCGGTACTTGAGTCGATGATGTACAACCAGCAATTGCAACTGAGCGCGCTGCCCACCTCGCGGCCGGTGCCCGGCTTCATTACCTCCGGCTTTGGCACCCGCGCCGACCCGTTCAGCGGTGGCCAGGCCCACCACATGGGCATTGATTTCGACGCCAACTACGGCGACCCGGTCCGCGCAGCGGCCGGCGGCGTGGTGGTGTTCTCCGGCGTCAAGAGCGGCTTTGGCAACGTGGTTGAGATCGACCATGGCAATGGCTACAGCACCCTGTATGGCCACAATTCCTCGCTGGTTGTCCGCGTTGGCGACATCGTCCGGCCCGGCCAGGTTCTGGCCAAGGCCGGCTCCACCGGCCGTTCCACCGGCCCGCACGTGCACTTCGAAGTCCATGTCAACGGTCAGCCGGTCAACCCGCGCAAGTTCCTGGAGCAAGTCCGCGGCTGAACCGTCCGGAACGGCTTGATTTCGCGAGGCCAGCCCCACACGTTAAACTAGTCGGCCATCCGCGAGGATGGCCGCTGTCGTTTCAGCCCGGCCGTCACTCGCGCCGCGCCGGCGCGGCTTCCTTTTCCCCTTTCGGCCCTACCATGCTCAACAGTCTGCTTACCCGCATCTTTGGCAGCCGCAACGAACGCCTGCTGCGCCAGTTCCAGAAAAACGTCGCCCGCATCAACGCCTTCGAGCCCGAGCTGGAAAAGCTTGATGACGCCGCGTTGACCGCCAAGACCGAGGACTTCAAGCGCCGCCTCGCCGAAGGCGCGACCCTTGACCAGATCCTGCCCGAAGCCTTCGCAGTTTGCCGCGAAGCCTCGCGCCGCGTGCTCGGCTTGCGTCACTACGATGTGCAGATGATTGGCGGCATGGTGCTGCATTCGGGGCGGATTTCCGAGATGCGCACCGGCGAAGGCAAGACTCTGGTCGCAACGTTGCCCGCGTATTTGAACGCCCTGGCCGGCAAGGGCGTGCATTTGGTCACCGTCAACGACTACCTGGCCAAGCGCGACGCTGCCTGGATGGGCAAGCTCTACAACTTCCTGGGCATGAGTGTTGGTGTGGTCGTGCCGAACATGCCGCACTCGGACAAGCGCGGCGCTTACGCCGCCGACATCACCTACGGCACCAACAACGAATACGGTTTCGATTACTTGCGCGACAACATGGCCCTGGCCAAGGACGACCGTTTCCAGCGCGGTTTGAATTTTGCCATCGTTGACGAAGTCGACTCGATCCTGATCGACGAAGCGCGCACGCCGCTGATCATCTCCGGCCAGGGCGACGAATCGCCCGAGCTGTACGTGCGCGTTAACAAGATCGTACCGCGCCTGGTAAAGCAGGATAGCGAGGAAGGCGAGGGCGACTTCTGGGTCGACGAAAAACAGAAACAAGTGCATCTGTCCGAAACCGGCATGGAACACGCCGAAGAGCTATTGCGCCGCGACGGCATTCTTCCCGAAGATGATGGCCTGTATTCGGCCAACAACCTGGCTGTGGTTCATCACCTCAATGCCGCGTTGCGTGCGCATGCGCTGTTCCAGCGCGATGTTGACTACATCATTCGCGATGATGAAGTCATCATCGTCGACGAATTCACCGGTCGCACCCTGCAGGGTCGGCGCTGGTCAGACGGGCTGCACCAGGCGGTCGAAGCCAAGGAAGGCGTGCCGATCCAGCGCGAGAACCAGACGCTGGCTTCGATCACCTTCCAGAATTATTTCCGCATGTACGCGAAGTTGTCGGGCATGACCGGCACTGCCGACACCGAGGCCTACGAATTCCAGACGATCTACGGCCTGGAAGTAGTGGTGATCCCGACCCATCGGCCGATGGTGCGCAAGGATCATTCGGACTTGGTTTATCTCAGCCGCGACGCCAAATACGACGCAGTGCTCGAAGATATCAAGGATTGCTACGCGCGCGGCCAGCCGGTGCTGGTGGGTACGACTTCGATCGAAACATCGGAAATGCTCGCCGAAAAGCTCGCCAAGGCCGGCGTCCCGCATGAGGTGCTCAACGCCAAGCAACACGAGCGCGAAGCGCAGATCGTCGCCCAGGCCGGGCGTCCGAAGGCAGTCACGATCGCCACCAACATGGCCGGTCGCGGCACCGACATCGTGCTCGGTGGTTCGCTCGAATCCGAATTGCAGGCTTTGGGCGAAGATCTTTCCGAACTCGAGAATGCGCGGACAAAATCCGCATGGCAGAAACGCCATGACGAAGTGATTTCGCTCGGTGGTTTGCACATCGTCGGCACCGAGCGGCACGAATCGCGGCGCATCGACAACCAGTTGCGCGGCCGCTCCGGCCGCCAGGGCGACCCGGGCTCCTCGCGCTTCTACCTATCGCTCGAAGACAAT
>Ga0315271_10001790_pt1 | contig 13166 bp, 13 predicted proteins | sample C3_top_MG_FD_204664 | JGI IMG/M metagenome (GOLD analysis project Ga0315271, IMG submission 204664) | Sediment microbial communities from Yellowstone Lake, YNP, Wyoming, USA - C3_top | ecosystem: Environmental > Aquatic > Freshwater > Lake > Sediment | place: USA: Wyoming | collected 2017-08-01 | reverse complement strand
CTATCGGCATGATCGAATACGCCAACGCGATGCTGATGCTCGAAGGCGAAAAAATGATGAAGGAAGCGACCCGCCTCTACCATCTGGCGGCGGCAAGCAGGCCCATCGACGCGATGGAACGTCTGGACATCGAAATGGCCCGGGAAGAACTGAAAGGCTGAACTTTCAGTCGCTCCAGGGCAACATCAAAGTCACCACCGCCAGCTTGGCAAATTCAGGTTCGAATTGGTCAATGATCTTTTGCGGATCAGGGCACAGCGTGGCGTCGCTGATCACGCCAAACTGCACACCACCACCGTAACTCAGGATCGAGACACCCAGACCGACGGTGCCGGATTGAGGAACCCAGAACAGGCTTTGTTCCAGCGTCGCGCCGCAGAACTTGAGTTTCTCGCGGGGCCCCGGCACATTGGTCATGACCGCTGTCGTTTTCTTGGAAAAAAGGCTGAGCATGGCGTCCTGCGCCGGCTTGATCAAAAGCCCCGCCACCGCCAGCAGACCAAAGGCCAGCAGGGGCTGCATACTGCCCTTCATTTCGCTCATGCGACGACGCACCTCGTACACGCGCTCCACCGGATTTTCAATACCGATGGGCAAAACCACCGGTGCCAAGCCAAAGCGGTTACCCAATTTATGCGCATCTTCGACGGCGCGCAGATTGACCGGCACCATGGCCCGGATTTCCTTGCCTGCAATATCGTCGCCGAAGGCCTTCAAATACTCGGCAATGGCGCCGGCCACGCAACTTAGCAGCACGTCGTTGATGGAGCAGTTCAAGGCCTTGCCCACGGCTTTGACTTCTTCCAGTGGAATCGGCTGGCACCAGGCCACGCGCTTGGTCTCGCCGGGAGTACCCTTGAGCCGGGTTGGGGAGTCATCGGGCATCAGCGCCAGCGCGGCACCGTCGCGCAGCACCTGGTACGCCATCTTGGCCAGTTCGACCGAACCGGCCAGCCCCTTTTCCACGCCCTTTTGCGGGTCCAGCATGGTCTCCATGGCGTTCACTGCGCCGTCACCAGCCGCCCCCAGCGCTTTCACCGTCACATCGGTGAGCGGTTTGATCAGCGTGTCTGCGAACCAGTCTTCCACGCCCTCCAGCCCAGCGTGGTGCGCTGCCCTGGCCTTGCGCTCGGGTGGCGCCGCCCCCCCGTCCACCAGGGACTGGGTCACGCCGATCAGCGCAATGCCGTCGGCAATGCAATGATGAATACGCACCAGCAGCGCGGAGCCACCCTGGTAGTGCTCAACCAGATGAAACTGCCACAACGGATACCTGCTATCGAGCGGCTGCACCGCCAACTCTGCCAGACGCTCCTGCAAGGCCTGTTGCTCGTGGCCTTTGGACTTGCTTCCCAGTTTCTCGACCACCACATGCCGCTGAATCTGAAAGTCCTGGTCCTTGACCCAGGTGGCGCCCGCGGCATCCTGCTGCACGCGCTGTCCGAAGCGCGGATACTTCAGCAGCCGCTCCTCTATGCGCTCACAAACAGCCTGGTAGCTGACGGCCGGTTTCAAGATCCAGACACCCACAATCATCATCAGATTGGCGGGGGAATCCATGCGCAGCCAGGCCGTATCGACCTTGCTCATTCGCTCACCGGTCAGGCCCAGGGTTCCGCCGACCGCGTCGGAGACGTTCTTTTGCACGCCCTTGGCCGCCCGGCGCACCGTTTTTGAGGCCTGCCGGGCAACCGGCAGCACCGCCTCAGCCACCGGATGCGCAACTTTTTTGCCAATGATTCGCGTAACCATAGAAACTCCAGACTCGAAAATATCGTGAACAACCCAACTGATGGGGAATGCCCCCTATTCTCCGGCCAAATCGAGACGTAAGATATTAGCCAATTACCCCGACTGTGCTGGGTACCGACTTGATACGGAGAAAACCATGCCTGACTTGAAGAAAGAATTTGACGCCGCAGTGGCCAATTCAAAGAACCTGTCCGAGCGTCCCGACAACGCCACGCTGCTCAAGATCTACGCGCTGTACAAGCAGGCCAGCGTCGGCGACAACGGCGAGAAAAAGCCCGGTTTTGGCGACATGGTCGGTCGCGCCAAATGGGACGCCTGGAATAGTCTGAAAGGCACTCCGAGCCAGGACGCGATGCGGCAATACATTGATTTGATAGCCTCGCTGAGCTGACCGTCTGGCCTTCTGGCCGGTCGGCGTTCATTTCTTCCTGATCGCTCCCTTTGTCGCGCTGGACTTTGGCTTCAGCATGACGTCGAGTTTTTTCACGATTTCACTCTCGATCCTTCCCTTGAATGCGCCGACCAGGAAACCCAGTCTGGCCTTCAGTTCAAAGTGGTCCTTGGTGACCGCCAGGGTACCGTCGACGCCGGAACGCGTAAAGCAGACTTCGTCGGCGGATCTGCCTTCTTGGTAGGTGCAACTCATGCCAAAGTCTCTTTCCACCTCTTCGGCCCACCTGAATGCAAGCTTGCGCGCCTCGTGCAAGCCAAGGTGATGATGGCGATGGATGTGAAGGTCAGCCACTTGTGTGCTCCATTGCGATTTGTTTCAGAGCCGGAAGCCGGTCGGCGACGGGCATTTGCGCCAGGCGTCTGACTGCATCATAAAACCGTTGCCAGTCTTCGCCTTCACGAGCGAACAATGCCTCGAACGCCGGCACCAGTTCATCGTACACGGCCTGCGCGCCAAATGCCGCATTGTTGGCGCCGGCCACCCACCCGTCATAAGCGCTGTAACCCGCCCATCCGGTTTTCAGTCGGGCATAGTCATCACGGAACTCCTGCATCACAGCGCTCTTCCTCGCCAGCATCGTCTCTCGGTCAAGTTGGGACGCACCATGGGTACTGTATATCCGCGCGAGACGGAGTCGGGTTGCCAGCGACAAGGCCCGCAGTTGCCGGCGCCGGGCATCGAACTCCGAATATTCCTTCCTGGCTTGTGCCGAGCCGCGCGTTGCCAGCCAGCGCTCGGCGCCCAGCCGCTCCACGGCCGTCGCGAAAGACTCGTTGAAAAGCGTGTCATCCTTGACATACAGCGCCTGATGCGCCAGTTCGTGAAAGATCATGCGTGCGAGTTCGCCTTCCGGATAGCGGATGAAGGTGCTGAGCAGCGGGTCGCCTCCCAGCCAGTTCAACCAGCCCAGCGTCGAGTAGGCTGGCACGCCGTAGACGCTCACCTCCAGTCCCTGCGCTTGCAGCGCCTGCCCCTGCTGGCGGGCCTCGGCTTCATCGAAATAGCCTCGGTAGGCGACGCAACCGAGCACCAGAAAGCACCAGGTCTTGAGCTCCAGTGAAAACTCCGGCGCAGCCACCAAGTTCCAGACTGCGGCGCGGCGCTGAAGATCGGCATAACTGCGGTAGCTGGCGTTATCCGGCAACTTGAGCTCGGTCACGGCGAAATCGCGTATCTGCCGGGCCAATACCAGCCGCTGCTTGAGCCCCGCGTCAACGCCTTCGTCAGCCAGCCACTGCTCGACCGGCCGAGCCAGGCGCATCAATTCCAGGTGGCCTGTCACGGATTGCAGGTAGTAACTCGCATCAGAAAGAGCCATCAAGGGGTACAGAAGCAGCAGGCCGACGAACGCGGCATGGATTCGCAACGGGTAACAGTTTACGATGCGCTTCATGCTCTACAAATTCAAATCAAAAGGTACCGGCGACCTGATCATGCTGCAGCCCAATGGACGGCGGATGCTCGAGATCATCGGCAAAGTCAACCTTGGTGACGATGGCAACACGGCAGCCAAGGGAATCATCCTGCCCGAGCAGATGCAGGTGGCTATTGCGGCGCTGATGGCGGCCGTTGCCAAAGAGGAAGCCGAGCAAAAGGCCGCTGTAGCTGACGCGCTGGCCCGCAATGAGCCTGCGCCGCGCTTCGAGGCGATCTCGCTGCGCCAGCGGACGCTGCCCTTTATCGAAATGCTGCGCCGCTGCGAAAAAGCGGGACACGCCGTGGTCTGGGGCGTGTGAGGGCCCATTCAAGGTTCAATCAACGCGGGCACCGGAAGCCTTCACCACGGCTGCCCATTTCCTGATTTCGGCCTCAATGAGGGCGGCAAATTCCTGGGGCGTATTGCCGCTCGGAATGGCACCCTGCGCCAGCAATTTTTCCTTGACGGCTGGCAGATTGAGCGCCCTGGCCGTTTCCTGCTGAAGCTTCAACACCACATCGGGCGGCGTGCCTGCCGGCGCCAGCAAACCAAACCAGCTGGTCGCCTCGAAACCCTTGATCTGACCGGCCTCTTCAACCGTCGGCACGTCGGGCAGGGCCGCGGAACGCTGCGCGCTGGTGACTGCAAACGCCTTCAGCTTGCCCGCCTTGATCAACGCCATCGAGGAGGGCAGGTTGTCGAACATCACATCGACGGTACCCGACACCAGACCCATCAGGGCCGGACCGGAGCCGGTGTAGGGAATGTGGGTCATGAAGATGCCGGTCTTGGACTTGAACAACTCTCCAGCGAGGTGAATCGACGTCCCGTTGCCGCTGGATGCCATGTTCAGTTGTCCGGGATGGGCCCTGGCGTACTGGATGAAGTCCATCACGTTGCTGATGCCGAGAGCCTTGGCCTTCTCAGTGTTCATCACCATCACATTGGGCACGCCAGCCACGAGGGTGATGGGGGCGAAATCCTTTTGCGGATCATACGGAAGCCGGGCATAGAGCGATTTGTTGATGCCGTGCGTGCCTACCGTGCCCATGAGCAGCGTGTAGCCGTCAGGAGCCGCCTTGGCCACCAGATCAGCCCCCAGGTTGCCGCCAGCGCCGGCGCGATTGTCCACAACAAAGGACTGGCCAAACACCTTTGATAACTCGGGTGCCACAGCGCGCGCCAGGATGTCCGTCGTGCCACCGGGTGCAAATGGCACCACCATCCTTACCGCCTTGGCCGGCCAGACAGCTTGCGCCACTGCTGCGCCGCTCGTGCAGGCGATGGCCAGAGTGGTCAGCACCATCAGTGCCCGGCGTCGATATTGAAAACCTGATTTCATTGCGTTCTCCTTTTTTGCTGATTCAGCGGCAGTGTGTGCCAGCGACCTGCCTATTAGACAACGGGTTTGCTCGTGAAGACAGCGGCGCGCAAAGCCTCCAGGTCCAGCACACGCAGGCCACCATATTCGACCCGGATCGAGCCCTGCTCAGCGAGCGTGGTCAGCGCCTCGTTGACGCGCTGGCGCGACAGGCCCACCAGATACGCCAGTTCCTGCTGGGTGATGCGCAGCACCTCGCCCACGCCCGGGTACAGCACCGGATTGAACAGCGCGGCCAGACTGCGGGCAACGCGAATGTCAGGGTTGTTCATGCGATCGATTTCGCGCGCGGCGATGAACTGGCCGAGCCGTTCATTGAGCTGGTTCATGATGAAACGGTTGAAACCGATCGAGTGATCCAGCAGCCAGTGAAAAGTGTCGACGTGCAGTCCGGCAACCCGGCTCTTGCGCAGGGCCTGAATGTTGTAGCGGTAGCTTTCACGCTTCAAGGCGGTGCCCTCGCCAAACCAGCCACCGGGCGGCATGCCGATAAAGGTCATGGTCTTGCCTTCGGCATTCTCGCTGCTCATTTTGAGCAAACCGTCGATCACGCCGAACCAGTAGGTCACAGGGCGCCCGGTGCGGCAGACATACTCGCCGGAACCGGCTTCGGTGATTTGCAGATCGTCCACCGCACGCTGCCGCTCCGGTGGCGTCAACAACTGAATCCACGGAATCGCATCGAGCTCGGCCATCGTCAGGGGGCGCCTGCGCTGGTGCAGGGACTTGTCGTAATTCATCGATTCAGAGTCCTTGGCTGGTCAGGAAGTGCAGGGAAAACACCTACCGAGAAAAGCCTGAATTGTCGTCCAAACGACAACTTGACGTCAAACGAATGCCTATTATTCACCCCAATCGAATAGCAAGGCATTGGAATGCAGACCACATTTCCTCAACTTCTTCTGAATCATGCAGCGCAGCGGCCGACCGAGCCGGCCATGCGGGAGAAAGAGTACGGTATCTGGCAAGCCTTGACCTGGGCTGACCTGGCGACGATGGTGACGCACCTCGCTTGCGGCCTGCACAAGGCGGGCCTGCGCCGGGGCGAGCATATGGTGGTGATCGGTGCCAACCGTCCCCGTCTGTACGCAACCATGCTGGCCGCTCAATCGATTGGCGCGATCCCGGTTCCCCTGTATCAGGACGCAGCGGCGCCCGAATGTGTGTTCCCGATCAACAACGCCGAAGTGCGCTTCGCCTTTGCCGAGGACCAGGAGCAGGTCGACAAGCTTCTGGAAATTCGTGAACAGTGCCCACAACTCTCCAACATCTACTTCGACGACCCGCGCGGCCTGCGCAATTACGACGAATCAGGCCTGGGTTCCCTGGACAGTCTGATCGAGGCCGGGAAGGCATTTGCCGCGCAAAATACCGGTTTTCTTCAAGCCGAGGTGAATCAGAGCACGCCCGATGATGTCGCCGCCATGTTCTTCACCTCGGGCACGACGGGCAACCCGAAAGGCGTCGTGCACACCCACGACTCACTGCTGAACCGGGCCCGCGCCGGCGCCGAGTTCGACAAGCTGACCCACGCTGAAGACGTATTGGCCTACTTGCCACCCGCCTGGATCGGTCAGAACATCTTCAGCTACGCGCAGTGGCTGGCCTGCGGCTACGTGGTCAATTGCCCCGAATCGGCGGCCACAGTAACGATCGACTTGAAGGAAGTGGGTCCCACCTATTACTTTGCGCCGCCCCGGGTGTTTGAGGGCCTGCTCACCAGCGTCATGATCCGCATGGAAGACGCCGGCAGCGTCAAACGCCGCATGTTCGATTACTTCATGGGCGTGGCGAAGCGGGTCGGTCCCACGCGCATGGATGGCAAACCGATCGGCCTCGCCAGCTCCGTTCTCTACTCGCTGGGCAATCTGCTGGTCTATGGCCCCTTGCGCAACAACCTGGGCATGAGCCGCGTGCGTGTTGCCTACACGGCAGGCGAGGCCATCGGGCCCGACCTGTTCAGCTTCTATCGTTCCATCGGCATCAACCTCAAGCAACTCTACGGATCGACCGAGACCGCTGTGTTTGTCTGCCTGCAACCCGATAACGAAGCGCGCGCCGACACCGTTGGCGTGCCGTGCGCCGGCGTCGAAATCAAGGTCGCCGAGAACGGTGAGATCCTGGTCAAATCGCCTGGCCTGCTGAAGGAGTATTTCAAGAATCCGGCGGCAACTGCCGAGGTGCTGAGCGCGGACGGCTGGTACCACACCAGCGACGCCGGCTTTCTGGACGCCCACGGACACCTCAAGATCATCGACCGCGTGAAAGACGTGGGCCGAATCAAGGGCGGTGCCAACGATGGCGCCATGTTTGCGCCGAAGTACGTGGAAAACAAGCTCAAGTTCTTTCCCCACATCAAGGAAGTGGTGGCCTATGGCGATGGCCGGGAGAAGGTCTGCGTCATGATCAACATCGATTTCGACGCCGTCGGCAACTGGGCCGAGCGCCGCAACCTGCCGTATGCGGGCTACACCGATCTGGCGCAAAAAACCGAGGTCTACCAGCTGATCAAGGAATGCGTCGAAAAAGTCAACGCCGACCTGAGCGTGGACGTCCTGCTGGCGGGCTCGCAAATCAGCCGTTTTCTGGTTTTGCACAAGGAACTCGATGCTGACGACGGCGAATTGACACGTACCAACAAGGTGCGCCGGGGCTTCATTGCTGAAAAATACGATGTCCTGATCGATGCCTTGTATGGCGGCAAGACGTCCCAGTTCATCGAGACCCAGGTCAAGTTCGAGGACGGCCGCAGCGGCAGCGTCAGCGCCACGCTGCGCATCGAAGACACCCGGACTTTTGCACCGGTCAAGGCGGCAGCATGACAAAGAAGATCGGCGACGTCATCCTTGACGTCAACAACATTTCTCTGAGCTTCGGTGGCGTCAAGGCGCTCTCGGATATCTCGTTCAACGTGCGCGAGCATGAGATTCGCGCCATCATCGGACCCAACGGTGCCGGCAAGAGTTCCATGCTCAACTGCATCAATGGTGTCTACACGCCGCAACAGGGCTCGATCACTTTTCGTGGCAAGGCATTCAGTCACATGGACAGCCACCAGGTCGCTGTCATGGGCATCGGGCGCACGTTTCAGAATCTGGCGCTGTTCAAGGGCATGAGCGTGATCGACAACATCATGACCGGCCGCAACCTCAAGATCAAGAGCAACCTGCTGTGGCAGGCCTTGCGCATCGGCCCGGCGCAGCGCGAGGAAGAGCAGCACCGCGAGGCGGTGGAGCACATCATCGATTTTCTCGAAATTCAGGCGCACCGCAAGACGCCGGTTGGCCAATTGCCGTACGGACTGCAGAAGCGGGTCGACCTCGGTCGCGCCCTGGCGATGGAGCCCCAAGTCCTGTTGCTTGATGAGCCGATGGCGGGCATGAACGTCGAGGAAAAACAGGATATGTGCCGCTTCGTCCTCGATGTGAACGAGGAATTCGGCACCACGGTGGTCCTGATCGAACACGACATGGGGGTCGTGATGGACATTTCAGACCGTGTTGTGGTGCTGGACTACGGCAAGAAGATAGGCGATGGCACGCCCGATGAAGTACGCAACAACGAGGAAGTGATCAGCGCCTATCTGGGCACCGGCCACTGAGGACAAATAATGGCATTCTTTCTTGAATCACTTCTGGGCGGCCTGATGGCCGGCATGCTTTATTCGCTGGTGGCGCTGGGCTTTGTGCTGATCTACAAGGCGTCCGGCGTGTTCAACTTTGCGCAGGGTGCGATGGTGCTGTTTGCGGCCCTGGCGATGGCCCGCTTTGCCGAGTGGATTCCCGTCTGGACCGGTATCACGAGCCCGCTGGTGGCGAACCTGGCTGCCTTCGTCATCGCCGGAGCCATCATGTTCGTCGTGGCCTGGCTCATCGAGCGTCTGGCCTTGCGCCACCTCGTCAACCAGGAACCCACCACACTGCTGATGGCGACGCTCGGGATCAGCTACTTCCTGGATGGCATCGGCCAGACCATCTTTGGCAGCGACATCTACAAGATCGACGTCGGCATGCCGAAAGAGCCGATCATGGCCTTCGAGAACGTTTTTGAGGGCGGTCTCCTGATCAACAAGGAAGATCTTTATGCCGCTCTGATTGCGGCTGTACTGGTGACACTGCTCAGCCTGTTCTTCCAGAAGACAACCACTGGTCGCGCTCTGCGCGCCGTCGCCGATGATCATCAGGCAGCGCAAAGTATCGGCATCCCCCTGAATAGGATCTGGGTCATTGTCTGGTGTGTTGCAGGTGTGGTGGCACTGGTTGCCGGCATGATTTGGGGCAGCAAGCTGGGCGTCCAGTTTTCGCTGACCACGGTCGCCCTGCGCGCACTGCCTGTTGTCATTCTGGGCGGACTGACGTCGGTGCCAGGCGCCATTATTGGCGGGCTCATCATCGGTGTCGGCGAAAAACTCTCCGAAGTTTTCTTGGGACCTTACATTGGCGGCGGCATCGAAATCTGGTTCGCCTATGTATTGGCCTTGTTGTTCCTGCTGGTTCGCCCGCAGGGTTTGTTCGGCGAGAAGATTATTGACCGCGTCTGACCGTTCAGAAGAAAAGAAGCCTTATGTTTTACAGAGAAAACGGCCAGTTCAAGACCACCTACCGCACTGATCAGCAGATCTTTCCGATTGCCCAAGATCGCTGGGCTGTGCTGTTGCTGATCGCCGCGGCGTACATCGTCGTCCCCGTGTTGAGCAGTGACTACCTGTTCCTCGCGATCTTCATCCCTTTTCTCATCATGTCGCTGGCCGCCCTGGGCGTCAACATTCTGGTCGGCTACTGTGGACAGATTTCGCTCGGATCGGGTGCTTTCATGGCGGTCGGTGCCTATGCCGCCTTCAATTTCTTTGTGCGAATACCGGGCATGCCGCTGATTCCGGCACTGATTCTGGGTGGCCTGTGCTCGAGCGCGTTCGGCATTCTGTTTGGCTTGCCCAGTTTGCGCGTGAAGGGCTTGTATCTGGCAGTGGCAACGCTGGCTGCGCAGTTCTTCAGCGACTGGATGTTCCTGCGCATCAAATGGTTTACCAACGACTCTGCCTCGGGTTCCGTCTCCGTGGCGGGCATACAGGTATTTGGCCTGCCAATTGACAATCCGCTCTCGAAGTACTTTCTGTGCCTGTCGATCCTGGTGGTGCTGGCGCTGCTGGCCAAGAACCTGGTGCGCTCGGCGATCGGGCGCGAATGGATGGCGATTCGCGACATGGATGTGGCCGCTGCCGTGATCGGCATCCGCCCCATGTACGCCAAACTTAGCGCCTTTGCCGTGAGCTCGTTCATTGTCGGTGTCGCCGGAGCGCTGTGGGGCTTTATCTATCTGGGCGCGTGGGAGCCGGCCGCATTCTCGGTGGATCAGTCCTTCAAGCTGCTGTTCATGGTCATTATCGGCGGCATGGGTTCCATCATGGGCAGCTTTTTCGGCGCTGCCTTCATCGTCATTCTGCCCATCGCCCTGAACCAGTTTCTGCCTTTGCTCGGCGCCGCCTTTGGCCTGGTGATATCCACGGCCGTCACTTCGCACGCCGAACTGATCATCTTTGGCGCCTTGATCGTCTGGTTCCTGATCGTCGAGCCGCACGGTCTGGCCAAACTCTGGTCCATCGGCAAACAGAAACTCCGACTCTGGCCTTTCCCGCACTGAAGCAATGTCCCGCAACCGTGTTTTTTCGTTCGTTAACCAAAGCACCCCGGTGCTAATCACTTAGGAGATAAGTATGAAAATCCGAAATCTTGCAGTGGCCGCGCTAGTTGCCGCCGTCGGCAGCACCGCTTTTGCGCAAGCCAAGGAGCAGTTTTTCCCGCTGCTGTCCTACCGCACCGGCGCCTACGCGCCGAATGGCATCCCCTGGGCCAACGGCAAGCAGGACTACATCAAGATGATCAACGCCCGCGACGGCGGCGTCAATGGCGTCAAGCTCACTTTCGAAGAATGCGAAACCGCTTACGCGACCGATCGCGGCGTCGAATGTTATGAGCGCCTGAAGAACCGGCCCGGCGTCACGCTGTTCGATCCGCAAAGCACAGGCATCACTTTTGCCCTGACCGACAAGGCGCCTGCGGACAAAATGCCTTTGATGACGCTGGGCTATGGCCTGTCAATATCCCAGGACGGCATGGCCTTCAAGTGGAACTTCCCCTACATGGGCAGCTACTGGACGGGCGCCGACGTGTTGATCCAGCACATCGGCAAGGGCTTGGGCGGCATGGACAAGCTCAAGGGCAAAAAGATCACGCTGGTCTACATCGATATTCCATTCGGCAAGGAGCCGATCCCGCTGCTGCAGGAACGTGCCAAGATGCACGGCTTCGAGTTGCAGCTGCTGCCCGTGACGGCACCCGGTGTCGAACAAAAATCCACCTGGCTGCAGATACGTCAATCCAAACCTGACTATGTGCTGCTGTGGGGCTGGGGCGTGATGAACTCCACCTCATTGAAGGAAGCGCAGGCAACGGGTTATCCGCGCGACAAGATGTACGGTGTCTGGTGGGCTGGCGCTGAACCTGACGTGAAGGACGTGGGCGAAGGTGCCAAGGGTTACCAAGCGCTGGCTCTCAATGGCAATGGCACGGAAGCCAAGGTCATGCAGGACATCTTGAAGTATGTGCATGGCAAGGGGCAGGGCACCGGGCCGAAGGACGAGGTGGGATCGGTCCTCTATACGCGGGGCGTCATCATCCAGATGCTGGGTGTGGAGGCCGTGCGACGGGCGCAGGAGCGCTTCGGCAAGGGCAAGGTGATGACCACCGAGCAGGTGCGCTGGGGTATGGAAAACCTGTCAATCGACCAGAAACGGCTTGACGCGATGGGCTTTACTGGCGTCATGCGTCCGATCTCGAGCAGTTGTTCTGACCACATGGGGTCGACTTGGGTCCGCATGCACACCTGGAATGGCAGCAAATGGAACTTCTCCTCAGACTGGTATCAGGCGGATGAACAGATCCTGAAACCAATGATCAAGGACGGCGCCGAAAAATACCTCGCCGACAAGAAGATGACACGCCGCACTGCGGCGGACTGCCAGTCCTGATTTGATCTGTCATTCCCGGCTTCACTTGTCATCCCGGGCTTGTCCCGGGATCCACGGATTGCGGATCAGGTCCGCAATGACAAGCTGAGAGGCGGCAATGACAGTCCAATTGGCAGCATTGCGTGCAGTGCTGCCAATTGGTAAAGGCAAGAATTCATGGAACCCACAAACATCGTTCTCAACGTCAACGGCATCGAGGTCATCTACAACCATGTGATCCTGGTGCTCAAGGGCGTGTCGCTCAATGTGCCGGAGGGCAAGATCGTCGCTATTCTGGGCGGCAATGGCGCCGGAAAAACCACCACCTTGCGGGCCGTTTCCAACCTGCTGCAAGGCGAGCGCGGCGAGGTCACCAAGGGGTCGATTGAACTGCGCGGCGAGCGCATCGAGAACCTTTCGCCGGCCGAGTTGGTGCAACGCGGCGTGGTCCAGGTGATGGAGGGCCGCCACTGCTTTGCGCATTTGACGATTGAAGAGAATCTGCTCGCCGGTGGCTATACGCGCAAGAGCAAGAGCGAGGTAGCAGCCAATCTCGAAAAGGTCTACGCCTACTTCCCGCGTCTGAAAACCCGCCGCACCAGCCAGGCCGCCTACACCTCGGGCGGAGAACAGCAGATGTGCGCCATCGGCCGCGCCCTGATGGCCAGCCCCAGCATGGTGCTGCTCGACGAGCCCTCCATGGGTCTGGCGCCGCAGATCGTGCAGGAGGTGTTCGAGATTGTGAAAGACCTGAACCAGAAGGAAAAGGTCACCTTCCTGCTGGCCGAGCAGAACACCAACATGGCGCTGAAGTACGCCGACTACGGCTACATCATGGAGTCGGGCCGCGTCGTCATGGATGGCGTGGCCAGCGACCTCGCGAACAACGAGGACGTCAAGGAGTTCTACCTGGGTGTGGGCGGTGGTGAGCGCAAGAGCTTCAAGGACGTGAAGAGTTACAAGCGGCGCAAGCGCTGGCTGGCGTGAGCACTGCCGCACTACGGACCGGCACGGCGTTGGTCATTGCCTTAGAGGGAAAGCTAGATGTCTGAACATTACGATGCGCTGGAGACGCGCGATACCGCTGAACGCGAAGCGAGTTTGATGGCAGCCTTGCCGGGCCAGCTGGCACACGCCAGAAAGTCGTCGCCGGCAC
>Ga0315271_10001787_pt1 | contig 13173 bp, 11 predicted proteins | sample C3_top_MG_FD_204664 | JGI IMG/M metagenome (GOLD analysis project Ga0315271, IMG submission 204664) | Sediment microbial communities from Yellowstone Lake, YNP, Wyoming, USA - C3_top | ecosystem: Environmental > Aquatic > Freshwater > Lake > Sediment | place: USA: Wyoming | collected 2017-08-01 | reverse complement strand
GCCGAGGACGTGGGTGCCGGCGTGCCGGGTGCGTTCGGAGCGGGCGTGGGGTTCGGGACCGATCGCGGTGCCGCCTCGGGCGTCGGCTTCGGGGTCGGCCGTGGGGTGGGCTTCGGGGTGGGCTTCGGGGTGGGCTTCGGCGTCGGCGCGGGCGTGGCCTTCTCCGTGGGCTTGGGCGTCGGCGCGGGCGTTGCCTTCGGCGTGGGCTCAGGGGTGGGCTTCGGCGTAGGTGGAGGCTGGATCGTGACCGTGGGTCCCCTGATGTCGAAGACGTCTCCGTGCGAGTCCGACGCCTCGAACGTGGAGGGCCACGACCCGGCGGGCAGCTTCATGGAGGCGGTGAACGTGACCCCGTCTCTCCAGGCGCCGATGTCGCCGGCCGGCGACATCGCGTGGGTGGAGTCCGCGACGCGCACGCGGACGTAGTCGGGTGCGCGATCGGAACGGCTCCGGTAGGTCACGCTGAATGTGATGACCGTGGAGGTCGTGCCCGAGTCGGGGGAAGCGCCGGGTGACGAGAGCGCGATGGCTGTCGTCGCAGCGGCGGTGGTGGGGCCGGCGGAACCGGCGCCCGCCGCGCTGGCGGCGGCAGCCGGGAGGACCGTCGCTCCCACCAGGGCAAGGGCTGCAAGCGACGCCCCGAAGGACGGGCGTGCCAGAACGCGGGCGCTTCGGACCAGATGCATCGCCAAGTAAGCCACGGGGGGCTTGCGCCTCCAGCGTCCCCTGCTCCGGGAGGGGTACTTGAAGGAGCATCCTCGTCGCGAGCGAAGAGGGCAATGGTACGGGGGTCCTCGCGGGGGGAGGGACCGGCGGGTAGGCGCCAGCGCGCGACCGGGGCGGGACTGCGGATTTCCGGTGCGGCCGGGCACCGGGAGGCAGGGCGGTACGGAGCGGTCGCGGGCGGTCCGGAGCCGGTCACCCCTCCTACGTAGCCCGAATTGGTTACTGGCCCCGTGCGCACGGACACCCGACGATCGCCGCATGCAGGTCATCGCCCCTGAACTCGCCTCGAGCCGCACCAGCCGGATCGGACTCGCACGTGCCGCGATCGTCGGCGGCCTCCTGCTCGTGGCTGGGATCGCCGTGGGCTGGCTGTGCCTTGGCACGCCGCTCGTCAGCCAGCTCACGCCCGCCGGTCGCGCGGACGCGGTACACGCGGCCGCCGGCGCCATTGCCTGGGGGTTCGCGATCGTCGTACCCGCGGTGTTCATGATCCTGGGCGTGGCCCGCCTGATGGCGGTGCTCGACGCGGTCGGCGCCGGTCGCTCACAAGGTGTCACGAAACACGTCGAATCCGCGCTCGGACCCGACCACCTCGCCGCGACGGACATCGTCCTGCCGGGTGGACGCCGGGTCCACGAGCTGGTGCTTGGACCGTTCGGGATCGTCGTCCTGGGCGACGTGCCCCCGCCGGCGGTGAGCCGGCACGTGGGGGCGAGGTGGGAGATCAAGGACGGGCGCGGCCGCTGGATCTCCATCGAAGGGCCGCTCGAGCGCACCGCCCGCGATGCCGATCGGGTCCGTGGCTGGCTTGCCGCCGACGACCGGGATTTCACGGTCCGCGTGTACGCCGCGGTGGTCACTGACGACCGCAGGCTCGACCGGATCCCATCGTGCGCGGTGGTTGCGCCGGGCGATCTCGCCGAGTGGCTCCTTGCCTTGCCCTTCCAGCGGGGTCTCACGTCCGACCGGCGCGCGCGCCTCGTGGACCTGATCCGCTCGGCGGCGCTGTCCCGCTGATCGAAGCGCTCGCGGCGGGCGGCGGCGGGCGGCGGCGGCCCGCGGCGGGCAATGGCCGCCAGCAGCGGCGGCGCCCCGCGGCGGGCATCGGGCCGACGAGGTGGTAGGGGAGCCAGGACTCGAACCTGGAACCGGCGGGATATAAGCCCGCTGCTCTAACCGATTGAGCTACTCCCCCATGGCGATGGCACGGCCCGCGCCGGCCCGAGGGCTCAGCCCTAGCCGGTGTCCCGAGACCGGCCAGGGAGCCGGAGGCGGAACTTGCGGGCCGGCATGTATGGGAACCCGTCCTGCGACATTGTCCCGGCGACCTCCACGGCCTCCGCCGTGTCCGCGCCGGCGTACGGCTGGAGCTCCGGGGCGGGCCCCGTGACGTCTTCGGCGCGCGACGCCTCGATCGGCAGGTCGTCCGGGTCGAACGGCCGATCCGTCGGTGCGAGGCCCTCCACCTTGGGACGGGCATAGGCCGGAGCCCCGTAGAGCTTCGGCATTGCGCCGTATACGCGTTCTTCGTTCACCAGGCAGATCCTCGAGAGGAGTGTCGTCGGGCGATCACGGCGATGATAGCGGCGCCCGAGCGCGTGTGAACCCGCTATCTGAACCGGCTGTCGCTCGCGTGAACCGGCTATCCGCCGCTGCCCACGAGGATCGGCTTGAGGATCTCGTGGAGGGCCACGAGCACGAGATAGGCGATGGGTGCCGCCGCGAACAACCCGAGGGCCAGGCTCCACGGCGTCCGCGTCGCACGGGCGGTGCCGGTCCCGGTCGGCAGCGGGACCACGAGGTAGGTCACGACCGCGCCCAGCAGGCAGACCACGACGACATACGCGGCGAGGAACCCGAGCCGGAGGTCGCCACCCGGCAGCACTGCTCCCCCATCGAGCGCGATGTCGTAGGCGAGGAAGAGGACACCCAGAACCAGGGCGATGCTGAGGCTGCTGACGACCGCGCGGACGACGGGACGCGGTGCACGCCGGAACTGCCGCCACCGGACCTCGAACCAGCCACGCGGGCGCACCTCGCGTGGTGCTGGCCGGGGCGTCCGGGGCTCAGCCGAGGGGCTGGTCATCGCTCCCGAGGACGGCCAGCGTCCGGCGCGGCGGGATGGTCTCCGGGGTGTGGCCGGCGAGCAGCTCGACGGCCGTCGCAAGCCGCTCGAGCTCCTCCTCCGTGTTCCAGAACCCGACCGAGATCCTGACGGCGTCGATCGGCGGGAGATCACGGATGATCGCGAACACGCGCGCCCCCAGCTCGGACGCGGCGGCGGCGGCGGTCCAGCCGTTGATCCGGAACGTGACGAGGGTGCCGCCGCTGCCGCGGGGCGTGACCATCCGCACCCCCGGGATCGAAGCGAGGCGGTCGTGCGTCGCAGCCGCGAGCTGGGCTGCCCTCGCCATCGACCACGGCAGGCCCACGTACATCGTCAGCCAGCCGCAGCTCCGCGCAAGGCCGACGACGGACGGCCGGTGGAATCCCGTCGCCTCGAACCGGCGGGCGCCCGGCTGGAGGACGCCGCCCCGGGTAAGGTCGAAGGAGCTGTAGGAGAGATAGCCGGCGGTGGACGGCGTCGTCGCGTCGGCGAATGCCCTGTCGACCCACAGGCCGCCCATGCCCTCTGGACCCAGGAGCCACTTCTGGCCGGGGAACGCGTAGGCGTCCACCCGGAGCGTGTCGAGCATCACCGGGATCGCGCCGGCAGACTGCGCGCCGTCGATCACGGAGACCGCACCCGCCGCACGTGCCAGCGCGCCGAGACGGTCCACGGGGAGCACCGCGCCGGTGGTCCACAGCGCGTGGCTGACGACGACGGCCCGCGCGGGTCGTTCCAGCGCCCGGCCGAAGACCTCGAGCGTGCGCGCATCGTCGCCGCCGTCGCCGATGTCCAGGGCCTCCACCACGACGCCAACGCGGTCCCGCAGCGCGAACAGCGGCCCGAGGACGCCAGGGTGCTCGTGGTTCGTCGTCAGCACGCGGTCACCCGGCACCCAGGGGAGCGAGGACACGACAAGGTTGATGCCATCGGTCGTCGAGTGGGTCAGGGCGATGTCGTCCGGGTCCGCGACGAGCGCCGCCGCCAGCGACGAGCGGGCCTCCGCCATCCGCTGCCCGAAGGCCTGCCACTGGTCCACCTTGGCCCGGCCCACCGCCAGCTCGGACGCGGCCTGCTCGTCCATCGCCCGCTGGGTCTCCGCCGGCATCGGCCCGCATGTGCCCGCGTTGAGGTAGATCCCGGCAGCGGTCGCGGGGAGGAGCGTGCGGATGGCCGCGACCTTCTCGGGGTCGGGCATGAAGGGGGAGACCACGCCCGTATGATATCCGCGGGGTCGATCACGGCCCCACGCGACCCATGCATCCGTTGCCGGAGGCCCACGTTGGCCGGTATCGCCCACCCGGAGCTCATCGCGACGCCCGAGTGGCTGTCCGAGAACCTCGGCCGCTCGGATCTCCGCGTGCTCGACGTGCGCTGGCGCCCTGACGGCAGCGGAGAGGCGCAGTTCGCGCTCGGCCATGTGCCGGGTGCGTCATACCTCGACTGGCGGACCGGCCTGGTGGACCCCGTCGAGGGGTCCGACGCCCTGCAGCTGGTGGCACCCGCACGCATGGCGGCGGTGATGGGCCGGGCCGGGATCGGCGACGGGACGTCGGTCGTGATCTACGACGACACGCTCTCGTACTTCGCCGCCCGGGCGTGGTGGAGCCTGCGGGCCTTCGGCTACGAATCGGCCCGGCTCCTGGAAGGCGGCTGGCCCGCCTGGGCGGACGGCGGACACGCGGTGGCGAGCGGCGAGGGGATGATCACCCCGGCCACGTTCACGCCACGCGCCCAGACCCGCCAGCGCCTCACGACCTCGGACGTGCGCGGGCTCCTCGGGGCGCCCGACGTGCAGCTGATCGACGCTCGCGGTCCGGCCGAGTACCACGGGTTCGAGGGCAACGTTCGCCGCCTCGGGCACATCCCGGGAGCCGTGAACGTGCCCGTGGCGGCGATGCACGTTCCGGGCACCCAGCGCCTCCGGGAACCCGCCGACCTCCGCACCCTTCTCCTGCGCGCCAATGTCACCCGCGGCCGGCGACTGGTCTGCTACGACGGCTCGGGCATCGCGGCGGCGAAGCTCGCCTACGTGCTCACGGCGCTGGGCCACGAGGATGTCGCCATCTACGACGGCGGCTGGGCGGAGTGGGGCGACCGGCTCGACCTGCCCGTGGACCGCTAGGCTCGCGTCGGCGCCGCCCCTCCGAGACCCGCCCAGGGGTCCACCTCGCGGTGCTGGGCAAGGATCTGCGTTCGCCGGTGGTTGACCGCGACCAGCAGCGCCTTCTGCCGGGCTTCGCCGAGCCTGTCGGACCAGTACGTGGCGTCGGTGACCGGGATGAACCTGCCCGTCAGCTCGGTGAGCGCCTCGCGCAGGTTGGCCTCACCGGGCATCAGGTGGATGGTGCCGACGACGTTGAACGGCGGCACGGACACGAGCACCTGCTCCTGTTGCTTGGGCGTGCGCAGCTCGGGGATCGGCTCCACGGGCACGTCACCGACCGCGAACAGGACGCTGTCGAGGTTGACCTGCGCGTACTCGGCCTGGATCGGCTGGATCCGGGCACCCAGCTCGTCCACGGTCACGTCCTCGAGCACGAGGAATGGCTGGTCCGCAAGGTTGAGGATGTCGGTCACGCGCCGCTGGTGCGTCCGCACGAAGCCGCGCGTGACCAGTGCGTCCGTGTACAGGGTGAGCTCGACGCGGCTCAGCTCGGCGAAGGCGGGGAACATGACGGCGGCCCTCCGGTTCGTGCGCAGTCTCTGGCGGCGCGCGACCCGAGCAGCATAGGACCGCGCGCACGGCACCGCATGACCCAGCGGACGGCGCGGCCCCAGCCGGTGGTCCTACCGGCGGGCGCTCGCGGCCACCAGGTGCTCGGCCCCGTGCTGCAGCCCCTCGTGCAGACGCCCCACCGTGGCCAGCGTGTCCGCCTCGGAGGCCGGCTTGTCGATCCGGAGCCGCACGATGCGGGGGAACCGGAGCGCGAAGCCGCTTCGATGCCGCGCCGAGCGCATGATCACGTCGAAGGCGATCTCGACCACGATGGCGGGCTCGACCACGCGGAAGCGGCCGTGCGTGCTGATGGTGTGGTCCTCGAACCAGCGGGTCATCTCCGCGATCTCGGCGTCGGTGAGCCCGCTGTACGCCTTGCCGATGGTGACCAGCTCGCCCGTCTCCTCGTTCCGGACGGCGAAGGTGTAGTCGGACAGGACGCCGTGGCGCTTCCCGTGGCCGAGCTCCACGCCGACCACGACACAATCGAGCGTCGCCAGCGCCTTCTTCATCTTCAGCCAGCCGAGGCCGCGACGGCCCGGCGAGTAGGGGCTGTCGGGATCCTTGGCCATGAGGCCCTCGTTCCGCCGGGCGCGCGCCTCGGCAAATGCCGCCTCGAGGCCCTCGACCGAGTCCACGGCGCCGAGGTGGCTCAGGGCGAACCTGCCACCGTCCGCGGCCATCGGCAGCTCGAGCGCCTCCAGGCGGCGCCGCCGTTCGGCCAGCGGCTGCTCGAGGAGCGGCGCCACGACCCCGTCGCCCTGGTGGTCGAGACCCAGCGCATCCCAGGCCACGAAGATGACGGGCACCCGGGCCTGGACGGCCGCCGACGGGGACTTGCGTCCCAGCCGCGCCTGGAGCTGGAGGAAGGGCAGGACGGTCCCGTCCTGCCACGCCAGCAGCTCGCCGTCCAGGATCCCGGACCAGGGAAGGTCACGGGCGCCCTCGATCACTTCCGGGAACTGACCGCTGATGTCGTGGAGGTCCCGGGAGTAGAGCCGTGCCCCTGATCCGGCGCGGTGCAGCTGTGCCCGGATGCCGTCGTACTTGTCCTCCACCCAGACGGTTGGCCCCAGCCTGGCCACGATCTCGGCCGCGTCCTCGGCCGGTGACGCGAGCATGAACTTGAGCGGGTGGAAGAGGGCGAGCGCCGCGTCGGCAAGCCGGTCGTCCCGCGCGAGCGTCGCCGTCAGCCCGACGTCACCCGTGAGCATGCCGGCCCGTTTGACGGCATCGAGGGGCCGGTTGAAGGCGCGGGCGATCGCCGCGTCGAGCAGTCCCTCCCGGAGCCCGATCCGGAGCTCCCCGCCCAGCACCTTCACGACGGCCCCGGCCGTGCGGGGCGCGCATCGCCCCAGGAGCGCTGCCAGGACCTCGACCTTCGCCGCCGCGCCCTGGGCCGCCTCGATGGCCTCGAACGCAGCACGGACCTCGACCAGCGACGGCTCGCCGGCGGGATCCGGCGCCTGGCCGGCCTCGGCGAGGACGTCGGTCACGGCCGTCGAGACGTCCGAGGAGCGGTCGTAGGCGCGGGTCAGCGCATCGCGGTCTGCGTCGGCCACGCGGAGCACGGCATCGGTGATCGCCGACCAGCCGACGCCCACGGGCCGCTGGTCGGCCGCTCCGAACGGGCGCCCGGTCATGAACACGGCCGCGATCGGGAGGTCGTCCGGCCCGAGCCCGGCCAGGTAGTCGGCGAGGATGGCCGTCTTCGCCGACGTGCCCGACGTCGCGGCGATCCGGTCGGCCACCACGCTCCAGCGGCGCATGGTCGCGATGGTATAGGGTGTCCGCGATGCTCCACCGCCGCTGGTTCCCGGACCACATCGACGGCGACCTGGTGACCTTGCGCCGGCACACGCGCGAGAACCTGCGCGACTTCCTCCGCTGGTACCAGGATCCCGAGGTGGCACGGCTCACCCGGTACCAGGACGGCCCGATGAAGGCCGACGAGATCGAGCGGTTCTTCATGCTCCGCGCCATGGGCACTGAGTCCATGGCCATGGGCATTCACGTCCGCGCCACCGGCAGGCTCGTCGGTTCCTGCGCCTTCAGCCAGCTCGATGGCGACAACGGCTCCGCGCTGTACCACATCACGATCGGCGAGCATGACGCCTGGGGCCACGGCTACGGGGGCGAGGCAACACGGCTGATGGTGGACCACGCGTTCGGCTCGCTCGGGCTGCACCGCGTGGCGCTCACGGTGTTCGCGTTCAACGAGCGGGCCGTCCGCGCGTACGCACGCGTGGGCTTCGTCGTCGAGGGACGGGCGCGCGAGGCGATCTGGCGCGACGGCCGGTGGTGGGACGAGATCCACATGAGCATGATCGAGCCAGACTGGCGGGCGGCCCGCTGGCAGGCCCGGGCGGTTGCGGACGGTCGGGCGCCGACGTCCGGCTGGTCCGCCTGACGATGGCGAGCACCGGGCCCGAGGCCGATGCCGTCCGGGCCGCGTTCCGCGAGGCCGCAGCGGCGAAAGGGCATGCCGTGGAGAACGCGCGCCGGGCCACGGACGGGCTGGAGGCGGCATTCGCGGCCGGCACGCTGGAGCGGACGCCGGTGCTCGACGCCATGCTTGCCGACCTTGCCGTCGCCCTGGACGCGCCGGACGACGGCGGGAGGCTCGGCGGCAAGTCGGCCGATGCCGCCCGGCGCATCACCGGCGCGATCGGCCGCGAGCTCGACAACGCCTGAACGCGGAGCCCGACGGCGCGACGGCGCTATCCTGAACCGGAGCCACCGGACCGGGGCTGTAACCCGGCGGGAACCACGATCGGCTCCCACCGGAGGACGCATGCCCCAGGACCGTCGCGTCGCCATCATCGGCCTCGGCTACGTCGGTCTTCCGCTGGCGATCGCGTTCGCCGAGGCCGGCCTTGAGGTCGAGGGGATCGACGCGGACCCCGCTCGGGTTGCCGAGCTCGATGCGCGCCGGTCACCGATCGACGACATCAGCAACGAGCGACTCGCCGCCGCCCTGGATGGCACGCTGCGCGTGGTCGCGCCGGCAGAGGCACGTCCCCGGGACGTGGATGCCCTGTTCGTGTGCGTGCCCACACCGATCACCTCGACCAAGGATCCGGACCTCGGGCCGGTCCTCGCGGCGGCCGCCTTCGTGCGTGACGGTCTCCGGCGCGGACACCTTGTGGTGCTCCAGTCCACGACCTTCCCCGGGACAACGACCGGACCGTTCCGCGAAGTGATCGAGGGGTCCGGACTCCGTGCGGGCGCGGACTTCGACCTGGCCTTCGCTCCCGAGCGCGTGAGTCCCGGCGACCCGGCCAGCTCGGGCCGTGGCATCCCGCGGCTCGTCGGCGGAACCACCGAACTGGCCACGGGCCGCGCCGCGGCACTCCTCGGGAACGTCAACGATCGCGTGGTGGAGATGTCCTCGCCGGACGCCGCCGAGATGGCCAAGCTGCTCGAGAACACGTTCCGCAACGTCAACATCGCGTTCGTCAACCAGCTCGCGCTCCTGTGCGAGCGGATGGGGCTCGACGTGTGGGAGATCATCGACGCTGCAGCCACGAAGCCGTTCGGGTTCATGCGCTTCACCCCGGGCCCCGGGGTGGGCGGTCACTGCATCCCGGTCGACCCCTACTACCTGGCCTGGCGTGCGCGGGAGTTCGACTTCACGGAGCGCTTCATCGAGCTCGCCGGCGACATCAACTTCGGGATGCCGCGCCACGTGGTGGACTTGGTGGCGGAGGCGCTCAACGACCGCGGCAAGGCGCTCAAGGGCGCCCGGGTCGGCGTCCTCGGCGTCGCCTTCAAGCCCGACGTCCAGGATCCGCGCAACTCGCCGGCCGGGGCAATCCTGCCGGGCATCGTCGCCCGGGGCGCTGAGCTCCGGTACCACGACCCCCTGATCAAGCGCTTCCGCGACGACACGGGCTATGTCCACGAGGGCGTGAGCCTCGACTCGCTGCTCCACTGGGCAGACGTGTTCGTGGTCGTGACGCCGCACAGGACGATCGAGTGGGATCGCTTCTACGAGGCGGCGGGCCTCGTCGTCGACACGGTGAACAGCTCGCGGGGACGCGTGGTGCGCGAGCGACAGGTGCTGCGCCTGGGCGCCGGCTGGTCGCAGGGTGCCTGATTCGCGGGCGGGCCCGCGGGACTAGGGATCGAGCGGCGGGAAACGGGCGAACAGGCGCTCTGCGAGGGCTCGCGCATAGGTCGCGGTCAAGTGGTGCTGATCGCGGAACACCAGCAGGCGGCCGGTCACGGCGGGACACGGGTCGGTCCGGCAGACCCAGGGCGTCGGATCGATGAATGCGACACCAGCCGCCGAGGCGACGGCCGCCTCGCCCACGGTCCACTCTCGGTTCACCGCGTTGGCGAACGGGATCGCACAGGCGGTCGCGTCGTCAAGGTTCGCTGACAGGCAGGCAGGCGGATCCGCGTTGGCGCGCGGCGTGTCGCCGATCACGACGACGTGACGGGCGAGAGTCTTGAGGCGCTCGAGGGTCCGTCCCGACGCGGCGTCCCACTTGCCCCTGACTTCGGCGACCGGGACCGCCACACCGTCGACCATCGCCTTGTACCCGCGGGAGTCCGACACGACGACCAGGTCGGGTCGTTCGGTGGCCATGCGCCCGAAGGCAGCCTCGCGCCAGTGGCTGCACTCGTCGTAGGCGCGCTTGACGATCTCGGCCCAGATGTCGATGTCGGCGGTGGCGCAAGCGGACTTCGTGATGGAGACGAGACGCCAGCCATGCTCCGTCGCGAGGCGCTCGAGCGCCGGAAACCATTGAGCGGCGTGCGAATCTCCGAACAGCACGACGGTGGCGGCGCCATCAGGATCACCGAACACGCAGTCCCCCGGGGTGACGCCGGCGACGTCCAGGTGGCAGTCATCCGCGTAGATCACCGGCAGGTCGTCGCTCGCGGTCGCGAGTGGCGGGACCAGGTCCCTCGGCACAGGAGCGGCGGCGAGCGGCGGCAGCGTCGCAGCCAGTGTCGCAGCCGGCGTGGGCGTGGCGCCACGGGACGGCGTGCTGGCGGGACCTGCGGACGGCCAAGGGGTGGGTTTGGGCGTCGGGTCGGGCGGGAGCGCGACCTGCGTGACATCGCCTCCGATGGCAGGGCCCCCCGGCGAGGCGGCGCCCGCGGCAAACCCCAGCGACGCCGTCATCGCGACGACCGCGACGGACAGCACGCCCGCCAGGGCCAGCGACCGGCGCGTCTTCAGCCCGATGAAGCGGCCGCGGCGGATCGGGTCTTCGACCCACCGCTGGGTGGCAGTGGCGGCAACGATCGCAAGCGCGACCAGCGCGAGCCGGACCGGCCACCGGAGCGGGCCGCCGACCGCAGCTTCGGGCAGCACGAGGATGGGCCAGTGCCAGAGGTACAGCGAGTACGAGATCAGGCCCAGAAAGCGCATCGGCGCCAGACCGAGCGCGCGACCGGCACCGTGCCGCGAGGCTCCCGCGTGCGGAGTCGGAAGACCAGCTCCGATGACGAGCGCTGCGCCGATGGTCGGGACGAGGGCGGCGATACCCGGGAAGGCGACCGACGTGTCCAAGAAGAAGCCGGCGGCAAGAATGAGCGCCAGCCCAATCCAGCCGGCCGGCGCAGCTGCCCGCGCCGGGACCCATCGCACGGCACCGGGCAGCGCGAGCAGTCCGCCCAGCGCGAGCTCCCAGGCCCGGGTCGGGAGCGAGAAGAACGCCCACGGCTGGTTCACGCCAGTGAGCCAGATCGACAGGACGAGCGACCCCACGAGCACGGCGGCGAGGGTGATCGCCAGGCGGCGAATGCCCGCGTCTGGCCGGCCCCGGAGGAAGGTTGCGCCGGCAACGACGGCCAGCAGCGTCGGCCAGAAGATGTAGAACTGCTCCTCGACGCTGAGGCTCCAGTAGTGGAGCACCGGCGATGGCGCCAGCTCCGAGCCCAGATAGTCCGTGGCCTGGAGAGCGAAGCGGATGTTGGACACGTACAGCGCGGCGCTGATCGTGTCGCCGGCCACGCCCGGCACCCGGAGTGGCGGCAGGACGATGGCCGAGACGAGCATGGTCACGACGAGCACGAGGGCGGCCGCAGGGAGGAGTCGCCGGGCGCGACGGGCGTAGAACGCGGACAGGCTCAGCCTGCCGGTGCTCCTCAGCTCGCGCACGATGATCCCCGTGATCAGGAACCCTGACAGGACGAAGAACACGTCCACGCCGATGTACCCGCCGCTGACATGTGGCGCACGCGCGTGGTAGAGGAGCACGAGGAGGACGGCGACCCCCCGCAGGCCTTCGAGATCCGGGCGGAACCCGGCCTTCTCGCTCACGCGCGCCCTGGCGCGTCGCGTCCCACGGTCCTGCGGACGAGCTCCCGGTAGCGGCCCGCGGCAGAGGGCCACGTGTAGCGCTCGGCGGCAATGGCGGCCACCCGATGGCGACGTCCATCCCGCTCCACCTGGTCGACATCGAGCACGCTTCGGATCGCCTCGGCGAGTGCATCCGGCTCAAGCGACGGAGCGACGATACCCGCGCCCGCCTCGGCGACGATCTGCGCCATCACGTCGAGGCCGGGGCCGACGATGACCGGCGTGCCGACGACGAGCGACTCCCAGAACTTGTTGGGCGTCGACTCGCGCTGGTTGAGCGAGACCGGCGGGAGCGTGAGGAGCGAGGCGTCGGCGGACGCCGTCCACCACGGCAGCTCGTCCGGGTGGACTGCCGGCACCGTGAAGTGCCGTCCGGCGAACCGTGGCTCCAGGTCTCGCGCCCTGCAGCGCTCCCGCCAGACTCCAAACCCGAGGAGGACGAGACACGCGCGGTCTACGCGGAGCACGGCCTCCGCCGCCTCGTCGAGCCCGAGACGAGGGCTCAGGCGGCCCTGGAACAGGACGATCCGCATCTCGGGCGGGAGCCCGAGCGCCTCCCGGATCCGGTCGGACCCCTGCTCGACGCCGGGCGCCGGTGGCTCGGGCCAGTTGGGAACGACGACGGGCAGTTCCACGCCCCAGCGCGCCGCCAGCCGGCCTGCAAGTGCCTCGTTGACGGTCGTGCGTGCATCGGCCGCCCGGGCCCACCGCCGCTCGCGCGCCAGGTGGACGCGGCGCAACGCGCGAGGGATGCCGATCATGCCGTTGCCCTCGAACGTGTTGTCGACGGCGTCGAAGACGACGACGGACCTCCGGCCCGACCGCCTGTCCTTCCGCGCCGCGGCAAGCGCGGCCCCGACCGTCAGGCTGCCGCACGCGTGGTACAGGTCGGCCGGGGCCAGCTCACGGTCGAGGGTCGCCCACCACCCTCGCGAGGTCTCAGGCCACAGGAGCCACCCGCGGCGCTTGCGCAGGTAGCGCACGGTCCGCCGAACCAGGGAGCGCAGCCTGCCGACGTTCCGAGCGGGCCGCGCTCGTTCCGTCGTGACGGACGCTGCGGGAAGCGTGTCACCCTCGCGAGCGCCCGGGCCCGCATCCAGGACGAGGTGGTGGGTCCCGAGCCGCGCAAACAGCCCGCTGGGGACGTAGCGGCGGACCGTCACCGCCCCGTCGTGCTCAACCTCGGGCGCCCCGCTCGTGGAAATCGCAGCGATCTCGACGTCATAGCCTTCCCCCGCGAGGGTGCGGGCGATCCGCAGGGCCCGCGAGTAGGGTCGCGCGGGGCCGCCCACGAGGACGACG
>Ga0315271_10001785_pt1 | contig 13174 bp, 11 predicted proteins | sample C3_top_MG_FD_204664 | JGI IMG/M metagenome (GOLD analysis project Ga0315271, IMG submission 204664) | Sediment microbial communities from Yellowstone Lake, YNP, Wyoming, USA - C3_top | ecosystem: Environmental > Aquatic > Freshwater > Lake > Sediment | place: USA: Wyoming | collected 2017-08-01 | reverse complement strand
CCGGCGAGCGCGGGCAACGACTGCTGCGGCAACACGCTCGCGGCGGGCTCGTCCTGGGCGAGCGCCGCGCTGCGCGCGCGTTCGTCCGCGGTGCCCCACGGCAGCAGCACGGCGTAACCGGCGCGCGCGAACGACGGAATCAGCGCGCGCCAGTGCGCGTCCGGCCACAGCTTGTCGGCGCGACTCGTCGCGTGGACGCAAACCACATAGGGACGGCCGCCGGCAACGGGGAGGGCGGGCGGCGTCGGCGGCACCAGGCCATAGCGCGGCGGGCCTTCGACGCGGTGGCCGAGCGCCGCGGCAGCGAGTTGCCGGCAGCGGTCGATCAGATGCTGCCGGGGATCGATCGCATGGTGGGCATCGTGCGCCAGCGTGGCGATCGGCTCGCGGATGCTCGCGCGGTCGGGTCCGTGCGTCACCCCGATCGCCATCGACGCGATCAGCGCGCCCTTGACCTGCTCCTGCAGGTCGAGGACCGCGGCATAGCGCTCCTGCCGCAAGTCACGCCGGAACGCAACCCACTGCCGCCACGTGGCGGGCGCAAGGAGATGATGCCGCCAGCGCCGAAAGGCGATCGGGATGACCCGGCGCACGCCGGGGTCGAGCGCGACCAGCGGCACGAATCCCTCTTCGGCGACCCAGTCGATCGCGAGGCCGGGGTGGTGGGTGCGGATGTCGGCGACGATGGCGAGTGCGTGGACGATGTCGCCCAGCGACGAGGGGCGGATCGCAAGGACGGCGCTCATGCGCCGCGGGCAGCCACGTGGAACGCGGAACCCAAAACCACGTAGAATGCGCAGAAGTCATCTGCGCGCGGAGCCGCCGGCTCCGCGAACATTCGGCGCATGTCCGGGCCGCTCCCTTTAAGCCTCTGTGTCATCACACGCGACGCCGCCCACCAGATCGCGGGCTGCCTCGCGTCGGTGCCGTTCGCCGGCGAGATCGTGATCGTCGATTCCGGCAGTCAGGATGATACCGTAGAAGTCGCGCGCCGCTCCGGCGCGCGCGTGATCGCTCACCCCTGGCTCGGTTTCGGCGCGCAGAAGAATTTTGCGGTAGCGCAGGCGCGGCACGACTGGGTGCTCTGCCTCGATGCCGACGAGCGGCTGACGCCGCAACTGGGTGCCGCGATCGAAGCCGCGCTCGCCGCGAATGCCGCCAATGCCGTACCCTCGGGTCCGGCCGCCTACGCGATGGCCCGCCGCAACCGGTTCCTCGGCCGCTGGCTTGCGCACGGCGAAGGCTACCCCGACTGGAACGTGCGCCTGTTCGACCGCCGCCGCGCCCGCTGGACCGATGACCCCGTCCACGAGCACGTCGTCGCCGACACCCGCATCCTGCGCCTCGCCGGCGACCTGCTGCACGACTCCGCCGAATCGCTCGACACCTACATGGCCAAGCAGAATCGCTACACGACCCTGCAGGCCGAGGCCTTGCACGCGCGCGGCGCGCGCGCCGGCGCGGCGCAGCTCGTGCTGTCGCCGTGGGTGCGGTTCGCCCGTTTCTACATCCTCAGGCTGGGGTTCCTCGACGGCGTCGCCGGTCTGGTCCACATCTCGATCGGCTGTTTCAACAGCTTCATGAAGTACGCCAAGCTGCGCGCGCTCACGCATGCGGGACCCGCGGCCACCGCGCCGGTCAACGGCCGCGCCGAGGGGACCGACCGGTGAGCGGCGAGCCGCGGCCGGGGCTGCGGGTGCTGGTGACCGGAGCGGCCGGGTTCATCGGCATGCACACGGCGGAGCGGCTGCTCGCCGCGGGGGCTGCCGTCACCGGCGTCGACAACTTCGACCCGTATTACGACGTGGCGCTGAAGGAGGCACGGCTTGCGCGCCTTGCCGGGCGCGCGGGATTCGCGTTCGAGCGCGTCGATCTCGCCGATGCGGCGGCGGCCGCGTCGCTGCTCCGCGCCGGCGCGTTCACGCACGTCGTCCATCTCGCCGCGCAGCCCGGCGTCCGCTACTCCCTTGTCAATCCGCAGGCGTACGTGCGCAACAACCTGGTGGCGTTCGGCCACGTGCTCGAGGGCTGCCGCCATGCCGGCATCGCGCACCTGGTCTATGCGTCGAGCTCGAGCGTCTATGGCGCGAACCACACGCTGCCGTTTTCCGAGGACCAGAACGTCGATCACCCGGTCAGCCTGTATGCGGCCACGAAGAAGGCGAACGAGCTGATGGCGCACAGCTACAGCCACCTCTACGGCTTGCCGACGACGGGCCTGCGGCTGTTCACGGTGTACGGTCCCTGGGGGCGGCCGGACATGGCGCCGATGCTGTTCACGCGCGCCATACTCGCGGGCCGGCCGATCACGGTTTACGACGGCGGCAGGATGCGCCGTGACTTTACCTACGTCGACGACATCGTCGAGGGCATCGTCCGCGTGCTGGCGCTGCCGCCCGCCGGCCCGGGAGCGCCGTACGCCATCTACAACATCGGCAACAACACCGCGGTCGAGTTGACGACCTTCGTCGCCACGCTCGAGCGCCTGCTCGGGCGCGACGCGATCAGGCACGACGCGCCGATGCAGCCCGGCGACGTGCCGGCGACGTATGCGGCGATCGACCGGCTCGCGCGAGCGACGGGGTTCGCCCCGAGGACATCGCTTGCCGACGGGCTGGCCCGCTTCGTCGCCTGGTACCGCGACTACCACGCGCTCCCGGCGTGACGGCGGCGAATGCTAAAATGACAAGCTGATCCGGGACTGCCCCCCGGTCGCAGTCGGCCTTTCCCATCATTCCATGATCCTCGTCACCGGCGGCGCCGGATTCATCGGCGCCAACTTCGTCCTCGAGTGGTGCGCGTCGGCGGACGAGCCGGTGGTCAATCTCGACCTCCTCACCTACGCCGGCAACCTCGGCAACCTGGCTGGCCTGAAGGACAATCCGCGCCACATCTTCGTGCGCGGCGACATCGGCGACCGCGAACGGGTCGACTCGCTGCTCGCCTGCCATCGGCCGCGCGCGATCGTCAACTTCGCCGCCGAGAGCCACGTCGACCGCTCGATTCACGGCCCCGCCGCGTTCATCGCCACCAATGTGGTCGGCACCTTCACGCTGCTCGACGCCGCGAAGGCGCACTGGTCGGCGCTGCCTGCCGCGGAACGTGCGGCGTTCCGTTTCCTGCACGTGTCGACCGACGAGGTCTACGGCTCGCTCGGGCCAGCCGATCCCGCCTTCAGCGAGACGACGCCCTATGCGCCGAACAGCCCGTACTCGGCGTCGAAGGCGGCCTCCGACCATCTGGTGCGGGCCTACCACCACACGTACGGACTGCCGACGCTGACGTCCAACTGTTCCAACAACTACGGCCCGCTGCAGTTTCCGGAGAAGCTGATCCCGCTGATGATCGTCAACGCGCTCGCCGGGAAGCCGCTGCCGGTGTACGGTGACGGGCAGAACGTGCGCGACTGGCTGTACGTCGGCGATCACTGCAGCGCGCTGCGCGCCGTGCTCCGCGGCGGGCGTCCCGGCGAGACGTACAACATCGGCGGCAATGCCGAGATGAAGAACCTCGACGTCGTGCACACGCTCTGCCGCATCGTCGCGGAGCTGGTGCCCGGATGCGACCCGGCCCGGCAGATCGCCTGCGTGAAGGACCGGCCGGGGCACGACCGCCGGTATGCGATCGATGCGGCCAAGATCCGCCGCGAACTCGGGTGGACGCCGCGGGAAACCTTCGCATCGGGGCTGCGGCGCACGGTGCAGTGGTACCTCGACCACGGCGCGTGGCTCGCCGCGGTGACGAGCGGGGAGTATCAGCAATGGATCTCGCTCAACTACGCGCCGGCCGCGGCAGGCTCCGTGCCCGCGGCGGCCGGCAGCGCGGCATAGCAGGGGTCGGGCGGCGATGAAACGCAAGGGCATCATCCTCGCCGGCGGGTCCGGCACGCGGCTCTACCCGGTCACGCAGGTCGTGTCGAAGCAGCTGCTGCCGGTCTACGACAAGCCGATGATCTACTACCCGCTGTCGACGCTGATGCTCGCCGGCATCCGCGACATCCTGCTCATCTCCACGCCCGAGGACACGCCGCGCTTCGCGCAGCTGATCGGTGACGGCGCGCGCTGGGGCTTGAACATTTCGTACGCGATGCAGCCGGAGCCCGGCGGGCTTGCACAGGCGTTCATCATCGGCCGCGATTTCGTCGGCCGCGACGCGAGCGCGCTGGTGCTGGGCGACAACATCTTCTACGGCCACGACCTGCAGACGCAGCTGGCGCGGGCCGGCGCCCGCACGCGGGGGGCGACGGTCTTCGCCTACCAGGTCGCGGATCCCGAGCGCTACGGCGTCGCCGAATTCGACGCGACCGGCCGCGTGATCAGCCTCGAGGAAAAGCCGTCCCAGCCGAAGTCCCGCTTCGCCGTGACGGGACTCTACTTCTACGACAACCGCGTCCTCGATGTGGCCGCCGGCCTCGTCCCGTCGGCGCGCGGCGAGCTCGAGATCACCGACGTCAACCGGGCGTATCTCGAATGGGGCGAGCTCGCCTGCGAGGTCATGGGCCGCGGCATGGCCTGGCTGGACACGGGCACCCACGAATCGCTGCTCGAGGCGTCGCAGTTCATCGCGACGATCGAGCGCCGGCAGGGCCTGAAGGTCGCCTGCCCCGAGGAGATCGCTTACCGCCTGGGCTACATCGACGCGGCGCAGGTCGAAAGGCTCGGGCGGGCGATGGCAAAGAACGGCTACGGGCAGTATTTGCTCGCGCTGGCACGCGAGGCCCGGGCGTGACCGTCACGGCGGGTTTCGCCTTCGCTCAACCCGGGCGACGCACCGCCCGCGAGGCGCGGGCGTGATCGTCACGCCGACCGCGCTGCCGGAGGTGCTCGTGCTCGAGCCGCGCGTGTTCGCCGACGAGCGTGGCTCTTTTTTCGAGAGCTGGAACGCGCGGGTTTTCGCCGAGGCCGGCATCGACGCCGCCTTCGTGCAGGACAACCACTCGCGGTCGCGCCGCGGCGTCGTGCGCGGGCTGCACTACCAGATCGAGCAGGCGCAGGGGAAGCTCGTGCGGGTCATCTCCGGCGAGGTGTTCGACGTTGCGGTCGACCTGCGCCGCAGCTCGCCGAACTTCGGCCGTTCCGTCTGCGTCGTGCTGTCCGCCGAGAGCAGGAAGATGATGTGGGTGCCGCCGGGATTCGCCCATGGCTTCCTGACGCTGTCGGAGTCCGCCGATTTCCTCTACAAGACGACGGACTACTGGAACGCGAAGCACGAGCGCACGTTGCTGTGGAACGACGCCGCGCTCGGCATCGACTGGCCGCTGTCCATCGCACCGGTTCTGGCCCGGAAGGATGCGGCCGGCACGCCCTTCGCGCAGGCGGACTGCTATCCGTAAGCCCGTGCCGGGGCCTCTGCGCGACCGATGACCTGGCGCCCCACGATTTTGCTGACCGGCGCGGACGGCCAGCTCGGCGTCGAGCTGGCGCGGCTCCTCCCGGCACACGGCGACGTGGTCGCGGCCCGCCGCGCGACGCTCGATCTCGCCGACCCCGACGCGATCGTCGCCGCGGTGCGCGGCGCCAAACCGGCGCTGATCGTCAACGCGGCGGCGTACACGGCGGTCGACCTGGCCGAGAAGGAATCGGCGCTGGCCCGCGCCGTCAACGCGCGCGCTCCCGGCATCCTGGCCGAGGAGGCCAAACGGATCGGCGCGGTGCTGATCCATTATTCGACCGACTACGTGTTCGACGGCGCGCGCACGACGCCCTACCGCGAGGATGCGCCGGCGAATCCGCTCAGCGTGTACGGCGCGAGCAAGCGCGACGGCGAGCGCGCGATCGCGGCCACCGGCGCGCACGCGCTCACGTTGCGCACGAGCTGGGTCTACGGCCTCTACGGAAAGAATTTCCTGCTGACGATCCGCCGCCTCGCCGGTGACCGCGACGAGCTCTCCATCGTCGCCGACCAGATCGGCGTGCCGAACTGGAGCCGCACGCTCGCCGAAGCGACCGCCCGCGTCGTTGCCGGAGGCATGGCATCGCTCGCCGAACGAGCGGGGCTCTATCACCTGTCGTCGACGGGGCAGGCGAGCTGGTACGAGTTCGCGCGGGCGATCATCGGCGAGGTGGCGCGGCCGCGGGTGATTCCGATTCCGACGGCCGCGTACCCGACGCCGGCGCGGCGCCCCGCCTATGGCGTGCTGGCCACCGGCAAATTCGAGGACGCGTTCGGCTTCGCGTTGCCGCACTGGCGCGATGCGCTGCAGCGGTGCACCACGGAACCGCCGGCGGTGCCAGGCGCGAAGCCCGAAGTCCGTAGCCCGGGTTGAGCGCCGGCGAAACCCGGGTGGGTGCCCGCGCGGAATCCGGCCCCGGGTTTCGCTTCGCTCAACGCCGGGCTGCACGCCGGGCCACGCGCCGGGCAGCCGCTGGCCGGCTGCGCCGCCGGGCGGTGGATCAGTGCAGTCCGGACGTGTACTCGGCCAAGGCCTTCATCTGGACGTCGGTCAGCTTCGCGGCGATGGTCGCCATGATCCTGCCGTTGACGTCCTTGCCGTCCTTGTCGGCCCCGCGCTCGCCCGTCTTGAACGCCTTCAGTTGCGCGTAGGTGTAGTCGGAATACTGGCCGGCGAGCCGCGGGTAGTTCTTCGGCATGCCGACGCCGTCGGGCGCGTGGCAGGCCGCACAGGCCGGGATGCCCGCCGCGGCGTCGCCCCCGCGGTAGAGCCGCTGTCCCTGCTTCAGCAGCGTCGCATCCTTCGCGGCCAGGCCCTTCGGTTTCTGCGCGAAAAAATACTGGCCGAGCAGCTTCATGTCCTCCGGCGACAGATTCGCCGACATCCCCAGCATGACCGGATTGGCCCGGATGCCGGCTTTGAAGTGCGCGAGTTGCAGGGTGATATACTCGGCCGGCATCCCCGCCAGGTTCGGATTCACGGGCGTGGGGCTGTTGCCATCCATGCCGTGGCAGGCCACGCAGACTGCCTTGACGATGGCCTCGGCCTTCGCGAGATCGGGCTTGGCCGAAGGGCTCTGCGCCAGAGCGCCGGCGACGGACCACGCGCTCACGATGGCGGCCAGCAGCAACATGCGTTTCATCGGGGAACTCCTAAAGGACGGCGGCGCGGCACGCCGGCACCGCGTCGGCCCGGGTCAGCGCGCCGCGATGCAAAACCTCTCCATTGTAACGGAATCGCGCGGTCCGGCGAAGGGCGGAGGGCCGCACCGATGAAGCACCCGCTCGAGCAGGCCGAGTACGTCCTCACCGCCGCCAACGATGCGCAATTGCCCCCGCCAGGGGCACCGGAGATTGCGTTCGCCGGCCGCTCCAATGCCGGCAAGTCGAGCGCGATCAACGCGCTCGCCCACCGGACCCGCCTCGCCTTCGCCAGCAAGACGCCCGGGCGCACGCAGCAGATCAACTTCTTCCGCCTGCGTTCCGGCGCGCTGCTTGCCGATCTGCCCGGCTATGGCTACGCCGCGGTGCCGCTGAAACTGAAGCGCCATTGGCAGCTGTTCCTCGCCCGCTATCTCGCGACGCGGCAGTCCCTCGTCGGCCTGGTGCTGATCGTCGATGCGCGGCACGGCCTCGCCGACATGGACCGCACGCTGCTCGCCGGCTACCTGCCGAGCGGGCGCCCGGTGCTGCTGCTGGCCACCAAGATGGACAAGCTCACGCCGCAGGCGCAGCGGCTGGCGCTCGCGGCCGCCGCGCGGGCGATCGCCGACGCGTTTCCGGCCCACGTGCGCAACGTCTCGGTGGTGCCCTTTTCGGCAACGCGGGCAATTGGGCGCGAGGCGGCGGAAGCAGCGATCGCCCGGTGGCTCGACGGCGACCCGACCGTGGCCCCCGCCGTGGAGCGCACAGCGCCCGCGGAAAAAGAAAGGCCCCGCGGTCAAGGGGAGTGACCCGGGGCCCAAAACGCCTTGGGTAGGGAAGACCCGCTACCAAGGCACCCGCTCAGGGAGGAAAGCGGGGGACGTTTAACCGTCCGCATAATCTGACCCTTCGCCGCGCCCGGAGTTCCATTGCTTTCGACACCGGTATGATTCCGGCGGAACAACCCATGCGGGAAACCACACTGTTCGCGTGGTCAGCCCGAGAAGGCAGGAGGCCTCATGACTTTCCAGTTCGCAGGACGATTTCCCGACAAGCGGATGCGGCGCATGCGGCGCGACGATTTTTCGCGCCGCCTCGTGCGCGAGCACCGGTTGTCCGCCGACGATCTCATCTATCCCGTGTTCGTGCATGACGGGACGAACCGCGAGGAGCCGGTGCCCTCGCTTCCCGGCGTCGCGCGGAAGAGCATCGACCTCCTGCTGCGCGATGCCGAGCGCTGCATGGAACTGGGCGTGCCGGCGCTCGCGCTGTTCCCCGTGATTCCCCCCGAACACAAGACGCCCGACGCGGCGGCGGCATGGCACGCCGACGGACTGGTGCCGCGTACGGTGCGCGCGCTGAAAGCCAGGTTCCCCGCGCTCGGCGTCATCACCGACGTCGCGCTCGATCCCTACACCAGCCATGGCCAGGACGGGCTCCTGGACGACACCGGTTACGTCGCCAACGACCTCACCGTCGCGGCGCTCCTGAAGCAGGCGCTCTGCCATGCGCAGGCCGGCGCCGACATGGTCGCCCCCTCGGACATGATGGACGGCCGCATCGGCGCGATCCGCCGCGCGCTGGACGGCGCGGGGCTGCAGCGAACGCGCATCCTCGCGTACTCCGCGAAATACGCGTCGGCGTTCTACGGGCCGTTTCGCGACGCGGTGGGCTCCGCCGGCAACCTCTCGGGCGGCGACAAGTACACCTACCAGATGGACCCCGGCAACTCCGACGAGGCACTGTGGGAAGTCGGCCTCGATATCGACGAAGGCGCCGACATGGTGATGGTGAAGCCCGGCATGCCGTATCTCGACATCGTGCGCCGGGTCAAGGACACGTTCGGCATCCCGACCGCGGCCTATCAGGTCTCCGGGGAGTACGCGATGCTGAAGGCCGCCGCCGGCAACGGGTGGCTGGACGAGCGCGCCTGCGTGCTGGAATCGCTCACCGCGTTCAAGCGCGCGGGCGCCGACGCGATCCTTACCTATTTCGCGCTGGCGGCCGCCGGGTGGCTCGCCGGGTCGCGCTGATCACGACGCCGCCAGCAGCGCCGCGACTGCGCCGGCATCGAGCCGGGGCTCGTCGTCGTTGCGCGGCCGGTTCCGGCGCTGCTGCGGCGTGAGGATCGACAGCAGGATCGTCGCGCGCGACGTGGCGACGCGAAGGTGGATCGCGCCCGACGGTTTGTCCGTGCCGTCGCCCGGGGGCGACGCGGCGTAGGCGACGCCGGAGCTCGCCAGCGCGATCTCCACCGCTTTCGGGTCGTCGGCGACCAGTTCGATGCGCACGTCGCTGTGCTCGGTCGCCCAGCCGGCGGCGACGCCGCCCACCAGCCGCGGCGCCCACGGCGCGAGCCGTTGGATCCACGCGAGGCCTTCTTCGCGCTGGCGGCGCAGGCTGGCCGCATGGGCCTGCCCGCCGAACAGCGCGTGGTGTTCGGCCAGCGCCTGCATGACGTCGTCGTTCGACGGCAGCGCGGCGCCTTCGGGCAGCATCAGCTGGCGCGCCGCCTTCCGCTTGGCGAGCGACCAGTCGGTGAGCCCGTGCTCGGCGATCAGCCGGGCGGCGGCCTGGGCGATGCGCGCGCGGTCGCGCCGCCCGCGGAGGTCGTCGGCGCGGATGCCGCTCCGGAGCGCCGCCGCTGCGCGTCCGCGATCCTGACCGCGGCGGTCCCGGGCGATGCGGTCGCCGCCCATCAGAACAGCTGGTCGCGAATGTCGCGCGCGGGTTGGGCGCCCGGCGCGCCACTGTCGTCGCGACCCCGCGGCAGGAATTCGGCGTAGAAATATTCGTCGATGCCGCCGTACTCGTCGCGCAGGCCGGTGTCGGCGTTGATCTTCATCGTCACGACGCCGTCCGGCATCGGCAGGCTCGACTCGGGCGTGCCCTTCAGGACCTTCGCCATGTAGGCGATCCAGATCGGCAGCGCGGCCAACGCGCCCGTCTCGTTGTTCCCCAGCGTTTTCGGCTGGTCGAAGCCGATCCAGCCGACCCCGACGATGTCGGCGTTGTAGCCGCAGAACCAGGCGTCGACGTTCTCGTTGGTGGTCCCGGTCTTGCCGGCCAGATCCTTGCGGCCCAGGGACAGCGCGCGGGTCGCGGTTCCGCGCGCGATGACGTCCTTCAGCAGCGAGGTCATCACGAAGGCGTTGCGCGGGTCGATCGCTCGTTCGGCGTTCTCGCCCGCGACCAGGGGCGTCGCTTCCGAGACGGCGTTGCCGCGGGCGTCGACGACCCTGGCGATGAGATAGGGCACGACGCGATACCCGCCGTTCGCGAAAACGCTGTAGGCCGCGACCATCTGCAGCGGTGTGACCGACCCGGCGCCCAGGCCCGTCGACAGGTAGGGCGGATGCTGCTTGGGGTCGAAGCCGAAGCGGGAGATGTAGTCCTGCGCGTAGTTGGCGCCGATCGCCTGCATCACCCGGACGGTGACCAGGTTCTTCGACTTGGCGAGGGCGGCGCGGATGCGCATCGGGCCTTCGAACTTCCCGTCGTAGTTCTTCGGTTCCCACGCATCGCCGCCGGTCTTTTCCGCCGACACGTAGAACGGGGCGTCGTTGACGATCGTCGCCGGCGTGAAGCCCTTCTCCAGCGCGGCCGAATAGATGAACGGCTTGAAGCTCGACCCGGGCTGCCGCTGCGCCTGCGTCACGTGATTGAACTTGTTGCGAGCGAAGTCGAAGCCGCCGACGAGCGCCAGGATGCCGCCGTCGCCGGGTCGCAGCGAGACGAATGCCGATTCGACCTGCGGCAGCTGGATGATCCCCAGGCGCCCCTTGTCGTCGCGCGTGACGCGGATGACGGCGCCGCGGCGGATCCGGGTGGCAGCCGCGGCCTTGTCGCCCAGCGACCGGGCGACGAACTTGAGGCCATCGCCGGCGACGGCCACCGTTTCCCCATCCGCCATCACCGCCTTCACTTCGGTCGCGGAGGCGTCGACGACGACGGCCGGCAGCATGTCCTCGTATTCCGCGGTCTCCTGGAACACCCGCTCCAGGACCTGCTCCTGTTCGGCGCTGTCGTCCGGGAGGCTCACGTAGGCCTCCGGACCGCGGTAGCCGTGCCGCCGGTCGTAGTCGTGCACTCCGCGCCGGACCGCGGCGTAGGCCGCGTCCTGGTCGGCCTTGCGGATGGTGGTATAGACCGTCAGGCCCTTGGTATAGGTATCCTCGCCGTAGGTGTCGAAAATCACCTGCCGGGCCATCTCGGCGACGAATTCGGCCCGCGTCGACGCCACCTCGCGCAACCCCTGGCGGACCGCCAGCGGCGCCGTCTGCGCCTCTGCGAACTGGGCGTCGTCGATGTACTTGAGGTCGTGCATCCGGCGCAGCACGTAGAGCTGCCGCGTCTTGGCGCGCTTGGGATTGCTGACCGGATTGAAGGCGGACGGGGCTTTCGGCAGACCCGCGAGCATCGCCGCCTCGGCGACCGTGACGTCCTTCAGCGGCTTCCCGAAATAGATCTGCGCCGCCGCCGCGAAGCCGTACGCCCTCTGGCCGAGAAAAATCTGGTTCAGATAAAGCTGGAAAATCTCGTCCTTGGAGAGGTTGGCTTCGATTTTCCAGGCGAGCAGGACCTCCCGCAGCTTCCGCGTGACCGTCTTCTCGCGGGTCAGGAAGAAGTTGCGGGCCACCTGCATCGTGATCGTGCCGGCCCCTTGCTGGGTCCCGCTGGCGAGGTTGCTGGCGGCGGCCCGGAGCACGCTCAAATAGTCGACGCCGCCATGGTGGTAGAAACGTTCGTCCTCAGCGGCTAAAATAGCCCTTTTCATGACATCCGGGACATCGGCGATCCTGACGACCGCCCGGCGCTCCTCGCCGAATTCCCCGAGGAGGTCGCCCTCCGCCGAGACGATCCGCAGCGGGATCTTGGGTTGGTAGTCGGTCAGCGTCGTAAGAGACGGCAACGTCGGATAAAGCAGGGCCAGAACGAACGCCCCCAGCAGGGCGCCGACCACGGCCAAGCCCAGAAGAACCGACCCGACGTAGAGGAGCCAACGTTTTAGCATAGGGGAATATAACTTGCCAGACTGAAGGGGCGCGAACCGAGATTGTAGGCGGGCTTACAACACTCGAATCGCCCCCGGGGAAACAATTTGACAAGATTCATACTTGCTGCCAATCTTTAATGTAAATTATCAGCATTGGGCGTAAGGTGACCATGCTCGCTGAAAAACTCAGTTCTGTCGTCGGCTTGTTCGAGTCGAAGTCCCCGGCCCTGGTCGGCGTGGACATCAGTTCGACTTCGGTCAAGCTGGTCGAGCTCGTCGAGACGGGGAAGGGTGCCTACCGCCTGGAACGGTACACCATCGAGCCGCTCCCGAGGGATGCCGTCACCGACGGCAATATCGTCAACATGGAGCAGGTCGCCGAGGGTCTGAAGCGCGCCTGGAAACGATTCGGCGGCCGCAACCGCAACGTGGCGCTGGCGCTGCCGGCGGCGATGGTCATCACCAAGAAGATCATCGTTCCAGCGGCCCAGAAGGAAGAAGACCTCGAAATCACCGTCGAGGCCGAAGCCAACCAATATATCCCGTTTGCCCTCGACGAGGTGAACCTCGACTTCCAGGTTGTCGGACCGGCGCCGAACAATCCGGAAGAAGTCGAGGTGCTGATCGCCGCCTCGCGCAAGGAAAAGGTCGAGGACCGTGTCGCCGCGGCCGAATCGGCCGGCCTGAAGCCGCAGGTGATGGACGTCGAGTCGTACGCGACACAGGCGGCGTTCGAGCTCATCGCGCCGACGCTCCTCGCCAACGGCCGCGATCAGAACGTCGCGCTGGTCGACATCGGCGCGCATGCCACCCACCTTTACGTGTTGCGGAACAACCAGTTCCTGTTCTCCCGCGATCAGGCCTCCGGCGGGAACCAGCTGACGCACGACATCCAGCGGGCCTTCAACCTGTCCCCGGAAGAAGCCGAGGCAGCCAAGCGCAATCAGGGGCTGCCGGAGAACTATGACACCGATGTGCTCCAGCCGTTCATGGAGACGCTCGCGCTCGAAGTGACGAGGGCGCTGCAGTTCTTCTTCACCTCGACCTCGTACAACCAGATCGACCAGATCATCCTGGCCGGAGGCTGCTCGCTGCTGCCGGGGCTGGACGAGCTCATCGCCAAGCGCGCGGGGGTGGCCACCG
>Ga0315271_10001784_pt1 | contig 13175 bp, 15 predicted proteins | sample C3_top_MG_FD_204664 | JGI IMG/M metagenome (GOLD analysis project Ga0315271, IMG submission 204664) | Sediment microbial communities from Yellowstone Lake, YNP, Wyoming, USA - C3_top | ecosystem: Environmental > Aquatic > Freshwater > Lake > Sediment | place: USA: Wyoming | collected 2017-08-01 | reverse complement strand
GCTGGTCCGCGCCTGACGTCGTTCCCGGCGGGGTCGCCCGACCCTAACGGACGATCGGGCGGCCGCTGCGGGCCCAGGCGCCGGTGCCACCGCGGACGGAGACGGCACCCTCGAAGCCGTTGTCGAGTAGCCGGTTCGTCGCGCCGACGCTCCGGCTGCCGGACTGGCAGATCACCGCGTAGGGCTTGTCCTTCTTGAGCTTGGCCATCCGCTCGGGGAGCTTCTTCACCGAGACGTTGACCGCACCCGGGATGTGGCCGGACCGGAACTCGTGGTCCTCGCGGACGTCGAGCACGCGCACGGACCCGCTCTTGAGCAGGGCGTCGAGCTCGGCGACCTCGATGGACGGGGTGGAGGTCGAGAAGCGCTTGAGGAACGAGAACACGGTGAGCTCCCTGGGTTTGGCGCCGGTGGACGCCTCAATGGTTTGATGGCGGCGCCGGACGCCTATGAGGCCTCGTCGGTGCCGGACCGGTGCGCGTGGTGACCCGTGCCGGCCGCCCACGTCGTGTAGCCGCCGTCCAGGTTGCGGACGTCGTCCCAGCCGCGCTGGCGCAGGATCCGGGTGGCGGTGTGGCCGCGGATGCCCACGGCGCAGTGGACCAGGATGGGGCCCGCCGGGACCTCGCCCAGCCGGTCCCGCAGCTCGTTCACCGGGATGAGGACGGAGCCGGCGATGGCGCCGTGGCGGTGCTCGTCCGGGTCCCGGGTGTCGATCAGCGTGGCGCCCGCGGCCATCGCGGCCTCGAGCTCGTGCCACTGGATCGTGGGCGTCAGGCCGCTCCGCGCGTTCATCGCCGCGTACCCCAGCATGTTCACCGGGTCCTTGGCTGACGAGAACTGCGGGGCATACGCAAGCTCCAGGTCCGCGAGGTCGCTCGCGGTGAGCCCGCCGGCCATCGCGGTCGCGATGACGTCGATCCGCTTGTCCACGCCGGACTTGCCGACGCCCTGGGCGCCCAGGATCCGGTCCGTCTCGGGGTCAACGAGCAGCTTGAGCGCCATCCCGTTCGATCCCGGGTAGTAGCCGGCGTGTGACCCCGGGTGCGTGTGGACGGCCAGGTACGGCCGACCCGCCGCGCGCAGGCGCTTCTCGTTCCAGCCGGTGACGGCAACCTGGAGCCCGAACACGCCCACGATGGCGGTGCCGTTCACGCCGCGGTCCGTGCCTGGGCGGCGGGCGATCACATCGGCCACGAAGCGGCCCTGGCGATTGGCCGTGTTGGCCAGCGGGATGAGCGCCTCGGAACCGTCCAACCCGTCGCGCTTCTCAACCGCGTCGCCCACCGCGTAGATGTGCGGATCGCTGGTGCGGAACTGCTCGTCGATGGCGATCCCACCGCGGGGTCCGAGGGCCAGCCCGGCGTCGGCCGCGAGGCCCGTCTCCGGGCGCACGCCGATCGCGGCGACCACGAGGTCCGCGGGGAGCCGCTCGCCCGTGGACAGCGTGACGTCATCCGGGCCGATCGCGGTCACGGCGGCGCCGAGGTGCAGCGCCACCTTCGCCCGGCGGATCCGGCGGTGGACCGGCTCCACCATCTCCGGGTCCAGCGGCGCCATGACCTGGGCCGTGGCCTCCACGACGGCCGTGGCCAGGCCGCGGTGGACGAGGTTCTCGGCCATCTCGAGGCCGATGAACCCGCCGCCGATCACGACCGCGGTCTTCGCGTCGCGGACGGCGTCCACCAGGGCATCGGTGTCCTCGACCGTGCGCAGCGAGAGGGCTCGCTCGATGCCGGGGATGGGCGGCCGGACCGGGCGGGCGCCGGGGGAGAGGACCAGGGCGTCATAGCCCAGCTCCTCGTCCGTGCCGGTGTCCAGGTTCCGGACCACCACGACGCGCCGGTCGCGGTCGATCCGGACAGCCTCGTGGCGCACGCGGACGTCGAGCCGGAAGCGCGCGCCGAGGGACGCCGGCGTCTGCAACAGGAGCGCTTCCCGCTCCGCGATCACGCCGCCCACGTGGTAGGGGAGGCCGCAGTTGGCGAACGACACGTTGCCGCTCTTCTCGATGACGGTGATCCGCGCGTGCTCGTCGAGCCGGCGTAGCCTGGCCGCGGCGGACATGCCGCCCGCGACCCCTCCGATGATGACGACGTCCATGGCGGGCCTACTCGGTGGGCGCGCCGGCGGCGACCAGGTCTGCCATCGCGCCCCCGTCGACGATGTCGGTGAAGCCTGCCGTGGCCATCTGGTCCGCCGCGAGCGCGCTGCGCCGTCCGGAGCGGCAGTACACGAGGTAGGCCGCCTTCTTGTCGAGCGTGGCGATCCTGGCGCCGAAGTCGGTGGCCTCGACGTCGATGTTCTGGGCGCCGGCGATGTGCCCGGCCGCGTACTCCGCGGGCGTCCGGACGTCGATCACGACCCGGTTGGGGAGCATGCCAACGGCCTTGGCCGCGCTGGGCTTGGTGACAGCCGAACCGGATCCGCCGCAGGCGGCGACGAGCGTCGCGAGCAGGACGACCAGGGTGAGGGCGAGGAGGCGGGCGGAACTGCGCTGCATCAGGGGCTCCATGGGGCGCGCGTCCCGCGGGGCGTCGCGCGGCGTGCCGGGTTCGGGCTCCGGGTTGTGACGTGGTGATCGTACGCGATAATTGCGTACTTGCGCAACTATGCGAGCATCGCGCCCCGAGGCCGGGCGCCGCGGCTTCGGGCGGCAGGCGCGGGTGGCGCCCAAGGGACCTGACCGTGCCGGTGATCGCGGCGGCGGGCTTCAGCGATCCAGGTGGCGCGCCGCGGCGGTCACGTGGCGCGCGGCGTCGCGGCCTCCAACTCCGGGAGTTGGCTCCGGATGCGGCCGGCGATGTCATGCTCCACGACGGAGTCCGGGTCCCGCAGGCCGCCGAGCGTCGCCCGGATCCCGACGAGGCTGGCGTAGAGCGGCGGACACGTCGGACACCCTTCGAGGTGCTTCTCGACGGCCGCCTTGGTCGCCTCATCCAGCTCGCCGTCGAGATAGCCGGAGATGTGGCGCCGGGCTCGCCAGCAGCGCAGTGGCTGGGCCTCGCTCGCGAGCCGTCGCTCATCATCCACGGCGAGTGCGCTGACCAGCATCATCCGTCCCCTCCGCAGGCGCTGCTTCGTGGCCGGCAGGCCCGCGCTCGTGGTCGCGGCGATCTCGGCGGCCGTCCACCCCAGGGCATCGTGGAGCACGACCGCGACGCGATAGACGACGGGCAGCCGTGCGAGCGCGTCCTCCAGTTCGTCGCGCATCTCCGCGCGCTCCAGGACCCGCTCCGGGACCACCGACCAGTCGTCGTCGTGCCAGTCGGCCTCGACGGCCTCGATGTCCAGTTCGTCGCGGTGCACCCGGGACCGGTCGATGATCCGGTTGACGAGGCTCCGCCGGAGCCAGGCCGACATGGCCTGCCGGTCCCGGAGCTGGTCCCGGCGGCGCCACGCACCGACGATCGTCTCCTGGGCGCAGTCCTGCGCCTGGTCGGGATCGCGGACGAGACGGGTCGCCAGGTGGACGAGCCGGGGAAGCTCGGCGATGAGCTCGGCCGCGAACGCCTCGCCCGGTCCACCTGGGTCGCCAATCCCCTCCGTCACGTCGTTCCCGTCTCCCTCGAGGTCAGCGCGTCGCCGGCTTGGTGCTGAAACGCAGGATCGCGTACAGCGGGCAGAACCCCACGATGCCGGTGACGAGCAGGATCGCACCGACCAGCCCCGCGAGGATGGCGACCGGGCCTCCGATGACGCCGGCGAAGGTGAGCCCCAGCAGGGCGATGCCGACGATGACGCGGATGATCCGGTCGGGGGTTGACTCGTTGGACTGGAGCTTCATGGCCTGGTTCCTCGTTGGTGGGGCTGCGTCTGCAGCCCGCTCCTGCACCGTTGACGAGATCCGGGTCACGAGGGATACATGGGCTCGGCCGCCGTTGCCCATATTTCGAAGTTGCGCAACATTGCAAGCAGCGGTACCGTGCCTGTGCGTCCTCCGGCACGCCGACCGCTCGGCTGCCATGCCACCAAGACCCCGGCCGCGTCGGGCCGGGACACCGCCGCGGTGCGCGGCGCGACGGAGGACGGATGGCCCGAATCGCCATCATCGGCGCCGGCTTCGCGGGTCACACCGCAGCGCTGTACCTGGGCGACAAGCTCGGCAAGGGGCACGAGGTCACCGTGATCAACCGCCTCGAGCAGTTCTCCTATGTGCCGTCCTGGGTGTGGGTGGGCGTTGGGAGGATGCCGCTGGCCAAGACGCAGTTCGCCCTGGCGCCCGTGTACCGCAAGTTCGGTATCCGGTTCGTCGTCGGGCGGGCCACGGAGATCCACCCGGACGAGCGGTTCGTGGTGGTCGAGCCGGCAGACGGCAACCCTGCCGACGCACGCATCGACTACGACTATCTCGTGGTGGCCACGGGCCCCAAGCTGGACTTCGCCGGGACGCCTGGTCTCGGACCGGACGGCGGCTTCACGGAATCGATCTGTACCGGACCGCACGCCGAGCATGCGCGGGACCGCTACCTGGCCGAGGTCGCGCGCCTCAAGGCCGGTGAGAAGCGCCGGTTCGTCGTCGGCACCGGCCATCCCGGGGCCACCTGCCAGGGCGCGGCGTTCGAGTACATCACCAACCTCCACAAGGACCTGGTGCGCCGTGGCGTCCGTGACAACGTGGACCTGCTCTGGCTCTCGAACGAGCGGGCCGTCGGGGACTTCGGGGTCCGCGGCGTCCACGTCAAGCGCGGCGGCCGGATCATCTCGAGCGCGGAGTTCATCGCGGCCGCGTTCAAGGAGTACGGGATCCGCCACCAGGTGCGGACCGGCGTCAAGGAGATCACGGCGGACACGATCCGCTGGGAGGACTACGACGGGGCCGAGGGGGAGACCCCCTACGACTTCGCGATGCTCATCCCGCGCTTCCTCGGCCAGCCCTTGAAGGTCCTCGGGAGCGACGGGAGCGACCTGTCGGCCGACGTCCTCGCACCCAACGGCATGGTCAAGGTGGACGCCCGGTACGGCCTCCCGTATGACGAGCTGATCCGCACCCCGGAGGCCTGGCCGGAGACGTACCAGAACCCGCGCTACCCGGAGATCTTCGCCGCGGGGATCGCGTTCGCGCCGCCAGGGCCGGTCTCGGAGCCGCACGTCAACCCGAACGGCATGAACATCACCTCGGCGCCGCCGCGGACGGGGATGGTCTCCGGGATCATCGGCCGCGTGGTCGCGCTCAACATCGTCGACCAGGTCAAGAACGGCCGGATGACCCACGGTGAGCGCATGACCGAGATGTACGCCGCGTGCATCGCGTCCATGGGCGACTCCCTCTGGGACGGATCGGCGGCCACGATCATGATCTACCCCGTGGTCCCCGACTTCCGGCGCTACCCCAACGAGGAGGGCCGCGACCTGTTCGTGACCCACATGGAGATGGGGCTTGCGGGGGCCTGGATGAAGCGGATGCTGCACACCACGTTCATCCACAAGCTGAAGGGCGGCATCGGCTGGCGGTTCATCCCGGAATGAGCGCCGTGGATCCGTCACCGCCTGACCCCGTGCGAGGAGCTCCCGCCATGGAGATCACGTCCCGCGACCGCTTCTGGATGAACTTCAAGCTGTTCCAGCTGATCCGGTTCGTGGTGCTCAACCTGAAGATCCTCAAGGGCGTCAACGCCAGCAAGCGCTCCTGACGGGACCGGCCACCGGCCCCGTCTAGAGGCCCGGCACGCGCGGGATCCGGCCGAGCTTGACCAGCCGGGCATAGCGTCCCCACGCCTGCTTCATCCAGTGGCCCACCACGGGCAGCGGGATCACCACGTTGCGGGTCCGGCCCCGGTAGACCATGGCGGCGCCGTCGCCGGTGTCCATCAGGCACACGATCGACAGGTGGGCCTGGTAGCCCTTGCGTTCGGATCGTCCCGTCTCCGAGGCGATGATGTTGAAGGCCGCGTTGCGGGCCATCACCTCGGCGGTGTGCCCTTGCTTCGCACGCCAGTCAGGGCCCTCGAGGGCTGCGACGTCGCCGGCCGCATAGACGTTGGTGGTGCCCTCCACCAGGCCGTGATCGTCGATGCGGACGAAGCCTGCCTCGTTGAGCGGCAGGTCCGAGGAGGCCATGATGCTGTGGCCCGCCGCGCCCGGGATGAACAGCACGAGGTCTGCGTCGAGGCGGGTGCCGTCACCGAACGCGACCCCATCGCCGTCGAACCCCGAGATCGGCGTTCCGACCCGCTTCGCGATGCCGCTCGAGGCCAGCATCGAATCCACCATGGAGAGGGCCTTGGGCCCCATGCGTTCGCCGGGCTGCGCCATCGGGGCGAAGAAGCTCAACTCGAACTGGTCGCGGATCCTCTTGCGCTTGAGCAGGGCGTGGATGTTGAACAGGAGCTCGAACGCGGGCCCACCCCGTACGGCGGACCGGTCCTTGGGGTTGCCCCCGAAGCCCACGGCGATCGAGCCGCTGCCCTTCGCGATCAACGCATCGAGACGGTCTCGGATGTCCAGGCCGGTCTGGGGGTTGCCGCAGATGGAGAGCGTGTGCTCCGCGCCCGGGGGCTTGAGCTTCCCGGCGCCCGTGGCCACGACGAGGTAGTCGTAGGGATAGCTTCCGACCGTGCCCCGGACGAGGTTCTCGCCGGATCGGATCTCCTCCACTCGGTCCACCACCACCGTGAAGCCGCGCTTGCGGGCAACGTCGTGGAGCGGCACCTTGGCGCTCCGCATCGGGATGCCACGAACCGGCACCCAGACGGAGATCGGAAAGAGGTAGAGGTAGTCGCGGTCGGAGACCAGCGTGACGTCGAACCCGCCGGCCCGATGGAGGGCCGTCGCCGCCTCGACGCCGGCAAACCCGCCGCCGATCACCAGGGCACGCCTGCGATCTGAGGATGGCGGAAGGGGCGTGCTCGGGGACGAGGGGGTCGGTGTCATCGTCGAATCCTATTCCTAGTTGCGTAGTTGCGCAAGTAGATGAATAGGTTGCCCCGGGCAGGATGGATCGAGCGCGCTAGACCGCCACGACCTCGATGAGCAGGCCGCCTGCGTGCTGCCGCTCCTCGATGACCGAGAGGCCGGCCGAGCGGACGGCGCCCAGGACGTCGTGGTCAAGCCGGCAGCCGCCGCTTGCCCGCGCCCAGGCCGGGGCGGACCACGCCTGGAGCGCGCCAATGGCGCGGTGACGGGAGCGTGCGTGCTCCAGCAGGCGGATCGTGCCGCCGGGCCGGAGGACGCGGCGCGCCTCCGCAAGGCTGAGGCCGACATCGGAGACCGAGCACAGGACGAACGTGGCGACGACCGTATCGAAGGTGTCGTCGGGGTAGGGGAGGCCGGCAGCATCGCCCTCGACGAGGGTGACCATCCGCCCCCCGCGCCGGGCCCGGGTAGCCGTCAGGACGAGGGCGGCCGAGCTCGGGTCGAGGCCGTGCAGGGCAACGGTGGGGTGGTAGACGTCGAGGTTGGCCCCGGTGCCGATGCCGATCTCGAGCACGTTCCCGTGGGCGCGCCCCGCGATTCTCGCGCGTGCGTGCCGGACACCGGCCCGGTCGGCCGTGCGCATGAGGAGGTCCAGCAGGCGCGCGGTCCGCATGTCGCCGACCTGGATGTCGGCCCCCCGGACGCCGGGATCATGGGTGGCGGCCAGGAACCGGTTGCCCGCGAGGTTGGCGAGCTCCATGAGAAGCGAGGCCGCCAGGAGCTCTCGCCCGTGTCGCCGCGACAGCCCGGCGGGCACCTCGACGGTCACGCCGTTGGAGACGGCCAGCCGCTGCCCGAAGTCGTATGCGGCCGCCTCATCCTCGCGGAGCTGCTCCACCCGCAGGCCGACCCTGTCGGCCCACCGTCCATGCACCGCCTCGCAGGCCGTGCAGCGATTGATCGACGTGACGCCGAGCATCGCAGCCTCGCGCACGCGCGGCGACACGCGACCCGGGAGCAGGTATGACGACAGGAGGTACGGCGCTTGCCGGACGAGGGGCGGCACCCAGCGCAGCAGGTCGCGGCTCCTGAGCTTGGGGCGGTAGGCGCGGATCATCTGCGGCGAGCCACGGTCTCAGGCCCCCGCCCGAAGGGGGATCTCGAGCCAGAACCGAGCGCCGCCCGGGGGCCGGTTCTCGGCGCCGACTCGCCCGCCGTGGGCCTCCGCGATCGCCCGCGCGATGGCCAGGCCGAGACCGGAGGTCCCCGACGCGCGATCCCGGCTGGGATCGGCCTGGTAGAGGCGGTCGAACACGTGTGCGACGTCGGCGGTGCCGATGCCGGGGCCGTCGTCGAGGATCTCGACCATGGCCACACCCGCCGCCGCCCGGCCGACGAGCGTGACGTGCCCGCCATCCGGCGCGAACCGGATCGCGTTGTCGACCATGGTGGCGATCGCCTGGCCCAATCGGTCGCGGTCCGCCGTGACGGCGATGGCCGCCAGGGGTTCCGGGTCCGTGCGCATGGAGATGCCCCGCTCCCCGGCCTTCGCGGCGAACGCCGCCGCCACGGAGGCGAGGACCACATCCAGGCGAACCTCACCCAGGCTGAGCGGCAGCGCGCCGGCGTCGGCGAGGCTGATGGTGCGCAGGTCGTCCACGACCCGCCCCAGCAGGCGCGCCTGCTCGCGGATGGTTGACAGGTGGCGGTCATCGTGGTCGTACACGCCGTCCATCACGGCGGCCGCGGTTGCGTCGATCACGGCCAGCGGTGTCTTCATCTCGTGGGCGGCGTCCTGGAAGAACCGCCGTCGGGACGCCTCGCCGCGCTCCAGGTCGGCCGCCATCGCATCAAAGGACCGCCCGAGCGAGCCGATCTCGTCGCCGCGCCCCGACAGGCCGGACCGTGCGCCAAGGTCACCCCGGGCGACGGCGGCTGCGGTCGCCTCGAGGCGGACGAGGGGCTTCGCGAGGCGACGGGCGACGAACACGCCCAGGAGCGACGCCAGCGCCGCGGCCGCGATCGCCACGAGGATGATGGTCGTGGTCGTCTCCTGCTGGACCTGCGCCGCGTAGGCGCCCGCGCCCATGCCGGCGCCAGCGCCCATGCCCATCCCGTGACCTGGCCCGAGGCCACCACCCGCGCCAGTGCCCGCCGAAGCCTGTGCCGACTGCATGGCTGCGAACCCGCGCCCGACGATCGGCGGCGCCGCGATCGCGACCGCGAGCGCCGTGGCCAGGGCGACGCCCGCGAAGGCGACGGCAAGCCTGACCGCGAGGCCGGCGCGGGCGAGCCGCGGGTTGCTCACTCGCGAGCCCCCCGGTAGCCGACGCCGCGGATGGTCTCGATGTACTCGCGCCCGTCATCGCGCTCGCCCAGCTTGCGGCGCAGGTTCTTGACATGGCTGTCGATGGTGCGGTCGAAGGCGTCGTAGTCCTCGCCGAAGACGCGGTCACCCAGCTGGGCTCTCGTCCAGGTCACGCCGGGTCCTTCCGCCAGGGCGACGAACAGGTCGAACTCGGCTCGCGTGAGCCCGAGATCCTTCCCGGCGCGACGCACCTCCCGGGCGGGCTCATCGATCGCGAGATCGAGGTAGGCGCGGGTCGGGGTTGAGGGCGCGGCCGCGGCGGCGACCGTGGGCGCCTGGGCCGAGCGCCGCAGCACGGCGCCCACGCGGGCGACGAGCTCGCGCGGCTCGAACGGCTTGGTGACGTAGTCGTCGGCCCCGATCTCGAGGCCCGCCACGCGGTCGATGACATCGTCGCGGGCCGTGAGCAGGATCACCGCGGACCTGCGGCCGGCGGTGCGCAGCTCGCGCAGGACGTCGAATCCGGATCTCCCCGGGAGCATGACGTCGAGGACGATGAGGTCCGGCTCGTCCGCGAGGGCGGATGCCAGGGCGGCGTCACCGTCCGCCGCGTACCGGACCTCGTGCCCCTCGCGGGCGAGGTAGGACCCGACGATCTCGCGGATGTGGGGCTCGTCGTCGACGACCAGGATGCTGCTCATGACGGGCTCATCGTAGGGCGGGCGGCCCGAGGGAGAGTGCCGCCCGCCCTACGCGAGTGGGGATCAGCTGGACGGGGCGGTCGTGGTCATGGGGCAGGTGCCGTTCCCGGCCCCCGTGCCGCGCATCATGCCGCCGCGACCGGCGCCGCCCATGCCGTTGGCGCCCATGCCGTTGGCGCCCATGCCGTTGGCGCCCATGCCGTTGGCGCCCATGCCGTTGGCGCCCATGCCCGCGCCGCCGCCCATGCCGCGCATCGTCCCGTTGGGGCCTGCGCCGACGGCCGCGCCGCGAATGCCGCCCATGGTTGCCTGGTAGACCATCGCCTTGGCCTGGACGGCGACGTTGGTCTTGAGGGTCTTCGCCTGGTCGGCGGTGATGGCGCCGGTGGCGAGACGGGCATCGATCCGGACGGACCACTGGGCCGCAAGGGCGTCGATGAGCTTCTGCGGATCGACCTTCTGCTGCGCTGCGATCTGGGCCAGCGAGAGGCCCTGCTGGCGGAACGCCATCACCTGGGCGTCGGTCAGCCCGAGGATGGCGGCGACGGTGCCGGTCGTGGCGGGGGCGGGGACCGCCACCGGGGCGGGGGTGACGGGGGCCGGTGTGGCGGCGGCGACGGCGCCGACCGTCAGGAGCAGGACCAGGCCTGCGCCGGCCAGCGGGAGGGCGATGGACTTCATGGTGCGGCTACCTCGAACTGCTGCGCCCCGGTGGGAAGCTCCCGGTGGACGCCTGTGGTGATCGCATCGTCGAAGCCGAACGTGGACCCCGTGTGGAGGCCGCGTGGAGTTCCCGCGGGTTCTCGCCGGGGGAGGCGGTCTCCACGGAAACTCCCACCACGGCGCTCAAGGATCTCGAGAGCGACCTGTTCTCGGTCACGGCGCTCCGGGACTGGCTGGCGGCAAGGGGCTCCTGACTGTCACGCCGTTGGTATGTCACGCCCTTGGTATTGACATTCGCGGAGGGGCATCTATATTACGGCTCACGATATATCGTGGCACGTAGCAATGGAGTCCCATGCAGCCCCGGATCCCCGAGCTCGGCCGCTTCGCCGAGCCTGCCCTCCTGATCCTCGTCAGCCTGAGTGACGGCCCGAAGCACGGGTACGCGGTCATGGCCGACGTGGAGGCCGGAACCGGCAGGCCACTCGGTCCCGGGACCCTGTATGCCGCGCTCGCCCGCCTGGAAGAGCGTGGCCTCATCGAGGCACTGCCGCCCGTCGACCGTCGCCGGCCCTACCGGCTGACGGCGATCGGGGAGACGGTCCTCGCCGAGCAGCTCGTCGAGCTCTCGGAGTTCGCGCAGCTCGGCCTTCGCAGGCTCGGCCGGTCGCCGGGCTGACACCTGGGGTCTGCGTCCCAAATGACCCACCCGCTGATCCGCATCTACCCCGCCCGCTGGCGTGCCCGCTACGGCGATGAGTTCGCCGTGGTCCTCGAGGAGCGCCCGCTCGGCCCGTTCGACGTGGCCGACGTCCTCCTCGGCGCGCTGGATGCCCACCTCCACCTCCGCGGCCACGGGGCCGCCTCCGAACACCAGAAGGGGTTCGCCATGTCGCTCCGAATCGGGGGGTACGCCGCCATCGCAGGCGGCATCCTCTGGCTGCTCGTCCTGGCCGGCAACGCGATCAACAACGGGGGTGATTCGTTCAGCCCGTTCCTCGGCTACGCCGTCGTCGGCGCAACCATCGCCACGCTCGTCGCGCTCATCGGCCTGAGTGCCTTCCAGGCGCGCAGCTACCCGGTGCTCACCTGGGCGGCTTTCGCAATTCCCGCCTTCGGCGCCGTCGTGGGCCTGTTCGGCTACGCCCTGGTGGTGATCACCGGCGACAGCGACGCCCTCCTGGTCGGCGGGGTCAGCCCGTGGATGATCAGCTCGATCGGGCTCATGACGATGGTGCTGGGGTCCAGCCTCTTCGCCCTGGCGACCTGGCAGTCCCGCAGCCTCTCGCGCGGTGCGTCGGCGCTGCTCGCGCTTGGTGCGGTGCTGGTGGTGTTCGCCCTGTTTGGCATTAGTGGCAGTCTGTTCCCTGGGCCGTTCGTGGTGATCCCTGTCCTCGCGGCCATCATCGCCTTCCCTGCCGGCTGGATGGCGCTGGGCATCAGTGCGCTCCGCGTGACCGGGCCCGCCCCGATGCGGCTCGAGGGCGCCCCGTCGTGACCGCCCGGCGACTCCTGCCTGGAGCGCTCGGTGTCCTTGGTGGTGTGGTGTTCCTGGCCGCGTTCGTCATCGAGATCCCGACTGAGTGGAACCGCTGGCGGATCGTCCTGTGGGACGCGGGTGGCATCGCCGTCGCCGTGGCCACCTTTGGCCGGCACGCTGCCGTTTCGCGACCCCTGGCCCTCGCGGCGACGATCCCGGTGGTCCTCGCCGGGGCCGGCGGGATCCTCTGGACGTTGCTCACGTTCGGCCGGGTATCGCCGTTCTCCGGTGACTTCGGGCTCGCGGGCTTCTGGATCGGCATCGGCGCAGCCCTGGCCACTGCCTGGTTCGGGCTCGTCGCCGCCTGGCTCGGCGTGGTCTGGCGTCCGGCGGCGGCTCTCCTCGCGGCAGGGTCGCTGATGGGGATCGCGGGGATGGACCGCCTGGGGCTCACGTCGCCCGCCAACCCGACGATCTTCGGGCCGATCGCCTTGACCGGGCTCGCGCTCGCCGCGCTGGCCTGGGTCGCCCTCGGGATCGGGGTGATGACGGGGCGGGAACCCGGCCGCGCCGCGATGGTGCCGGTGCCCGCTCGCGACCCCTCCGTGTGAGACGAGCCCCGGCCCTGTGGGACCGGGGCGGAGACAGGGAACCGACGATGACGGTCTTCGAGCGAGTGGATGCAGCCATCAGGCGGAGTCCCGTCTGGCGGTCGATCTTCCGCAACCCGTATCCGGACGACGAGCGGTCGCGCGCGTATGCCGTGATGAACAACGTGTTCCTGCACCTGCACCCGGTCCGGGTCCGGCAGCACGCGGTCAAGTTCGCGTACACGTTCTGCCTGGGTGGCCTCAGCTTCTTCCTGTTCCTCGTGCTGACGGTCACCGGCGTCTACCTGATGTTCTTCTACATCCCCAGCGAGACGCAGGCGTACTCGAACATCCTGGACATCCAGAGCCGCGTGGTGTTCGGTCTGCTGACGCGCAACATCCACCGGTGGGCCGCCCACCTGATGGTGTTCTTCGTCTTCCTGCACATGATGCGGGTCTTCTACCACGGGGCCTACAAGCCACCGCGCGAGTTCAACTGGGTCGTGGGCGTGGTCCTGCTCTTCCTCACGATCATGCTCTCGTTCACGGGCTACCTCCTCCCGTGGGACCAGATCGCC
>Ga0315271_10001783_pt1 | contig 13182 bp, 13 predicted proteins | sample C3_top_MG_FD_204664 | JGI IMG/M metagenome (GOLD analysis project Ga0315271, IMG submission 204664) | Sediment microbial communities from Yellowstone Lake, YNP, Wyoming, USA - C3_top | ecosystem: Environmental > Aquatic > Freshwater > Lake > Sediment | place: USA: Wyoming | collected 2017-08-01 | reverse complement strand
ATAAAAATACCGGACTTCCTAGCACACAGAGACTTGCCTTCCCGCTTCCTTCCCCCTGAGGTAGGGACAGGCCTCTGTGCCTGTCTTTTCCACGCCCCAATCCCGACTGGCACGGAAGCCTGTCGCCACACCACGCATATTCTACTTTGACAACCGATGCGCAGCTTCTGCCAAAAAACACTCCGGCTTCGCGATTGAGTCAAAATGAGCCTCCCGTAGCGTGATTTTACGTTCGCTCCACGCATGCACGACCATCCCTACGCATTTCTTGCCCTCTTCCTCGGTGTAGCGATCGCATTTCCCCTGATCATGCTCGGCGTGGCTTGGCTGTGGGTCCGGTTTTTCCAGGCGGCCAAGCCCGGGGTGCTGAAAAACGCCACCTACGAATGCGGCCTGGCCTCCACCGGCGACTCGTGGATCCAGTTCAAGGCCCACTATTACCTGTATGCGATCCTGTTCCTGATTTTCGACGTCGAGGTGCTGTTCCTTCTGCCCTTTGCCGTCGCTTTCACCAGCCTGTCCACGGGCGCCCTGCTCGCCATGCTGGTCTTCATCCTCCTGCTCGCCGAAGGCCTCGTCTGGTCCTGGCAACGCGGTTACCTCGCCTGGAAATGAGCGACGCCGTAAAAAAGCCCGATCCCTTTCCTGCCGCCGGGAACATCTCGGATGCCGAGCGCGAGGATCTCCGCCGCAATGGTATTTTGATGACGAGCTTCGAGGAGCTCTATAACTGGGGCCGCACCAATTCCATCTGGCCGCTGCAGTTCGGCCTGGCCTGCTGCGCGATCGAGATGATCGCCGCCGCCACCGCCCGCTTCGACATCGCCCGCTTCGGCGCCGAGATTTTCCGTCCGTCCCCTCGCCAGGCCGACCTCATGATCGTGTCCGGCACCGTCACCAATAAGATGGCCCCGCAGGTCGTTCGCCTCTGGAACCAGATGCCCGAGCCGAAATACTGCATCGCCATGGGCGCCTGCGCCATTTCCGGCGGACCTTTCAAGCAGGGTTACAACGTGCTCAAGGGCATCGACCGTTTCATCCCGGTCGACATCTACATTCCCGGCTGCCCGCCGCGCCCCGAGGCGCTGCTCAACGGGCTGATCGAGCTGCAAAAGAAGATGAAGGGCGAGAAGCTGACGGGGCCCGATGCCGCCCGCTTCACCCGCGCCGATATGCCGAGCGAGTTTCCCATTCCCGCCTACGGCGCGCACGACCTCGAGCCGCCGAAAAACGACAGCGTATGGACCCCGCCGAAACCGGAGGCCAAAGCCTGAGCCATGGAGACCCTGGAACAAATCCGTGACCGCCTGGTGGCCCGCTTTCCGTCGGCCCAAGTCACCCTGGTGACGAATCCCGGGGCCGCCGCCGAACACTCGCTCCTGCTCGATGCGACACATGCCCACGATCTCGCCCTCTTTCTGCGCGACGATCCCGCGCTCCGGCTGGATTACTGCTCCAATGTCACCGGCGTGGACTGGCCGGACAAGGAGATCACCGATGTCACCAAGACCACCGTGCCCGATCCGGCCGGCGGCCCGCCCAAGATCGTCGAGTCCAAGACCACCCGCCTGCAGCCCGGCTATCTCGAGGCCGTCTACCACCTTTACTCGATGGCGCTGAAGCACGGGCCCGTCGTCATCCGGATGCGCACCGCCAACCGCTCGGATGCCGTGGCCCTCCCTTCGCTGACGCCCGTCTGGCGGGCTTGCGATTTCCAGGAACGCGAGGTCTACGACCTTTACGGCATCATCTTCGAGCGCCACCCCGACCTGCGCCGGATCTTGATGTGGGACGAGTTCAAGGACCACCCCATGCGCAAGGATTATGTGGAGCCCGACGATTACGAGTGGGAGCCCACCGCCCACGGCGACGTGCTGGAGCGGGCCAAGGCTAATGCGGCCACGGCGGAAAACCTGAAAGGCGGAAACCTGCAACCTGAGGTCCCTCAAACCCCGGAGGCCAAACCATGAACCCTTCTCAGGTCTCAGGTTTCAGCCCTCAGCTCTCCGCTCCTGCCCCCTTCGGCGGCCCGGCGGGCCCGACCGTTCGCCAGGTGCACGACCAGTTCCATGGCGACCTGCTCGAGGTCTCGATGGGACCGCAGCATCCGTCCACCCACGGCGTGTTCCGCATGGTGGTGACGCTCGACGGCGAGCAGATCGTCAAGCTCAAGCCCGTCTTCGGCTACCTGCACCGCAACCACGAGAAGATCGCCGAGAACACGACCTATCTCGCCTCGATGCCGTACACCGACCGGCTCGACTACCTTTGCTCGATGTCCACCAACTGGGCCTACGCCCTCGCAGTGGAAAAACTGGCCGGCCAGGCCGTGCCGGAGCGCGCCCAGTACCTGCGCATCATCATGGCCGAGCTCACGCGGCTCGTGAACCACTCCTGCCTGGTCGGCTTCCTGTTCAACGACCTCGGCACCTCGTTCACCCCGCTGCTCTACGCGTTCCGCGAGCGTGAAAAAATCATCGACCTGTTCGAGTCGCTCAGCGGCTCGCGCATGATGTGCAACTACCAGCGCTTCGGCGGCTGCCGCGTGGACCCCACCCCGGAGTGGATCGCCGCCGCCAGCGCCCTGGTCGACAATTTCCCGCGCTTCCTCGACGAGTACGAGCAGATGCTCACGGGCAACGAGATCATGCTGGCCCGCACCCAGGGCATCGGCCGGCTCGATCCCGCGCATGCCGTCAACGCCGGCCTCACCGGCCCGGTGCTCCGCGCCAGCGGCGTCGACTACGACCTCCGCAAGGTCGACGGCTACGGCTTTTACCCGAAGTTTGACTTCCGCGTGCCGCTCGGCGCACACGGCGACACCTACGACCGGTACATGATGCGCATCCTGGAAATGCGCGAGTCGGTGAAGATCCTGCAGCAGGCGTTCAAGGAACTGCCCGCCGGCCCCATCATGGACCCGAAGGCCAAGCTCCGCGGCTTCCGGCCCAAGGCCGGCGAGGCCTACGGCCGCCTCGAGAGCCCGAAGGGCGAGCTCGGTTTCTATCTCATCAGCGACGGCTCACCCAATCCCTACCGCTATCGGGTGCGCCCGCCCTCCCTCATCAACCTCACGCTGCTCGAGGAAATGTGCCTCGGGCACACGATCGCCGACTCCGTCGTCATCCTCGGCAGCATCGACATCGTCCTCGGCGAAGTGGACCGCTAATATGCAGAAGTCAGAATACAGAAATCAGAAGTCAGACCGAGCCAGCTCACCCCGGGCCGGCTGCGTCGCCTGTCCTGACTTCTGCCCTCTGACCTCTGTCCTCTGAATTTTATGCTCGGCACCGGCATCATCAAAGGCCTCGCGGTCACCGCGAAAAACTTCCTGGGGAGCTACCATGACCCCAAGCGGATGGTCACGGTCGAGTATCCCGAGCAGAAGACCGTCCTGCCGGAAAACTACCGCAATTTCCCCTTCCTGATCGCGGAGAACGCCGCCGACCCGATGGGCACGCTGCGCTGCGTCGCCTGCCAGATCTGCGAGAAGGAGTGCCCGCCACAGTGCATCATCATCGAGAAGAGCAAGGACAAGAAGCCCGACGCCAGCGGCAAGATGCAGCTCTACCCGGCGATCTTCGGCATCGACACCTCCGTGTGCATGAGCTGCCAGATCTGCGTCGAGGTCTGCCCCTTTGACGCGATCAAGATGGACAAGGTGTACGAGATCGCGACGACCAACCGCTTCGAGGACCTGTTCCTCACCCGCGAGCGGCTGGCCAAGCCGAACAGCTACTATCACGAGATCCACCCGCTTGAGGCCGCCGAGGTCGATGGCCGGCTCGCCGCCGACCGCAAGGCCGCCGAGGACAAGGCCAAGGCCGCTGCCGCCGCCAAGGCTGCTGCAGCGGTGGCAAAACCAACTGCACCTGCGGCCGCCCCAGTGGTGCCCGCCGTGAAACCGCCGGTCGCCGGAGGCCCGACGCCATGATCATCGCCGCCGCCAATTCCTATCTGGAACGCGCCCCCCTGGAGTGGCGCGACTGGGCCGTGAACCTGCTCCCGGTACCGCTGCAGTGGCTGACGCACCACCTGATCACGATCGTCGGAGTGCTTGCCGTCTTCGGCCTGTTCTTTGCGTTCACAACTGTCGCCGAACGAAAATTGCTCGGGCGCCTGCAAAACCGCCTCGGACCCAACCGCTCGGGCGTGCCGAAATTTTCGATTCTGCCCTGGCACCTGAAGCACAAGCTCTTCGGCCTCACCCAGCCGTTCGCCGATGCCATCAAGGCGCTCACCAAGGAGGACATCGTTCCCGCCGCCGCCGACCATGTGCTGCACTTCCTCGCCCCGGTCATCGTCGTCGCGTTCTCGCTGATGACCTTCGCGGTGCTGCCCTTCGGCCGGAACATCATCCCCGTCGATCTCGACGCCGCCCTGCTCTACTTCTTCGCCGCCGGCGCCGCCACTGAACTCGCCATCTTCATGGCCGGCTGGTCCAGCCGGAACAAGTACTCGCTGCTGGCCGCCATGCGCGCCCTCGCCCAGCTCATCAGCTACGAGCTGCCGCTCATTCTGTCCGTCGTGCCCATCGTGCTGGTTGCCGGCACGCTTTCCACCAAGACCATCGTCGTCAACCAGGGCTTCTGGACCTTCGGCTTCCTGCCGCACTGGTTCATTTTCACGCCCTGGGGTGCCGCGGGCTTCCTCATCTTCCTCGTCGCCGCGCTGGCGGAGTCCAACCGCTCGCCGTTCGACCTGCCCGAGGCCGAGAGCGAGCTGATCGCCGGCCATCTCACCGAATATTCCGGCTTCAAGTATGCGCTTTTCTTCATGGCCGAGTATTTTGGCCTGACCGCCCTCAGCGGCCTCGGGGTGACGCTCTTCCTCGGCGGCTGGCAGGCCCCGTGCGCCTTCCTTGAGTTCATCCCCTCCTACCTGTGGTTCATGATGAAGCTCGTGGGCATGATCGTATTCTTCATCTGGGTCCGCGGCACCCTGCTCCGCCTGCGCATTGACCAACTCACCCGGCTGGCCTGGCAATTCCTGGTGCCGCTGGCGCTCCTCAATATCGCCAACGCCGCCTTCTGGGTGCTGACCAGCCACTGGTCGGGACCGCTCCAGCTCGTCCGCTGGGCCGTGTCGCTGGCGATCGTCGTCATCCCCTTCCTCGTCATGGGTCGCTCCCTCACCGCCGGCTACGCGCCGCGCACCTACCGCTACGCGCCATGACCTTCGCCCTCATTCTCATCGCCGTGCTGATGCTGGGCTCCGCCGCCGCCGCGATGCTGCTGCGCAACCTGATTCACAGCGCACTGCTCCTGATCCTCAGCTGGGCCGGCGTCGCGATGTTTTACCTGTGGGCCGGCGCGGAGTTCGTGGCCTTCGCCCAGATTCTGGTCTACGTCGGCGCCATCTCGATGGTCGTGCTCTTCGCCGTGCTGCTGACGCGGCAGAACCAGGTCGCCGACATGCTCATTGAGCCCGCCACCCGGCTGCGGGCCATCAGCGCCTTCACCGTCGGCGCGTGTCTGGCCGCCGTGATGGCCTCCGCCATTTTGTCGTCGCACTTCCGCCCCCCGGCGGCCGCGGCCCCGGCGACCGACGTGAAGCAAATCGGGCTGGACCTGATGCAGCACCATGGCGCCGCGCTGCTCATCGTCGGCGTGATCCTCACCGTGGCGCTGCTCGGCGCCACCGTCCTCGCCGCCACCGAGGCCAAGCGCAACCGGGAGGACACCCCATGACCCCGCTGCATCTCTGCCTCCTGATCTCCACCGGCCTGTTCTGCATCGGCCTCACCGGCGCGCTGGCCCGGAGCAACACCATTCTCGTGCTGCTGGGCATTGAGCTCATGCTTAATGCGGCCAACCTGAACTTCATCGCCTTCTGGCGCTTCGGCCCGGCCACCTCCCAGGCCAACGGGATGATCTTTGTCCTCTTTGCGATCGCCATCGCCGCCGCCGAGGCGGCCGTCGGCCTGGCCCTCATCATCGCGGTCTACCGCCACCAGAAGAACATCCGGCTGCAGGAAACCAGCCACCTCAAGGGCTGAACCATGACCCTCTCCGCCCAACAACTCTGGCTCATCCCCACGCTCCCGCTGCTCGCGGCGGGCATCGGCGCGCTGACGCCGCGCAGCGGCCGCACCCTCGCGGCGGGCAGTGCGATTTTGGCCCTGGGCCTTTCCTTTGTCCTGTCCTGCCTGGCCCTGAACGGGGCGCTGGCGGATCCCGCCCGGCACGCGGTCTACAACTTCTCCTGGTTCGATCTCGGCGCGGACACGCTGCGGCTGGGCTTCCTGCTTGATCCGCTGACGGCCTTCATGTGCGTGATGGTCACTTTCGTCGGCACGCTGATCTTCATCTTCAGCCTCGGCTACATGAAGGAGGATGCGAATTTCAAGCAGTTCTTCTGTTTCCTCAGCCTCTTCGCCGCCGCCATGCTCGGGTTGGTGGTGGCGAACAGCCTCCTGCTGCTCTTCATCAGTTGGGAGCTGGTCGGGCTCGCGTCGTACCTGCTGATCGGTTTCTGGTTCCACAAGCCGTCCGCCGCCGCTGCCGCCAAAAAGGCCTTCATCACGACGCGCATCGGCGACCTCGGCCTGCTGCTCGGGATGCTGTGGCTGTACGATGCCAGCGGCTCGCTGCTGTTCTATGACGGCGGCCATGGCGTGCTCGAAGCCACCACATTGGGCTCGCTCTCGGGTCAGGTGCTGGGCTGCGGCCTCGCTCTCTCGACGGCGATCGGCCTGCTCATTTTCTGCGGTGCGGTCGGCAAGTCCGGCCAATTTCCCCTGCACGTCTGGCTGCCGGACGCGATGGAGGGCCCGACCCCGGTCAGCGCGTTGATCCATGCCGCCACCATGGTGGCCGCCGGCGTGTTCCTCATTGCCCGCGTCTACCCGCTAATGTCGGCCGACGCCCTGCTTGCCGCCGTGCCGGTGCACGCCCTGACCGTCGTCGCCTTCATCGGCGCGATCACGGCGCTCATGGGCGCGCTCATCGCCTGCGGACAGAACGACATCAAGCGCGTCCTCGCCTTCTCCACCGTCTCGCAGCTCGGCTACATGATGCTGGCCCTGGGCGTCGGCTCATGGACGGCCGCGATCTTCCACCTCCTGACCCACGCCTTCTTCAAGGCGCTGCTCTTCCTCGGGGCCGGCTCGGTCATCCACGCCGCGCATCACGAGCAGGACATCCGCTCACTGGGCGGCCTGTCCTCCAAGATGAAGCTCACGTTCGCCACCTTCGCCATCGGCACCTGCGCCCTTGTCGGGGTGCCACTGTTCTTCTCCGGCTTCTGGAGTAAAGAAGCCATTCTCCACGCCGCCCATGGCTGGCACGTTTCGCACCTTCCCTTTTACGCCGCCGTGCTCGGTGTGATTCTCACCGCTTTCTACAACACGCGGCTCATGGCGGAAACCTTCTTCGGCCAGCCGCGCTCCCATGCCTCGGAGCATGCGCATGAGAACGGCCCGGTCATGACGACCCCGCTGCTTCTGCTCGCCATCGGCGCCGTCCTCCTCGGCTTCCTGGGCACGCCGGCGTACCCTTGGTTGCAGCACAATCTAGCTGCCTCCGAGGTAGGGCGCGTTGTCCCCAACGCGCCGCTGAGTTCCGCGGTAGCGGAACGGCTCGTTAAGGATAACGAGCCCTACCTTCATACCGACTGGCATGCGCTGACCGAGGGCGCCGGCCTCATGGGTCTTTCCATCGTACTCGTTGCCGTGGGCATCGGAGCCGGCTGGGCCCTCTACTGGCGCAACACCCGCACCACGGCTTCCGCCCCCGACCCGCTCGCCCAGCGTGCTCCCGGTCTGTTCGCCGCCCTGGCCGCCAAGTTGGGCTTCGATGAATTGTACGCCGCCACTTTAGGCCGGCTCAACGAGCTCACCGCCGCGGTGGCAAACGGCCTCGACCGCTGGGTCTTCGGGGCTCTTATCAATTTCCTCGCGCAGCTCGGCATCTTCTCGGGCACCGTCAACCGACAGGTCGACGAGGACACCCTGAACGGCGGCTTTGACAGCGTCAGTGCGAGCATCCGCGGCTCCGGCCAGCGGTACTCGCGGGCGCAGACCGGCGAGGCCCACGGCTACCTGCGGGTCATGGCGGTGGCATTCATCGTACTGACCCTCGCCTTGGTACTGGGAGGTGTGCGATGAAAGGCCTGCTCTCCCTGATTATTTTCACCCCGTGGCTCGGCGCACTGGTGCTGGCGCTGACGCCGCGGCTCAGCCCGCAGGCCAGCCGGCGCCTGGCGCTCCTGTTCAGCCTTTCGACCCTAGGACTCGGGCTGCTGGCATGTTCCGGCTTCAATCCCGCCACCGTGGGCTACCAGTTCGAGGAAAAGCATGCTTGGATCAGCGTCCGCTTCATCACCGACATCACCTTTCACCTCGGCCTCGACGGCATGAGCCTGCTGCTGGTGCTGCTGACCGGGCTCATCGGCCCGGCCGCACTGCTGGCCTCGGGGAAGATCGAGCGCGACCCGCGGCTCTTCAGCCTGCTGTTTTTGGCCCTGCAGGGCGCGGCCCTCGGCGTGTTCCTCGCCCTGAATTTCTTCCCCTGGTTTATCTTCTGGGAGCTGAGCCTCGTGCCTGCGTTTTTCCTGATCAAGCTCTGGGGCGGCCCAGGAGCGGCCCGGGCGGCCTATCAGTTTGTGATCTACACCATCGGGGGCAGCGCGTTCATGCTGCTGGCCTTCGCGGCGATTTTCGCCGCGGTGGGCACGTTTGATTTTGTTGAACTCGCGAAGTTGGCGCAGAGTGGCGCGCTGGCCGCCAAGATGAGCGGTCCGGCGCTGATGGCGATCTTCCTCGGCGTTCTTCTTGGCCTGGCGGTCAAGGTGCCGCTCTTCCCCTTCCACACGTGGCTGCCGGACGCGTATTCGGAGGCCCCGACCGGTGCCTCGATGTTCCTGACCGGCATCATGTCCAAGATGGGCGTCTACGGTTTCCTCCGCATCCTCTGGCCGCTCTTCCCGGCACAACTGCACGCCGCCGCGCCCTGCCTGCTCGGGCTGGCACTGGCCGGGGTGGTGCTCGGGGCCTTTGCCGCCATGGCCCAGACCGACCTCAAGCGGATGGTCGCCTACTCCTCCATCAACCACGTGAGCTACTGCCTGCTGGCGCTCTTCGCCGTGGCGGGGACCGGAGCCCAACACCCTGCGGCCGCCGGGGCGGCTCTCAGTGGTGCGCTGCTCCAGATGTTCAACCATGGCCTCTCCGCCTCCGCCCTGTTTTTCTGCATCGGCATTTTGGAGGCCCGATCCGGCGGCAAACGCGGGCTCGCCGACTTCGGCGGCGTGCGCACCGCGACGCCGGTCTTCGCCGGCCTGTGCGGCATCGCCCTTTTCTCCTCCCTCGGGCTGCCGGGACTCAATGGCTTTGTCGGTGAATTCCTGATCTTCCGCGGGGTGTTCGGCCTCGCGCCCTGGACCGCCGCGATCGGCTGTCTTGGCCTGTTCGCCACCGCCTATTTCCTGCTGACCTTCTGGCAGCGCGTCTTCCACGGCCCACAAGGGGCCGGCGTCGCCACCTTGCGGGACCTCAGCGCCATGGAAATCGCCACCCTCGCGCCGACCGTTGCGCTCATGTTTGTCCTCGGCGTCTGGCCGCAGGCGCTCATCGGCCTCATCAATCCGCTGGTCACCACCTGGGCGACGCATTTGCCATGAGATCCGACCAAACCGATTGGCCACAAAAAGGGGCAAATAAAACGCCTCCACGGCTGTCATTGCGAGGAGCGGAGCGACGAAGCAATCCAGCTGGCATCATGCTGGATCGCCACGCCCGGCTATGCCGGGCTCGCGATGACAAACAGAAGGATATGGCAACGCCATTGGAATTCCTCCCGTCATGAATCTCCTGCCCTACACGATCTATCTTTCGTTCGCCGGCGCAGTGTTGTCGCTGGTGGCCGGGATGCGTTCGGCGGCGACCGCCCGCGCCGTCGCCTTGCTGACGGCGGCCGGGTGCTGGGGCATCACGCTGTATGCGGCCAGCGGCTTCGTGCCCTCCGGCTCGATGCTGAACCTCACGCAGATACCGTGGATTCCGCAACTGGGCATCACCTACCACCTCGCAGCCGACGGCATCAGCCTGACGCTGGTCGTGCTGACCGGGCTCGCAGCCACCGCCGGCGTGTTGTTCTCCTGGAACATCGAGGAGCGCACGGGCGAGTTTTTCGCCTTCTATCTTGCGCTGATCGGCGGCGTGTACGGCGTGTTCCTCAGTGCGGACGCCTTCCTCTTCTTCGTCTTCTACGAGATTGCCATCGTCCCGAAGTATTTCCTCATCGCGATCTGGGGCTCGACGAACCGCGAGTACGGCGCGATGAAGCTCGCCCTCTATTCGTTTGCCGGCAGCGCCCTGGTGCTGGTCGGCCTGCTCTGGGCCTATGCCGCCACCGGCGGGCACGGCTTCGGGGTGGCCGAGCTGGCCCAGGCCGCGCACGGCCTGACCCGGGCGGAGCAGATCGGAATGTTCGGCCTGGTGTTCCTAGGCTTTGCGGTGCTGGCGGGCATGTTCCCCTTCCACACGTGGGCGCCCACCGGCCACGTGGCGGCGCCCACGGCCGCCTCGATGCTGCTCGCCGGCGTCGTGATGAAGCTCGGCGCCTACGGCTGCCTGCGCGTGGCCATGGGGATCTTCCCCGCCGGCCTGCTCTACTGGCAACCCGTCATTGCGGGACTGGCCGTCGTGGGCATCCTTTACGCTGGGCTGGTCGCCTTGGTGCAGGACGACTTCAAGTTTGTGATCGGTTACTCGAGCGTCAGCCACATGGGCTTCGTCCTGTTGGGGCTGGCCGCCGCCACGCCCGAGGCCGTGACGGGCGCCGTGCTGCAGATGTTCTCGCACGGGGTCATCGCCGGGCTGCTCTTCGCCGTCGTGGGCCGCATGGTCTACGAGCGCACCCACACCCGGCAGCTGGAACTCCTGCGCCGGATGCCGCTGCACCGCCTGATGCCGTACACCACCGTGGTGTTCGTGCTCGCCGGCCTGGCCTCGATGGGCATGCCCGGTTTCAGCGGGTTTCCGGCGGAGCTGACCATCCTCATCGGCACCTGGCAGGTCTCGAAGTTGTGGTCCGTGCTGGCCGCCATTGGGGTGCTCATCGCCGCCGCCTTCACCCTCCGGGTCATGCAGGTGGTCTTCTTCGGCCAGACCGACGCCGCGAGCGACACCACCACCCATCCCCACCTCATGGCCCCGATCACCTGGCCGGAGCGCGCGGGGACGCTGCTGCTGCTCGGGGCCACCATTCTGGTCGGACTGAAGCCCGACATTCTGCTTAATTGGATTATTCCGAGCCTCCCCGTGCTGATAGGAGGCGCGCCATGAGTTACCAATATTTACTTCTCGCCCGGGCGATGCTGCCCGAGATCTCGCTGGTGGCGGGCGCGCTGGTGGTGCTGGCCTACGATATCATCTACGGCAAGCGGCATACGTCCGCGGAACGCCTGCAAGCCTCGCTCTGGATCGGGGGTATCGCCCTCGTGGCCGCGCTGGTGGACACGGTGACAATCGGCGCCCTCGGCCCGGTCTATGGCCATACCCTGCTGCTGGACCGGCTCGCCGTGGCCAGCCGGGCAGGCGTCCTGGTGCTGGGCCTGCTCACCCTCGGGGTGGCAGCGGGCACCCGGCCGCCGCGCCATGTCGCCGAATACGTCGCGATCATTTTGTTTGCGACCACCGGATTCACGCTGATGGCCGCGGCTCATCACCTGTTGATCGCCTTCACTGCGCTCGAGCTGGCGAGCCTGTCGCTCTATGTGCTGGCGGGGTTCGACAAGGACCGCCGCGAGTCCGCCGAGGCGGCGCTGAAATATTTCCTGTTTGGCGGCATGGCGTCGGCCTTTTTGCTGTTCGGCTTCAGCCTGATCTACGGCATCACGGGCGAGCTGGATCTCTCCCGCATCGGCCTCGAGCTGGCGCACCGGGGCATGACCCCGCTGCTGGCGCTGGCGGTGGTGATGGTGTTGGTCGCCTTCGGTTTCAAGGCGGCGGCGGCCCCGTTCCATCTCTGGGCCCCCGATGCCTATGAAGGCGCGCCGACCCCCTCGGCCGCCCTGATCGCCTCAGCCTCGAAGCTCGCGGGCTTCACCCTCTTTTTGCGCCTGCTCTGGCCGGGCATGAGTGCGCTGGCGGGCGATGTCTCGGAAGCCGGCAACAGCGGCGGCTGGCTGACGGTGGTGGCGCTCCTGGCGGGCGCCTCCCTGCTGCTCGGCAATCTGGCCGCCTTGGCCCAGTCGAATCTCCGGCGCCTGCTCGCCTACTCGGCCATCGCGCACACCGGCGCCATGCTGCTCGGCGTGATCGCGGCGCAGATCGCCGGGCCGGGCCCGCTGTTTTATTATGTGGCCACCTACGGCGTGGCGACAGCCGGCGCCTTCGGGGTGATCGCCGTGCTCGAGGGCCAGGGCGGTTGCAACAAGATCACCGACCTGGCCGGCCTTAGCCGCCGGTCTCCGCTGCTGGCGGGTTGCCTCACCGTGTTCATCCTCTCGCTCGCCGGCATCCCGCCGCTCGCCGGCTTCTTCGGTAAATTCGCCGTCTTCGCCGCCGCCCTCAAGCTGGGCGGCCTGGCTGGCCCGGCCGGCTGGCTGACCGCCTTGGCGATCATGCTCAGCGCCGTGGCTCTTTATTATTACCTGCAAGTGCTCAAGCAGGCGATGGTGGTCGCGCCGGCGGCGAACAATTCCAGCCCGGTCTGCGTGCCTCGGGTCACTGCGATCACTCTCTTGGCGGCGGCGGCTATGCTGGTGGGGCTCGGGTTGTTCCCGACCTACCTGTTGCGGCTGTTCTAACCCGCGCGAGTATCAGCCATGCTGGCGCGGGCAGGCATAGTCTGGATCCTGATCGCGGTCACGGAGGTGATCCACGGCTACCTGCGGGTCCGTTTTCTCAACCGCCGGGTCGGCGATCGTCGGGCGCGCCAGATCGCCGTGGGCACGGGCTCCCTGCTCATTCTCGGGCTCACGGCCCTGACCCTCCCTTGGGTCGGCCCCACCACGCCACGGGAAGCGCTCGCGGTGGGCGGACTTTGGCTCGCCCTCATGCTGGGCTTCGAATTCGCGTTCGGCCGGCTGGTGTTTCACGCGTCGTGGGAGCGGCTGCGGGCGGACTTTGACTGGCAACGCGGCGGCCTGCTCAGCTTCGGGATGATGGTGCTCTTCCTCGCGCCGTTGCTGCTCGGCGGCTGGCGCGGGCTGTTCTAGAACCCGACCGCATCCCTG
>Ga0315271_10001782_pt1 | contig 13182 bp, 7 predicted proteins | sample C3_top_MG_FD_204664 | JGI IMG/M metagenome (GOLD analysis project Ga0315271, IMG submission 204664) | Sediment microbial communities from Yellowstone Lake, YNP, Wyoming, USA - C3_top | ecosystem: Environmental > Aquatic > Freshwater > Lake > Sediment | place: USA: Wyoming | collected 2017-08-01 | reverse complement strand
GTCATGCCCTTGAAGAGGGCGATGTTCTGGAAGGTGCGGGCGATGCCGAGCTTGGTGCGCGCCGAAGGGGAGAGGCGGGAGATGTCGTGGCCGTCGAACTGGATGGTGCCGTGCTGGGGGCGGTAGACGCCCGAGATGCAGTTGAGGAGGCTGGTCTTGCCCGCCCCGTTCGGACCGATGATGGCGTGGATGGTCTTCGGCTCGACCTGGAAGCTGACGTCGGAGAGCGCGGCGACGCCTCGGAAGTGCAGGATGATGCCGCGAACGTCGAGGATGGGCATCGAGGGGGGGGTCCCGGGCCGGTCGGTTGAAACGGAAAGTTCACGATGGCAGAGCGCCACGCCCCCTCGCAAGCGTTTCGCGAAAAAACTGCATGACGCGCCGCGCTTGCGCGCTGCGTCACTGAATTCACCCGCAGTTCTAGCAATCTGGGATGTGTCCTAGGCAGACGACGGCGCGCCGGGCGGCACGTCGCCGACCGCGTTCAGCCCGGCCAGGGCGATGCCCGGAGCGACGGCGGCCGACACCCCCGACTTCACCTCCTGGTGCCAGCGCCAGGTCCGGTAGACCACCGGGTAGACCAGCAGCTCCAGCAGGAAGGAGGTGAGCAGCCCCCCGACCATGGGCGCGGCGATCCGCTTCATGACGTCCGACCCGGCCCCGTCGGCCCACATGATGGGGACCAGCCCGAGGAAGGCGGTGGCGAACGTCATGAACTTGGGGCGAAGCCGCTTGGCGGCGCCGGTCATGATGGCCTGGTCGAGCTCGGCCGCGCTGCGCAGCCGGCCCTCGGCCCGGGCCTGCAGGTAGGCGATGTCGAGGTAGAGGAGCATGAAGACGCCGGTCTCGGCGTCCAGCCCGAGCAGCGCGATCAGGCCGACCCAGACCCCGACGCTCATGTTGTAGCCGAGCAGCCAGAGCAGCCAGACGGCGCCGATGGCCGAGAAGGGGACCGCCAGCGCGACGATCATGGTCTTGGTGAGCGAGCGCGTGCTCAGGTAGAGGAGCGCGAGGATGAGCAGCAGGGTGAGCGGGATCACGGTGGCGAGCCGCTGCGCCACACGCTGCTGCGCCTCGTACTGCCCGCTCCAGGCGAGCGCGCAGCCGGCCGGCAGGTGCAGCCGGTCCCGCAGCAGCGCGTCGGCCTCCTCGACGTAGCCGGCCGGATCCCTGCCGGCCAGGTCCACGTAGACGTAGCCGGTCAGCAGCCCGTCCTCGTTGCGGATCATCGACGGGCCGGAGACGGTGCGGATGGCGGCCAGCTCGGACAGTGGGACGTGCCGCTGCCCGCCCATGACCGGGACCAGCACGCGCCCGAGGGCGTCGAGGTCGCTGCGGAAGTCGCGCTGGTACCGCACGTTGACCGGGTAGCGGGCCCGCCCCTCGAAGGCCACCCCGACGTTCTCCCCGCCGACGGCCGACTGCAGCACCGCCTGCGCCTCGTCGAGCAGGAGCCCGTGGCGGGCCAGCGCGTCGCGTCGCCACTCGACGTCGAGGAAGTAGCCGCGGCCGGCCCGCTCGGCGAAGACGCTGCGGGTGCCGCGGACCCCGGGGAGGAGCGCCTCGACCTGCGTCCCGGCAGCCTCGATGAGCTCGAGGTTGGGCCCGGAGATCTTCAGCCCCACCGGCGTGCGCATCCCGGTGCTCAGCATCTCGATGCGCCCCTTGATGGGCATGGTCCAGGCGTTGGAGACGCCGATGAGCCGCACCGCCTCGTTCATCTCGCCCACCAGCTGCTCCGAGGAGATGTGGTCGGGGGCGACGCGCCGGAGCGCCGGGCGGGCCCACTCCGGGGCCCAGCCGGTCCACCAGGTGGCCACGGTGCGCCACTGCGAGACCGGCTTGAGCGTGACGACGGTCTCCAGCATGGAGAGGGGGGCCGGATCGGTGGAGGTCTCGGCGCGCCCCGCCTTTCCCAGCACCCGGTCGACCTCGGGGAAGCGCTTCAGGATCCCGTCGCTCACCTGCAGCAGCCGCTGCGCCTCGGCGATGGAGATGCCGGGCATGGTGGTCGGCATGTAGAGCAGTGCCCCCTCGTCCAGCGGCGGCATGAACTCGGAGCCGAGCCGGCGGGCCACCGGGACGGTGACCAGCACCAGGGCCAGCGCCCCGCCCACCACCACCCAGCCGTGGCGCAGGGACCAGGCCACCACCGGCTCGTAGGCCCGCATCAGCCGGCGGCTCACCGGGTGGCTCTCCTCCGAGTGGATGCGCCCCACCAGCACCGCGCCCAGCGCGCGGGAGAGCCAGCGGGGCTTGAAGCGGAAGCTCCCGAAGTGGGTCAGCGAGATGCGGAGCGCCGGGTCGAGGGTGACCGCCAGCACGGCCGCGATGATCATGGCCAGGCTCTTGGTGTAGGCCAGCGGCTTGAAGAGACGGCCCTCCTGCGCCTCCAGCGCCAGCACCGGCAGGAAGGAGACCGCGATCACCAGCAGCGCGAAGAAGCTGGTGGCGCCCACCTGCTTCACGGCCGCCACCACCACCTCGGTGTAGGACCCCGGGCGCCCGGCCCGCTCCCACTCCTCGACCTTCTTGTGGGTCTGCTCCACCACCACGATGGCGGCGTCCACCAGGGCGCCGATGGCGATGGCGATGCCGCCCAGCGACATGATGTTGGCCGTCATCCCCAGCGCGCGGAAGGGGATGAAGGAGAGGAGGATGGCCGCCGGGATGGTGACCAGCGGGATGATGGCGCTGGGCGGGTGCCAGAGGAAGACCAGGATCACCAGCGACACGGTCACCAGCACCTCGATGAGCGTGGTGCGGAGGTTGGCGATCGACCGCTGGATCAGCTCGGAGCGGTCGTAGACCGGGACCACCTTCACGCCCGGCGGCAGGCCGGGCGCCACCTGCGCCAGCTTGGCCTTGACCCGGTCGATCACCTCGAGCGCGTTCTGCCCCTGGCGCATCACCACGATGCCGGAGACCGCGTCCCCCTTCCCGTCCAGGTCGGCCACGCCCCGGCGCAGCTCCGGGCCGATCACCACCTGGCCCACGTCCTTGACCCGGATCGGGCCGCCCTTCTCGCCGGTGGCCAGCACCAGGTCCTCGAAGTCCTTCACCGACCTGGCGTAGCCGCGGCCACGCACCATGTACTCGGCGCCGGCGATCTCGAGGAGCCGCCCGCCGACGTCCCCGTTGCCGCCGCGCACCGCCTCCACCACCCGGCCGATGGGGATGTGGTGGGCCCGCAGCCGGTTGGGGTCGAGGTTGACCTGGTACTGCTGGCCGAACCCGCCCAGCGGGGCCACCTCGGCGACGCCGGGCACCGACTTCAGGTGGAAGCGCAGGTACCAGTCCTGCAGGGATCGCAGCTCGGCCAGGCTGTGCGTGCCGCTGGTGTCCTCCAGGACGTACTGGAACACCCAGCCGAGCGCGGTGGCGTCCGGGCCGATCTCGGTCTTGACCCCCGCCGGCAGGGTGGGGAGGACCGACGAGAGGTACTCGAGGGTCCGCGAGCGGGCCCAGTAGATGTCGGTGCCGTCCTCGAAGATGGCGTAGACGTAGGAGAAGCCGAAGTCGGAGAAGCCGCGGACCGCCTTGACGCCCGGCGCCCCCAGCATGGCGGTGACGATCGGGTAGGTGACCTGGTCCTCGACCAGGTCCGGGCTGCGGTCCCACTTCGAGTAGATGATGACCTGCGTGTCGCTCAGGTCGGGGATGGCGTCCAGCGCCACCCGCTTCATGGACCACCAGCCCACCACGCAGCCGGCCGCCACCAGGGCGAAGACCAGCAGGCGGTTCTTCACCGAGAAGTCGATGAGCCGGTCGATCACCGGGCCGTCTCGGCGCCGCCCTGGACGGTGGCGAGGTGGTGCCCGTCACCGCCGGCCCCGGCGGCAGCTGCGGCGGCGGAGAGGTAGCGCTGCGGCGCCGCGGCGAAGCGGTCGCGGCAGGTCTCGGAGCAGAAGGCGTAGGCGTGGCCGGCGTGCTGGGCGGTCCTTCCAGCGGCGCGGGCCTTGGCCTCGTCCACCTCCATGCCGCAGACCGGGTCCTTGCTGGCCACCCCCTGGATCCCGGCGGCGGCCGCCTTGAGCTGGCTCTCCGAGTCGACCAGGAAGGTGCCCGACACCACGATGCGCTCGCCCGGCGCCAGGCCGGACAGGATCTCGACCCGGCCGCCGGCGCGCCACCCGGTCTCGACGGCGCGCGGCTCGAAGGTGCCTTCGCCCTGCTCCACGAAGACGGTCCTGCGCAGGCCAGAGTCGACCAGCGCGTCGGAGGGGATGGTGACGGCGGCGGGACGCTCGACCACCAGCGCCACGTCCACGAACATCTCCGGCCGCAGCAGCGCGCCGGGGTTGACCAGCTCGAGCCGCAGCTTGAGCGAGCGGGTCATCGGGTCGTACAGGGGCGGGACCTGGCTCACCACCGCGGTGAGCGGGGCCGCCTGGCCCGGCACGGTGACCAGGGCCCTCACGCCCGGGCGCGCCAGCGCCGCGTCCCCGTCCGGCAGGTCGGCCACGATCCAGACCTTGTCCAGGTTGGCGATGCGGAACCACTCGGCGCCCCGCTCGTACTTCTGGCCGCGCGAGACGGAGCGCGCCAGCACCAGGCCGTCGACCGGCGAGTAGACGTCGATGGTGATGGGGATGTCGCGCTTCCTCCGCAGCTCGTCGATCTGCCGCGCCGACACGCCCATCCCCTTGAGCCGCTCCACCGAGAAGGTGGCGCTCCGCCCTGCGCTGGTCCCGGCGGCCACCTGCATGCCGCTCTGGGCGCGCTGGGCCGGGTCCTGGTCCTGCACGTCGAGCGCGGTGATGTAGGCCTGCAGCGGCGTCCGGACGTCGGCCGAGAAGAAGGCCCCGAGCCACTGGTCCTTCTTGACGAAGCTCCCCGCCGTCACGTCGGACAGCTCCCGCATGCTGCCGTCGAGGCCGGCGTTGACGACGTAGACGCGGGTCTCGTCCGCGGCCACCCGGCCGAAGAGGCGGAGCGACTGGGTGCTGGCCGCCTTCTCGACGGTGCCGAGCCGCACCCCCTGGAGCTGGCGCAGCTCGCCGTCCAGGGTCACCGTGCCTGCGGGGCGAGGTACGCCGCCGGCGCCGGGGCCGTGCCCGCCGTCGGCGTAGACCGGCTCCAGCGCCATGCCGCAGTCCGGCGCGGTCCCCGGCTTGTCGGAGCGGTAGGCCGGGTGCATCGGGTCCACCCAGTGGAGGATGGTGCGGGCGCCGGCGCCCGCTACCGGAGCGGTGGGGCCGGAGCCCCAGCGCCCGGCCCCGAACCCGGCCGCGACCAGCACCGCGGAGAGGAGGAAGGTGCGGGTGGTGGTCATGGCGGGCCGTGTCGGGAGGTCGCTACTTCGCCAGGACCCAGCCGAACATCATGGCGTGGTCCTCGTGCGCCAGGTTGTGGCAGTGGGCCACGTAGTTCCCGGTGAAGGTCCGGAAGTTTCGCACCACCACCACCTCCTCCGACGGATCGAGGGCGATGACGTCGTCCTTGCCGGTGTCGTCCTGATGCCCCGGCACCGAGGTGGCCGGGACGCCGTTGCGGGTCAGCACGTGGTGCTCCTCCATGTGGAGGTGCATGGGGTGGGTCCAGCCGCCCCCGCCGTTCCTGATGACCCAGATCTCGGGCTGGCCCTGCTTCACCGTGGCCAGCGGGACGGTCGGGTCGAACGGGTGGCCGTTGATGAGCCACTGGATCTCCCCGCCGAAGCCGCCGCGCTGCAGCTCGAAGGTCCGCGTCGGCAGGGTCGTCAGGTCGGGCAGGGCCGGCTGCGTGCGCAGCACCGCGCCGGGCACCGGCATGATGCTGTTGTCCGGGGCGTCGTCGCCGATGATGATCTTGATGAGCGGGATCTTGTAGTTGGGGTCGAGGCCGGTGCGGGAGTTGTTGTTGGCCTGGCGGCCGTCCACCATCTTGCAGATGTTGGCCAGGTAGATGACGTCGCCCTTCTTGGTCGGCGTGCCGTCGAGGTACCTGGTGAAGTCCACCACGATCTCGTGGCGCATGGCCGGCCAGTTCTCGATCGAGGTCCGGGGGATGGCGTTGGGCAGGAGCCCGCCGCCCGAGGCGATCTGCATGAAGTCCATGCAGGGGACGCCGTCCGGGATCCGGTACTGCCCCTCGAGCTCGTCGCCGCCGTAGCCGAGCGACACCGCCGACTTCGGTCCGCCCAGCGACTTCATGAACTGCAGCTCGAACTGCCGGGAGATGGCGGCGGTGAGGAGGCGGAAGCGGTACTTGCGCCGGTTGACGGTGTAGACCGGGTAGGCGGTGCCGTTGACCGTGAAGATGTCCCCCACGAAGCCGTGGTTGGGGAAGTGGCGGAAGAAGGTCTTGCCCCACTGCTCGGGGTGGGTCTCGCCGCAGCCGTTGTGGAAGTCCTGGTGCGGCGTGGCGCCGTCGTCCAGCCGGCAGTCGTAGAAGACCAGCGGGACGTCGTACTTCACGTCGAAGGAGCCGTCGGCGTTGTCGGTGCGGACACCAGGGAGGCGGAGCCCCCTGGTCTCGTCGCCGGGATCGAGCACCGGGTCGTAGATGGGGTAGAGGCCGACCATGCCCTTGTAGACGTTGGCGCCGGTGTGGTCCATCTTGTGGTCGTGGTACCAGAAGAAGGACTGCTTCTCGGCCTCGTCGCCGCCGGCCGGGTAGTTCAGGTAGAGGTTGTCCACCCATCCGCCGGGCTTGTAGGCGCTCTCCTTGTGGTGGGGGTTCCCGTCGCTCTCGGCGGCGGTGTGGGCGTTGTGCAGGTGGGTGAGGAAGGTCCAGTCGGGCGCGCCGAAGTCGCCGCGATCGAGGTTCAGCGGGTTCACGTCGAGGTGGTTCTCGAAGCGGACGCAGACCGGCTTGCCGTACTCGGCGTTGATCATGGGGCCGGGGAACTTGCCGTTGAAGCCGTAGATGGTGCTGTCCGGCAGCTTGGAGACCACCGTGCCGGCCGGGATGACCTTGCCGTTGGCGTTGGTGTACGGCACCAGGGTGCGCACTGGTGACGAGGTGAAGCCGTGGGCCGCCACCTGCAGCTTGTTCTGGTAGATGAGCGGCTGCGGCATCTTCTCGCAGACCGTGCCAGCCTGCCCTGGCCACATCTGGTGGGTGTAGCCGTCGCTGTCCTGCTTGCCGGGCGCGCCGCCGGGCGTGCTGGCCCAGGTCGCGACGGTGGTCGCCGGGATGGGGCGGGCCGCCAGCGGCACGGGCAGCGGGTCGACGAAGGGCTTGAGGATGAGCGGGCTGGTCGGGTAGGCCTCGATGGCCTGCAGGCCGGTGCAGGTGGCCGGCGGGGGCGTTCCGCCGCCACCTCCCTTGGCGAGCGCCGGCTCGGCCACGGCGGCCACGGCCGTCGCGGCCCCGGTCAGCGCGGTGAGCTTGAGCATCTCGCGGCGGCTGAGCCCCGTCTGCGGCTGCGGCTCCGGCCTGGTGTCCTTGGTCCTGGTCGTCATGGTGCTTCCCTTCGTCGATCGTCCGTGGATCGATCGTCAGCAGTGGGCCGGTGCCCCGAGGCCTCGCCCCTCGAGACGCCAAGGCATCGGCGCACCACCCACGGTGATGACGGACCCGGGGAACCCCAGCCCCACGGCGCACCGTCACCAGAAGAGGGGGCAAGCGGGTCCTGGAGCAGCGGCGACGGCGTCCCGTGGGCTCATGGCGTGGCGGAACGCTGGCCGGGCGAGGTGAGGCCATTAGATTGGGTTGGAGGCCCAGGATCCCGATGACGCCCACGCCCCGACAGTCCAACGCGCTCGTCGCCGCCGCCCTGCTCGCGGCCGGCGCGCTGGGCGCCTGGCAGGCGAGCCGGGTGGCCAGCCAGATCTGGCCGTCGCAGGAGGTGCGCGGGAGGGGCGGGCAGGCGTCGCTCCGCCGCGGCCCGGCGGCCTCGAGCGGCGAGGAGATGGCTGCTGGTGGCAGCCATCCACAGGCCGCGCCCCGCGACGGCTCACGGGCGGAGCCGCGCACCGAGCAGGAGCGCGCGGCGGCGGCGGAGCTGGCCGACGGCATGAAGCGCCTGGTGCGCGACCTGGAGTTCAACGCCGGGTTGCCGGAGCCGCCCCAGCAGGTGGTGGTCCGGCCCCCGGCCCCGTGGCGGCCCGCCGGAGGCGAGGAGGTCCTGGCGGCGCCGGTCATCGACGCGGTGGAGCCACGGGCCGGGCCCGCGGCGGGAGGGACCCGGGTGACGCTCCGCGGCCGGTACCTGCGGGCGGCCCAGGTGATGTTCGGCACCTCGCCGGCCGACATCGCCAGCGCAGGCCCGGAGGCGGTGACGGTGGTGGCGCCGCCGGCCGTCACCGGCCCGGTGGTCATCGCGCTCACCAACGACGACGGGAGCTACGCGGTGGCCAGCTCGCCGTTCACCTACGGCGACTGACCGGGTCTCCCGGCGCGGCTCGCCCGTCAATAGACGACGTGGCAGTCGCAGCCCGGCCTCCGCGCCGTCGGCCGGGTGCTCGGCCACCCGTCCAGCAAGTCGGTGCGACGCCCGGCACCCTTGCCGGGGAGCAGGCGCGCCACCACGAGGAGCAGCTCGACCGCGGCCAGGGTCCCGAGCGCGGCCGCCGCGGCGGGGCGGAGCGGGAAGCGGGCCCCCGGCTCGACGGCGCAGCGGATGCAGGGCGCCCCGGACGGAATGGTCACGACGCCGCCGCCCTCCCCGTCGCCGAAGGCCACGACGTGGGCCAGCCCGGCCAGGCGCGCCCGCTCCGAGGCGGCGCGCGCCACCGGCTCTCGCTGGGCGCAGACCAGCGTCGCAGTCGGGGCGGCGTCGCTGGCGTAGCCGCGGATCCTGGTGAACCGGCTGGCCCGGCCGAGCACCTCGGCGGCCGCGAAGAGCCTCGGCCGACCGGCCTGCTGCGGGTCGTAGAGCCAGGCCCCGGCTCCCCCGGCGTCCACGTCCTCGCCGTCGTCCACGAAGAGGGTCCCGACGCCCGCCTGCGCGAGGTAGAGCAGCGCCGGGCCGCCCATGGCACCCGCGCCCACCACGTGGACTCGCGCGGCGCGGAGCAGCTGGAGGCCGGCGGCGCCGACCCCGGGCACCAGCCGCAGGCGAGCGAAGCGGGAAGCCTCCGGGCCGCCGTCGCTCATGCGAGCGCACCGGCGCCGGCGGCCCGCGCTCCCTGGACCGGGCCGCAGGCCGGGCAGCCCGGGCGCGGTTTGAGCGGCACCGCTCGCGAGCGTCCCGAGCGCGCTTCGTGCACCAGCAGGCGCCCGGCGTAGGCGCCGGGCCGCCCCTCCAGCAGGCGCACGGCCTCGGCGCCGAGGAGCGCGCCGCCCAGCCCGGCCAGCGGCCCCAGCAGCCCGGGCTCCGGCCCCGGCGACGGCGGACCCTCGAAGAGGCAGCGCAGGCACCCGGTGGCGCCCGGGAGGACGGTGAGCAGGTGGAGGGTGAAGTGGAGCAGGCCTCCGTGCAGCAGGGGCTTCCCCGCTGCGAGGGCCGCGTCGTTGGCGTGGAACATGGTGGGGAAATGGTTCGACCCGTCGACCACCAGGTCGGCGGCACGAACCAGGCCCGCGGCCGTCTCCTCGCCGAAGGCGGCGACGACCTCGACCTCGAGCCCGGGGGCGAGCGCCGCCAGGCGCCGCGCCGCTGCGGCTCCCCTCGGCTCCCCGAGCTCCGCCTCGAGGAAGAGCGGCTGGCCCGCCAGGTCCGAGTCCTGCACCGCCCCGCTCTCGGCGAGGACGACCCTGCCCACGCCCGCCGACGCCAGCGCCAGCAGCGCCGGTCCCCCGAGGCCGCCGGCACCGACGACGAGCACCGTCCTTCCACGCAGCGTGATCATGGTGACGAGGAGGTTCTAGTGGGTTCCGCCGGCGTGCGCACGCGGCGGGGCGAGATTGTCGTGGTGGGACACGGCCGACGCCCGCCGAAGCGGACGCTGACGCCCCGCGGCCCGCCCTGCGCGCCGGGGACACGATGGTTGGAGACCAAAGCGTCTTCCGCCCGGTGCGTACCGGGACGAAGGGACTGGTGCAATCCGGGACCGTCATCAGCCTTGGGGCTCACGACATCCGACGTCGAGCCGGGTGCCGGTGCAGTCCGGAACAGGGCGCAGCGCTCAAGGGGACCACATGAGAAGCCAACACTCGAATCGAAGCGAACGGGCAGGAAATGTCGGGCTGGCCATCCTGGCGGTGGTCGGGGCCATGGCGGCGGGACCGGCGAGAGCGCAGTTGCCGATGCCGACCTCGACCCAATTCGACGTCGTCGGCTTCATCCAGGAGGCCACCCTCGGACCGGGGACCACCGGGTTCAGCGTCGGCTCGGGCGCCGGCGCCCACCAGGGCGGGATCATCAAGGTCAACGGCCAGGTGATCATCGTCCCGTCCGAGACCATCGTCATCCTCCCGGCCAGCGCCTACACCTGGCAGGAGCTCTTCGCCTTCTCCCCGGCCCCGTACACCGGCGTGGCCACCGGCCTGGCGCTGGCCGACCTGCCTGCGCCGCTCACCACCTACGAGGCCCACGTCACCGGCAACCGGGTGCTGGGCGGCTCGGGGGGGCCGGACGTCTACATCGCCGGGCTGGTCCACATCTCGCAGCAGGACCTGAACTCCGGCGCCGGCTACATCAACTTCATGGACTACGCCCTCGGTGAGATGCGGGTGGGCGGCAAGCTCCCCGACGCCAACTGCGTGGCCAACGCCGGCAACACCGTGGCCGGCGGCCCGAACTGCAGCGGCGCCCGCGTCCGCATCATGGACCCGGTCGGCCGCTTCGGCCGCGCCACCACCGCGCCCGACGGGCGCTTCTCGGTGGACGACGCCAACCCGACCATCATCGCCGCCACCGGCTTCCCCATGTGCTTCCCGCGGGTCGACCCGGCCTCCGCCGTCCCCGACGCGCTCTGCCCGCAGTCGAACCGCCCGCCGGCGGCGGTCGGCTTCGCCTCGGTCGTCCAGATGAACGATCCGGTCGCCCTCCCGGGCGTGTCGCCCGACGCCACCAAGCAAGCGCCGTTCGAGGTCGGTGACTTCGTGAGCTTCGCCGGGACGCTGGTCAGCGACGTGGCGCCGCCGACCCAGGGCCCGTACCCGGGCACCGCGTCGACCTACGTGGCCGCCCACACCATCACCAACAACATCGCCATCTACACCTGGCCCGGCACCAACCCGGCCTACGTGATGATCGAGGTCGGGCTGATCGGGACCGGCGGCCTGACCGTCATCGGCGCCGGCGAGGCGGTCATCCGCACCCGCTTCGAGGGCATGACCACCGACGCCAGCCGCAACATCCACCTCTACGGCGTCGACTTCGCGCCCGACGGCTCCACCACCGACCGCGACTTCGGCACCATCGTCCCCGACCCGGGCCCTCCGACCGGCCCGGTCAAGGGGCGCTGGCGCTTCCGGCCGCCCTGCCTGCCGTTCGGCTCGGCGCCGAGCGTGAAGGACTGCGTCATCAACGCCGCGGGGACCTTCCTCCCGCCGCCCCGCGAGGTGCGGGCGGTCATCGAGGGCGCCTTCACCGCCCCCATCACCGCGCTCTCGCCGACCTCCGCCAACGGCATCGTCTGGGGCCAGTACCACGCACCCATCGGTGAGTACATCTTCCCCGAGAACCTGCCGGGGACGCCCATCGTCCAGAACAACTTCAACACCGTCGACTTCCTGAGCAAGGGTGGCTACTCCTCCTCGGCCGGGACCGTGGTCGGCGTGCTCAACCCCTGGCCGAGCGACGTGATCCCGACCCCGGCCTGCACGGCGCCGACCGCCCTCACCGGCGGCCCGTACACCGCCCCGACGCTGGCCAGCATCACGCTCAACGGCAGCGCCACCGGCACGGCCCCCTTCAGCTACGCCTGGACCGCCACCGCTGGCAGCTTCTCGAGCGCCACCGTCACCAACCCGGTCTACACCGCCGGTGCGGCCGGCGTCGCCAACCTGACGCTCACGGTCACCAACACCTGCGGGACGGGCAGCGCCACCACCACGGTCACGGTCAACCCGGCCAGCGCGCCGACAGTGGCCAGCATCGCCCCCATCACCACCTCGTCGAGCGCCTCCGGGAGCTTCGTGGTGAGCGGGACCGATCCCAACCTGCCGGCGCCCGGCGCCCTGCCGCTCACCTTCACGGTGACGCAGGCCGGCCTGCCGGCCCTCACGGTGCTCACCGTGACCCAGCTCACCCCGAGCACGGCCCGCGTCAACTTCACCGCGCCGACGCTGGCGGCCGGCGTCGTGACCCCCGACGTCATCACGCTGTCCGTCACCGCCAGGAATGCCTCCAACGTGACCTCGGCGCCCGCGACGACGACGCTCACCGTCAACCCGCTGGCGGACGCCGTCCTGATCACCGCCACCGAGTACCGGACCACCAAGCAGCGGCTGGTGGTCAACGCCAGCTCGTCGGTGGTCAGCCCGAACGTGGTCCTCACGCTCCAGCCGTACACTTGCCAGTCGGTGGCCGGCCAGCCGGTCTGCCCGCCGTCCGGGGTCTTCGATCCGACCAGCCTGGGGAACACCTTCACCAACAACGGCGGCGGCCTCTACATCCTCACGCTGGTCGGCGCGCCCGCGCCGGCCTGCAACCTCCCCGCCGGCGCCTTCGCGACGCCGTGCTCGGCGGCGCCGCTCACGGTCAAGTCCAACCTGAACGGGCTCAGCCCGGCTCACGGCCTGGACAAGATCCGGCAGTAGCTCGACCCGCGGCGGCCGAGGGGTGGCTTCCCGCCATCCTTCGGCCGCCGTCTCCTTTCACGCCACGCTGACTTCAACGGGAGGACCGGCCATGTGGAAGTTCGCGCTCGCTCTCCTCGTCCTCGTGGCCGCCGCGGCCGCCGGGCTCGCCGCCTGGAGCCCCTCCGCCTACCGAGTGGAGCGCTCGGTGCTGGTGGTGGCGCCGCCGGAAGCCCTGGTGGCGCAGCTGGCCGACCTGCAGCGCTGGCCGGCCTGGTCACCCGCCGAGACGCAGGCCACCGGCGTCGCGCGGCAGTTCGGCGGCCAGCCGGGGAGCCCGGGCGCCAGCGCCTACTGGTCGGGGGACGGGGCGGTCGGCCGCGGGCGGCGGACCGTCGTGGGCGTCGGCCTGGATCACGTCGATGTCGAGCAGGAGCTCGAGGAGCCACGCCACGCGCTGGCCGACCTGGAGTTCCGGCTGGCGCCGGAGGGGACCGGCACCCGCATCACCTTCACCACCCTCGGCGAGAACGGCCTCGCCGATCGACTGCGCTGGCACCTGGCCGGCGGTCGATGGGCGGTCGAGGCCGACATGGAGGCGCGGCTCGGCCAGCTCAAGGCGGTCAC
>Ga0315271_10001781_pt1 | contig 13184 bp, 22 predicted proteins | sample C3_top_MG_FD_204664 | JGI IMG/M metagenome (GOLD analysis project Ga0315271, IMG submission 204664) | Sediment microbial communities from Yellowstone Lake, YNP, Wyoming, USA - C3_top | ecosystem: Environmental > Aquatic > Freshwater > Lake > Sediment | place: USA: Wyoming | collected 2017-08-01 | reverse complement strand
AGGAGCAGGAACGCGGTATCACGATCACCTCGGCAGCTACTACCTGCTTCTGGTCGGGTATGGACAAGCAGTTCAAAGAGCACCGGATCAATATCATCGACACCCCGGGGCATGTTGACTTCACTATTGAAGTAGAGCGTTCACTGCGCGTGCTCGATGGTGCTGTGGCCGTATTTTGTGCTGTTGGCGGTGTTCAGCCACAGTCAGAAACAGTCTGGCGCCAGGCCACTCGCTACAAGGTGCCCCGTATTGCTTTCGTGAACAAGATGGACCGCATGGGTGCAAATTTTGAGCGCGTTGTTAACCAGATTCGCGAACGCCTTGGTGCCCGCCCGGTGCCCATCCAGTTACCGATCGGTGTGGAAGAGAACTTCGTGGGCGTGATTGACCTGATAAAAATGAAAGCAATTTATTGGGACACTGAAAATCAGGGAACCACTTTTGAAGCCCGGGAAATTCCGGCTGATTTGAAGGACCAGGCCGAAGCCGCGCGAGAAGTCATGATAGAAGCTGCAGCCGAATGCACTGAAGAATTGATGGGGGTCTATCTCGAGTCTGGAACCCTGACTGATGAGCAGATCATTGAAGGTCTGCGCGCCGGTACGGTGGCCAATGAATTGGTTCCCTGCCTTTGCGGTTCGGCATTCAAGAACAAAGGCGTTCAGGCAATGCTTGATGCCGTCGTGCAGATGATGCCTTCACCTCTGGACGTGCCACCCATTGTTGGAATCAACGAGGATGATACACCAGGTGTTCGCAATAGCAGTGATGATGAGCCGTTTGCTGCATTGGCGTTCAAGATTGCCTCTGATCCCTTCGTAGGAACCTTGACTTTTTTCCGGGTTTACTCCGGTGTCCTGAAATCCGGTGACACGGTATACAACCCGGTCAAAATGAGAAAAGAGCGTGTTGGGCGAATCTTGCAAATGCATGCCAACACGCGAGAGGAAATCAAGGAAGTGTTGGCGGGCGATATTGCAGCAGCTGTTGGTTTGAAGGATGTGACCACTGGCGAGACCCTGTGCGACCTGCATAAGGTTATAACCCTGGAGCGCATGGTATTCCCTGAGCCGGTCATTTCCGTGGCCGTTGAGCCAAAGACCAAGGCAGACCAGGAAAAAATGGGCGTTGCATTATCCAAACTGGCGCAGGAAGACCCCTCTTTTCGTGTCCACACCGATGAGGAGTCAGGTCAGACGATCATTTCGGGCATGGGCGAACTGCATCTCGACATTATCGTCGATCGGATGCGGCGTGAGTTCAAGGTCGAGGCAAACGTTGGTAAGCCACAGGTTGCATACCGTGAAACCATTCGCAAGGCCGTGCAGGCGGAAGGCAAGTTCGTTCGTCAGTCTGGTGGACGCGGACAGTATGGGCATGTGCGAATCAAGCTTGAGCCGGTGGAGAAAGGTGGTGGTTACGAGTTTGTAAATGCCATCGTAGGCGGTGTGATTCCCAAGGAATACATCAACTCCATTAACAAAGGTATTGAAGAGGCGATGCTCAATGGCGTGATCGCCGGCTACCCCATGGTGGATTGCAAAGCGACCGTGTATGACGGTTCATACCACGAGGTGGATTCCAGCGAAATGGCATTCAAAATTGCCGGCTCCATGGCATTTAAGAATGCCGCTGCCATCGCTTCCCCAGTGCTGCTGGAACCGATTATGAAAGTTGAAGTCGTGACGCCTGAAGACTATATGGGCGATGTGATGGGTGATCTGAATCGCCGGCGCGGAATACTGCAAGGTATGGAAGATAGCCCGTCTGGAAAATTGATCAATGCGAATGTCCCGCTGTCGGAGATGTTCGGCTATTCAACGGATTTGAGATCACAGTCACAGGGACGCGCAACGTACACGATGGAATTTGACCACTACGCTGAAGCTCCGAACAGCGTTTCGGAAGAAATCATCAAGAAAACCGCCTGATCCATCAGGTAAGACTGGCTACGAGACTGAAGAAGAGGCTTGACAGATGTCAAAAGCAAAATTTGAACGTACGAAGCCCCATGTAAACGTGGGAACGATTGGCCATGTAGACCACGGCAAGACGACGCTGACGGCGGCGCTGACGAAGGTATGTTCAGAGGCACGTGGAGGTGAGTACAAGGCGTATGACCAGATTGACAATGCGCCGGAAGAGCGGGCACGCGGGATTACCATAGCCACGGCGCATGTGGAATATGAGTCGGAGAACCGGCATTACGCGCACGTGGACTGCCCGGGGCACGCGGATTATGTGAAGAACATGATCACGGGTGCGGCGCAGATGGACGGAGCGATTTTGGTGGTGTCGGCGGCAGATGGTCCGATGCCGCAGACGCGCGAGCACATTTTGCTGGCGCGGCAGGTGGGAGTGCCATACATCCTGGTGTACCTGAACAAGGCGGACATGGTGGATGACGCGGAGTTGCTGGAGCTGGTGGAGATGGAAGTGCGCGAGCTGCTGTCATCGTACGAGTTTCCGGGTGATGACACGCCGATTGTGACGGGTTCGGCATTAAAGGCGCTGGAAGGTGATACGTCTGACTTAGGTGTACCGTCGATTCAGCGCTTGCTGGATGCGCTGGACAGTTATGTGCCGCAACCGGTACGAGTGCTGGACAAGCCGTTTCTGCTGCCGATTGAGGATGTATTTTCGATCTCGGGTCGCGGCACGGTCGTGACGGGGCGAATTGAGCGGGGCATTGTGAAGGTGGGCGAGGAAGTCGAGATTATCGGCATTCGGGCGACGCAGCGCACGACCTGCACGGGCGTAGAGATGTTTCGCAAGCTGCTGGATGAAGGGCGGGCGGGCGATAACGTGGGGGTATTGTTGCGCGGGACCAAGCGTGATGATGTGGAGCGGGGCCAGGTACTGGCGCATCCGGGATCGATAACGCCGCACACGAAATTTGAGGCGGAAGTATACATTTTGTCGAAGGAAGAAGGGGGGCGTCACACGCCGTTTTTCAAGGGTTACCGGCCACAGTTTTACTTTCGAACGACGGACGTAACGGGAGCGTGTGAGTTGCCGGAAGGAGTTGAGATGGTGATGCCTGGAGACAACGTCCAGATGCAGGTGACGTTGATTGCACCGATTGCGATGGAAGAAGGGTTGCGTTTTGCGATACGCGAAGGCGGCCGCACGGTAGGTGCCGGTGTAGTAGCCAAGATCCACGAGTAATTGAAAGGTTGCGCTGCAAGCGCGGCCGAAACAAAGAGAAGCGAGCAGACAAAATGGCAGAACAGAGAATACGCATAAGGTTGAAGGCATTCGATCATCGACTGATTGATCGTTCTGCGGCAGAAATTGTGGAAACCGCAAAGCGTACAGGTGCCCAGGTGTTGGGCCCGATACCTCTGCCGACCAAAATTGAGCGGTGCACCATTCTCACTTCTCCGCATGTGAACAAAGATGCGCGCGATCAGTATGAAACCCGCACCCATAAACGATTGATGGATATTGTGGATCCGAATGACAAGACCGTAGATGCGTTGATGAAGTTGGATCTGGCTGCTGGCGTGGATGTTCAGATCCAACTGTATTGAGCAATAGCAGCATTAGTTGAACATAGGCATAACGTTGAAAGCCGGGATGAAAACTGGGATGGAAACTGGGATGAAGATTGGATTGATAGGGCGAAAGCGAGGCATGACCAGGGTGTTCACCGAAGAAGGTGACAGCATTCCTGTGACCGTCATTGAGGTCAGTCCCAACCGTGTGACCCAGTTGAAGAACCACGAAACCGATGGGTACCGAGCTGTTCAGGTCACCATGGGCACACGTCGTGCAAACCTTGTAAACAAGCCCGAGGCGGGGCATTTCAACCGCGCCGGTGTCGCGGCTGGTGAAGGATTATGGGAATTTCGCATCCCGGAAAATGTAACCGCCGAAATTGGCTCCGGAACTGAATTTACGGTGCAGATGTTTGAAGCAGGGCAAAAAGTGGATGTGACCGGGATCAGCAAAGGGAAGGGTTTTGCAGGCACGATCAAACGTTACAACTTCGCTATGCAGGACGCGACCCACGGCAACTCCGTATCTCACCGTGCTCCAGGCTCAATTGGCCAGAACCAGACTCCAGGTCGGGTCGTGAAGGGTAAGAAAATGGCGGGCCACATGGGTGTTGAACAAGTCACTACCCAGAGCCTGGAAGTCGTGCGCGTCGACGCTAAGCGGAACCTCCTCTTAATCAAGGGTTCGGTGCCCGGGGCCAACGGTGGCCAGGTCACCGTGCGCCCGTCAGTAAAGGCACATTAAGGAGATGACGATGCAACTCGAAGTTGCCGGCGGAAAGAACATCAAGGTCTCGGAAGCTACTTTCGGACGTGATTTCTCGGAGGCCTTGGTGCACCAGGTGGTAACGGCTTATCTTGCCGGAGCCCGTTCCGGAACCAAGGCACAGAAAAACCGCGCCGCCGTGTCAGGCGGCGGCAAGAAGCCATTCAAGCAGAAAGGCACTGGGCGAGCGCGTGCGGGTACTATCCGCAGTCCGATTTGGCGCGGCGGTGGTAAAACTTTTGCGGCAGTTCCGCGAGACCATTCGCAGAAAGTGAACCGTAAAATGTACCGTGGCGCTGTTCAGGCAATTTTGTCTGAACTGGTCAGGCAGGATCGCCTGGTTATTGTTGAGTCGTTTGAACTTGCCCAAGCGAAGACCAGTGAGCTGGTTGAGAAATTGGCAGGTCTCAATTTTACGACCGGCCTGGTCATTTCTGATGAGATCAATGACAACGTGTTCCTCGCTTCACGCAATCTCCCTGACGTTTACGTTATGGACGTTGCCGCTATGGATCCTGTCAGCCTGGTTGGCGCAGAGAGAGTAATCATGACCGTTGCGGCGGTTGAAAAGGTCCAGGAGTGGCTGGGATGAATAAGGAACGGCTGTATAAAGTATTGCTGACGCCTCGCGTGACTGAAAAGTCAACACGCGTTGGCGAGACCGGCAATCAGTACGTTTTCCGCGTTGTAAAGGATGCCAACAAGGCTGAAGTCCGGGACGCCGTGGAAATGCTGTTTGAAGTCAGTGTGGAGTCTGTCCGCATTGTGAACGTAAAGGGAAAGACCAAATCGTTCCGGATGCGCCCGGGAAAGCGCAGTGACTGGAAAAAGGCATATGTTCGCGTTCAGGAAGGTCAGGCGATCGATTTTCTGGGCGGAGAGTCAGCTTAAGGACTAGTAGTCATGGCAATTGTTAAGGCAAAACCCACATCACCAGGCCGTCGCGGAGTCGTTCAGGTAAAGCATGATCACCTGCACGATGGAGCACCATGGCCTGCGCTGGTAGAAAAGAAGTCAAAAACCGGTGGCCGTAATAACTACGGTCGCATCACCACTCGTCATATTGGTGGTGGGCACAAGCAGCACTACCGTGTCATTGACTTCAAACGCGACAAGGACGGGATCAAGGGCCAGGTCGAGCGAATTGAATATGACCCGAATCGCAGTGCTCACATTGCCCTCGTTTTGTATGGCGACGGAGAGCGTCGCTACATCATTGCCCCCAAAGGCATTCGTGCCGGGGACGAAGTGTTCAGTGGCCGCGACGCTGCAATCAAGCCGGGGAACAGCCTGCCATTGAGCAACATACCGGTGGGTTCAGTCGTGCATTGCGTCGAACTTTTGCCGGGAAAAGGCGCGCAGCTGGCCCGTAGTGCCGGTGCAGCAGTGCAGTTGGTCGCTCGCGAAGGTCAGCACGCTACCTTGCGTCTTCGTTCCGGCGAAATGCGCAAAGTTCACTCACGCTGCAAGGCAACCATCGGGGAAGTGTCCAATTCCGAGCATAACCTGATGAAACTCGGTAAAGCTGGCGCAAAGCGCTGGCGTGGAGTGCGGCCAACTGTTCGCGGTGTGGCCATGAACCCCGTTGACCATCCGCATGGTGGTGGCGAAGGTCGTACATCAGGTGGTCGCCATCCGGTATCTCCGTGGGGCGTTCCGACAAAGGGTTACAAGACCCGCAAGAACAAACGTACGAGCAAGTTCATCGTGCGTAAGCGTTCCGGTAAATAATAGGTAAAGCTATGCCACGTTCGATTAAGAAAGGACCGTTCGTTGACCATCACCTGATGAAGAAGGTGGTCGAGTCAGTAGCTACTAACAACAAGCGGCCAATAAAGACCTGGTCAAGACGTTCCATGATCCTGCCGGACATGGTCGGTCTGACGATCGCCGTGCATAACGGACGACAGCATGTGCCCATCCTGGTTAATGACCAGATGATTGGTCACAAGCTCGGTGAGTTCGCAGCCACCCGGACCTTCAGAGGTCATTCGGGTGATCGCAAGACCAAGGTGTAATGTAACCATGCAAGCAACAGCAATATTACGGAACGCGCGAATTTCACCTCAAAAAGTTCGCCTTGTGGCGGATCAGGTTAGAGGTATGGCAGTCGAAAAGGCAGAACAATTACTGGCCTTTAGCCCGAAGAAAGCCGCGCACATTGTGAAGAAAGTGCTTCTTTCTGCAGTTGCAAATGCGGAACACAACGAAGGCGCGGACATCGACGAACTTAAGGTGGCAATCATCATGATAGACGAGGGCCCTACGCTGAAGCGCGGGCGCGCTCGCGCCAAGGGTCGCGGAACACGGATTCTCAAGCGCTGCAGTCACATTACGGTGACTGTTGCCGATAGCACAAAGGCGGGACAAGCATAATGGGCCATAAGGTAAATCCAATCGGGATCCGACTGGGAATTTCAAAAGACTGGAATTCGACATGGTATGCCGAAAAGCGCGATTACGCTGAACAGCTACTTTCAGATCTCGAAGTTCGGAAGTTCTTGCGCAAGCGGTTGGCGCACGCGGCTATCAGCAGAATCCAGATTGAGAGACCAGCTAAGTCCGCGCGTATCACCATACACACGGCGCGGCCTGGCATCGTAATTGGCAAGAAGGGCGAGGATATAGAAACCTTACGTCGGGAAGTTACGCAGTTGATGAAGGTTCCTACTCACTTGACCGTGGCTGAGATTCGCAAACCGGAGCTTGATGCTCACTTGGTGGCTGAAGGAATTGCACAGCAATTGGAACGCCGAATCATGTTCCGCCGTGCTATGAAGCGCGCTGTTGGAAACACCATGAGGCTGGGCGCGCTGGGCATCAAGGTCATGGTTGCCGGCCGCTTGAATGGTGCTGATATTGCGCGCAGCGAATGGTACAGGGAAGGACGGGTTCCTCTGCACACATTCCGGGCGGATGTGGATTATGGCTTTGTCGAGGCCCAGACAACTTACGGCGTATTGGGCGTGAAAGTTTGGATTTACAAAGGCGAAGTGTTCGACCTTTTTGCACTGCACGATGAGAACAAACGCAACCAGGCGGTTGCGGGCTAGGAGATTGAGAAATGCTGCAACCAAAGCGCACAAAATTCAGAAAGCAGCAAAAGGGTCGCAATCACGGTCTCGCCCAGGTCGGAAACCGGGTCAGTTTCGGTGAATTTGGCCTGAAAGCGACAACACGCGGTTTCGTAACTGCGCGGCAGATTGAAGCTGCCCGGCGTGCTATTACCCGTCACGTGAAACGGGGTGGCAAGCTTTGGATCCGGGTATTTCCTGATAAGCCGATAACCAAGAAGCCTGTTGAAGTTCGTATGGGTAAGGGAAAAGGTAACGTTGAATACTGGGTAGCGCCAATTCAGCCAGGGCGAGTGATGTATGAGATTCAGGGTGTGACAGAGATTGTAGCCCGTGAGGCCTTTCGGCTCGCGGCTGCAAAACTCGCAGTCAAGACCACCTTTATCAAGAGGTCCGTGCTGTGATGAATGCACAAGATATGCGAGTCAAGAGTGAAGCCGAACTCCGCCAGCAGTTAACTGGCCTGTTGCACGAGCAGTTCAACATGAGAATGCAGAAAGGTAGTGGCCAGATGGTTACACCACATGATTTGCGTCGGGTGCGTCGGGATATTGCACGAGTGCGAACTGTCCTGAATGAGAAATCAAGAGAAGGTAAAGCAGCATGAGCACGACCGAGTCAGTCAAGAGCACCAGGGTGGGGCAGGTTATCAGCAATAAGGCCGATAAGACTGTCACGGTAAAGCTGGAACGTCAGATCAAGCATGAGTTGTATGGCAAATACATCAAGCGTTCGTCCAAGGTTCATGCTCATGACGAAGAGAACAGCTGTTCGGAAGGCGACCTGGTAAAGATTGAGCAATGCAGGCCAATGTCTAAAACCAAAGCCTGGCGTGTAGTGGAAATTGTGAAGCGGGCTCAGTAGTAGCTTGGTATTTGATTGAACTCAAGGTATAGGCGAGGACAAAGAAAATGATTCAAATGCAGAGCATGCTGGCAGCCGCAGATAACAGTGGTGCACGTCAGGTTATGTGTATCAAGGTCCTGGGAGGATCCAAGCGGCGTTACGCGAGAATTGGGGATTTGATCAAAGTCACGGTCAAAGATGCCATCCCACGGGGCAAAGTGAAAAAGGGCGAAGTGTATAACGCTGTTGTCGTTCGCACGCGCTCGGGTGTGCGGCGTGGGGATGGTTCCCTGATTCGTTTTGATGGTAATGCCGCCGTGCTGCTGGACAACAAGCACGAGCCCATTGGGACACGAATTTTCGGACCCGTTACGCGTGAGTTGCGCTCTGAGAAGTTTATGAAGATTGTCTCACTGGCACCCGAAGTGCTCTGAACTGCGGGATAGTGGTGAAAGGAACTCAAGTATGAAACGTATACATAAAGGCGATGAAGTAATCGTGACGACAGGCCGCAGCAAAAGCCAGCGCGGCCACGTATTGCGTGTGTTGGATTATGACCGTGTCCTGGTGGAAAACGTCAACATGGTGAAAAAGCACCAGAAGCCAAACCCCGCCAATAACCAGCCAGGGGGCATTGTTGAGAAAGAGTCACCAATTCACGTTTCCAATGTACAGGTGTACAACGCGGGAACTGGCAAGGCCGACAGGGTGGGTTTCAAAACCCTGGATGACGGACGCAAAGTAAGGGTTTTCAAATCCACCGGCGAGGCGATTGATATTTAAAGATCTTGGTGGGGATCCCGGTTATCGGGCAGCGATAAGACCGGTTCCCGCAAAGTCTACAAGTTGGAGTATTCCCGGGCGCTGATGCGCCGGACGAAAGTATACAGGGTAAAGAAAATGGCAAGACTTCAGACATATTACAAAGAGACCGTGGTGCCAAAGTTGATGGAGCAGTTAGGCTTCAAAAACGTCATGCAGGTGCCAAGAATTACCAAGATCACGCTGAACATGGGCGTAGGTGAAGCTGTTGCTGACAAGAAAGTCATGGATCGTGCCACTGGAGATCTTGCGCTGATTTCAGGTCAGAAGCCCATTGTGAAGCTGGCCAGGAAATCGGTTGCCAGCTTCAAGATTCGTGATGGTTGGCCGGTAGGCTGCAAAGTTACTTTGCGCAGGCAGCATATGTATGAATTTCTTGATCGTCTGGTGAATATTGCCATCCCTCGAATTCGCGACTTTCGCGGCTTGAACTACAAGTCATTCGATGGGAGAGGCAATTTCAGCATGGGTGTTAAGGAACAGATCATGTTTCCTGAGATCGACTACGACAAGATCGATGCTATTCGGGGTATGGACATAACAATTACTACCAATGCCAGGAACGATGAAGAAGCAATGGCGCTGTTGCAGGCTTTCAACTTCCCGTTCAGGACGAAGTAGTTCAAGGATTCATCATGGCAAAAACATCAATGATCAATCGCGAAGTACGCCGTACCAAGTTGGTTAAGCGTTACGCGAAAAAGCGTGCTGAACTCAAAGCCACCATTATTGAACCGAACGTGAGTTTCGAAGTACAGCAGGATGCAATGTTTCGCCTGCAGAAGTTACCTCGTGACTCGAGCCCGGTCAGGCACCGTAACCGCTGTGCGATTACCGGGCGCCCGCGTGGTTTCTATCGCAAGTTTGGGTTGAGCCGCAACAAGTTGCGCGAAGCCGCTATGCGTGGTGACGTGCCCGGCCTGCGCAAGGCCAGTTGGTAAAGAGGATATAAGAATGAGCATGAGTGATCCAATTTCGGACATGCTGACCCGGATTCGGAATGCCCAGTCCGTGCGTAAGGTTACCGTTTGCATGCCAGCTTCCACGGTGAAGACCGGCATAGCCAAAGTTCTGAAGAGCGAAGGCTACATCGATGAGTTCCGGGCAATTGAGCTGGAGGGGAAGCCTGTTTTGGAAATTACATTGAAATACCGAAACGGCCAGGGCGTTATAACCATGTTGCAACGTGTTAGTCGACCAGGGCTGCGCATTTACCGTGGCAAGGATGATTTGCCGAGAATTCTGAATGGCCTTGGAACAGCGGTAGTCAGCACCTCAAAGGGCATCATGACGGATGTATCGGCTCGCGCAGCAGGACAGGGCGGCGAAGTCCTGTGCATCGTCACGTAAGGAGGACGGAATGTCACGTGTAGCAAAAGCTCCAATCACATTACCTTCGGGAATCGAGTTGAAGGTCGTTGGGGAAAAGGTCAACGTCAAGGGCCCCAAGGGAAACTTGTCGTTGCAGTTGCATCCTGGAATTACATTGGTTCAGGAAAACAGCGAGGTCAGGGTAAAACCAGCCAATGATTCACATATGGCAATGGCCGGCACGTTTCGAGCCTTGATAAACAACCTGGTAACTGGTGTCTCTGTTGGGTTTGAGAAGCGACTTACGCTGGTCGGAGTTGGATATCGTGCACAGGTCCAAGGCAAAACCCTGAGCCTTGCGCTGGGCTTTTCCCACCCTGTTGAGTATGTCGCTCCCGAAGGAATTACGATCGAAGCACCTTCGCAGACAGAGGTGATTGTGAAGGGTTGTGACAGACAGCGGGTGGGTCAGGTCGCAGCCGAAATCCGGGCCTTCCGGCCTCCCGAACCTTACAAAGGCAAGGGCGTGCGCTATTCGGATGAACACGTTGCGCGAAAGGAAGCCAAGAAGGCTTAAGTTTGAAGTATTGGCACTGGATTATGTTGTGCTCTGGCCAGTTGAGCTGGTTGGAAAACGAACGAGGAAACGGTAATGGATATCAAGAAGGCCGCACGACTGCGGCGGGCACGCAAAGCCCGCGCTCACATTCGCCGGCTCGGCAAGGCCAGACTCACGGTGCATCGCAGTGGCCGGCATATTTATGCCCAGGTAATTAGCGCCGAAGGTGGCAAGGTAATTGCAGCCGCATCTACTCTTCAAAAGGATGTCGGGGAAGGCTTGAAAAGCAAGAGCAATAAGGACGCAGCAGCAGCAGTAGGTAAGGCAATTGCTGAGAAGGCCGTGGCTGCGGGAGTCAAGGATGTGGCATTTGACCGCTCTGGATTCCGTTATCACGGTCGCATCAAGGTGTTGGCCGACGCGGCACGCGAAGTTGGATTGGATTTCTGAACCCGGTCAGGTTAAGACCGAGCGAAACAGGTATATAACATGGCGAACATGGAAAGAGAAAACAGCGATGGCCTTCTGGAAAAGTTGGTTGCGGTCAATCGAGTTGCGAAAGTGGTCAAAGGCGGCCGCATTTTTGGCTTTACCGCTCTCAGCGTGGTTGGCGATGGGAATGGCAAGGTTGGGTTTGGCTACGGCAAAGCACGGGAAGTCCCCGTGGCAATCCAGAAATCCATGGAGAAAGCACGTCGCAACATGATCAATGTGGACCTGAGAGAGGGCACGCTTTGGCATGCTGTGAAGGCGCGGCACGCTGGATCACGTATTTATATGCAGCCTGCTTCTGAAGGTACTGGTGTTATTGCCGGTGGCGCCATGCGTGCAGTACTGGAAACCGTTGGTGTGCACAACGTACTTGCCAAGAGCGTGGGATCGAATAATCCAATCAACCTGGTCAGGGCCACGTTCAAGGGATTGTTGGCTATGCAGAGCCCAGCGGTAATTGCAGCAAAACGTGGCAAGCCGCTTGATGAAATTATGGCAAACGTGGGTTGACTGTGATGGCCAAGAAAAAAGACAAACAGATTTCCGTGACCCTGACCAAATCCTCTGCCCATGCCAAACCGAGCCATCGGGAATGTGTTCGCGGACTTGGATTGAAAAGAATGAACCACACGGTCGTGCTGGAAGATACTCCCTCCGTGCGCGGTATGGTGAACAAGATTGATTACCTGGTGCGAGTGGAAGAAGCCTGATAGCTAAGTTGCCGGGGCGATTCTGCGAACCGATAATAGGAAAGTACACATTATGAAACTGAATACGTTAAGTCCCGCTGAGGGTAGCAAGAAGCCCCGGAGGCGTGTTGGCCGGGGCATAGGCTCAGGCCTCGGAAAAACCGCTGGGCGTGGGCACAAAGGTCAGTCGTCACGGGCGGGCGGATATCACAAGGTCGGTTTTGAAGGCGGCCAGATGCCTATGCAAAGGCGTTTACCCAAGCGCGGGTTCGCTTCACTGACAAAGCGATACAATGGTGAAATCCGTCTTTACCAAATCCAGGTAATGAAAGCGGATGTCATTGACCTTAAATCACTGAAGGCGGAAGGCGTTGTAGGGCATGAAATCCGTCAGGTCAAAGTCATCAATACCGGAGTACTGGAGCGAGCAGTGACAATCAAAGGCCTCGGCGTAACCAAGGGCGCATTGGCCGCAATTGAAGCCGCGGGCGGTAAGGTAGAGTAATGTCGCGTTCTCCCTCTCAGATGGCGCAGACTCTGGGCGGACTGGGGCGTCTGACCGAGCTGCGTCAGCGACTGCTTTTTGTGGTCGTAGCTTTGCTCGTTTATCGCATCGGGACCTTCATTCCCGTTCCGGGAGTGAATCCCCAGGCGCTGTTGCAATTCATGAATTCGCAGCAGGGCACAATTGTTGATGTTTTCAACCTGTTCACAGGCGGCGCTCTGCAGCGCTTCTCCTTGTTCGCTCTGGGGGTGATGCCATATATTTCTGCCTCCATTATCATTCAATTGATGAGTAGTGCCATTCCCCACCTCCAGCAACTTAAGAAGGAGGGCTCAGCGGGTCGGCAGAAAATTACTCAGTACACCAGAAATTTCACCGTCTTGCTGGCCGGAGTTCAGGCAGGCGGCGTGGCATTTGCATTACAGGGGCAATCAACAGTGGTAATTGCGCCCGGTTTTGGATTTGTTTTCACTGCCATGGTAACGCTCACAGCGGGAACGATTTTCCTTATGTGGCTGGGTGAGCAAATTACTGAACGTGGAGTAGGTAATGGTATTTCACTTATCATATTTGCCGGTATCGTTGCCGGACTGCCACGTGCAATTGCAGGTACATTGGAG
>Ga0315271_10001780_pt1 | contig 13187 bp, 16 predicted proteins | sample C3_top_MG_FD_204664 | JGI IMG/M metagenome (GOLD analysis project Ga0315271, IMG submission 204664) | Sediment microbial communities from Yellowstone Lake, YNP, Wyoming, USA - C3_top | ecosystem: Environmental > Aquatic > Freshwater > Lake > Sediment | place: USA: Wyoming | collected 2017-08-01 | reverse complement strand
CTAGTCGTGTTGCCGACGCTGGCGATGCGCTATGGCCGTTTTGAGAAGGCAACACTGGAATGAAGGTTTGGAAGAAACTGCTGCTTGGCTTGATGGGCCTCATCGTTGTCCTGATTCTAATCGGGTTGCTTCTGCCCTCGCAACGGCGCATCCAGCGCAGCATCCTCACGCGCGGCAAATCGGAAGAGGCGTTCAAACTCGTCGCCGCCTTGAATCGCTGGCCCGAATGGACAGCATGGACGACCAACCGTTTCTCCGACCTGACGCTGCGCTTTGAAGGACCGGAAACCGGAGCAGGCGCGACGATGATTGCCGCTGGCAAATCGAGCGGCGACGGGACGGTTAAGATTGTCGAAGCCGACCCGACATCCGGCATCGCCTACACGCTCGACTTCAACCACGGGATGCAGGTCTTCGTGGGAGCGATTCGTTACAATAACACACCCGACGGTTTGCGCGTGACGTGGACGCTCGACGCGGACCTCGGAATCAATCCGCTGAAACGCTGGGCCGGACTTGCGATGGGGACGTTGATGGGTGCTGACATGGAACGCGGCCTTGCCAAGCTCAAGGTTCAGGTGGAGGAAAAGCGATGACCCGCTTCGCGGCCTTCCGACGGATGCTGGCGGCAATGCTGCTCGCGCTCTGGTGGGGCGGCTTCACTTTCTACGCGGGGCGTGTGGTATTTATCGGGCATGAAGTGCTTCGCAGCAAAGTTCGCCAGGGCTTCATCACGGAGCGGGTGACGACAGAACTCAACTGGCTCGCACTCGTCATGCTTGGCGTGGTTGGTTGGGAACTGCTTGCCTCCGCGCCGTTCTCGCGTCGTCGCGTGGCGTGGATTGCCTGGGCGGTGACTTTACTCGTTACCCTCGCGCTGTTCATCCTGCACGCCAAACTCGCCGCGATGCTCGATTTCACCGCTCGCCAAGTGACCGATGACAACAGCTTTTATGACTGGCATCGCGTTTACCTTTGCACGGCAACGGTGCAGTGGCTCGCGGGCGGAGTGCTGCTGGTAATGTTCCATCATCCTTTATGTCCGACGAAAGCAAACCAAGCCGACGCTGGTTGAACCGCACCGTCCTCGGCATCGGCCTGGCGTCGCTGTTCAGCGACTGGTCGCACGAGATCGCCACAACCGTCATGCCTGCGTTTCTTGCAACGATGGGAGTGGCTGCGTTTTGGGTGGGATTGATCGAAGGCGTTTCCGACGGACTGTCGAGCTTCGCCAAGATGGCTTCGGGTTATTACACGGACAAACTGCAACGGCGCAAGCCGGTCGCGGTCATCGGGTATCTGGTCACGGCGATGGGCACGGCGTCCTTCGGGTTGGCAACGGCGGGGTGGCATGTCCTGCTGGCGCGGGCGTTTGCCTGGTTGGGACGCGGCGTGCGGACGCCGGTGCGGAAGGCGTTGCTGGCGGGTTCGGTGACCAAGGAAAGTTACGGTCGCGCGTTCGGCTTCGAGCGGATGATGGACACGCTTGGGGCAATTGTCGGACCTGCGACGGCGTTTGTCCTGCTCGGCGTGTTTCATCATCACTATCCATCGCTTTTTGCAGTCACGCTCATTCCGAGCCTCATCGCGGTGGGGCTGATTGCGTTTGTCGTGCGCGAAAAGGAACGCAAGCCGGTGGCACACGTTTCGTTTGGCGAACAGTTGCGGATGTTGCCACCGTCCTTCCGCAAGTTTCTCGTCGCCGTCGGTTTGTTCGGTGCGGGCGACTTCGCGCACACGCTGCTGATCCTGCTGGCAACGCAAAAACTCACGCCGGAATTGGGTGCGACCAAGGCGGCCAGCATCGCCGTGGGACTATATGTGCTGCACAACGTGTTCTACGCGGGCTTCGCATTTATCGCCGGTTGGCTGGCGGATCGTTTCCGCAAGAGCCTGGTGCTCTCGGCTGGCTACGCGCTTGCGGCGGTGATGGCGCTCTTAATTATTGTCCTGCCCCTAACCGTCTGGACACTCGGCGCGATCTTTATCCTCGGCGGCGTGTATGTGGCCATCGAGGAAACGCTGGAAGACTCATTCTGCGCGGAACTCGTCAGTGAAGAGCATCATGGCATGGCTTTCGGCACACTGGCCACGGTCAACGGCGTCGGTGACTTCCTGTCGAGCATCATCGTCGGCACATTGTGGACGGCATTTGGAACAAGCGTGGCGTTCGGCTACAGCGCGGTGTTGTTTCTGGCTGGAGCGACGCTTGTATCGCGGCTGCGTCCGTCGGATGAATAGCCTCACCCGACCCAAGGGATCGAACTCGGCCTCGACGTTTCAAGCCCGACGTTGACAGCATCAACTCGATCACGTATCGTTATTTCGCCGTATGGCGAAATACTGGAAAAGATTATGCGCGAGTTCATGAACATCACCAAGGCGTTGGCCGACGAAACCCGCGTCCGCACGCTCCTCTCATTGCGAAAAGGCGAGTTGTGCGTCTGCCAGATCACCGAACTCTTTGGCCTCGCCCCATCCACGGTCTCCAAACACCTGTCCATCTTGTTTCAAGCGGAACTGGTGGAATCGCGCAAGGATGGCCGATGGATTTATTACCAGTTACCGGGGAAGAACGCCCCGGTGGTGGTGCGCGAAGCCCTTGATTGGGTCGAGAAAGGTCTCACCGACAACCCGCAAGTTTTGGAAGACAACAAACAACTCAAAAAGATTCTCAAGCAAGACCCTGCTGAACTATGCAAACGCCAATGTCAAAAGTGAAACCTACCGTTCTCATTCTCTGCACTGGAAATTCCTGCCGCAGTCATCTGGCCGAAGGCATCCTGCGCGCGGCAGCGGGCGACTGGCTCAACGTGCAAAGCGCCGGGTCGAAACCGGCGGGCTACGTCCATCCGCTCGCCATTCAGGTGATGAAGGAAATTGGCATTGATATTTCCACGCATCACTCCAAGCACATGAACGACTTTTTGCAGCAACCGGTGGAAACCGTCATCACCGTCTGCGGGAACGCGGATCAGGCGTGTCCGATGTTTCCCGGCCAGGTGAACCGCCATCATTGGGGTTTTTACGACCCGGCCCACGCCACCGGGACGGACGAGGAAAAGCTGGCGGTGTTCCGAAAGGTGCGTGATGAAATCAAGATGGTGTTCGAGGCTTACGCCGATGGTCGCCGCGATCAGGCGAAAGCGACCCAACCCGCATGAGCAAGCAGACCATATTGTTCCTTTGCGCGCACAACGCCGCTCGCAGCCAGATGGCGGAAGCGCTGTTGCGCAAGCACGCCGGAGATCGGTTCGAGGTGGTCAGCGCCGGTCTTGAACCCACAGCGGTTCACCCGCTGACCGTGCGGGTGTTAAATGAAATCGGCGTGGATGTGTCCGGGCAACGGGCCAAGGGGCTCGACGGGCTGATGGGAAAGAAGTCCTTTCAACTCGCCATCATCGTCTGCGAGCGGACACAGAAGAATTGCCCGCATATTTATCCCTTCGCGTTGCAACGGCTCGATTGGCCGTTTGAAGACCCGGCGGAAGCCCAGGGCACGGAGGAGGAACAGTTGCAGAAGTTCCGCGAGGTGCGCGACCAGATCGAGGCGCGAATTCTGGAATGGCTGAAAGACCCAACGACGACGGCAAAAGCTGCTGCCTGACAACCGAATTATTTATGAACCTGAATACCCTCCAAATTTTTGATCCCGCGATGTGCTGCTCAACCGGCGTCTGCGGGCCGGAAGTTGACACCAAGCTCGTGCAATTCGCCGCTGACCTCGACTGGCTCAAGGCACAGGGCGTGATTGTCCAGCGTCACAACCTGTCGCAGAACCCGGCGGCATTTGTTGAAAACGAAGCGGTGAAGACCGCGTTGACCGAGAAGGGTGAAGCCGCTTTGCCCGTCCTGCTGCTCAACGGCAAAGTTGCGGCCACCGGACGTTATCCCGAGCGCGGTGAATTGGCGGCATGGTTGAACTTGAAAGCCACCGCTACGCCCGTGCCGGCGAAGTCGAGTTGTTGCGGTGGTAGTTCGTGTTGAATGAAATGAGCATCCCCGCCGAGCAATCTCTGCCCCACTTCCTGGAAGCGCCGACCCGCTTCTTGTTTTTCACGGGCAAGGGCGGTGTCGGCAAGACTTCGCTGGCGTGCGCCTCGGCCATCTCCCTGGCGGACGCCGGACGGCGTGTGCTCCTCGTCAGCACCGACCCGGCTTCCAACTTGGATGAAGTGCTGGGTGTCCGTCTGACTTCTACGCCCACCGATATTACATCTGTGCCGCGACTCGCCGCCCTGAATGTTGATCCGGCAGCAGCAGCGACGGCTTATCGCGAAAAACTGGTTGGCCCGTATCGCGGCAAATTGCCCGAAGCCATCGTGCGCAGCATGGAGGAACAACTCTCTGGCGCTTGCACGATGGAGATTGCCGCCTTTGACGAGTTCTCGAAACTGCTCGGCGAACCCGCCGCGACCGCCGATTACAACCACGTCATCTTCGACACTGCGCCCACCGGCCACACGCTGCGGCTGTTGTCGCTGCCCGGAGCGTGGACAGGCTTTCTGGCGAGTAGCACGACCGGCAATTCTTGTCTCGGCCCGCTCGCGGGCTTGGAAAAGCAGCGCGGTATTTACGAGAGCGCAGTCGCATCGCTGGCTGATGGAGCGCGCACCACTCTGGTCCTCGTAAGCCGAGCACAGCGGGCCGCGCTGGCGGAAGCCGAGCGCACCAGCAACGAACTTGCCGCCATCGGCGTGCGCAACCAGAGGCTCATTCTGAACGGACTGTTTCAAGCCGCCGATTCCGACACGGTCGCACTCGCGTTGCAACTGCGTGGGACGAATGCGCTGCAAACAGCCGAGACATTTCTGACGCGGATGCGCTTGTCCAAAGTTCCGTTGCGTTCACAAAATCTCGTGGGCATCCCGGCCCTGCGTGCGCTTGTAACCGCGGATTACTTCCAAGCAGGCAGCCAGCCTGATGGAGAAACGAGCGTTGCCTTGCCTGCGACGGAAACACTGACCGAATTGGTGGATGGCCTCGCTCAAGCCGGGCGGGGCGTCATTATGACGATGGGCAAAGGCGGCGTTGGCAAAACGACGATCGCTGCGGCCATCGCAACGGAACTCGCGCGGCGCGGTTTCAAAGTTCATTTGAGCACCACCGACCCAGCCGCACATATCGCGGCGGCAGCGGGAAAGATCACCGGGATGCAAGTCAGCCGCATTGATCCGCAAGCGGAAACGCGGGCCTACGTCGAGCAAGTGATGGCGACTGCTGGCAAAAATCTTGATGCCAATGGCCGCGCACTCCTGGAGGAGGATTTGCGTTCGCCTTGCACCGAAGAAATTGCGGTATTCCGCGCGTTTGCTCGCACGGTGGCCGAGGGCAAAGACGCCTTTGTAGTTCTCGACACCGCGCCGACCGGGCACACCTTGCTCTTGCTCGACGCCACGGAATCCTATCACCGCGAAATCGCGCGCAAAGCGAGTGACATGCCGGAGGAAGTGCGGCAATTGCTGCCCCGATTGCGCGACGGTGAATTCACCCGCGTGCTGGTTGTCACGTTGCCCGAAGCCACGCCCGTTCACGAAGCTGCTGCGCTACAAGATGACTTGCGTCGCGCGCAAATTGAACCGTTCGCGTGGGTCATCAACCAGAGCTTTGCCGAGAGCGGTTCGCACGATCCGTTGCTCGTGGCCCGAGGTCGCGGTGAAGTTCAATTCATCCGCGAAGTCGTCGAGAAGCATTCCAAACGCACCGCCCTCGTTTCTTGGGTGACGGAAGAACCCGCCGGGCCGGAACGCCTCCAACAACTTTTCCAAACTGCAACTCTCCACTGACATGACAACCTACGTTTACGAAACCATCCCAGCGAAGTCTGGCGAGAAGCCGAGTTACTTCGAGTTCAAGCAAAGCATGAACGACGCGCCATTCGCGAAGCACCCGAAAACGGGCGAACCAATTCGCCGCGTGCTGCTCGGAGGTTTTGGCGTGCTGAGTTCCAAACCGACATCAAAACCGACGAACGGAAGTTCCGGTTCGTCATGCGGCTCGGGCTGTGGCTGTCATTGAGCAACCAGATCTCCTATGACTGCATCATCTACCGCCACACCCCAGCCCGATGCTGTCGCCAAGAACATGTCCTTCCTCGACCGTTATCTCACGGTCTGGATTTTCGCCGCCATGGGACTCGGCGTGTTATTGGGGCACTTCGTAATCAGCAATCCCGAGGGATTCTTCGCCCCCATGACCGTGGGCACGACCAATCTGCCCATCGCCATTGGCCTGATCCTCATGATGTATCCACCCTTGGCCAAGGTGAAGTATTCGCAACTTCCCAAGGTGTTCGCCAACACGCGCATTCTCACCCTTTCCCTCGTGCAAAACTGGATTGTCGGGCCTGTGCTCATGTTTCTGCTCGCCGTGTTGTTGCTCCGCGATCACCCGGATTACATGGTTGGGTTGATTCTCGTCGGTATTGCGCGGTGCATTGCGATGGTGCTGGTGTGGAATGAGCTTGCCCATGGCAGCCGTGAATACGCCGCCGGACTTGTCGCGTTGAACAGCATCGCGCAGATTTTGTTTTACAGCTTTTACGCCTGGCTGTTCATCACGGTGCTGCCGCCCTACTTCGGGTTTAAAGGCGCGGTTGTGCCAGTTCACATGAGCGAGATTTTTTGGAGCGTCATGATCTATCTCGGCATTCCCTTCGCCGCTGGCGTATTGAGCCGGGTGATTCTCGTGCCGCTCAAGGGGGAGGACTGGTATGAGCGTGTGTTCATCCCGCGGATTTCGCCTCTCACGCTCACCGCACTGCTCTTTACCATCGTGGTGATGTTCACGTTCAAAGGCGACGCCATCGTTCAACTCCCGCTCGACGTTCTGCGCATCGCGATTCCGCTCGTGCTCTACTTTGTGATCATGTTCTTCGTGAGCTTTGTGATGGCGAAGAAACTCGGCGCGGATTATCCGCGTTCCACCTCGCTCGCGTTCACCTCGGCGGGCAACAACTTTGAACTCGCCATCGCCGTGGCCATCGCCGTCTTTGGACTCAAATCGGGCGTGGCGTTCGCAGCCGTCGTCGGCCCATTGATCGAAGTGCCGGCGCTGATCGGCCTTGTGCATGTGGCCTTCTGGTTTCGCCGACGCTTCTAACGGTTTCCCGATCCGCATTTGGCGGGAAGAAGCCTGAGTATGGGGCTGTTCTTGCGCTTCGGTTGGGATGTTGGCTGCCGGGAACGGAGCGTTTCCAACATGAAGCGTCTAGCGGAATGGGGGAAGAAGCGGAGGGACCGGCGACAAGCTCCCAACGGAAGCGCCACGCGACTGCGTGGTTCTCAAGCCGGAACGAACGCGCGCGGAGCAGAGTGAACGCACGGGCGGCGGGGTGCGATCACGGCGCGGAGAGCGCGCTGGTTCCGGCTGGTTTCCGGCGGTGCCGGAATGGTGAAGTCAGCGCCAGACGAAATGACCAATCAGAAGGCCGATGCCGCACGCGGCCAGTAACAACAATCCGGTGAAAACCAATTGCTGGATGTCCCAGTATAGATTCATCGCCCCCAAGGAAGTGTCGAGTTTACGGCGTTCCGTCTCGAACTGCTGATGCGCCCGATGCCATTCCTCCGCACCAGTCCGCAAGTCGCCTTCCATCAATCTGGCTACGGCTCTGACCTCAGCCAGTTGCGAGCGCAATGTTTCCACGGACTCTCCAGCCTGCCGTGCTTGCGCAGTCTGAGATTTCTCCAAGGCTTGCAACTTTGCTTCGGTCGCTTCCTCGAAGCTTTTCGCAAGACCAACCATGTGCTGCCGGTGCTCGCTGAATGTCCGCTCCAAAATTTCACGCGACTGATGAACTGACCGGGGCACGCTGGCAGCCACGCGCCATTGCGCCCTCGTGAGCAGAGCCAGATGAACGGGGAACGAGCGTTCATCGCCGTCACACCATTCGGCCAGCAGTTTCGACAAGAGCCGGGTTTCTTCCGCGCTCGCTCCCTCGCACAGAACATCAAATTCAGTCCGGTCCATATGTTATTCCTCAAAGTTGAGCTGTGGTTGCGGTTCTGTTTTCGGGCTTTCGTTCGCTCTGACAACGGGCTTTTCCTGAGAAACCAACTCGGTCGGCAGCAGCAGATCGGCAATCGCGTCGTATTGTCGAAACATCCGTTGCATGGCCCATTGGATTTCTCCGGCCAGCAGGCGCTCAAGGTATTTCGCGTCAGGGTTGGACAATTCGGCGAAACTCAAGCCACGTCTGGCCACTGATTCAGCCTTCTCCGCCGCGAGCAAAGTTGTCGGGGTGATGGCTGGCAGCGTGATGGCTTTCGCGCCGAAATCAGTCAGTTGGCTTTCCAGTTGTGAACCTTTGAACAAATCGCCGCGCGCCTTGGCCGGATTGTGAACGATGATGTAGTCCACTCGGTCGCCGGCGTAGAGAAAGAGTCGCCCGGCGTTGGTCATGCTCTCGGTGTCATCGGTAGGAAACAGGAAGAACGTCAGCCGCACACCCTGATCGGCACAGATGTCGAGGACTTGCAGTTCGTCCATCGCGCTGAGGATGAGCGCATCGGCCTGGGCACGGGTATCAATGACGTGGACGGGCGCGGCGTCCTTGAGCACCCGTCGAAACAGTTTAAGCAGCGCGGTCTTGCTCTCGTGCTCATTGCCGAGTTGATACGACTGAACTGCGCCGGGATGCCGACTGGCAAACGTGTGATGGCGGTCGTCAAGGTCCGAGCCGTTCCACGGGATGCCGAGCCGGTCGAGCCAGGCGGTGCGGAATTCGGCTTCAAAACTTTTGCCGAGATTGCCTTTGGATTGAGGGTTCAAGTGGATGCGTTGAGTGATGTTCATACTTTTGTGGGGTCGTTGAGTTTGATGTCGCGGGGATTCGGTCGCCGGAATGCACGCTCCGCCGGAGTGGAGGCGGTCACAATTTTTCGCGGTGGCTCGCTCACTGAATCGGGCGCGGGGGTGGGTAAAGCATTGGCCGTCTCGCGTTCCCAATGCGGCCGGTTCTGGCGCTGCGTGTAACGACGCCAGAACTGATGCACGCCCTGGGCGCTGATGACACAGCCCTTCTCTGCGCGGAGCAGCTCGGCGATTTCCTTCCATGTCCTGCGTCGCTGACGCTGTTCACGGATGAAATCCACGAACGGTTCGAGCCGACTGTGAAAAGCTCGTCCGCCACCGGAGCGTTTGCGCTTCACTGGCTGGGCAACGTTGATGATGTCAGGATTCATCAGCGCAAAGTTTAGGGTGTTTCCAACCAAGGCGGTTAGCGCATACGCACCGGATTAAATGGCAAAGGTGGATGATTAAGCCGGATGGCGTCAGCGATGAACTTTTGTGGCGTTGAAATGGGTTGAAGTCCGTTGACTTGGTGCGTTGAACCGCGTTGAACGGTGTTGACAACGGATGTTGAAGGGCGTTTGGCCGCGTTGAAAACATCAACGCGCATCAACGGATTTCAATTCTCCGTTTTTGACCTGCCGTTTTCCGAAGCGAATGCTTCGGGGATGGTGTCATCCAAAATACCCGGCTTTCCCATTCCAGAAAGCCGCGAGAAATCATGTTCGACTGAACGTCCTAAAACTCACGCACTGATGTGCAAATGCCAAAGCACTGAACGGGCGTTCTGAAACCGGCAACGAAACGGAGCAGGTCGGGAGTGAGATGAACGGACGACGGCGGAGGAGAGCGCGGTTTTAGAACGACCGATGAGTGCGCGACCGTCTAGGTTCGTCTTGCGGCGATTTGTCTGGCCGGTTGCTGAATACCTGGAAGCAAGCCGGCCAGTCAAAGCGCCGATTCATTCCAATTCGTTTTGCAAAGGCTGACTTTGAATGGCGTTTCAGATTATGATGCCGGTGTGTTCGCGTTCTGATTTATGCCGCGTAAAATTATCAAGGCTCCGAGACAATCTGGTCATTCGTCTGATGAACCGGCGATGAATCATCGTCAGGCTCGTGCGGCGTTGCTGGCGCTGGCGAACCCGAACAAGGCCGAGTTCCTGGCCGGCTTTATCAAAACCGGAAAGGGTCAATACGCCGAGGGAGATCGTTTCCTTGGCATCACGGTTCCGGCCATCCGGCAACTTGCCCGGCGATATCGGCAGCTTGGCCTGACGGACTGTGAGCGGCTTCTGCAATCGGCCTACAACGACGAGCGGCTATTGGCACTGTTGATTCTGGCCGAGCAGTATCAGAAGGGAGATGTTGCCGTAAAAGACAAGGTGTATCAGGTTTATTTGAACAACCGGCACCGGGTGAACAATTGGAATCTGGTGGACAGTTCGGCTCCCTACATCGTCGGGGTGCATCTGCTCCGGCAAGACCGGTCATTGCTTTATCAACTGGCGCAATCTCGTTCACTTTGGGAAAGGCGAATTGCTGTCCTCGCTACGTTCGCCTTCATCCGGGCTGGTGATTTTGCCGACACCCTGAAATTGACGGAGCAACTATTGGGGGACGAACATGATCTGATGCACAAAGCGTGTGGCTGGATGTTGCGGGAGGTCGGCAAGCGGAATCAGTCTGTGCTGGAGGGTTTTCTCCGGCAGCATTATGCCGTCATGCCACGCACCATGCTACGCTATGCCATCGAACGGTTCGCCCCTACCAAGCGAATGGGCTATTTGACCGGCAAAATCAGGTGATGATCTGCCACCTTTCCGGGTCAGGTCCATTGTTTGGCCATTGCACGGGCAACTTCATTGAAATTGGTGATGCGCCATTTAGCTCCGTTGCCCACGAGTGAAGCCCGTCGCTGTTCCTTTGCCGCTGCCTGTGGACTGCGGCGTGCCCGGCGGATCGCGGCCATCCGGTTTTCCGCTTCCTGCCTTTTCATTTCATTGAAAGACACCTTTTTCACTGAACAAATAAATACAGCAATCCGCAGTCGGAGGCAAATTCGTGACGGCACTGAACGGACGATTTTGAAAATCGGAGCGGACGGAACGGCTGTGGAGTCGCCGGATTTTCAAAATGTCCGTTGAGTGCGGGACCGTCTAGGTTCGAGTGGCGGCGCTTTGTCTGGCCGGTTTCCAAGGCACGCCGGAAAGCCGGGCAGTCAAAGCGCCAGCCAGCATCATTGCGCTGTAGAAACTGCCGATGCTTTTGTGGTTCTGCCGGGTGAAAATGGAAAACATCAATTCAATCAGGGTGTTTGTCGCTTTTTTCTGCAAATTTCCGCCCCTTCATTTTGTGCAATGATTGCACAAAACCCGCCGCATTTTCAGTCATGCTGGTGCCGGATGAGAATATCATCGGCTAAGTTCATTTGGTGTATCACATACACCTCTGCGGGGAACAATGGGGGCAAACTGGCAGACATGAATGACGCAGGATTCACTTGTGACTGCCTCGTCCGGGATCATTGCGTGCGCCACGCACACCACGCCCTCGACGGCTTGGGGCACAATGACCAAACGATGAATGAAAATCGGAAGTGAATTACCGATTGTGCCCAAATGGAACAAGGCCTTTTTGAAAACCGATAACATCGTGTTTTATGTTCACTGCTGTTGCGCATAAAAAACTGGCCGATGCCGAAAGTTATTTCGACGAGCATCTGGCGCAGAACGATTACTACTCGGCAGGCGAAATCCGGCCCGGCCAGTGGATTGGCGCGGGTGCGGAACGATTGGAATTATCCAACGCCGTTACGCGCGACCAATTCCATGCGCTCTGCGAAAATCGCAATCCCAACGACAACGATCGCCTGACGCAGCGCCAGCAAAGGGAGGACAAGCGGAGGGTGTTCTACGACTTCACTTGTTCTGCCCCGAAATCCGTTTCGGTGCTGGCGGTGACATTGGATGACGAACGGCTGGTGGCGGCACATAAGGAATCAACACGCGTTGCGTTCCGTGAACTGGAAACCTTCGCTGCAACCCGCGTTCGCAAGCAGGGCAATCAACGGGATCGCACCACCGGCAACCTGGTCGCCGCCGCGTTCCTGCATGACAGTTCCCGCGAGCTTGACCCGCTGTTGCACACGCACTGCACCGTGTTCAACGCCACGTTTGATGACAAAGAACAGTGCTGGAAGGCGCTGCAAGCGGGCGGCATGTATGACGCGATTCGATACGCCACGGCGGTTTATCGGAATGAACTGGCACGCAGAGTCTGCGCCATCGGCTATCAAATCAGGCCGGCGAAGCACGGCTTTGAAATCGAAGGGGTGAGTGATGACGTGGTGCAACGCTTTTCCAAGCGGTCGCAACAACGGGACAGGGCAGTTCAGGAGATGGAAGAAAAGCTGGGGCGGAAACTGACCAACGATGAAATTGCCCATGCGGTGCATCAAAGCCGGGCGAAAAAGATCAAGGGCATCTCGACGGCGGAAGTGCGTGAACGGCAAATGGCGCAATTACAACCCGATGAATTGCAGGCCTTGCAAAAGCTCGTGGCGTCGGTGCAGCGCACGGAGCAACCGCGCATCGCCGGTTTCGAAAACGAAACCTTGAATCACGCCGTCGCCCATCTGTTTGAGCGCAAGTCGGTCGTGCCAGAGCATGAACTGTTGAACGTGGCGTTGTCTCGTCGTCCAGGCGAAGCTGATTTGCCTACATTGAAATTGGCGGTGAAACATTCACAGGACTTGGTGAAAACCGAGCGTGGATTTTCGACGCGGCAGATTTTGGCGACGGAACTGGCATTGATTCAGGCGGTGAACGCCGGTTGTGATGCCGTTGCGCCACTGCATCCAAGCTATCGCCCCGCCGACTGGCTCGGTGAGGATCAACAACGGGCGATTTACCATGTCCTCCGCACCAGTGATCGGATCACTGGCCTGCGGGGGTTGGCAGGCACGGGCAAAACCACCGCGCTGCGCGAGTTTGTCGCCGCCTGCAAAGAGGCTCGGATTGAACCGTTATTTTGCGCGCCGACGGCAGCGGCGACGGACGTGTTGCGAAAAGAGGGATTCGAGGCGGTGACGCTGCAAGGTCTGCTGCTATCCAAGCGGTCGTTGTCCAAAAACGATTTGGTAGTGCTGGATGAAGCCGGAGCGGTGGGAATTGACGATTTGAAGCGGCTGTTTGACCTGGCGCGGGACGCACGCATTGTGCTGTCGGGCGACACCGGCCAGCACGCTTCGGTTGCGCGTGGCGATGCGCTGCGGATTTTGGAACGCCATTCCGATTTCAAGTCCGGCCAGTTGACCGCCATCCGGCGGCAACGGAAGGCCGAGTATCGCAAGGCGGTGGAACTGGCAGCGCAAAAGCGGACGATAGAAGCCTT
>Ga0315271_10001779_pt1 | contig 13190 bp, 14 predicted proteins | sample C3_top_MG_FD_204664 | JGI IMG/M metagenome (GOLD analysis project Ga0315271, IMG submission 204664) | Sediment microbial communities from Yellowstone Lake, YNP, Wyoming, USA - C3_top | ecosystem: Environmental > Aquatic > Freshwater > Lake > Sediment | place: USA: Wyoming | collected 2017-08-01 | reverse complement strand
TGTTCAATGCGATGAACCTGAGCTCCAACGGCTCTTCGAGGCATCTATTAACACTCTCAACAACTGCGCCCAGGAAACCCTGGTGGATGGTATGGCTCGGGAACGACAGCAATACAGCGGCGACGGGGGGCACCAAATGCATGCCGTTCACCTCGCTTTTGGCGAACACCGCCTGGTGGAACGCTACCTTCGAACATTCAGCCAGGGGCTCACCAAGGACGGGTTCTTCCTGGATTGCTGGCCGGCCTACGACCGGTTGGCACGATTGTTCGAACGACAACTGGACCTGACTGGTTGGGGACCGATTTTGGACCACGGAGTGGGCTTCAACCTCGATTGCTGGAGCCATTACCTTTACACCGGCGACCTCGAAGCCCTGCGGGAGCCCTACCCTCGGCTGGTCCGTTTTGCTTCGTATCTCCAGGGCCTCGTCGGTTCCGATGGGTTATTGCCAGTCGAGAACATCGGTATTCCTTCAGTCTGGATGGATCATGTGGCTTACCAGCGCCAAAGGCACAAGCAGTGCGCGTTTAACCTGTATGTTGCCGGGAGTATGCAAGTGGCGCTGGCTCCGCTCTGTCGCGCGTTCGGTGACACGAGCCAGGCGTACGCGATCGAGGAATTCGGCCGGCAGCTCCAACAAAGCGCGGTAAAGGCATTTTGGAGCCCGGAACGTGGCCTGTTTGTGAATAACCTTCCGTGGCTTGGCGAGGAGAAGGCCGCGCGCACTTGCGACCGCTCGCTCGCGACATCTGTTCTATTCGGCCAATGCCCCGGAGGACAAATTGAACCCGCGGTGAAGTCTTTGGCGGAGTGTCCCCCGGAAATGGGGTTCTCCTACCCGGCGAATGCAGGTTGGCGACTCTGGGCTCTTGCTGAAGGCGGCAGAGCGGACGTGATTGTCTCCGACTTCCGCTCCCGGTGGGCCTCAATGACTTCAGTGAAGGAGAACAATACCCTGCAGGAGGACTGGACAGCCCGGCATGACTCAGGTCAGCAATGGAGCCATTGCGCCGTCGTGCCTCTTTACCTTGCCTTTCACGGACTCATGGGGCTGGTCCCATTAGCGCCTGGCTTTGGAAGGTACCAGCTAAGACCGCAATTGGGAGATCTTCGAGAGTTAAGTCTTACTGCCTTCACAAAGCAGGGCCCCATCGCGATGACAGTCAGTGGAAAGAAGGGCGAAAGAAGGATCATCCTGACTCTGGCTCCGAAGGCTCGAGCTGAGTTGGTCGTTCCCACCGAGGAGCGGGTCGATTTGCCCTCGGCCCAGGGTCGTGTTCTGGCAGGACAAAAGCGTTTGCTACTGCCGACGGGAGAACGAGTTGAATTGCTCCTTAAGCACGTCTAGGCCTGCCAAACCGGCGCAAGGTAAAAGCTCTCCTTGCACCAAGTGCAGGCTTGGGTCAAACTACTTATAGGTTTGCCAATAAATCTTATGTCGCTCGATATCATAATCCAGAGGTACCCGCGGGAAACTCCTCTAAAGGACGGGTCTAATTGCACATTTCGGCCCCTTAAGAAAGAGGACGAGAAGCATTTCCTGGAGTTCTTCCGGGGAATTCCTGAGCCGGAGCGAATGTTTATCAAACATCGGGTGACGGACCCGAAGGTAATCAAAGGATGGTGCCAGGATATTGACCTGGGCCGGCATCTCCCTCTCCTGGCCACTCTTCAGGGAAAGATCGTTGGGGACGCCACGCTGCACCAGCAATTGGGCGGTTGGAAGCGGCACATTGGCCGGGTGAGCGTGCTGGTCCTGCCGGAATACCGAGGGCGCGGCCTCGCCCGGGCCCTGGTTTCGGAAATCGTTGATCTCGCCAGGCAGCTCGGTTTGGAACGGGTTGAAGCCGAGTTCATCGGCGAGCAGGAGGCAGCCATAAAAATGTTCGCCTTGATGGGATTCAGCAACCTGCTGCGCCTGGAGGACTATGTGAAAGACATGCAGGCGATCAAGCATGATTACGTGCTGATGGGCCTTGATCTGAAGACCGACGAGGAATACGCCGGGGTGGGTTAAGTTCTTATTGCCGCGGAGCCTCCCGGGGAAGGTCCTCGATTTCACGCCGCATGCCTCCACAGATTTGTCCTAACTGCGGTGCTCACGTTCCCGGGAATGCGAGAGCATGCCCGGAATGCGGCTCAGATGACGAGACCGGTTGGTCTGAGGCTTCCTATGAAGGCTCGCTGGACCTCCCCGAGGAGAATTTTAGCTATGAGGAATTTGTGCAACGCGAGTTCCATGGACAAGAACCGGCATCGCATCGCATTCATTGGCTTTGGGGGATCGTGGCGCTTGCGTTGGCGATGCTCTTCCTCTGGCTCTGGTTGCGGAGGTAAGAGTTTTTCCCGCGGGCAGTAGATTTTGCTTCACTTGAAGTAAATTAATTTCTATGATGAAGCCGTGACAGCGGAAACGTTCAAGCAGGAGATCGCCGAAGCGATGAAGGCGTATGAAAAATACGTCATTTGCATCGACAAAACTCCCGATGAATTTGAAGCCTCTCTTTCCTCACTGTTGGTCAAAGCGATCAAGGCTTACGACGGACGGAGTCCTAACCTTCGCCACGGCATTGCGCTGGACCGCCATGTGACAATCATCCTAAGTCAGAGTGATTCTCCCCGGCCTCTTTGCGGCATTTACTTCAACCTGTACTCGCCGTACCAGAAGCAGACCAGCAGCAAGTCCTCGAAGGCGCAAAAGGAATCCATCGGGGGGCAGTCTAAGGGCGAGAGCTAGGCCTGTTGCAGGCCTCAGCGGTTCATCACGTCGTCGCCCACCTGAGCTTCTCCATTACTGATATCCGCAACGATGTTGTCTTCTCGTTGCGGCCCGGTGATTTTGACCTCTCCGACCTTCAGATTGTGGCGGTAAATGCTCAACCGTTCACCGAGGTTAGGAAGCTTTCCGATGGGAAAGTTTAACACCACAAAACGGGCGCCGGGATTAACCTTAAGAACTTTTCCCTGCAAGGCATTCGCTGGCGTGACAATCAGGTTCTGATTCCTGACGTCGGCGGAACCCTGGTTCGCAGCCGGAGCCGCCGGCTTTCGGCCGGCACAGCCCCCTACGAGGAGAACTCCAGAGAGAATTGATGGCCAAAACAAACGCACCATCGAAGTAAACTGGGCTCCGATTCTCAGGTCAATGGGCAAATCGATATTCCGCGGGGCCCGCAACGGACGTGGACTTTTCTGAGCAAACCTGCTGTAATGCATCTCAACATCACCTGAACATGAACGAAACCAGCTCTCAGTCATCAAACGCAGGTTCGGCCGAAAAGACCCCCACCAGGCGATTGGTTTCACTCGATGCTCTGCGCGGTTTTGATATGTTTTGGATTGCCGGAGGGGAAGAGATCATTCACGGGTTTTATACGGGCTGGCCCGGCCCCTTTCGCCTGCTCGAAAAGGAGATGAACCATACCGATTGGGCGGGATTGACGTTTTATGACTTAATCTTTCCGTTGTTTGTTTTCATTGTCGGTGTCTCAACGGTGTTTTCCTTGACCCGCGCGATTGAGCAGCATGGGAGGGCGGCTGCGATCAAACGGATTTTCTTCCGGAGTGTGGCGCTTTACGTTTTCGGACTACTGGTCTACGGCGGAGTATCGAAAGGATGGGAACATGTTCGCTGGATGGGGGTGCTCCAAAGAATCGGGATAGCCTATTTCTTTACCGGGCTGCTCTTTTGCTTCTTGCGCGTCCGTGGTTTGGTTGCGGTCTGCGCGACGCTGTTGATTGGATATGCTGTTTTAGCCACCACCATCCCCATCCGGGACTTTAACCTGGAGCGAGGACATCTCCAAAGCCGCGGGCTGACCCCTGATAGCATGGAAACACACAACTTGTTTCTCGCCACGACCAATAGGGTGCGAGGCCGATTTGAGGACGGGTTGACCCTCACCCAGCACATCGATTACCAATTCCTCCCCGGCCACAGGTGGGATGGAGCCTATGACCCGGAAGGTCTGTTGAGCACCATGGGCGCAATCGGCACTTGCCTGCTGGGAGTTTTTGTTGGGCTCTTTCTGAGGAACTCACCGCTCCCGGACCAGAAAAAAGTGGCATGGTTGTTTGGCGCGGGCTTGCTCTCTATCGTCGCCGGTTGGATTTGGGGACAACAATTTCCTGTCATTAAAAAGATTTGGTCCTCGTCATACGTGCTAGTGGCAGGTGGATACTCATGTCTCTTCCTGGCGATCTTTTACCAGTTCATCGAAGTTTGGAATTGGCGGAGGTGGTGCATCCCGTTCGTCTGGATTGGAATGAACCCCATCACGATCTATTTGATTTTTCATCTACTCGAACCCGGCAACCTGGTCAAGCGAGTGGTTGGTGGGCCGATTGCCGGCGCTTGCGGTCCATGGGGGGATCTGCTGGTCGCGAGCGTCACCGTAGGACTCATGTTGACCCTGATGAGATTCTTGTACCAGCGAAAACTGTTCCTGCGACTCTGATTAGGGAGGCAGAATTCCCCTGGCAGGGAATGGTGTGAAGCGAATTGTCACCGTATTGGGGAAGGTTGTAGTATCCTCGGCAAATGGCAGTAGAAAACCGCATCGTCAAGGTGCAAAGACGCAATCGAGCCCTCGTAAGGTTCGATGAAACCAAGATCCATCGCGCCATCCTCAGGGCGGCGGAATCCGTTGGCGGCTTTCGCCAGGATCACCTCGCGGGCGTCAACGATTCCATTTTTCAGGCCCAGGGAAGCGATGAAGCCGTGGCCGCATTCCTGGCCGACGCGGTCACCATCTGCCTGAACTCAGACCCGCATTATTTGATTTCCAATTTTCCTCCCACGATTGAACTTATCCAGGACGAAGTGCTTCACGTTCTGCGGAGCTATGGTTTTCAAAACACCGCCGATGCTTACGCTTGCTACCGGTGGGGGCGTCACTGGCTGCGTGAGGGGGCGATCACTCCGGACAATTTCGTGGGCAACGGTTTTCCTGAGCAAGAATGCGAGGAGCAACTCCAGCGCAGCCGGGCCATGGGATGTGATACGGTTTCAGGTTTGAATGAGATCGTGCTTCGCGGCAAATTGAAATCCCTGGTGGACCACTCTATCGCCGAGTACGAGCACTCCCTGGATGAGGCGGACGGTAAGGTATTGGCCCGGTTGAATGCGGGAGATCAGATCCGCATGATGTGGGTCGCGGGCCCGAGCTCCTCGGGGAAAACCACTACCACAGTCAAGTTGACGGAGCGCCTGAAGAAACACGGAATGCGCTTTCTCATGTTGAACCTTGATGATTACTTCTGGTCGCTCGTGGAGCATCCGACGGACTGGATTAATGATCGCAATTACGAGACTCCGGAGGCGATGGACATCCAGTTGTTAAACAGCCATCTCATCGCTCTCCTGGAGGGGGAGACGGTTGAGAAGCCTGTTTACAGCTTTAAAGAAGGGAGGCGCATGGCCAGCAAGCCTATCAAGCTGGAGAAGGATCAGATCCTACTGCTCGATTGTTTGCACGGTTTGTATCCGCCCATTACCGAGGGGATACCAGCCAACAGCCAGTTTCGACTCTTCATCGAGAATCAGCATGCTCTTTTGGAGGGCGACGGGCAGTCCAAGCGCCTCACCCGTTTCACCGACATCCGCTTGCTCCGCAGAATGTTGCGGGATGTGCAGCACCGCAACCACAGCCCCTTGTTGACAGTCCTGCACTGGCATTATGTTCGCAGTGGCGAATTGTTCAGCATTCTTCCCCTTCGCGGGTTGGCGGATCATGTGGTGAACAGCGGCTTTCCATTCGATCTGCCGGTTCTAAAACCATTCTTTCTGGGGGAGGGTGGCCACCTGCCCGGACCTGGCGACTTCGAACCTTACCGTGGCTTTCTGGACGCTCGCATACGCTACGAAAGAGTGCGGAACCTGCTGGAATCAATCGAGGGTTTATCGACCCGGACGACGGCAGCCTGCGACTTAATCCCAGGCGACGCGGTGCTGCGAGAGTTCATTGGGGGAAGCACCATCCAAATTCCGCACAACGAGTAATCGCCCAGATCCTTAGCGGGACCCGATCCCAGCTCCCTCTCCCGCGGAACATGCTACCTGGCTAAAAAAATGGATCTGAAAGCGCTTGCCATCCTGGGTGACGGTCGCCATATTCGCGGCAATCGACTCAACACTTAAAGAATTTTATGGCTGATGTAGCAAACAAATATCCCGAAAACGTCTCCGGAAAATACTACGTTGATAATCAGTGCATCGACTGCGATCTTTGCCGCGAGACTGCGCCTGAAAATTTCAAACGTAACGAAGATGGTGGTTACTCATACGTTTCCAAGCAGCCGGAGAATCCTGAAGAGGAAGGCCGCTGCAAGGAAGCCAAAGAAGGCTGCCCGGTGGAGGCTATCGGCGACAACGCCACCTAGCACGTTCTACTGGTTCCATTTGAGCCCGCAGCAAAGGCTGCGGGCTTTTTGCTTGGTGCGCCCGGCAGGGCGCACTGACTTGTTGCTTAAAGTCCAAGGCACATCCGGCAAGGGGAAGAGTTATCCGAACCGCAAGGGTGTCCGTCGCGAGGCGGGATCTGAAGGAATCTCAAGCATAGGGTGTCCTGTTGCGTAAACCATAGGGCGTGGAGAGCGGCGCCCGAGTGTGAAAAAGGGGGGACATTCCCCAAGAATGCCCTAGATTGACCAGAAGCCCGGGAAGACTCAAAATAGCGAAAAACCCCTGATTTTTCAGGGGTTTTTCATCTTCAAATTGGTTGCGGGGGCTGGATTTGAACCAGCGACCTTCAGGTTATGAGCCTGACGAGCTACCGGGCTGCTCCACCCCGCGATCACTAAGGATCGATATACTGCCTCAGCCTTCGTCTGGCGCAAGTCAATTGTTGTGAATTCTTTGAAAGATCCGGCCGGGATCGTGGGCGGACCTCCTAAATCGGCGCGAGCCAGTCGGTCCTGAGCTCTTTTATCGCATTTAGCATGAATTGGATCGCCACCGCTGCCAGCAAGAGTCCCATGATCCGCGTGGTGATGTTCAGAGCGATCGGCGAGAGCCAACGGGCGCCGCGGGCGGAAATCCGGAAGATGATGTAGCTGACGAAGGCCACCGCCAGGATGCAGAGGCAGACGGCGACTTGTTCCGTGAAGTTTCGGGCCTGTTTGTGGAGGAGAATCGCGGTGGAAATGGCGCCAGGTCCCGCCAGCATGGGAATGGCCAGTGGAGCGATGGCGATATCGGTCTTGGCGGCGCCGGCCAAGGTTTCTTCGCTGGTTTCCTGCACGCGCGAGCGTTGGGCTTTCAACATGTCCAAGGCCACAAGGAGGAGAACAATGCTGGCGGCGAACTGAAAGGCGGGCATGGTGATGCCGAGGAATTTGAAGATCCATCCTCCTGCCAGCGCGAAACCAAGAAGCACGCCCGCGGCAACACAGCAGGCCAGGCCCGCCATTCGGGTGCGTTCCTCCGGAGTGTCATGCGGGGTCATGGCCAGGAACGCCGGGATCGTCGCCAGCGGATCCACAATGACGAAAAGGGAGCTGAACGCGAGGAGGATGAATTCCGGGAGAGTCATGTGCAGCAGGGGGCGAAAATCGCCTCAGTCATGCCGTGGATGATTTTTTTGTCGGCCGGGCAGACGGTGGCCAGCACTCCGCCCAGTTGAGTTCGCGCGCTGTCTCCTTCACCCACCACGAAGTAGTACGGACAAAGCCGCACCCGGCCCTTAATTGACAGGACCTCATGCTTCTGGAAGTCGAACCATTGGGCGTCCACCAGCCTCGGCTTGTGATAACGCTGGAGCACAAAGGGGCTGTGAGAAAAGGAGCCGATGGCGCGCTCTACCGCGGCGGACCAGTCCGTATGAGAAAGATCGCTGCCGAGGTAAACGCCGCGGGCTCCCCAGGCGTGGGGCGAGAATCCGGACACCTTCAAGATGAGGTCGCGCTCCTTCTGCGAGAGCAGTTGGAGTTGGCGCCAATCGGTGAGGTTGAGCTCTGGAATGGCGGCGTGCGGCGGCAGGGGTGAAGGATCGACGAGCCAGGTGTAGGGGGCCAACCGCAACAAACGCCGCAGGAAGCTATCGCCGAGTTCCTGCCGCCAAAACTGTTGCAAGTTGCGATTCCAGAGCAGCGCGAACAGCAGCTTCTCCTCGAAAATGGGTTTGGGAGGAGGCGTGAGACGTAACTTCTTTGTGGCGGCCAGGTGAAACAGCTGCCGGGAGCTGGGCACGTTTTGAAGATCGAACAGTTCAAAAAACCGGTAAACCGCATCGCCCTCGTTGAAACCAGCGAAATGCGCATCCTGAACATGGAATCGATCGTTGCCGAGTTGGTCAGCCATCCATTCCATTTCGGGACGGTAAGTGGAGGCCTCCTCGGAGACCACGAGGTGCACCTGGCTGGCGTCTCCGAAAATCCCGGCGAAACCCTGGTGCATTCCATCGGCACCCCCGGTCACCTCGAACCCCACCTTGGAATACACCTGGTTGAGCCAGCCGGTCAGGCCGATGCCTCCAGGCACGGAATCCAACTCCGTGACGCTCAAGCCGGTTTCGGATAGCAGCAGGTCCGGACGGATAACCCGTGGCAACTCGTTCTTGAGGGCAGGGGACCGTTGCAGGGCGACCAGTTCATCCGGTTTGCCGGCGTCGAGCCAGCGCGCGACCCATTCAGGTTGTTTCCCTTCGGTGCTCTTACGGTAGAGCAGATTGACCGCTTTGTAGAACTGCAACAAGACCCGGCCGAGCGTTTCCAGTTTCTGGGTTAGCTCAGGCCCCAGCGAAAACGGGGCAGGGGACACGCGCCAGTCATGCCCGGCAAACAGGCCGTGGCTGGGCATTTGCCCCCGCACGTAAGCCGCGCGCTCGGCGGCTGACGGAGCAACAAGAGTCGATTCCGGAGTCACTTGATTTAGGGTTAGGTGCGCACCTGGCCGTGGCCGAAGCCAAGCCATTTGTAACTGGTGAGTTCCTCGAGTCCCATGGGCCCGCGCGCACCGATCTTGTCGGTGCTGATCCCAATCTCAGCGCCCATTCCGAATTCTCCCCCGTCGGTGAACCGCGTCGAGGCGTTCCAATAAACCGCAGCCGAATCGACCTGGTTTAGGAAGTCCCGGGCTTGCGTTTCGTTCGAGGTCACGATGCTGTCGGAATGGCCGGAGCCGTAATGGTTGATGTGGTCGATGGCCTGGAGCACCCCTTCGACCACCTTTACGTTCAGGATGTAATCATTGTATTCGGTATAGAAATCCTGTTCCGCCGCCTGCCGGAGCTTCAGACCCGGGATTGAAACCTTGTCCGGGCCACCCAGGAGGGTCATGGTGGCTGAATCCACCCGGAGCTCGACATGGTGCTGGCGCATCTTCCGGGCGATCGAGGGCAGGAAGCCGTCGGCGATGGCGCGGTCTACCAGCAACGTTTCCATGGCATTGCACACGGCGGGCCGTTGCACTTTAGCGTTGAGGGCGATGGTTTCGGCCATGGCGAGATCCGCGGCGGCATCCACATAGACGTGGCAGACCCCTTTGTAGTGTTTTATGACGGGTACTTTTGAGCAGTCGGTGACGGCCCGGATGAGGCCCTCGCCTCCTCGTGGCATGCAGAGGTCGATGTATTGGGTCAGGGAGAGCAGTTCCTTGATGGCCTCGCGCTCGATGGTTTGCACCACCTGGATGGCGTGCTCCGGAAACGCGGGCAATGCTTTTCGGGCCGCCTCGACCATGACGGAGGCAATCACCCGGTTGGAATGGATCGCCTCTTTTCCCCCCCGCAGAATCGTAGCGTTGCCCGACTTGAAGCAGAGGCTCGCGGCATCGGCGGTGACGTTGGGCCGGGATTCGTAAATGATTACCACGACGCCGATGGGAGTGGAAATCTTCTGAAGCCTCAAGCCGTTGGGCCGCACGCGTTCATCGAGCACCCTTCCTACCGGATCCGGCAGGGCCGCGACTTCGCGCAGTCCCTTGGCCATCGCGGTGATTCTTTTGTCGTCCAGTTTCAAACGATCAAGCATGGCGCTCGAGAGGCCCAGGCTGACTCCCGTCTCGAGGTCCAGTTGATTGGCCGCCTGGATTTCCGGGGCGTGGCGCTCCAAGGCCGCGGCCATGGCCTCCAGACAGCCATTCTTCTCCAGCGTCGTGAGTTTGGACAACTCACGCGATGCGGCTTTGGCTTTTCGGGCCAAGTCCGTCATTTGCTCGGTCAACGTCATGGCGGAAACTTACGTCAAAAAGAGGGGCTGAAAAGGGATAAATTTGTGCCTAGTGTGAGTGCCTGGGTCCGTGCGGGTGCCGGTGAGTCAGGCTATGGGGCTTCTCCAACCCGTGGGCGAGCATCAGGGCTTCATCGGAGAGCAATTCCACCGCTGAACCGGATCGGATGAGGGTCCCCTGGTCCAGGAGGATGGCGCTGGAGCAGATATCGACGGCCAACTCCAGATCGTGAGTGGCGATCAGCTTCGCCCCGGGGAGGGATCGCAGCAGAGTCTTGAACTCCCGCCGGCCACGTGGATCGAGGTCGCTGGTCGGCTCATCCAGGACCAGCACCGCAGGTTTGCACGCGAGCACACCAGCGAGGCAAACCCGCCGCTTTTCCCCCTGGCTCAGACGGTGAGGTTCCCGGTCCTCAAATCCGGCCAATCCCACCGACTCAAGAGACGCGGTGACGCGTTGTTTCAAGTCCTCGCCCGACACTCCGAGTTGGAGCGGGCCGAAGGCGACGTCCTCGAAAACCGTGGCGGAGACGAGTTGGTCATCCGGGTCCTGGAAGAGCAAGCCGACCCTTTGGCGAATCCACGGAAGGTTCTTCTCCGTGAGTGGCTCCCCTTGCACCGTGATTGACGGCGGGGCGGGAAGGTGTTCCGGAAGCAGCCCGTTCAGGTGCAGCAACAGCGTTGATTTTCCCGCACCGTTGGGTCCCAAGACGGCCACGCATTCGCCTTCCTGCACGGAGAAACTGATCGAATTCAAGGCCATCCGGCCTCGGGGATACCGATAGGAGAGGTTCCGAATCTCTATGGCGGCGCTCACTTCCACCCCCGCGCGCACATGGCCAGGTAGATCCGTTCTGCCCGGTCCACGCTCCGCATGAAGAGCTGGGCGATGATGGTGGTGAGATTATGCCAGATCAGCACGCGGCCGGTCGAAAAGGTCCGGCTCCGCCGGGCGCGGTCCATGCGGCGGGACTCCTCCGTCAGGACCGGCAGATAGCGATACATCAAGGCCAGGGTGGTCAGCATCACACCCGGGAATCGAAGTTGGCGGAATGCCCCCAGAATTTCGGTAAAAGGAGTACACCAGGTGAGAACGATCATGAGGGCCACACAAATGTTGCTCTTACAAAAAGCGGATAGGAATAGTGGACCTTTGCCCGGCGAGATCAGCGCAAAGGCGCCGATGCCAATAATGAAGAACTCTGCTACCAACAAACGGCGCAGGCCATGTCGAAACGGGACCCGCGCGGTGACCCAAAGGCAAAGCACCAGTCCCGCTGGAAGGAAAAAGAGCCTCGTCAATTGCTGCGGCAGCAGGGTGGTGCCCAGGATGATCACGGTTGCCAGGGCCAACTTCAGCCCTGCGGGTGACCGGTGGAGAAAGGTGAGGTGGTGAGATTCAGTTTTCATCCTTTCTGCACACGGGGCGAGGAAGGGACGACCGCTCGAGCGAACATCCAGGCCGCCGCGAAGGCGAGCAGGGTGCCGCAAGCCCCGGCGAGCGCCGTCGCCACGGTGGTCGAGCCCACCCACGGCATCCGGTAGTCAGCCATCGGGGCTGGAACACTGCCGCTGAGATGGCTGGGTGCGTGGTCCGCGAACCCGATCTTTTGTGCCACCTTTTCCAGCCCGTCGGGCCATGGGCAGGCAAACGGGGCGACGAACAGAGCTAGGCCCAAGCATACAAGCAAACCCAGCCCCACGACCGAACGTCCGCTTTGATGCGCCGGAGCCGCCACGGTCTCGTCCAGCAACTCAGGCCGGGACCTTGCTATCGCCAGCAGGATTAACCCCGTCGCAAACCCTTCCCCGATGCCAATCAGCATGTGGATATTCGCCATCGCCGGGAAGGTGACATTCCAGGGAGCCGTGTTGGAAGCCGCCAACTGTCCGGCACAGGTCACGGAGGCGAGCACGGTTCCCACCCAGCCCGCGAAGGCCGCGGCAAACACCATCGACCGTTTAGGGTTGGCGGGTGTCAGATTCTTGCAGAGGCGGTAGACAGTATAGCCGCTGCAGACGCTCACAATGCCCATGTTGAAAATATTTGCGCCCAGCGCCAGTAGACCGCCGTCAGCGAACATCAGGCATTGCACAATCAGCACGCAAGAAATCACCAATACCGCCGCTGCGGGACCGAGCAGAATGGCTGTGAGCACACCGCCTATCAGGTGGCCCGAGGATCCGCCCGGAATCGGGAAATTGATCATCTGGGCCGCAAAGACAAAAGCCCCGGCCAAGCCGAGGAGCGGGATTTGTCGCGGCTGGAGAGAGGCTCTCACCTCGCGCAAAGCTATGCCAACCCCTGCCGCAGCGGCTCCCGCTGTCAGCACGGTGGTTTTCCCATCTAGGAACGCGTCCGGCAAATGCATGGTTATTCTGAGCGGTCTCCCTAATGAGGGTTTCCGACGAGACGGCGGTGCGTTGGCTATACAAACGCCCGTTGTTAGCCTCGTCCTCAGCAGTGTTACTTTGACATCCGGTTCTACGCAAACAGAAATGACCATTGCGAGGGGCAAAGAGCAGGGTCCCTGGGAGTGTTGGGTCACCGTTTCGAAGGGGGAATCTCAGCTGCGGTGACTGGCTTCACGCTTTGTGAAGCGTCTCAATACAGGACATGCGCCTTGGACGGGTTGCGTGGTCCGCTCGCCTGGAAGGGTGACTTTAGTGTCCTCCGAGTAGCTTCGTCACCGCAGCCGCAACCAGGAGCAGGGTTGACCCCAACAACACATGCAATGCAGTCAGTCGCACGTGGTGCTTTTCCGTCTCGGGAACGATGGTGGTGTGCAGAACACCGGCCCGGCCTGAATCAATCCGAAAGGCTGCGCGCTTCATGGTCTGCGGTGTAGCAATTCATAGGCCGTGCGTCCTCTATGGGAAACCTGCCGGAGAGGAGGAGACGCTCGGTCGAGGGGGAAATAATTTGCCCCAACTCTCCAACTGTGTATGTTAAGAATATTACCAGCTTATGGTAATGATTAGGGAAACTAACAAGTAATATACCATAAACCAAATACCAA
>Ga0315271_10001777_pt1 | contig 13191 bp, 9 predicted proteins | sample C3_top_MG_FD_204664 | JGI IMG/M metagenome (GOLD analysis project Ga0315271, IMG submission 204664) | Sediment microbial communities from Yellowstone Lake, YNP, Wyoming, USA - C3_top | ecosystem: Environmental > Aquatic > Freshwater > Lake > Sediment | place: USA: Wyoming | collected 2017-08-01 | reverse complement strand
CGGCGGGTAATCTCCGGGTCCCCATAGGCCTCCCGGGCACCGCCCAGGCCGAAGGCGGCTGCGCCCCCCGTGCTGGCCAGGGCGGCCGTGCGGAGGAAGGCCCGGCGTCCGGGGTCGACGACAGCTTCTTCTTCGGGGCCTGCCTCTTCGTCCGGGGGCCCGTGGTGCCGGAAGATCCGCCAGGTTCCCTCCGCCAGCATGGCAATGACCAGGTGCAATACGGAAAACGCCTGGAAGTAAAATCCGAACCGTGCGAGGGCGCGTAGGAGAGGCAATGCGCCATGGAGGCCCAGTCCAGCCATGCGCATCCCGGCGAAGAGCACCAGGGGCAGATGCACCAGGGTAAGGGCCCAGGGAAGGCTTCGGCGGGCCCGCTCGGGGAGTTCCAGCCGCAGCAGGCGGAGGTGGAGCCACTGGATAAGGAGGACGAGAATGAGGGCGATGAGAAAGGGCATGGGGTTCCAGGCTGGGGATCAGGGTCTAAGAATCAGGCTCGCGGTCCCGATGGTGCGCCCCTTCATGAGGCCGTCCAGGGGACGATGCAGCCCCAGCGTGAAGGAAAGGTTGCCCGTGAGGCGCCGGAGTATGTCCATGGGGAGTCCCAGATTCCTGCTGTCGACCTCCAACCCAGCTACCCGCTGAGCCGCCGGACGGGGAGAGGTGTCCTCCCAGACGGACGCGCACTCCAGATAGGCCGTGACAAAGCCGAAGGCCAGGTCCCCTCGAAGTTCCTGGAGGCGGTTGCCTACCGCGGTATAGGCCGGGAGGGCCGGCTGGAGCACCAGGTTGGCATCCAGTGAAGAGGGAACGAGCGAGGTGAGGACACCCCCGAGGCGGAAGCGGTCGAAGGCCGTGGGGCTTCCTCCCATCCGCCCCTCCTCGGCGCGAAGGGTGACCGGAACCCAGGGGTTGATCCAGCCTGCGCTGAGACTCAACCGAGTGAGGGTCCACGAGCTGCCCTCGGTGCGTCCCTGATAGGCCTGGAGAGCCGTGGAGCCGCGGAAGCCCTCCCCATCCCAGCTCCACAGGTTTCCCAGGGAGGCCGTTCCACCCGCGAGGACACGGGTGCGGCCATTGGCACCCATGGGCGTGATCCGCTCAAAGGCGGTCGCGGGCCGGAGGTTGAAACCGGGTCTGCCCAGATCCTCGTAGGTAAACGCCAGTTCCGCCCCCCGGCGTTCCCGATCGAAACCCTCCGCGGCCAGGAAGTCCTGGCGGGAGGGGTATTCCAGGGAGGAGAACAGCTGCAGGGAGGGGGCCCAGCTCCAGCCGCGCCAGGCCGCCCCCATTGTGCCTCCGCGGGGGCCGGTGCCGTTGCCGAGGCCCGCAAGCACCTGCCAGTTCAGGCGGCCCAGGATGTCGTTGCCGCCGCCGCCCATCTGGTAGCTGATGGTCGAGGGGGTGCTGCTGTAGCCGATCAGGGAGAAGACCTCGTGGCTTTCGCCTACCCGATAGGGGTGCGGCTCGACGGGCACTGGGGCTGGCAGGGGATCCGGCTCATCGGCCTTCGGCAGCACCAGGTCCTTCACCAGGGGGGAGGGATCCAGGGGCAATGGCCCTGTCTCCAGGGGCGGCAGACCGGCATCCAGCTTCCGGATCTGCAGGCCGGAAGCGCAGAGCTGGGTGTAGTAGATCCACTTGCCATCGGGGGTGCCGACTGGATTCCAGGCGGCCGCCAGGGTGCGGGTGAGCACTCGCCCTTGTCCGTCGAGCAGGTTCCAGATGCCGTCCACTTCTTTCCAGGTGAGCCCGCCGGGAGCCCCCGGGGGTGTCGTTGCCGGGGGGGAGGGAGGCCTTCCGTCCAGACGCCATTGTCTCGGCTGGGGCTGCAGGACGCCTTCCGAGTTGGGAAGGCGGAGCTGAAAAGCCACGGTGTCGGGTGAGGTCCACACGGGCTTCCAAGGCAGGGCACCGTGGATGCGGCCCAGGCGACGGGTGGGCGGCAGGATGGGCGCAAGGGGCGGATGATCGGCCGGCTCACCGGCTTCACGATCGGCTGGTTTGGGGGGCTCGGCCTTCAGGTCCCACACATAGAGGCCGGGTTTCTTGGGATCCAGGACCCGGGCCAGGAGCCTCGAGCCGTCCGGACTGAGCGCCAGATCCGTGGCCCATCCCTGCAACTGGGTGAGGGGCTCCCCTTCACGCAGGCCCTGAGCCTTGGCCCGCCGCTCGAGTTCCAGGGCGGTGTGCGTCACCTCGGCACAGAAGCGCTGGTACCCATCCTTTGGGCCAAAGCCGAAGGTGGCCAGGAAGGAGGCGTCGAAATCACGCTTGCCGGCCATGCGCGTCCACAGGGCCTGGAAAATCCTGGGATCGCCGGACCGAGTCTCCAGCCACTCCAGGTAAGCGCTGCCGCCCAGGTAGGCCATGCTGCCGCCGAGGAACCCCTTGGTGCCACTCAGGGCCTCGTAGGTAGGCAGCTTGCCTTCGATGGCCCACTGCCGCAGCACCGAGGCTCGAATGGCGCTGTGGGGGCGCCCGCTGCCGGTGAGCCTGCCCTCGATGAGGGTGGCGTAGCCCTCGATCACCCAGCGCGGGGATTTCCGGGTCAAGGGCCCCACGACCGCGGTCCAGCGGTCCCACAGGCCGGGCTTCCGCGCGGGGCGCAACAGGTGGTGCATGTGGCCCAGTTCATGGGCCAGGAGCAGTTCGGCCCAGCCACGGTGATGGCCGATGATCGAATCCACCTCCGGCTCGGTTTTCCAGAGCACCACATGGGGTCGCTGGAGCAGCGGGAGAGCCATGCCGTTGGCTTCCAGGACGGGGTCCAGGATCAGGATGTCGATGGGCTGCCCATAGACGAACCCGACCAGGTCCAGGTACCTGGCATGGATGGACTCGACACGGCCGGCCACCTCGCTGCCAAAGGCCTCAAAGGCCCGTGGACAGTGGATGCGGTAATGGGCCGTGGTGTAGGTGATCCACGCGGCGTCGGGAGACTGGGTGTGCGGCGTGGCCTGAAGCAGAGCGGACATCAGGAAGACGCAGGGGAGAGAAGAACCAGGGCGCATGTCACCAGTTTGGCCGGGAGTGATGGGGGTCATATCATGAGAAAGATTCTCAAAAAGGGGTTGAAGTTAAATTTATTGTGACTGAGACTATATCTCATGTTTATATTCCCCCTTCTGTTGGCCATCACCCCAGGCCTGTCCTCGGTGTCCGGGTCCACGCTCAGCCCGGCCATGGACCGCACGGTCCTGGCCATGGGGACGGAACTGCGCCTCCACCTGGAAGGCGAGGGGGATCTGGGCCGAGCCTCGGAAGCGGCCCTCGCGGAGACTTTCCGCATTGAGGAGAGCTGCTCCACCTGGAACCCCGCCTCGTCCTGGAGCGGCCTGAATGCAGCCGGGGGCGCGACCGTGCCATTGGCAGCAGAATGGATCAGGCTTCTGGGCCGGATCCAGGTCTGGAATCAGCGGACGGAGGGCGCCTTCGATCCCGTGCTCATGGCTCTAATGCGGGCCTGGGGCATCCGCGAGGGTGGCCGGACTCCGGATCCGCAGACCTTGGCCGAGGCCCGCAGGGCCTCCGGATCGGGTCTGCTGGTCCTGGACGAGCAGCGAGGTACGGCCAGACTCCTGAGTCCCGGGGCCGGGGTCGAGGAGGGCGGCTTCCTCAAGGGGTACGCCCTGGATGGCATGCGGAAGGCCGCGGGAGTCGCCTCTGGATGGATGGATTTCGGCGGGCAAGTACTGGCCTGGGGTGCACCCTTGACCGTGGACATCGCGGATCCCCAGGACCGTCGCTTCGCGCGCTGTCGCTTGGTGTTGCTCGAAGCCTCCCTGTCCTGCAGCGGCACTTCGGAGCGGGGGCGGCACCTCTTGGATCCGCGGAGCGGGGAGCCGTGCCCAGTCTGGGGAAGTACCGCCGTGGTGATGGCTGATGCCCTCTCGGCGGACGTGCTGTCCACGGCGCTCTATGTGCTGGGCCCGGACCGGGGCCTGGCCTGGGCCGAGGGCCATGGCGTTGCTGCGGCATTTCTTTTGAACGATGGGAGTGTCCGGACGACAGGGGCCTTCCTCTCCCTTCACCCAACCCTGATCCCCCGGAAGAAGCGATGAATGGCTACCTCACCCCCCTTGCCTGCCTCCTGCTCGCGACGCCGTTGGTGGCCCAGCAGCCAACCGAAACCGACAAGCGCGTGACAGATCTGGAACGCAGGCTGGACGCCCTTTCGAGGCAACTGGAAGCGCAGCAGATGGGCGGCGCCCCGCCCGTGGCCGCGGGTGGGGCCAGCGACTACGGGTTGGGCTCGGCCGCGAGCAAGGTCTATGCAGCCCCTCCGGGGGTGTCCATCGGCGGCTACGGGGAGTTCCTCTACCAGAACTTCGCCGGCAAGCTGCAGGATGGGACGTACGCGCCCTTGAACAACCAGATCGACACCCTGCGTGCGGTCTTCTACGTGGGCTACCACTTCAATGACTGGATCATCTTCAACAGTGAAGTGGAATTCGAGCACAGCGGTTATTCCGATGCGCACCCTGAAGGGGAAGCCATCGTCGAGTTCGCCTACCTGGATTTCCTGATCCGGAAGGAGTTCAACATCCGGGCCGGGCAGCTGCTGCTGCCCGTGGGGTTCATCAACGAGATCCACGAGCCGCCGGCGGTGCTCAGCGCCGCCCGCCCCTTTGTGGAGCGGGAAGGCGGGATCATCCCCACCACCTGGCACGAGAACGGCGTGGGGATCCACGGCGAGCTGCCCGGTCGCTTCAACTACCGCGTCTACGCGGTCAACGGGCTGAACGCCGCGAACTTCAATGCCGGAGGGATCAGCGACGGCCGTCAGGACGGCAACAAGGCCAATGCGGAGCGGTTCGCGCTGACCGGGCGGCTGGACTGGCACCCCTTGCTCGGAAGCACCCTGGGCTTCAGCTTCTACCGGGGGAACAGCGTCTTTGAAAAGTCCTCCGAGGCACCCATGGGGTCGACCACGATTCCCACGACGCTCACGGACGTCCACGCGGAATACCGGGCCCAGGGCTGGCAGTTCCGGGCGCTTTACGTCCGCACCACCTTGGGCCAGTCCGAGATCGCAGGGCTCGGCTCCTCGGTGGAGGCCTCCGCCGTGGGCACAAGACAGTGGGGCGGTTACCTGGAAGCGGGCTACGACCTGCTGAGTCGCAGTGGGTCGCGGCAGACCTTGATCCCCTTCCTGCGCTGGGAGCGCCTGAACCTTCAGCAGCAGGTCGCCGCCGGCGTGGTTGCCGATCCCGCCAATGATCAGTCCATCCACACCGCGGGTCTGAGCTGGAAACCCATCCCCCAAGTGGCCGTAAAGGCCGATTTCTCTCAGGTCCGCAATGGCGCCCGCACGGGTCGCAATCAATGGGAACTGGCGCTGGGTTACGAATTCTAAGTCTGTCATGCGCTTTTTCGGAGGATCCCGTGATCCGGATTCTTGCCCCCCTCGCGCTGTCCCTGCCGCTGTTCGCCGCCCTGCCCACTTCGCAGGAAGCCCTGGCCCTGGCCTTTCCCGGGGCGCGGCTGGTACGCAGGGAGCACATCCTCAGCGAAGCCCAGGCCGAAAGGATCAAGGCCCTCAGCCAGGTCGACCTGGCAGGCCGCTGGTTTGTGGCCTACGAAGCCTGGCTGGATGGGCGGCTGGCGGGAGTCGGGCTGTTCGACACCCACCGGGTGCGCACGCTGAACGAGACCCTGCTGGTGGCCATTTCACCCGAAGGCCGCATCCTCCGGGTGGAGGTGGTGGCCTTCCGGGAGCCCACTGAATACATGGCAAAGGAGGTCTGGATCCGGCAGTTCGAAGGGAAGGGCCTGGACCCCCAGCTCAGCCTGAAGGGGGCCATCCATCCCCTCTCCGGGGCCACGCTCACGGCCCATGCCATGACCGATGCGGCCCGTCGCTGCCTGGCGCTCCATCGTGTGCTCTACGGGGAGGCGAAATGAATCCGGTGGAACGGTGGAGCCTCCACCTTGCGGCCCTTGCCACCGCGGGAACAGGGCTCATGGATGGCCTGCTCCGCTGGTTCGGGGAACGGGCCGGCGAATTCGGGCCGGAAGCCCATCCCTGGCTGGGACCAGCTCAGCACCTGCATGTTCTGGTGGCGCCACTTCTGGTGTTCGCCCTGGGCATGATGGTGCGCGGCCACCTGTGGTCGCGCCTCCAGGCCGGGGCAGAAGGCCGACGCACCGGTCTCGGCGCGGCTTGGCTCATGGCGCCCATGGTGTTCAGCGGGGTCGGGATCCAGGTGGTGACCAGCCCGGCCTGGCGCAGTGGGCTGGGCTGGACCCACGGGATCGGCTCCTGCGCCTTCCTCCTGGCCTACTGCGCGCATCTCGCGCGCCGGGCCTGGCAGCCCAGCCGCCAAGCCAGCCTGAGCCGCCAGCGGGGCTGACCGTGGAGGCCCGATAGCTGATAGCTTCTTACCCATGTCGCACATCCGGATCCTGTCCGATCAGGTGGCCAATCAGATTGCCGCCGGTGAGGTGGTGGAGCGACCCTCCTCCGTCCTGAAGGAACTGGCCGAAAATGCCCTCGATGCTGGCGCGCGCTGCATCCAGGTGAGCTGGGAGGAGGGGGGAAAACGCCTCCTGGAAGTGGCTGATGACGGCTCGGGCATGGCCCGGGATGACCTGTACCTGGCCCTGGAGCGCCACGCCACCAGCAAGGTGCGCACGGCGGAGGATCTGGGCCGTCTGGGCACCTTCGGCTTCCGGGGCGAGGCCCTGCCCAGCATCGCCAGCGTGAGCCGCTTCGACCTGGCCAGCGCCGAAACCGCTGGCGCGGGCCACCGCCTGCGCTGCGAATTCGGCATCATCAAGGAGGTAGCACCCGCCTCCCGCAGTCGCGGCACCACGGTAACCGTTCGGGACCTCTTCGCCCAGCTTCCAGCCCGCCGCCGCTTCCTCAAATCCACGGATACCGAGCATGCTCAGCTCTGGGGCGTCGTGGCCCGGCTGGCCCTCAGTTCTCCCGGCGTCCACTGGACCGTCCGCTCGGATCGTGGCGCACCGCTGGTGCTGCCGCCGGTGGGGGATGCGGGCCAGCGCCTCGCGCCCCTGCTGGGGGAAAGAATGGGGCGCCTGGTGCCCTTCGTGAACGGAGAGGCACCCTGGTGCCTGCGGGGCTTCCTTTCGCCCCCGGATCTCAGCTTCCGGGATCGGAGCCACCTCTACCTGTTCGTGAATGGCCGCGCTGTGCGGGACCGGTTGTTGCTCGCGGCGCTGTCCGAGGCCTGGTCGGGCACCTTTGCCAAGGGGTCCTATCCGGCCGCGCTGCTGTTCCTGGAACTGCCACCCGAGGCGGTGGATGTGAATGTCCATCCCACCAAGGCGGAGGTGCGGTTCCGGGAGCCCCAGCGGATCTTCGCCTGGGTGCGGGGCGGCGCCGAGGAGGCCTGGGCCGCGCTGCGGGGCAGCTTGGCATCCGTACTGGAACTGCCCCCCAAACCGGTGGAGGCCGAGTTCGATCTGGATCCTGCCCGGCGGGCAACCTCACAGCACCCTCGACTCTGGTCCGATCACTCGGGCGGGGCCCTGGCTGCCTACCAGGCCCTTGCCGGGGCTTTTGCGTCCGGCCCTGGGGACTTGGCCTACACCTTCGATCCGGGGCCGTCCGGCGTGGCGGAGGGGACCGCCCCTGGCCCAGAGATCCGCTACCTCGGGGCTTTCCAGAGAACCTACCTGTTGGCGGAAATCGTCGGTGAGGCTGGTCCCGAGCTGTGGATCGTGGACCAGCATGTGGCCCATGAGCGGGTCCTCTTCGAGCGGCTCTTCCTGCGTCGGCATGCCCCCGCCACCCAGCCCCTGCTGCCGCCCCAGGTGGTCCAGGTGGGCCCTGAAGCACTGGCTCGTCTCGTACCTTTCCTGGCGGAGCTGGCGGCCGTTGGTGTAGAGGCTGAGCCCTTCGGCGCCGATGCCCTGGTCGTGCGTGGCCTGCCCGACTTCCTTTCGGAGCGGGACCCCCAGGTTCTCCTGGAAGACCTGTTGGCCCGGCTGGAGCGGGAAGGTCGCGTGGATCTGGATACCTTTCGCCGAGAGCTGAACGCCGAGCTGGCCTGCCGCGCCGCCATCAAGAAGCATCACGACCTGCCCCCCGAGCTGGCCCTGAGGCTCATCCAGGACCTGCTGGCCTGCGAGGTGCCGAACACCTGCCCCCATGGGCGGCCGATCCTCAAGAAGCTCAACCTTGATGAGCTGGAGCGGAGCTTTGGGCGGAGGCTATAGATCCGAGCACCAGGGGTTTCAGGACAAGCTCTGGATCCGCTCCGCCACCAGGTCCACCCCAAGCCGCTTCGCGGTGGCATAGAGGGCGGGCCGGGCGAGCCCCAGCACCTCGGCGGCCGCGGCGACATTGAATTGGCTGGCCTGGAGGGCTTCCAGCAGGAGTCTGCGCTGGAAGGCCCTGGTGGCCTCCTCCCAGGTGCGGGCCTGGAGAACCGGCGCCTCCAGCTCCGGGAAGTGGCGTGGCTTCAGGATGCCGTCCTCGCAGCGCAGGACGGCCCGTTCGAGGGCGTAGAGCAGTTCCCGCACATTGCCGGGCCAGGGCAGTCTTGAAAGGGCCTGCGGCAGGCCTGGAGCTAGGGCGGGAACGGGGCGCTTGACTGCTTTCGCGGCGCGGATCGCGAGGCGCGGGAGCAGGAAGGGGAATTCATGGCGGCGCTCCACCAGGGAGGGGAGGCGGAGGACGGCGCCCTGGAGCCGAAAAAACAGGTCCCGGCGGAAGGCTCCCGCAGCGGCCAACTCGTCCAGGCCCCGGTGGGTGGCTGCGACAAACCTGACGTCCACCTTCACGGCGTGGTCTGAGCCCACACGACGGATCTCGCGCTCCTGCAGCACCCGGAGCAGCAGGGACTGAAGGCGAGGCGAGAGGTCCGCCACTTCATCCAGGAACAGGGTGCCCGCGCGGGCGGTCTCGATGGCTCCCCTGCGGTCCCGGTCGGCCCCCGTAAAGGCGCCCTTGGTGTGGCCGAAGAGTTCGGATTCCAGAAGCCCCTCGGCAAAGGCCGAACAATTCACGGGCACCAGGGGGCCCGTACGGCCAGACCGCCGGTGGAGTTCTCCCGCCGCCAATTCCTTGCCGCTGCCCGTGGGGCCCAGGATGAGCACCGGCAGGTCCGAATCGGCCACCCGATCCAGTTCTCTCAGAAGGGTGGCCATGGGCTCGCTGCCATCGGTGATCAGAGGGCCGGTCTCAAGGACCCGTTCGGTGGGCCTCTGTGCACGGATCCGCGAGATCCAGGGGGCGATGAGCAGCGGCTCGATGGGGGTTTGGGGCAAAGCGTCCGGGCTTTGGGCGAGCAGCGCGGAACCCACCCGAGCCCCCTCCCAGCTCAGGAGGTGTCCTTGCCAGAGCCAGCCGTCCTGAATGAAGGGCGCCAGTGTCCCGTCCTTCACCAGGCGGCTGAGGGCTCCCTCCGGTGGCGCTGCCCCGGTGCCCAGGGAATGCAGCCTGCCGTCCACTTCCCAAACGATCCATGTGGGCGTGCTGCGCTGATCCAGCCATTGCTTGAAGAGGATGTCTGGTGCTTGAGGGTGGTCTTCCCGGGCCCGGGGCCAGAGAGCCCCGAGACGGCGCTGGTGGCGAGCCGAATTTGCACGATCCGCAATGGTCTGGAGGGCGAGCAGGCCGCTGGGTGTGCGCTGTCCAGGCAGGCGTTCCATGACCTGCAGTCCCAATTCGAGGCGCATGATCTCGGCCGGACATTCCTGCCAGGAGGACCAGAATGCGTGCGGGTCGCCAGTGCCTCGGAAGAGCCGGTGGGCCTCCCAGCTGATTCGGGTTTCCGGGTCGGCGCTCGGAGGTGGAGCCTCAGTCAGGGGACCAAGGGCCGCCTCGAGAAAGCAGGAGTAGGGGTGTTCCCGCACATGGGCCAGGCCTTCCCGCACCAGGTCCCAGCACTCGCCGTCCACGCCGTGGGTGGCCAACATCCCCCAGGCCGGGGGGAAGTCAGGGTAGGTCTCCACCAGCCTCTGGATCCGACGCAGCGCCTGGTCCGGTTCGAGGTAGACCTCCGCCAGTTGCGCTTCTTCGAGATCGCGCCAGGGCTGGGGGAGGGCTCCGCGCAGAGCCGCCCAGCGGCCATGGGCAGGAAGGTCAGCCCATTCAAGGGCCATGAGGGCCGCGTTGGAGGCGGCCCGCATGGCCCAACCCGGGGCCTTTAGCCGGAGGAAGTGGGCATGGGCCAGGGTGAAGGCCCGCAGCGCCTTTTCGGGCTCGCAGGCTCGGTTGAATTCCTGACCCTGGGCCATCCAATGGAAGGGGTCCGCGCAGGGGTGGTCCCTGGTGCCCCAGGGGGGGTAGCCCTCACCGTCGGCCGGTGCCTCGCCTCCCCAGCGCATCCGCAGCCGATCCCAGGTGGGGTGGCCCAACGAGGGCGGGGGAACGGGGCGATGCCGGTCCTCCCGGAGATCTGCCTCAAGAGAGCCCGCCCATCCAGGCGGAGATGTGGCAGGCATCTGGAGGCATAGGATCTCGGCAAGGCCGGCATCGGGCGGATGGCCTGAGCCCAGGTGCTTGGGTAGCAGGCCCGCCAGGCTCCGGGGCGAGGCGCCGTACCCTCGGGCCCAGGCCCGGATTTTCGGATCCATCATCCACCCCCCGGCGCGGGATTCGTGCAACCAGCCCGAGCCGCGATGGGGTAGCAGCTCCTCTGGAAGGCGGGCGAGTGTCAGGGGTTCTGCATGCCGTTGGATGAGCGGCCAAGGCAGCCCAGGATTCAGGGCCCCCTCCGGGAGCAGTCTGCCTTCCGGGTCCTGGGCGCCAAGGAGCGTTTCCCACCAGCCCGGTGGCAAGGAGCACCATTCGTGAGGGACCAGTTCCAGGAATGGCGGGAGGTGAAGAGCCCCTTCCTCATCCATGCCGCCCAGGAGCGGCACCCAGCTCAGTCGCCGGGGGAGGTCCAACAGCACTGAACCCGCCGCCATCCAGGGGCTGCCATCGCCCGCGAGGAGCGCTTCCCAGGCCCAGGCCAGGAGCTCGCCTTCCCGGGCGCCGCGATGGCCGGCCGCGGCTTCGCGGCTTCCATGGCGCAGATGCGCGACCCAGGCCGGATCCGGGCGCGGCCCAAATGCGGAGGGAAGGGCAAGCACCCGGGGCCATTCCCCGCGACGGGCCTCCTGCTCCAGGCGGGGCCAGCGACCCTCCTTGCCGCCCAGCAACCAGGCCTGGGAGATGGCCGCGAGGGCCCAGGAAGGGTCGCCCCACCGCCGCCCGCGGCCAAGTCCCCACGGGGCCTTCCAGTCGCCCAGCCAGGCGGCCCTCAGCATCCGAGCATTCCCCGCCAGACACGCCAGAAATCCGGAAAGGTCTTCGCGACGCACAGCGGATCCTCGAGGTCTCCGCCCCAGCGCAGAGCGCCAAGAGCGGCCGCAAAGGCCATGCGGTGGTCATTCCTTGGATTGAAGGGTGCCCGGTGCCGGGATGGGATCCCCGGTGCGATGCGGAGGGTGTGGTCTCCGACCACTTCCGCCTGGCCACCCAGCCATCTCACCAGTTCCGCCGAGGCATCCAGGCGGTCGCATTCCTTCAGGCGCAGGGTTTGGAGGCCCCGCAGCTCGGAGGGGCCCGGGGCGAGGGCGGCCAGGGCCGCAAGCACGGGTCCCAGATCCGGGCAGTCCGTCAGGTCCGCGTCCAGGCCCCGTTCCAGCGGCGCGGATACCTCCAGAACCTGTGCCTCCGGCCAGTGGAACCTGCAACCGGCCGCAGCCAGGATCTCCACCATGGCTCGATCCCCCTGGGTGTCCTCAGGATCGAGGGGGCCGAGCCTGAGGCTCCGTCCGGTGGCTGCGGCGGCGGCCAGGAACGCCGCCGCTCCGCTCCAATCCCCGGGCAGTTCCAGGTCCCGTGGCTCGAGGGCGCCGCCAGGAATCCGCCATTGCCCCGGCTGGAGATCCGCCGGGCAACCGAAGCGGTGCAGCCACTGGGTGGTGAGGATCAGGTAGCTGGGGCTGGCCACTTCGGCCCAGGTGAGGAGGCTCGGTTCGGGCAGGGCGGCAGCCACCATGGCCAGCCCGGACAGGAACTGGCTGCTGAGGCGGGCATCCACGCACAGTTCCAGCCTGCGCGGGGGAACCGCCACGGGGTTGAGCCAGGCCCCGGTGGCGTCCGGGGACCAGGTCGCTCCCAGGCTCTGAAGCGGATCCAGCAAGGGCCCCAAGGGCCGCTCGAAGAGCCGGGCATCTCCTTCTAGCCGGAGCCGTCCCCCGCCGGCAAGCGCGAGCCACGGCAGGAGGAAGCGCAGGGTCGTGCCGGAAGCCCCGAGCCAAAGGGGGACGTGGGCCTGAGGCTTCTGGCCCCCCTGGAGCGACCAGGTGTCGTCCTGTTCATCGAGGGGGAATCCCAGAGCCCGCAGGGCCTGGCGCATCCACCGCGTATCCTCGGCCTCGAGGCCACCCCGGAGGCGGCTGGTGCCGGGCGTCAGCGCCGCGAGGAGCAGGGCCCGATTGGTGATGGATTTGGAACCAGGGACCCGAACGGCGCCTAGAGCCGCGCCGGGCGTCAGGTGGTCATCTTCGGGAAGGGACAGAAGCATGAGGGCAGGGTGCCGCGGGGCGCTCCCGACCGCAAGGGCAGATCAGCTGATGTTTTCCAGGATCGGCTTGGAGATGCGCTTGTCGGTCACCAGGGTCCATTTGTAGACCCCATAGAAATCGATGGTCCGCCTGTAGTGGAGGGCGATCTGGCAGAAGCCGGTCTCGCCATTGCCGGACTTGGTCACGCGGATGGCATTCTTGTCCGCCAGGGCTTCGAAAATACCGAGTTCCCGCGCCTTCTCCTTGACCTCCTTCTCGACGAGCTCGATCGGCTTCCGGCTGGCGCCGCTGGCAATGAAGTCGCAGGCGTCGATCAGTTCGCTGTTCCCGAAATAGACCGGAACGGCCCTGTAGGCCACCGCTCCCACAGCACCGAGAACGAGCAGGGAAAGGATGCATCCAAGTTTGCCTTCACCACGTTCATGCTTCATGGATTCCTCCGCCTCATTTCAAATCCTCAAGGGCCTGCTTGGCCAGGGGAGAGACCAGGGGGCCTTCGGGACCGAGAAGGGTTGACTGAGGATACTTCAGGGCCTGGCGGAATGCCTGCATGGCTTCGGATTGGTAGGCGGTGCCCAGGTGGAGGAAGCAAAGGCCCGTGTGGTAGTCGATGGTGCCCTGGCTGACCCCAGTCGTGCTGCTGAGCCGGGCATCCCGCAGGAGTTCGATGGCCTTGTCGTACTTCCCGAACTGCATGAG
>Ga0315271_10001776_pt1 | contig 13192 bp, 12 predicted proteins | sample C3_top_MG_FD_204664 | JGI IMG/M metagenome (GOLD analysis project Ga0315271, IMG submission 204664) | Sediment microbial communities from Yellowstone Lake, YNP, Wyoming, USA - C3_top | ecosystem: Environmental > Aquatic > Freshwater > Lake > Sediment | place: USA: Wyoming | collected 2017-08-01 | reverse complement strand
GCTCACCAAGCGCACCTACGGCTGGCCGGAGGACGCGCAGTTCCTGGTGCCCGAAGGCGTGCCGGAGCACTTCGCCGCGGGGGTCGGTGCGCGTGGCGCGGCGGCGCACAAGGCGTGGGATGCGCTCTTTGCCGCGTATCGCGCGCAGCATCCGGAACTTGCAACGGCCGTCCTGCAAATGCAGCGGCGCGAGCTGCCCGCCGGGTGGGACGCGAAGCTGCCGGTGTTCGCCGCCGATGCGAAAGGTGTTGCCGGTCGCGATGCGTCGGGCCAGGTGCTGAATGCGCTCGCGCAGAGCGTGCCCTGGCTGCTCGGCGGTTCCGCCGACCTGGGGCCATCGACCAAGACGACGCTCAAGTTCGACGGCGCCGGCGATGTGCAGCCCGGCACGCCGGGCGGCAGGAACCTGCACTTCGGCATACGCGAACACGCGATGGCCGCGGTGATGAACGGCCTGTCGCTGACCAAGCTCCGGCCATTCGGCGGCACGTTCTTCATCTTCAGCGACTACGCGCGGCCCGCGATACGGCTGTCGGCGCTGATGGAGTTGCCGACGCTCTTCGTGTTCACGCACGATGCGATGGGCGACGGCGAGGACGGCCCGACGCACCAGCCGGTCGAGCATCTCGCATCATTGCGCGCGATTCCGGGGCTCACGCTGCTGCGTCCCGGGGACGCAAATGAGGTGGTCGAGGCCTATCGCTGCGCGATGCAGCTGCGCCACCGGCCTGCGATCCTGGTGCTGTCGCGGCAGCCGCTGCCCACACTGGACCGGACGAAGTACGCGTTGGCCGCGGGTGTGGCGCGCGGCGCCTACGTGCTGGGCGACGCGCCGGGCGGCAATCCGGAAGTCATCCTCATCGCGACCGGCAGCGAGGTCGGCCTGGCCGTTGCGGCGCACGAAACGCTTCTCGCGGCGGGGGTGCGCTCACGCGTCGTCTCGATGCCGTCCTGGGACATCTTCGAGCAGCAGCCCAAGGACTATCGCGACAGCGTGCTGCCGCCGGGCGTGACGGCCCGCGTCGCGATCGAGCAGGCGTCGACATTTGGCTGGGAACGCTACGTCGGCACGGCCGGCCGGGTCGTCGGCATGCGCACGTTCGGTGCGTCCGCACCGCTCAAGGCGCTGCAGGAGCACTTCGGCTTCGAGCCGGAAAATGTGGTTGCGATCGCGAAGGAATTGCTCGGCCGGACGTAGCGGGCGGGGGGGCACCGGCGCGCCCGGATACAGGAGTGGCCAAAGTCGGCTAAAATGGCGGCCTTCGGGCGCGCTGGTCCAGGCGCCCCTGCCACGCGGCCCGTTGACGGCGCCGCGCCCGGCGCGAAGTTCAGCGGTGGCTGTAGCTCAGTTGGTAGAGTCCTGGATTGTGATTCCAGTTGTCGCGGGTTCGAGTCCCGTCAGCCACCCCAACAGCATTGCTTCCACGAGTTGGCGAGCGCTTCGATGCGCCGGCAGCCGGACACGCGCGGAGCATCGAATGGTTGAATCCGCCACCCACAGCAGTCCTACGCAGACTCAGGACCGGACCCTCGATTTGGCCTTTACCTTTGGCGAGTGACGCCAAAGTGAAAGGGAGCGTGTCGATCGACGATGCCTTGTGACGCGATCAACGACAAGCCCCGCCGGAGCGGGGCCTGTGTTGGCGCGGAATCAGTTACTGCTTGCGGCGCGAGAAGCCGAGTCCGGCGAGGCCAAGGCCGAGCAGCGCGAGGGTCGCGGGCTCAGGAACCGTGGCGCTGGCAATGGGGCCTGACAAGAAGATTTCCTCGCAACTCTCGCTGCTGCCTGCTCCTCTGCAGTATCGGGTGCGGGCCACCATGTTCGCGTCCAATGCGGGCGGCACATCGGGAATCCCCGGACCGGTGACAATGTCGCTGAAGCTGTAGAAGAAGACGCTGAACTTCTCGAGTTCGGCTCCCCCGTTGAGGTTGCGCCCCTGAAACAAATACCCGTCAACGGGACCGATGCCGATTCCCGGGTCCGCATTGTTAAAGATCTGGATAGTCGCGGTTTCGAAGTGAATGGTCAGTCCGCTCAATGGACCCGAGGTAAAGTCAGACCAGAACATGCTCGGGTCGTTGTACCTGCAAACCGTACCTGACCCGCCGCACCCAGGGTTGGTAAGCGTCGCAGCAGTATCGAAATTCAGGACCAAGCTGTACGGGGCGGGCGGCTGGATAGGAAACAACGCCGCTTGCGAACCGCCCAGGAACCCAAAATTTCCCTCGATCGACCACGTCATGAGCGCGGCATTCGCCCCCACCGACCCGACCAACAGTCCAGCTGCGAGTAATCCAAGAATCTTAACTTTCACGTTCTCCCCCATGTTCAAGAATGCGCCGACCTATGCCCAGACTCCCCGGGACACATCGCCTGGCAATCGGCAATCCCCCTCCCCAAGGATTTGCCTCCAGCAGAGAAGGCCCACGCACGTTCCGAGCCACTATGACAATTCTGAATATAATCATCGGCCCGAATATTTCCGAAAGTAATAAATGTAATCTTCCCCGACACGGATATCCGACCGGGACAGCGTTTCACCAAGCCTTTGTATCGCCGCCTTGACGAACCTGGTGCGCCGTCGTTACCTTGGCGTTCATTCAACTGGGCGTGCGATCGAGAAAATTTCCGAGCTTGGATACTTGGGCGTCGGTGCGGGTGACATGAGTGCATGGCAGCTGTTGGCGACAACGGTCTTCGGCATGCAGGTCGTCCCCGGCGCTACGGCATCCACGCCCCGGATATCGACGCGAGCGTCTGCCTTTGCCAAGATCTGCTTGGCTTTCGCGTGTCCGACTTCACGACGATCGCAACGCCGGCCTGAGCTGCGCGCGCGGCTGCAACCGCCCTGCGGCTGCAGCAAATCGACAAAGCCGACGCATGGGGCGCAAAATGCGGCGACGTGCGCACGAACCAACACGAATGACTGTGGAGGAAACGAACAATGGCAAAGTACTTGATCAAGGCAAACTACACGGCCGAAGGCGCCAAGGGATTCGCACACGACGGGGGCACAGCGCGGCGCGCCGCGGTCGAAAAGATGCTTGCAAGCGTCGGCGGCAAGCTCGAGGCATTCTATTTCGCGTTCGGTGACACAGACCTGTATGTGATCGCGGATATGCCGGATCATTCGGCGGCGGCGGCGGTCGCGCTCACGGTCGCGCAATCCGGAAAGGCGTCGACGAACACCGTGGTGCTGTTGACGGCCGAAGAAATGGACACGGCGTCCAGGAAGACGGTCGCTTACCGGCCGCCTGGTGGCTAGTCCCGGGCATTGGAGGCCATAACGCCGCCTCAACGCCAAGCACGCCGCTCCGATTGGACAAGGACAAACTGGAAGCCCTGCGCCGCAAGTACGCGGATGCAAAGGGCGGCGACATCTTCGATCCGGAATTTGCCGCGGTCGGGAAGCAGTTGTTCAGCAACTCGGAGCGGCGCAAGTGGCCGTTCTCGGATCCGGCCACGTTCCTCGGCGCGGCGTTTCGCCCTGACGTTGTCGCGCTGCCGGATTTCGGCGGCCTCGACGTGGCACTGATCGGCGTGCCGATGGACCTGGGCGTCACCAACCGTGCGGGTGCGCGACTCGGCCCGCGCGCGGTGCGCAACGTCGAGCGCATCGGCCCCTACGAGCATGCGCTGCGGATTGCGCCGGTCGCGCATCTCGACTACGCGGACGTCGGCGACGTCCCGATGCAGAGTCGCTTCAGCCTTGAGCAATGTCACGCCGACATCGAAGCATTTTTCACGAAGGTTTGCGCGGCCAACGTCATTCCGCTGGCGGTCGGCGGTGACCATTCGATCACTTATTCGATCCTGAAGGCGGTGGGCCGGGAGCGCCCTGTGGGCATGGTGCACATCGACGCGCACTGCGACACGGCCGGCGAATTCGAAGGCAGCAAGTTTCACCATGGCGGCCCGTTCCGCCAGGCAGTGCTTGCCGGCGTCCTCGATCCGGAGCGCTCGATCCAGATCGGCATTCGCGGCGGCGCCGAATTTCTGTGGGAGTTCTCGTACGACAGCGGGATGACGGTGCTGCATGACGAGGATGTTGCGGCGATGGGCATTCCTGCCGTCGTGGCCAGGGCGCGCGAGGTGGTCGGCGACGGGCCGATCTACGTGACCTTCGACGTCGATGGAGTTGACCCGGGCTTCGCACCTGGCACCGGCACGCCGGAAGTCGGTGGCCTCACGCCACGCGAGGTGCTCGGCATCCTGCGCGGGCTGGCCGGCTTAGACATCGTCGGGGGCGACGTGGTCGAGGTCGCGCCGCAGTACGACGCGACTACCAACACTGCACAGATCGGTGCGCAGGGCCTCTTCGAACTGCTCTGCCTTGTCGCCCTGTCGAGGAAACGTACCGCGATCAGTTGTTGATGATCCTCGGATCCCATGTCAGCGTTGCCGTGCCGTTGGTGACGTTGATCGTGTACTTGATGGTCGCGCCGTCTTTTTGGCCATGCGCGACCCAGTTGGTTGGCGACGCCGGCTGGACCGACCAACCTGGATGATTGTTGAGAGTGATGCCCGTTCCCGCGACGAAGGTCCACCCACTTGTCCTGATATGCCAGGGAACGGAACGTGCCGCCGACTCCCCGGTCAGGGTAATCGGCTCTTCGCTGACGCAAATCTTGAAGGCGCCCGACGCCGGTCCGCATTGCCATGCCGATGTCGGCGGATTCGCGGCAGGCGCGAGGATCTGAATTTCCACGGGTCCGTGGGACACCTTGCTCCCGTCGCTTGCCCCCTGTCCCGAGGCACAGCCGACTGCCGCGAGCCCGCAAAGCGCGACTGCATAGCTGAATCTGCGAAATTGTTCCTTCCCCGCTTTCGACGAACGTTGGTTCATAGGCCCCCCCAGGTTGCAAATCCGCGTTTGTCCCGCCAACGGTACCGGTACTGCGACGCGTCAGCGCTGTTCGAGCGCAGGTGACGCAATTTTCGCCAGGACCTTTTCGAGATTGCTCACGCTGCGGCTCACGTTACCGAGCTTGTCCAGGCCGAACAGGCCGATGCGAAACGTCTGGAAATCCGCGGGCTCGTCGCATTGCAGCGGCACGCCGGCCGCGGCCTGCAATCCCAGGTCCAGGAATTTCTTGCCGCTCTGCACGTCCTTGTCGTCGGTGTAGCTCACCACAACGGAAGGCGACTGGAAGCCGTCGGCGGCAACGCTCGGGAAGCCGTGGTGAACCATCAGCGCGCGGACCTTGCTGCCGAGCTCCTGTTGCGCGGCACGCAGGTTCTCGAACCCGGCGCGCTCGGTTTCCTTCATCGTGTCGCGCAATTGGGTCAGCGAATCGGTGCCCAGCGTCGCGTGATAAGCGTGGCCGCCCTTTTCGTAGGTTTCCATGATCGAGAGCCACTTGCGCAGGTCGCACGCGAAACTGGTGCTGGTCGTGCTCTCGATGGCGGTGCGGGCGCGCTGGCTCAGCATCACGAGCGCGAAACCGGGCGTGCTGCTCCAGCCCTTTTGCGGCGCGGTGACCAGCACGTCGACGCCGCAGGCCTCCATGTCGACCCACAATGCGCCCGAGGCGACGCAATCGAGGACGAAAAGTCCGCCGGTCGCGTGGACGGCGTCACCGACGGCGCGCAGATAGGCATCAGGCAGCAGGATTCCCGATGCCGTCTCGACGTGCGGCGCGAATACCACGTCCGGCCGGTTCTGGCGGATCGAGGCGACCACCTCGTCGATCGGCGCCGGCGCAAATGGCGCTTGCTTCCCTTCGCCGGTCCGGCGCGCTTTCAAAACGATGGATTCGGACGGGATCTTTCCGGCGTCGAATATCTGCGTCCAGCGGTAACTGAACCAGCCGTTGCGGATCACCAGGCACTTCCCGTCCGTGGCGAATTGCCGCGCGACGGCTTCCATGCCGAAGGTTCCGCCGCCCGGCACCACGACGGCCGAATGCGCGTTGTAGACGTGCTTGAGGATGCCCGAGATGTCGTTCATCACGCGCTGGAAGCGCCGCGACATGTGGTTGAGCGAGCGGTCGGTGAAGACGACCGAATATTCGAGCAGGCCGTCGGGATCGACGTCAGGGAGGAGACCGGGCATGTTGACCTCTGCGGTGTGTGGGCGATTCGCCGCGGGGAAGGGACTTTAGCACGCCGGACCCGGCCTGCTCACGGGTCGGGTGCCCGGGTCTGTTTCGCCCGGGCGACGTCCTTGACCGCCGCCGTCACGCCACCAGCAGGGCCAGTTGCGTCAACCCGTGCAATGCGGCGTCGAGTCGGGCCTTTCCCGTTGCGCCGGCAAACGGCTCGCCCAGCGCGGCGAGCAGGTCCGCGCGCGCGTGCCGGCCATCGAGGAGGGCCACGAGCCGGCGGTCGCCGGGTTCGGTGAGCCTCACGGTCTCGTGATAGACGCTCGGGCCGTAGTCGGTGGCGGCAAACATCCAGCGCGCCGGCGCGAAGACTTCGGGGCGCTCGCCCGCGCGGGCGATGGCCGGTGCCGGATCGGCGCGCAGGATAAGATCGCCGGCGACGAACCGCTGCGCCACCTCCTGCACGGCACGCGAACCCGCATTGGCCAGCGACTCGGCATCCTTTGCGCGCGACCTGAACCACGCGCTGATCTCTGCCACCGCGACGCTGCGCGGCCAGCGCGCCAGCACGAAACCGCGGAGCGCCTGAATCTGCGGATCAGTCTCAGGCGCGGCGCCGGACGCCGCCGCCTTGCGCAGCACGCGCGATGCCGCCACATGCATGCCGGCGATGCGCGACGGCTGCGCGACGAATCGCGACAGCGCGCCCGCATGGCACAGCAGCGATTCGCGGAATCGCCGCAGGTGGACGAAATCGAGATACTGCTCGCGCGTCAGCCGATCCATCCTGGCGAGCGCCTCGCGCACCCGCGGACTCACGCCGGCACCCACCATCGAGAACATTTCCGATTCGGCGAGAAACGCGAGACCGCTGCGGCTCGCATCGGCGGCGAATTCATGGAAATAGAAGGGGTTGTTCGGCTCACCCAGGTCATCGTGGCATAGCGTGCTGTCCGTCTGGCCGCCGGCAGCCCGCAGCTGCTCACGCAGCGCCTCGTCGATCGGGTTCTGCACCGGCGCGGGTTCGACGAGCAGGTCGATCAGTTCGCGCGCGGCCACGACCCTGGCCCCCGGATCGTCGATGTCGCGCGTGTGGAACTTGAGCATGTCCCAGACGCCCTGCCGGACGTGGCAGCCGGGATAGGTGTTGTAGCTGACGAAGGCGATGCCGTTGGGGGACAGGTGCCGTGCGATCAGCGGCAGCACCTGCGCGCGCACTTCAGTCGGTATCCACGAGTAGAGGCCGTGCGCGATGACGTAGTCGAATGTGCCGATATCGTCCCCGAGGTCGCGCAGGTCGCGCTCCAGCAGTCGGCAATTCGCGAGCCCGAGCCCGTCGGCCATGCGGCGCGCCTGGCTGATGGCGTTGGCGGAGAAGTCGCACCCGGTGAATGTCGCGCCGGGCAGCGACGCCGCCATCGGAACCAGGTTGGCCCCGTCGCCACAGGCGAGTTCGAGGACGCGCGACGTTGCGACCGGCGGCACGTCCAGCCCGAGCAGCATTCCAACGGCCGCGAGATGGTACGGGTGCGTCGTGGCGGCCGGCTGTCCCGTGTAGGCGACCCGGTTGTAGGCATCGGCGAGAGCGTTGCTTGATCCAGCTGCAGCGGCGAAGGGCGAGTCGGGCACCGGGAAACTTTCCTGCCGCGTCAGCGCACCAGCAGCGCCAGCCGTGCCAGTGCGTTCAGCGCTGCCTCCAAACGGTTGCCGCCGGACGGTCCGGCAACCAGCTCGCCCAGCGCAGCGACCAGGTCGGCGCGCGTATGGTGGCCATCGAGAAGCGCCACCAGGCTGCGATCGTCGGCGGCGAGCCTGTAGGAATCGTGATAGACGCTGGTTGCGACATCGGTCTTGCCGAGCATCCAGCGCGCCGGCGCGAATGCGACCGGGCGATCGCCGGCCGCCGCGGCCACGTCGACCGGTGCGGTGCGCAGGTCCACGATGTCCGCGACCAACATCTCCGCAAGCAGAAACTCGATCGGCCGGCGTGGACTTCCTGCAGCCGGAAAAGTGCGCTCCCGCCAATCGGCGAGCTCGGACACTGGCACGGAGCGGGGCCAACGCGCCAGCAGCAACTGCTTCAGCGCTGCAACTCCCGCATCCGATTCGGGATCGGGCACGGCGCGTGCCGCCTCTCGCCTCAGGCTGAGCGACGGCAGCACATGCATTCCCAGCGCGCGCGGCGGCTGCACGACGAACCGCGACAGCGCGTCGGCGTGGCAAAGCAGCGACTCGCGGTAGCGGCGGAAATGGATGAAGTCCAGGTACTGCTCCCGCATCAGCCGGTCGAGCGGCCGCAGCGCCTGCCTCACCTCGGGTGCGAGCCCGCCGCCCATCATCGTGGTCAAGCGGGCCTCCGCGAGGAACGTCAGCCCCGACCGTGCCGCGTCGGCCATGAACTCGTGGAAGTACACGGGATCGTTGGGCTCGCTCATGTCGTCGTGCGCCAAGGCGGCGTCGGTTCCTTTGCCTGCCTCGCGAACTTCGGCGCGCATCGCCTGATCCGTTGCATTTTCCGATGCGACGGGCGTGCCGACGAGGTCGAGCATCGCGCGCGCTGCGGCAAGCTTGGCGGACTTCCCGTCGACGTCGCGCGTGTGGTACTTGAGCATCTCCCACACGACGCGGCGCATGTGGCAGCCGGGCAGCGTGTTGTAGCTGACGAAGGCGACGCCCTGCGGCGCCAGGTGGCGGGCGATCAGCGGCAGCACACGTGCGCGCACATCCGCCGGGACCCAGGAGTAGAGGCCGTGCGCGATGATGTAGTCGAAGCTGCCCAGGTCTGCCGGGAGTTCGCGCAGGTCGAGCTCAAGGAACTGTACGTTCGTGAGCCCAAGGTCGCTTGCCATGAGCCGGGCACTGGCGATCGGGCGTGCTGCGAAGTCGAAGCCGACGAACGTCGCTGCCGGCAATGTCGCTGCGATCGGCACCAGGTTCAACCCGTCGCCGCAGGCAAACTCCAAGACCCGGCACGTCGCCAGTGGCGCCACGTCCATGCCCAGCAACGTGCCGATCGAGGCAAGGCGTTCGGGATGACGCACGGCATCCGCGAAGCTCGTGTACGCGACGTCGTTGTAGCTCCGGACGAGGGGGTCGTTGCCGGGCGGCGGTGCGTGGGTCGATGTATCGGACACTGTAGCTTTCCAGGGCGCGGCGCGCCGCACCGCTCTCGCGTTCGTTCAGTCCGGGATTGTATCCTCCACGCGCACCGATGCATTCCCGCAGGCGGGGAATGCTTCTCTCATTCCGCGCCATCCTTCCTGCGCTGCAGAAGGTGATCGACGGAAAGCTTGCCGGGTCCGTAGAAGACGAGGACCAGGAGCAGGGCGCCCCAGAGGACGTGGTCCTTGAGGCCCGCCGCCGAAAGGTCCGGATAGGAGACTGCGGCGACCAGGTTGAACGCGAACAGCGCAATCGCCGCGAACCGCGTGCCGAAGCCGGTAACGATGAGGATGGGCAAGCCCAGTTCTGCGCAGGTTCCCAGCACCGCGGCAACAGCGGGTGGGAGCAGCGGCACGTGGTACTCGTTCCGGAACAACGCCAGCGTGATGTTCCAGTCGTGGAGCTTGGTGAGGCCGGAGAAGAAGAACACGCGCGCAACGTAGATCCGCAATGCAAGCGCGAACAGCGGCTGCAGCCGGTCGATCATTTCGGCCGCGTGGCCGTAAAGGCGCGCTACGCGCTGGGGAAGGGAAAGCGCGGCGGGCGGCATCGACGTTGCTCCTGTGAGTGGCGGGACTGCGTTTCTTAGTCGCGGCAGCGGGCGAATGCTTTCACTCGCCGCGCAGTTCCGCGAACGTGCCGCTGACGATGCTGTTGCGCAGCGTGGTACCGAGGTCGAAGTCGGGCTCGGCCGACACCGCGGCGTCCAGTGCCGCCGCAAGGTCCCCGCCACCGGCAAGCGCTTGCAGCAACGCGAAATCGCCGGGCGCAAGGCGCTCGACGACGACCGTGCCCAATTCACGGCGCACGAGAAGGTGGTCTGTCGCCGCACCGAATTCGACCGCCATGTCGTTGGCAAAGCCCGGCTGATGCACCTGCCAGATGCGCAGCACCGGATAGCTCGAGGTCAGCAGCCGGCAGGACGGGTCCAGCGCGAACCCAAACTCCGTGATCCGCTCGGCGGGCGTCGCGGCGAGTGCTTCGAGGATGTCCTCCGGTGCGCCGTCCGCATCGGCAGCGCGACCGGCTTCGTCGATCGCCCATTCGAGCCGGGCCACGTCCGGCAGATAGGGAAGGTCTTGCGCGTGCGGATAGGTGGCGAGAAATTCTCCGAAGCTCCCGCCGTAGACATTGAGATCGCCGCCCGTGGACGCCGCGGAATGCACGTAGGCGTCGACCGCGGCGTGGAAGAACCGCTCGCCGACCAGCTGCGACACGACGCGATAGGTCGCGCCGAGCGCATTGCGGTAGTTGGCGCGCACGGAGTTACGGTAGATGGCGACGCGATCACCGCCGTCAGAATCGCCGGCCAGCAGCGCCGACGCGAAGCGCGCCTGCCGTTCACGCAGCGATGGCAAGGCAGGCATCCAGCAATGATTGCGCAGTCGCGGCTTCCCGTTGGAGCACGGCGAACTCGGGAATGTCGGTGTCCCACTCGATCAGCGTCGGCACGCGGCCGTAGCGGCGCAGTGCCCGCTCGTACAGTGACCAGACCTCCGGCGCAACCGGCGCGCCGTGGGTGTCGATGAGACAGGGGCCGCTCGCGTCGAAGCCCGCCAGATGGATCTCGGCGACCATGGCGGGCGGGATCGCGGCCAGGTACGCATCGGCATCGATGCCGTGGTTGCGCGCGTTGACATAGATGTTGTTTACGTCGACCAGCAGCCGGCAGCCCGTCCGCGCGGCGACCGCGGCCACGAACTCGCATTCCGGAATGGACGATTCGGGAAACGTCAGGTAACTGGAGACGTTCTCGATGAGGATTTCGCGGCGGAGGAAGTCCTGCGTGGCAGAAACCCGGGCGCAGACGTGAGCCAGCGCTTCCGGCGTGTACGGCAGCGGCAGCAGGTCGTTGAAGTGCCGGCCGTCGACGCTGCTCCAGCAAAGATGTTCGGACACGCGCGCCGGTTCGACGCGAGCGACCAGGCGCGCCAGCTTGGCCAAGTGTCCGGTGTCGAGCGGGTCGGTCGACCCCAGCGAGAGTCCCACGCCATGAAGCGAGACCGGATAGTCCGCGCGGATGCGGTCGAGTGCGGCCAGCGCCGGTCCGCCGTCGGCGAAATAGTTCTCGCTGTGGACCTCGAACCACGGAACCGGCGGACGCTCCGCGAGCACGGTTCCGACGTGCGGCGCGCGCAGCCCCAAGCCGGCGGAATTAGGCAGGTAGTGATTCATGCAGGCGAAGGCGCGCGGCCGACCGCGATCTGCGGTCTGGCCGCGCCGTTCCCGGGCGGGAAACGCTTACTTCGGGGCCATCGTCTTGCCGCCCATCTTTTCGCAGGTGCCCTTGGCGACGTACTTCCACTCGTTCGGATCGCCGTCCACCTTGACTCCCTGCGCGGCGCAGGCGTGCTTCGCGGTGCCGCAGTCGTTCTGTCCGGCCTTGGCGACGCCGTAGCACTTTTCCGTGCCTTCCTTCTGCATGACGGGCTGCGCGGCGATGGATGCAGCGAATCCGACGGCGAGGAGGCCGGCGACGGCGGCCTGGATCGTGGCTTGCTTGTTCATGGGTACTTGGCTCCTGATTTGGGGGTTGGGTGCGACAGGGTCATGGCCTGCCTGAAGCTTTGGTCGACGGACCCGCCGCAAACTTACGCGCATTGTGGCGGTGCGCGCAAGCCGCTGCGGCCGATTTCCCGCTAACATTGCGACAGTGACGAAACCTTCCCAGCCTGTCGCGCCGCTGCAATTCACCGTCGCGACCTTCAACATCCACAAGGGCTTCTCGCACCTGACGCGGCGCATGGTCATCCATGAGCTCAAGGAGAAGCTGCACGGTCTTTCCGCCGACATCCTGTTCCTGCAGGAGGTCCAGGGCGCCCACCACCGGAACGCGGGCCGCTACCTGGACTGGCCGGGAAAGCCGCAGCACGAGTTCATCGCCGACACGGTATGGCGCGAGGTGGCCTACGGTCGCAACGCCGTGTACCGCCACGGGCACCACGGCAATGCGATCCTGTCGCGCTTTCCGATCGTCCGCCAGGAGAACGAGGACATCTCCGCGCACGTGTTCGAGAATCGCGGATTGCTCCATTGCGAAATCAAGCTGGCCGACGGCGCGCCGAACCTGCATTGCATCAATGTCCATCTGGGCCTTTTCGAGCGCGGCCGGCAATGGCAGATCCGGTCGCTGGCCGAGCGCATCCGCGGCACGGTCCCGAAGGACGCGCCGCTGATCATCGCCGGCGATTTCAACGATTGGCGGCGCAAGGGCGACCGCATCCTGACCGACGAACTGGGCATCTACGAGGTGTTCGAGGAGGTCAAGGGCCGGCCCGCGCGCACGTTCCCGTCCGTGATGCCGGTCTTCCGTCTGGACCGGATCTACGCCCGGAAGCTCGACGTCAAGGACGCGCGTGTCCACTACGCGTTTCCCTCTGGACGGCTGTCCGACCACGCGGCGCTCGCCGCCACCTTCACGTTGCCGCGCCAACGCCGCTAGAAGTCTCAAGGACCAGGGGCCGAAGGTGGAACACTTCACAACCGGCAACAGAGTAGAGCTGCTGCGCAGCGGCGCCGAATTCTTTCCGGCGCTGATCGAGGCGATCGATGCCGCTGAAGCCGAGGTGTGGCTGGAGACCTACATCTTCGCCGACGACGTGTCCGGGCGCGCGGTTGCCGCCGCGCTGGCCGGCGCGGCGCAGCGTGGCGTGGCAGTCCGGGTGCTGGTCGATGGCTGGGGCGCGCGCCAGTACCTGACGCCTGCGCTCGCGCAGATGCTCGCCGCCGGCGGCGTGCGCCTGATGAAGTACCGGCCCGAAGTTGCGCCGTGGCAGTTCCGCATGCACCGGCTGCGGCGCCTGCACCGGAAGATCTGCCACGTCGACGGCCGCGTCGCCTTCGTCGGCGGCATCAACCTGATCGACGACATGAACACGCCGCGGCACAAGCCGCCGCGCGTGGACTTTGCGGTGCGCGTCGAAGGGCCGATGCTCGCGGTAATCGTGATGACGATGCAGCGGCTGTGGGCGCTGGTCGAGCTGAC
>Ga0315271_10001775_pt1 | contig 13194 bp, 18 predicted proteins | sample C3_top_MG_FD_204664 | JGI IMG/M metagenome (GOLD analysis project Ga0315271, IMG submission 204664) | Sediment microbial communities from Yellowstone Lake, YNP, Wyoming, USA - C3_top | ecosystem: Environmental > Aquatic > Freshwater > Lake > Sediment | place: USA: Wyoming | collected 2017-08-01 | reverse complement strand
TGCGTGCTTCGTTCGGGCAATCTCAACGGCGGCGGGCGAAATTTCGGTGCCGATCACCCTGGCGAAATGATCCGCAAGAAAGCGCGTTTGCGTTCCGTTGCCACATCCCAGATCAATCAACGGAAGCTGTGGGTCCATCGAGCTTCTGAACAGAGCCAAATCCTGTTGGGCCGCATGAGAGGGATCGGCATCCCAAAATATTTCACCTGGCGCTCCGGTCGAAGTACTCCAAAAACTCTCCCAGGATGTCGCATAACGATTCGTTGATGTCATCGGTTTGTCCTTTGCTGGAAAATAAATATCAGAACTACGGGCCTGCGCCTTCGCTCATTTGTACACCATCTGATCGCGGGCCGGAGCGCCCAGCTTCCTACGAACGGAGGACCGCCCACCGATTCCGCAGCCACTTCGATCGTATGAGCTTGTACCCGAGCCAGGCTATGAGCAGTAGGCCCAGCAGCGGGACGGCCACGGTGCGGACCAGCTTCTGATAATCAGTCATATGCACCCGCAAGAGATACTGCGGGCGCTTCATCAGATTCTGCTTATCCGACGCAATGGTGACCGTATACAGGCCCTCGTCCAGCCTGACTTCGCCTCTCAATACTCCATCCTGGTGGGTGCTCGGACGAATATCTGCCACAATCTGATCCTCTGCCTCGGTACTCCCGATCCCCTTCATGACCCGCATCCCAATCAGCTCGTTGCGCAACGCAGGGTCCACAAGGTCGACGACTAGAACGGTGTCGCCTTCCTGGGGAATGTCCGTGCAGTACTGATCTTTCAATTGGTATTGCGGCTGATAGGCGTTGAAATGTACAACTCTCTCCCCGACCTGGCGCAGGCACGGGTCGTCTTCTCCGTTCACTACTCCATGTGCGGCGGCGACGCCGGGGTGGGACAGTACGGCAAGAAGCATGAGCCCCGTCGCGCCTATTCCTGTCACGTGTTTCATCATGGCCGAACCCTCCTGTATAGAATCGCGCGACTCAGCGATCCTCGTGCGTCGTCTCTGGCGGATCACCCGTCCGGGGCCGCCGCGGCCCTCTTCATCGGCCTGTTCCGTTCGACAATCCAGTCAGCGCCGTGCCCGCAAACGACGTAACGAAAAGCCCTGAGCGACGCGCGCACGGGCCGTCACCGGTTTCCATGGCATGACACGTAGGCCCCAGCAGAGTGCCCCTATTGCCAGTACCACCACGATCATCTGGTCCATGTTGCCCTCCTCATCACCGCCGACAATCCAATTTATTCTTGTCACCCGTCTCTGTGGCTCACCGAGCAGACAGGCCCCTCCGGGGTGTAGAGAGAGGCCTATCTTCCTCAGCGGGAGGCGCCGTGCGAAGTCTCGGCACCCACCTCGACGGGGAGAAGAAACCGATCTCCGTTTCTTTGCTGTGCTCCACGGTTGCGCAAAATCACCGGGTCGACAATCTCACCACATTGCACGCAACGCTGAGCGGTATAGTCCGATAGATCCTCGCACCACTCAGCGACCATGAGTCCGCTGCAGCGCGGACAACGTTCCTCGCTGTGGGTTCTTACCCAACTTCGAGTCGTAGCCTCATTCAATAGATGTTGTGTCACCGCCAGCGCCGTTCCCATCGTTGCCTCCCTCAGCGATCCACCGGTTTACCTCACGCCATTTCTAACGAGGTCTAATGGCAACTCGCGTTCCAGCAGGCTCTCGCCCGACTTGGATCGTCGATGTCATTGACATTAGGGGGGATTGAGCGGTTCTGTTCGGGGATGTCTGTCGCGAAAAAAGAGGGGTGCCGAGAACGATCTGCCGATATCCCGGCAGATGCCGGATGATCGGCGCGGTTACTGTGGTCGTAAAATTTTGAGCTTCTGCATCTTGGATTGCAGGGTTGTTCGCTTCATCCCAAGCCTGGCAGCAGCCCCGGCAGGACCACCGATCGTCCAGTTCGTCTCGCGAAGTGACTTGAGAATATGCTCGCGCTCGGCTTGCTCAAGGGTCGTGGTGGCGGAGTGTGTTGTATGACTTGGCGTCCGCTTTAGCTCGGCAAGTGACACAAACAGATCTTGTCCTTGGGTAAGAATCACTGCTCGCTCTATGAAATTCTCAAGTTCCCGCACATTGCCGGGCCAATGATAGGCTTGGAGCGCTTTCATGGCCTCCGATGGGATCGTCTCGATGCGCTTCTTCATCCGTTGGGCGAATTTCTGGGCGAAGTGTCGGACCAGCAAGGGAATATCTTCCGTTCGATCGCGCAGGGGAGGGACGGTCACCGGAAAGACCTTCAGCCGGTAATAGAGGTCGCTGCGAAACCTCTGCTCCTCTACCATTTGACCAAGGTCGCGGTTGGTGGCGGCAAGTATGCGAACATTGACGTGTATCGTCCTGGTGCTTCCCAGTCGCTCAAATTCCTGCTCTTGAAGCACGCGGAGTAGTTTCACTTGAAGCTCCAACGGAATTTCTCCCACCTCGTCGAGGAACAAGGTTCCACGGTCAGCTAATTCAAACCGGCCGATCTTGGTGGCGATCGCACCGGTGAATGCGCCTTTTTCATGTCCGAAGAGTTCGCTTTCCAACAGCCCCGTTGGGATCGCGGCGCAATTGAGCTTCACGAATGTTCTCTCCCGCCGATAGCTGAGATTGTGGAGCGCCCGAGCGACCAGTTCCTTCCCACTCCCTGTCTCGCCCAAGACCAGGACCGTCGAATCGGTCGCAGCCACAGTCTGAACCTCTTTGAGAACCAGTTTAAGCGCCCGGCTGTCCCCGACGATTTCCTCGAAGTTGTACGCTGTCTGGATTTCCTCCTCCAGGTACAGCTTTTCCTTTGCGAGCTTGTCCTTCAGCGATGAGATTTCCTGATACGCTATTGAATTCGCAGCGGCGAGCGCGACCTGCGCACCGATCCGGCTGAGCAATTTCGCATCGTCGTCGGTGAACGCGTCCTCCTGCATGCTGACGACGCTCAACGTGCCCAATGCTCGCCCGTGCAAGATCAGGGGAACCGCGCATCCCGATTTCAGGCCTTCGGCCTTTGCCCGTTTCATGATCTCGGTAGGAAACTCCGTGAGGTCGAGACTTCTGACTAGGACTGTTTGTTGGGTCGTGAATGCCAACCCTTCCGGGGTTCCTTCCAACGGAATGGGATCTCCCGCCTCGACAAAGTCTTGATGGCTGGGAAAATCGAGCGCATGAGACCGCAACTGGTGCGTCGCGGGATCATAGAGACAAAACCACGCGAAATCGTGAGGGATTACACGACGGAGGCAGGCAGAGATCGCTTTCAGGAGTTCTCGCAATTCGAGGTGCGACACGACGGCGTTGTTGATCTCCAGCACCAAGCTGAGCCGATCTCGCTCCCGAGCCAGCGACCGCTGCGCGGCTTCCGCGCTGGCGAAATGGAGCACGTTGTCCACCGCCACGGCCACTTGTTTAGCCACCTGACCGAGCAATCTCAGGTTCTGGTCTCCGAATGCACGGGGTTCGAGACTCCCGAACCCGATCGCGCCGAGACGTCGCATGGCGGTCGTCAAGGGAAACAGACAGACGGACTGGACGCCGATGTCTTTGAGGGCTGCCATCCCCATCGAAAATCGAGTTTCCTCGCCGAGAGACGGAATGATCAAGGGTTGCTGGTGGGTCCAGACCCAACCGCTGGAGGACTCCTCGATTGGCAGCTCCAGCCCATCCAGTCTGGTGTTGAGGTGGTGAGCTTCTGCGGTTTCCAATACGTGAACCTTCATCAGATTCTTTGTGGGATCGTGGAGGATCAAGCCGATGAAGTCGAACGGAGCGACTGCCGGGAGGCGTTGCGCAAGGTCCCGAAAGAGCGCGGACAGGTCGCGGTGCGACACGATGGCTTCGGACACCTCGAGGAGAAGCCGTAACCGGTCGTGATCGCGAGTCAAGTCTTGATGATGGAGGACATTGTCCACCGCCACCGCGACCTGTTGGCCTACTTGTTGGAGAAATTCCAGATCCGTTTCACCATAGGCCTCTTTCTGCACACTCAAAAACCCCATGGCGCCCAGCCGCCGCACCGCCGTAGTCAGAGGAACAAAGCAAAATGAATTCGCGCCGTCCTCCTGCATATGTCCGGTGACCTTGGGCCAGCGACGTTCTTCGGTAAGATCCGGTACGAGAATGGGCTGTTGCGTCTGCCACACCAATCCGGCGGGACTCTCTTCGACCGGCCCCTCATGGCCGCCCACGAGATCGGCAGGCACATTCGCCTGAATGCTGTGCAATCGCATCGTATTTCGCGCAGGATCGTGCAACGTCAGAGCAACGAAATTGACATGCACCACTCGGGGAAGGCGCTGGGCAAGATCTCGAAAGAGTGCGTGTAAATCTCGGTGGACAGAGATCGCTTGCGCAACCTCCAACAGAGATTGGTACCGCTCGGCAAGAGTTTCACAGGGAGATGCAGGATACTGATCCATAGGAGGGCAGTATGGCGTATGAGTCAGTGACGGCTCAAGAGGGGGGGAGGGGTGGCCTGGTTGGTCTCCCGAGCGCGCGGAAAACTTACGCTGACTTTCCGGTTTTCTTGACGCGTGAGTCGAGCCATTGCCAGCAGCTATTCAGAATGCCACCGTTTCTTTTTCTAGACACCTCACGGTATGTTATACGGCTATAAAATCAGAAATCCGCACCTTGTGCGGATCAGCCTGAGTGAGCGGCAGATCGCTTAGCTGCTCGACTCGGCCGTACTCCCCACCTCAACTACAGATGAACGGAGATGCGCGATGCTTCAGCTTACACCACTCGATCCGAGTACCCCGATATTTCAACAGCTCAGCACCGAGGCTTCGCCCGTGGTCCTGGTTAACATCTTTCACGTCGCGGAAGCAGACATCCCTGCCCTTCTCAAGGCGTGGGAGGCGGACGCCAATTGGATGAAGCGACAACCCGGCTATATCTCGACGCAATTACATCGAGGTATCGGTGGCAGCACCGTATTCATGAACTACGCAATATGGGAGTCAGTGGCGCACTTTCGGACGGCATTTACCCATCCCGAGTTCAAGGCGGCCCTTGAGCACTATCCGTCTACAACTGTGGCGTCACCGCATCTTTTCACGCGGCTGACGGTTCCGAATCTGTGCGTAGGCCCGTAGCGGATTGGCCTTATCGCTCGTGCAGCTGATCGCCCACACATTCAGAGTCACCGAGGGAACCGCCTCTTTGAACTTCACGGTTAATTCGTCCAAAGGAGATCGTCCATGGCCAAAACCATTCTGATCACCGGCGCGACCGGAAACATTTCATCTGGCATCATTACCCAGCTCAAGGGCTCCGAACATCGCCTCCTGGCGCTGGTGCGTAACCCGGAAAAGGCTGAAGAACTCACGCGACAGGGCGTCGAACTTCGAGTCGGCGATCTGGAGAAGCCGTGGACGCTCGGTTCTGCCTTCGCAGGTGCGGACATCGTATGGATCCTGGCGCCACCAGGACCCCGCGCACCCGAGCAATGCTCGAACGCACTCTGGGCGGCGAGGCGGGCAGGCGCCAAGCACGTCGTACGCCTGTCGGCATTCGGCGCAGCGCATACGGCACCAACGATCAACAGCCGTTTGCATGCACTCTCCGACGCCGAGCTGGTTGGATCGGGCATTCCGTTCACGATTCTGAAACCGCACTACTTCATGCAAAACCTTATGATGGCGGCGCAGACCGTCGCCCAACAGGGTGCGATGTACTTCGCCCTTGCCGATGGAAAAATGGGGCTCATCGACTCACGCGACATCAGCGACTTCGCCGCACAGGTGTTGACGACCGCGGGCCACGAGGGAAAGACCTACACACTCACCGGGCCAGCTTCGATATCGATGCACCAGGTTGCGGCGGCAATCGGCGAAGCCATCGGGAAGACAGTGAAGTACGTGCAGATTACCATCGAGGCCCAGCGACAGTCGATACTACAGATGGGAATAGACGAGTGGACGGCGAACTTGCTGGGCGATTATTCCGCCGCCTACAGCGCGAACTGGGGGGATCTGGTCACCGACGACTTCCAGTTGGTGACGGGCAAGGCACCTCGAAGCATTGCGCAGTTTTGCAGGGACTTCGCTGCCGCTTTTGGGAAGTAATCCATTTACACGGATCAGTCTATTGATAGATAGCTTTCTCCCCAAGTTGGCACAGGATTGATAGGCACATGAACGGAAACGGTAATGACATGGACTTATATCGTGCAGCAGGAGAACTTGCAGGACTCACGAGCCTGGTCGATGCGTTCTACGCAAACATGGATACCTTTCCGGAAGCCCGTGTGATTCGAAAGATGCATCCCTATGATTTAACCGAGTCGCGGAAAAAACTCACGTACTTTCTGTGCGGAGTGCTCGGCGGCCCTAGGCTCTTTATCGAGCACTACGGCGGAGTCGACCTCCCTGATTTTCAGCGGAAAGAATCAGGATGTTCAATGCGACATAACCTTAACAATTGCCCGAAGAGAGACGTATTGTCCGCTACACCCTTCGGGCCCACTCCAACTAACGTTCAACCCCTCCAAGGCACCAATACACCATATCCTCAAGGGCCGAGTTTGCGCTGGAACCAGTAGACATTGGTTTGGCATTTTCAGTAAAGTTGGCGCCGAAGTTTTGAGCAGGAAGGGCTGGCGGTCGGCGGTGTCGGGCCAGCTCTGGTTATTTCCCATTTTTAACAGGAGGGAGAGCTAGCGATGAGCACGAAGTCACTCTATGAACGCCTCGGGGGCTATGACGCGATCGTTGCGGTCTCGGGGAACCTGTTGCCACGCCTCATGTCGGATTCTCGGCTGAAACGTTTCTGGGACCATCGGGGCCAGGACGGCATCGACCGCGAAAAGCAGCTCCTGATCGATTTTCTCTGTGCGAATTCGGGTGGTCCCATGTACTACACCGGGCGAGACATGAAGGTGTCTCATAAAGGGATGAAGATCAGTGAAGCCGATTGGACGGCATTCATGGGACATGTCAATGCGACCCTGGATGTGTTTAAACTTCCCCCGACTGAGCGGGGCGAGGTCGTCGGTTTCGTGCAATCTTTGAAAAAAGATATTGTCGAAGCGTAGTAGGGGGGATGGGGCCTGATGATCTTCTGTGCTCGCAGAACGCGCACGATCAGAATGTGCTCGTTCGATGCGCGCAGTGGAAGATCAATCAGCCCCCATCCCCGAAGAGAGAACGAGCAAGCTTGGAGGGATCATTTCTAGTCATTCGCTCTAATGGCTTAGTCCATCCCCGCCAGCCAGGAGAGTCGAGAGATCATAGTTGAGTAAGTCCCCGATTCGCGTGATCGACATGTCCGCCGGTGGAAAGCGCGCCAGTACCTGCTTGTCCACGGCATAGTGGCCCTGGCAAGGAAACACAGTCGTGACGCGCGAGGCCCAGGCGGTTTTCACGGCGGAGAGAATACGGAGCTTGTCGTCGATCAACACGTAATGCTCGGCAGGGTAGCGCTGCGCCACGTCGTCCAGTTCCTGCTCCTTGTGAATATAGATCAAGACATTCCCGCCAACGGCTTCAAATAATCCGGATTGTTCGATTTTTCTCGGCTGGAAGACTACATCCCCGTCGGACAGGATGACGACAGGCCCCCACTGCTTGACCTGTTTAATCACCTGGAGCGCGTTCTGGTACAGCCGGTCGGCGAATGGATAGTTGATGAGGAAGTGAGAGACCGTTAACAGGTGCGAATCCCGTGGGTACTCAATACGATACCGCTGAAGAGTCCCTAAATAATCTGCATACCCCAGCTCGACTCGCAACTGCTCGAAGATGGCCCAGTATCGCTCCCGACGCTCGTGGCCGACTTCGCGTTCAAGATAACGCTGCAAGTCTTCGGTCACTCGATCGTTGTCCAGCAACGTGTTATCCACGTCGAAGAGAAAGACAATGCCAGAAGACGACATAGGGCACAACGCCTCTTCGGTCGAGTGGTTGGATTGGCAGATCTGACACTTAACCCGCGGTCACGATTGGATACGCATCATCGACACGTATGCCCTGCTTACTGTAAAGCGAATGGAAGATGTCCGAACCTTCCAGCGAATTTAGAGCGTCTCGTGTGTGCCGTCGCAGAACGGCGGGGTCTTCGTCTGCTTGCACATGCACAAGGCAACTTCTTTCGTTTCATCTACTGTAAACTCGACCGGCTCGATCCCGGTCCCTTGGTGAGCCCCGTCACAGAACGGTTGGTCCCTCGAGCGTCCACATTGACACCAATAGTACGTTCCCGCTTCCAACGTCAGCACTTCGGGCTGCTTGGCTGCAATGCGTGGCTTCTCCATGAACAGGCCTCCTTGTTAGATTACAACTGTAACGGCTTGATCGGCGCGAGGACGGCAGCCGGGTTATTTTTCCACACCGACTCATCCGCATCAACATAGATTTCGACTTCGTTGTCATCCGGATCGCGCAGATAGAGGCTTTGGCTCACCGTGTGGTCGCTCATGCCGTCGATCTGAATCCCAGCCTGTTCCAACTCTTTCTTGGCCGAACGGAGTTCATCGAGGCTGTCTCCCACCTTAATCCCGATATGATAGAGTCCTCGACGTCTTCCCTCAAGTGGTCCAGGAGCCTCGCCGACTTGAATCAGCAAAAGTTCGTGGTGGGTCCGTCCGGATGTCAGAGCCGCCGCAGCCCCGTTGAAAATTCGTCCGACTTCCTGGAATCCCAGCAAGTCTCGGTAGAACGTTAGTGATCGTTCAAGATCCTTCACATAGAACACCACATGGCCAAGGTAATGGGCTTTCATTTCACCTACCCTTTTCTCGTACCCAAAAGGACTGCTCTCTCCAGTACTCTGTGCAGTCAACGGAGCAACGCTCTGACCGCCGCGTGCGCCAACACCACATCGGGCCCTCGTTGTAGTGCGTCGTGATATTGTCTGCCGAACCCCTCTCCCTCTTCCGACGGAATCAGAAGTGTCCGGATCGATGCGATACTGGTGGCTATATCCTGACCGTCAGGCGATTCGCCTTTTTCTCCGAGTTCATCGATCGTGGCCATCAATTGAGACAGTGGACGCAGCCAGGCAAACCACGCATCCCCCAGCACCAGCTGCAAAAATGCGCCATTGGATGGGATACGTCCATGCACACGCTCATACGACACCCTTTCGTCGTCCAGCAAGGCTTTGTGCAGACGAAGCAGTGCCCGAAAAAGATGGTCGAGGTGCGCGTCTCTGTGATCTAGCTCCGGCATGATCCGATCTCCCCATGGGTCACGCGACCGTTACCCTGTCGGCTCGCTATCGAGCTGATGCGCCTTGCGTCCGCCACGGGCAAGCAGATGCTCAGGAATCTGACCGCCGACCATGAGTTTCGCCATGTCCGCGGCCCGGGTTACGAGTTGTTGTGCCCCTTCACGTAATTGCTGGCTGTTCTGCACCTCGCTGACATTCCGTTCCATATCCTCCGCGCTCCAGCCCCGTGAATGGGCGATGAACGGGAACTGCGGAAACTGGCAGCCGACTTCGGCAAAAAAGGTCATGAGTTGTCCTGCTACCCCCTGCACGTTGTCTTGCCCGCCCATGATGATAAACGCCGCGACCTTGTTCTTGAGCAAATGTTTGTTCGCGATGGTCTCCTGGTTCTGGATGCAGTTCAGCCGCTCGACCATCTTGTAGTACAAGCTGCTGGCGTTGCCCCAGCGAATCGGAGTTGAAATGAGAATGACATCGGCCCAATGCACGATCGCTTCGTACACGCGATCGAGCTGATCTGTCTGGTCCATTTGCGTGATCGAACAGGGCCAGGTGCAGGCCTGAGCCGATTTGGAATAGAAACCTTCGCACGAGCGAAAGTTCAGCTCGCGGAGCTTAATACATTGTGTCTCTAGTTTGAGCGCGCTTCGGGCATGGTTCAGCGCCACATCCAGCATCGCGTCGGAGGTACTATACCGTGGATGGTCCGTGGTCATCGCCGTCGTCGAGATCCCCACGACGCGGATCGGGCCTGTCTGGCGCAATACCGGGCGTGCGAGCGGATGGGGTTTATGCGACTGTTTCTTCCGTTTTGTGGCGGACAACAGGTCGATATGAAGCCGGCCGTTCTCGATCTTCGTGGCATAACTCGGGACTTGATCTTGTTCGTACCCTGCTTCTCCTTGACCGGTTTTGTGATGGAACTTCCAGTAATGCCAGGGGCAGACGACATAGTCACCGTCGAGCGTGCCTTCACCCAGTGGACCACCGACATGATTACAGACCCCGGAGATCGCGGCAAACGATCCATCTTTATAGGTCAGCGCGATTGTCGTCTTCCCGAAGGAGATTTCTTGCAAGGGCTTCTTCTTCAGTTCTTCAACGCTTCCAACATCCGTCCATTGTGTATCCGGCATAACAGGCTCCCTCTATGATGAAGTCACGATGCCTTACCTGCCCGCGCCGGTATCGTAATAAAACCGCTCGTGCACGATCTTGCCGTTCTTCCACTTGGCCACAACGACTTGCTCCATGTGAACCGGCTGCCCGCTGGTAGCAATAAAGTCCAGGTTACACTCGTAGAAGGTTACGTTGTCGCCGACGCCTGAGGCTGTGACGTTGAACCCCTTCCATTCTTTGACACCGCTCATGAACTGTTTTTCTCGTTCAATATTTGCCGCCTGGCCTATGGTGGGTGGATTGGCGTTTTCCTGCATCTTCACATCCTTGTCATAAAACTCAGTGATCGCCTCAATGATCTTGCCTTGACGGATGTAGCCAAACAGATCGTTCAGCCGCTGTTGCAGATTGGTTGTGCTCATGACTTCTTTTCCTTGCTCGATTTGCCGGTGAATGTAATTCCTGCTTTCTGTACCTCCTGGTAGGGGAGGAGCCAGACCAGCGATTCATCGCTGAGATCGCCGACTTGAAAACGGTTTCCCCAGGGATCACGAAAATCACAACGAAAGTCTGACGCCGGTTTCAGTTTGTACTTATTGATAAGCTTCTTCCGCACTTCCTTGATCTGTTGTTCGTCCCGGACCATCAAGCCGAAATGCTTCACGCGATCTGGTTGCAGCTTATCCACTTCAAAGATCGCCATGAATTGATGCTCGCCCAGCTTGCACCAGGCGGCGCCTTCGCCGCCACGTAGCATCTTTAAGCCAAAGACATCCGAATAGAACTTCACCGCTTTTTTAGCATCAGTAACCTCTATGACGATATGGTTACATCCGTAGACTTGGACTGCCATTATGTCTCCTCCCTTTCTCTCAGCAGGGTACTGAAAAAGTCCGCCAACACGAAGATGCGGTTCAAGCTAAGGCTGAGATAAAGAAAGCTTGATCTTCGCTCAACCTCGACCTCAGCCTGCTAAGCCTCTCTTTCGGCCTGCCGAATAGCAGACACGATAATATCGGGAGGCTGGGCACCGGAAATCGAAATACTCCCGTTGAAAACAAAATAGGGCACCCCGCTGATGCCCAACCGACGACCGACTGCTTCTTCGGCCTTGACCTCAACCACGCCTTTCTCGCTCGCCAGAAATGTTTCTGTCTCTATTCGATCCAGTCCGGCTTCGACAGCTACATGCGCAAGGGTCTTCACATCCCCAAGATTTCCGCCTTCCAAAAAATATGCGCCAAAGAGATTCTCCACCACTTTGTCTTGTTTCCCCTGCAGTGCTGCATACCAAACCAGCCGATGGGCTGCAAAGGTGTTTGGCGTCCGCTGAATCTTCTCAAACGCAAAGGGAATCTGTTCATCCGCGCCGGCAGCGAGAAGTTGTTCTTCCATCCGACCGAAGGCCTCCAGGCTCCCAAACTTGGCTTTTAGATAGGTGTTCCGATCCATTCCATCGAGCGACATCGTCGGATTCAATTGGAATGGACGCCATGTGACCTCTGCCTTCACCACATCTTTCAATTCGCTCAAGGCCCGTTCCAGTCGTCGTTTCCCGACAAAGCACCAGGGGCAGACGATGTCGGAGTAGATGTCGATTTGCATCAAGGGCTTTTTCTCTCTTAGGCTAAGGTCGAGGTTCAGCGAAGATCAGACTCTCTTTATCTCGGCCTTAGCCTGAACCTCAACCTTCTTCGTGTTGGCAGACTGTTTCAGCATCATGCTAAATGCCCCATCTTGCCAGCCTGATAATCGTTCACAGCCTCAACCAGCTCCGCCTTGGTATTCATGACGAAGGGGCCATAGCGCGCGATCGGTTCGTCGATCGGCTTCCCCGCCATGACCAAGAGCCGGCTGTTCTCTTGAGCCTCCACCGTAATTTGCGATCCCTCACGCTTGCAGACGATCAATTCCGCTTCCCCAGCCGTTTGCGAGCCGTTGACGGAGGCGCGGCCTTGTAAGATAAAGACCGACGCGTTGTGTCCCTCAGGCAACCTGAGAGACACGCTGGTTCCAGCTTTTAGTTGGAGATCATACAGTTCAATCGGTGTGACGGTATGAGCAGGCCCCTTTTGGCCAAGAAACGATCCGGCGACCACACGCAAACGACCGGCCCCGCCATCGAGAGCGATGGACGGGATGTCCGCATTGAGAATCGTCTGATAGCCAGGCGCTGACATTTTCGACGCCTTCGGGAGGTTCACCCACAGTTGAATGGCATGGAGTGTGCCACCTTTCTTCGCAAAATCCTTTTCGTGGAATTCCTCATGAACGATGCCGGACGCGGCAGTCATCCATTGGACATCGCCGGGGCCGATCACCCCGGCATTTCCAGCCGAATCACGATGGGCCACGACACCTTCATAGACGATGGTGACCGTTTCAAAGCCGCGATGTGGATGTTCACCCACGCCACGCGGATGATCCGTCGGCTCGAAGTACTGCGGCCCGGCATAGTCCAGCATGAGAAAGGGGCTGACCTCACGATCGAGGTCGTTGCTGGGAAAGAGATTCCGCACGGGAAACCCGTCACCGACCATGTGGGCGGAGCCTGGTCGATAGATTCCCAACACGTCCTTTGTTTCTGCGGTCGCGATTGTCTCATGGCGGTTCATCGGTATTCTCCTTCCGTTCTTCACAGGCCCTTGTTCTGAATAGTGCGCTTACAGTCGCTTCTCTTCAAGATCGAATACATCGAACCACACATACACCGGACGATGCTTCGGCACGAATTGTGGAATGTACTCTTCCAAGTACTGTTGGCCTTGGAGGCTCAAATCACTGAGCCTCATGTCACGCATCGCATTATTCCATTTCAAAATATCATCCGCATTCTTGATCTTTGACGTGCTGATAATCCAGGTCGCGATTTCCTCGTCGGCAGCCCCTGTTGAGACAATGTC